>Ga0207701_10003962_pt1 | contig 15118 bp, 11 predicted proteins | sample KBSSwiSSwithPhiX_FD_184294 | JGI IMG/M metagenome (GOLD analysis project Ga0207701, IMG submission 184294) | Switchgrass rhizosphere bulk soil microbial communities from Kellogg Biological Station, Michigan, USA, with PhiX - S5 (SPAdes) (version 2) | ecosystem: Environmental > Terrestrial >... | reverse complement strand
CCAACCGACTCGGCATCATGAGTTCGTGATGACCCGGCCAGGCATCAGGAAAAAGGACCCGACGGCGCCAGGTCGCGGACCCGGTTAACGGCAGTGGAGGACCGGATACGTTGGCGCCATTGAGGACTCGGCATCGTCAGTTCCTGTGTTTGGTTTACATAACACTTGTTATCCGACTCACTGGAAATGGCAAGGGAATCAGCCCTGTGGACGGTTTGTGCGCCCTTTCTGTGTCGGGCGCCCTAATTGGGCCGCCGCCAGGCACCCCAGCCCGGGCGCGGCACGCGGCACCAGGCACGAAGCCCCGCGCCAGACACCAAGCCCCGCGCGGCGTCCTAGACCGACCAGTGATTGGCCGCGAAGTCTCGGTCGGGAATCTGAATCTCGAGCGGGTTGTGTGGCGGGTATTGTTCGAGCGCCTGGCCGTCCTGGCACAGGACGATCGAGAACCGCAGCGACTGGCCTGGTCGTGCTCCGAGCGAGGCGATGGGAACCGCCAGCTCGACTATCTGTCCCGCGGCCCCGCGAGCCTCGGCGCCCACCTTCGGGGCCCATTCCGCGGGGGCCCGGCGTTCCAGGACATTGGTTTCGGGCCCGTCAACACCACGGCTGAGGACGACCCGGTGGCCGGCCGGCTCGAAGAACGAGAGCCGCACTTCGCCCTTGTCGGCCAGCATGTCCTGGGCGCGGCGCGTCAGGTCCACCCGGACGTAGAGCGTCGAGTCGTCAAAGCCAAACTGGATGGCGGTCACGTGACGCCGGGGCGTCGGGGCCACCTGGTGCATCGACCCGGCCGACTCGGAGACTTCGAGCTCGCCGGCGCCGATCCACTCGAAATAGCTGGTCACCTCGCCGTCGACTGTCGGGTGCAGCAGCCCGCTGGGCGCGTGCGTGAGGGTCCGCGGCGGTTCGGTCGTGATGTTGGTGACGTACAGCTCCTCGGGTATCGGCTTGTCGAGGCTCCGGTAGACATTGCGGAGGTGTCGGCGGAAGAGGTCGTCGAACTCGAGGTCGTGCTCCGACGAGTGGTCGTCCCCGTACCACCAGAACCAGTCCGACCCCTCGGCGATGAACAGCTCCTCGCGGGCCAGCGCGACGCTCTCTGCCGTCGCGCCGGAGCCAGGTGAGTCCAGGGCCTGCCGCGCGTCGGCCAGCTGGCCCCAGGCCCGATGGTCGTCGGCGTGGCCGATCCAGATGTAGTAGTCGGCGTTGATCCAGGATCCCGGGAAGATGCCGCTCAGCGTGGAGGTCGCCCCGCGCGTCGCCTCGCTCATCGTCACGGTCCGGATCTCCGGATGGCTTCCGAGCGCGCGATACAACGCCCGCAGGAACGGCCGGCCCTGGCCCTCGTAGTGTTCCCAGGCATTCTCGCCGTCGAGGATGATCGGAATGACGGCTTCCCCGCCGCCGGTCCGCGCGGAATACCGTCGGCCGCCTTCGACCAGCCGGCCCACGAAATCCTGGGCCGCGGCCTCCGCGTTCCACCCGGCGTAGGTGAACCCGATCAGATCCGAGAGCACGTGGTCGCGGAACGTGCAGGCGACCTCGGCGCCGCCCGTGCGCACCACATAAGGGCGGTACAGCGTTTCCGGCTGCTCCAGGTGGCCGTAGCCGTCGCGCGTCAGGCCGACGCCGAGCGACCGCGCGAGGATGAGCTCATCGGTCGCCATCCAGGCGAACCCGGCCTTTGCCGCGAGCGGCACCATCGCGTCAGAGACCGACCCTTCGGACGGCCAGAGTCCGACCGGACGGGAGCCGAACGTCTCCTCGTGTTTCACCACGGCGCGGTCGAGTTGCGCCTGTGCGTCTTCAGGGTGCCGGAACCGCTGCCGCGGCATCCGGGACTGGGGGTGCGTCCGCAGGTAGATGTCGGTGTCGCACAACAGGGGCAGAATCGGGTGATAGAACGGCGACGCTGACAGCTCTACCTGCCCTCGCGCGGCTGCCGCGCGGTATTCGGGCACGATAGCCCGGAGGACGTCGAGCTCCAGCGAGCGGAGTGCGGTCTTGTCCGCCTCGGTGAAGCCGCGGTCCTTCCGGACCAGTCCCGCCACCCGCGGATCGGACGCGAAGAACGGATCCACCCACGCCAGTTTCGACCACACCTGCAGGTCGCGGAAATCGGCGTCCGTGAAGCCCCGCAGCGCAGTGCCGTTGCCGGAATCGCGCTTGCGGAGCAGCTCGGAATAGCGAGGGGACGGCTCGATCATCCGCGCGCGCTGCGCGTGGAACGAGTTGGCCAGCAGGAACCGCTTGTCCTCGTCGGTGAGGTCGGACGCCGGCTTCAAGCCGAGGGCCAGCGTGCGATCGTGCGCGCGGTCCTCGGCGAACGCCTCGAGCTGCACGACGAGCGACGGCACCATGTTGAAAGTGGCGCGCACGTCGGGGAACTCCCTGAACAGCGCCACCATGCCGTAGTAGTCCTTCAGCGCATGGAGCCGAACCCAGGGGAGGATGTGTTCGCCGGTCACCAGGTCCTGGTAGAACGGCTGGTGCATGTGCCAGAGGAGCGCGACCTTCGTCATTTAGGCGTGTGATAGGCTTCCGAGCAGGCACCCGCCCGCCGCGATGTTCCGGATTATCGACCGGTATATTATCCGCGAACTGATCCTGCCCTCCCTGATGGGGCTGGTCGTTTTCACGTTCCTCCTGATGATTCAGCCGCTCGCGGACTACAGCGAGCAGCTCATCTCCAAGGGCGTTTCCTGGAACATCGTCGCGAAAGTCCTGGTGACGCTGATCCCGCAGGCGCTCGCCGTCACGATTCCCATCGCGCTGCTGATCGGCCTGCTGATTGGCTTCGGCCGGCTCTCATCGGATCGCGAGTCGGTGGCGCTGCTGGCCTGCGGCATCAGCATCTACCGGCTGATGCGGCCCGTGATGGTCGTCGCCGTCGCGTCGTGGGCCGTCACGTCGTGGGTGATGCTCGACGCCGTCCCACGCGCGAACCAGGCGTTCCGCGAGATCGTGTACGGTGTCATCTCGGCGCGCGCGGAGAACGAAATCAAGCCGCGCATCTTCTTCGAGGACTTCCCCAACCGCATTCTGTACATCGGCGACGCCCTCAACGGGGGCGGCTGGCGCCAGGTGTTCCTCGCCGACACGATGAAGCCCGAGGAGCCGACCGTGTTCACGGCCGCCTCCGGGCAGCTCGTGATCAACCGCGAAAAGCGCACGGTCGATCTGCTGCTGCAGAACGGCTCGAGGCACACGGCCAACCTGCGCGACCCGTCGAAATACGAGGTGGCGCGGTTCTCCGAGCTCATTCTCGGCCTCGATCCCGACACCGTGTTCAACGTCACGGAGATCATGAAAGGCGAGAACGAGATGACGATTTCCGAGCTGCGCGCGCGCGCCGCGGAGCTCGAGAAGCACCACGAGCGATCGCACGGGCCGCTCATCGCGCTGCACCGCAAGTTCTCGATTCCCTTCGCGTGCATCGTCTTTGGCGTCATCGGCCTGGCGCTGGGGCTGCAGCACGGGCGCGGCGGAAAGCTGGCGGCGTTCGTGCCGGGCATCACCGTCGTGTTCGTCTACTACGTGTTCCTCTACCTGGGCACCCAGATGACAAAAGGCCAGCTCGTGCCGCCGTGGCTGGCCGTGTGGGCGCCGAACATCGTCCTCGGGCTGGCAGGAGTCGCGCTGCTGCTGTGGAGGGCCCGTTCCTCGGACAAGCCCATTCGACTGTCGATCCCCGAGCGGCTGCGGTTCTGGAAACGCCCGGACCGGCCGCCAGCCTGGACGGAGGTCACGGACGCCGCCCCCGCGGCGACGGCCCCGCGCGGCACGAAAGTCGTGGTCGTGATTCGCGTGCCGCACTTCAACCTGCCATCGTCGCGGCTGCTCGACGGCTACGTGACGAAGCTGGCGCTGAAGATCGGCTCGCTGACCTTCACGGGCCTGCTCGGGATCTTCTACATCTCGACCTTCATCGACATGTCGGACAAGCTGTTCAAGGGACAGACCACCGGCGCGATGATGGCGCAGTTCTTCTACTACAAGACGCCGGAATTCGTGTTCTTCATCATCCCGCTGACGGTGCTGATCGGCGCGATGGTGACCGTCGGCATCCTGACGAAGAACAGCGAGCTGGTGGTGATGCAGGCCTGCGGAATCAGCCTGTACCGATCCGCCGTGCCGCTGGTCTGCCTGGCGGCCCTCGCCAGCGGCGCGATGTTCCTGCTGCAGGATCGCGTGCTGCCGTACTCGAACCGGAAGGCCGCCGCCATTCGCCACGTCATTCGCGGCGGCTCGCCGCGCACCTTCGACGTCGTCAACCGGAAGTGGCTGGTCGCGCGCGACGGCAGCATCTACAACTACACGTATTACGACACGCGGCAGCACGAGCTGAACGGCCTGTCGATCTTCGAGTTCAACCAGTCGCACGGAGGACTGGTCCGGCGCGTGTACGTGGGCGAAGCGCGCTTCACGCCGGGGACGGGGCAGGTCTGGAAGTCGAGCAACGGGTGGGTGCGCGAGTTCGTGAACGGCATCGACCTGAAGGCGTTCGTGACGTTCCCGTCGCGCGACCTGAAGCTCGAGCCGCCTGACTACTTCGCGACCGAGTCGCCCGACGCCGACCGCATGACGTACGGTCAGTTGCAGCGCTACATCAGCTTCCTGAAGGCGAGCGGCGTCAACGTCGTCCCGCAGACGGTCGCGCTCTACAAGAAGGTGTCGTTTCCCCTGGTGTCGCTCATCATGACGTTGATCGCCGTACCGTTCGCCGTGATGACGGGGCGTCGCGGCGCGCTGTACGGCATCTCCGTCGGCATCGTCCTCTCGGTTGTCTACTGGATCTCCACCAACGTGTTCAGCGCCGTCGGGAGTGCGGGGATGCTTCCTCCCATGCTGGCGGCGTGGGCGCCGAACCTGCTGTTTGGGGCGGGGGCTGCCTACCTGCTGCTAACGGCTCGGACCTAACCAGCGGATGTCGGTGAAAGAGATCTCGCCCACCGAGCCCGGCGCGGCATTGACTGTATCGACCACGAAAAGCAGCGTATCCGCCTTCGAGAGATCGAGCGCGGTGCCTGGTGGCGCTTCGATCGGCCTCATGTCGCCGATGTCCACGATCGCCGTGCGGGGCGTTTCATCGAGGTAGATCGACCGCCGCCATCTGAGTCCTGAGCCTTGCGGGATTCTGATCTGCACGGAGACCCGCGTCGGCCGGGGCGCCGAACCCGTCACGGCGATCTCGTCGAACGCCGGCAGCGAGTCGCCACGGATCGGCACGGCGAGAGCGGCGTACTGTCCAGATGGCGGTCCTCCTCCAAGCCGCCAGTTGAACTGCAGAGCCGGGGGCCCGTTTGGTGCCGCAATCTCGACCCTGCCCTCCGACGTCTGGGCGCGTTCGATGCTCCATGCGGTCAACGTGCCATCGAACTGAGGGTGCTCATGGACCGAACTCCGACGCCGGCCTCCCTCGGGGAGGACATCGGACCGGGCGCCAACGTAGATCGGATTGCTCACAATCCACGGCACGGGTGGAGTACCAGGAGCGCCCGGGAGGCGAACTTCGACCCGGTACGACACTCTCCTGTCGTCTGACCCCTTCGCGAGGCGGAACTCACCGCTCGACGCCGTCGCGACCTCATGGCCATCTCTCAAAAGGGTCGTGATGGCACCAGGAACGCTCGGTTTGACTGTCGCCACGAACTGCCTCGGCTGATCGGTTTTCAGAGACTCGCCCATCCGAACGGTCTGTCCGTCAACGACGGCATGAAAGTCGAGCGTCGCGGGTCCGGCGAGGCCATCGATGACCGTGAAGGTTGCGCCGGCACGAATCGCCTTCAAAACGGCGGAGGCATCACTGGAGGCGGACATGGCCGTGCGGCCCAGCGGCCCTTCCAGAACCACGCTCTGCGACAACGCCCGGAATGACGACTCGTACGACGGCAAGCCGATCGAGCGCCCCTCATCGACGTCGGTCTGCCCTGCAAATGAGATCCGCGCGTGTGCGTCGAGGCCTGCGACGGCGACTATTGGTCGAACGACTGCTAGTCCATCCCAGCGCTCGAACGTGCGGCTCGAGCGATCGAGCAGCGACGCCAGCGTCTCGCCCGGGCGGAACCAATAGGTCAGCAGCGCGCGCGACAACGCGATGCGCGATTCGTCACGCCACTCGCTGTCGACGTTGAGCCACTCGATACCATCGACAGGAGACGTCCAGTCGCGCCACTGCAACTCCGCTTTCGGCGAATCGGGATGCGCCGCGATCCCGAAGCCCCCGAGCCGATGGACGTCCTCGAGCACATCGCGCGCGTCGCCGGCCAGGCGATACGGCGCCTGCGGCAGTCCGAGCGCAATCACATGGCCGTCCGTGGTGCTGATCTCGACGGCGTCGATGAGCAGGACGCCGTCCACGTACCGCGGCGGATCGGGCGGGCGCGTCGCGTCGCCGTGGTCGGTGAGCACCACGAAGTCGAGACCGGCGCGATGAGCCGCACCGGCAACCCGCTCGGGCGTTCCTGCGCCGTCGGACCGCACGGTGTGCACGTGAATCGCGCCGCGGGCGATCAGGGGATTCGGGGGCGGTGTGAGCCGCTCAGCAGCCGGCGGCAGCTGGAGCCAGACGATCGTGACGACCGCGACCGCGACGGCGGGACCGGACCATCGAGCGCGCGTCATGCTAGGGGCGCGGATGGAATCGATCGTAGACGGCCCGGAGGCGCGCCTCGAGCACGTGCGTGTAGATCTGCGTGGTGGACAGGTCCGAGTGCCCCAGCATCACCTGGATGGCTCGCAGGTCTGCGCCGCGCTCGAGCAGGTGCGTCGCAAACGAGTGCCTCAGCACGTGCGGGCTGAGGCGATTCCCGACACCAGCGGCCACCCCGTAGCCCTTGAGCACCTTCCACAGCCCCATGCGCGTCAGGCTCGTGCCGCCGCGTGCGTTCACGAACAGCCGCGGCGAGCTTCGCTTGCCGATCAGCGCCGGCCGGCCATCCCGAAGGTAGCGCTTCAGCCAGGCCACGGCTTCGTCGCCGACCGGCACGAGGCGCTCCTTGCTCCCCTTCCCGCGCGTCGTCAGGAACCCGCCCTCGAGGTTCACGTCGGTCACCTTGAGTGCGACAAGTTCCGACACGCGGAGTCCCGTGGCGTAGAGCACTTCGATGAACGCGCGGTCGCGAAGGCCCCGAGGAATCTTCTCATCGGGTTGTGCGAGCAGCCGGTCCACTTCCTCGATTGACAAGTACTTCGGGAGAGCGGGCCAGGCGCGAGGCGGCTGCAGATCGTCGGCAGGATTCGACTGCAGGCGCCTGCTGATGACCAGGTACCGGTAGAAGCCGCGCGTGGCGGCGACCGTGCGAGCGACGGATCGCGGCGCGAGGCCGCTGCCCATCATGTCCCGGACGAACTGTTCGAGGCCGGCGCGATCGACGGCGGTGAGCGCGACGCCGGCGCCGGCGGCGAACCGGCCGAGGTGTGCGAGATCGCGCGCGTAGCTCTCGACGGTGTTCATCGACAGCCGGCGCTCGATTCGGAGGTGATCGAGGTAGGCGTCGACCAGCGCCGCCGATCCCGGATCGAGCCGGGCCGCCTGATCGTCGTCCTCGACGGACTTCGCCATGGCGGCCCGGGCGCCTTCAGGCGGTGGGCCGTGCGATCACGGCCTCCGACTCGACCAGCTTCGCCGTGGTGCCGTCGTGCACGGCGTACTGGCTCCCCTTCTGGATCGCGGCGCCGCCGTGCTCGCCTGCCTTGTTCATCGCGTAGAAGTTCAGGTTCCAGGTGACGTCGGGGCCATGCTTCGACAGCACGCGCTTGATGGCCGCAAACGCTGCCTCACGCGGGTGCATGCCCTGGCGCATGAACTCGACGACGGTGTGGGCGCCGACGATCTTGATGCACTCCTCGCCGACGCCCGTGGAGCCGGCGGCGCCCACTTCGTTGTCCACGTAGAGACCGCAGCCGATGAGCGGCGAGTCGCCGACGCGTCCCGGGATCTTGAACGCAAGGCCGCTGGTCGTCGTGATGCCCGAGAAGTCGCCGTTGGCGTCGAGCGCCAGGCAGTTGATCGTGCCCCACGCCTTGTCCGGATCGATCCCGAGCGACCGCCACATCTGCTCGCGCGAGAGCGACGACGACTTCTTCGGCGGCGCGGCATACGCCGGAACCTCGTCCTTCTTGGGCGGGCCCCAGTCGTCGATGTCACTCATCTGCTCCTTCCACCGCAGCCACTTCTCACGGGACGCCTCGGTGAGCAGGTTCTCTTCCTTGAAGCCGTGCGCGACAGCGAACCGTCGCGCGCCATCGCCGACGATCAGGATCCGCGACGTACGTTCCATCACGAGCCGCGCCACACGAGACGGGTACTTGATGTTCTTGATTGCCGCGACCGCGCCGGCGCCGTACGACGGGCCGTCCATGATCGAGCAGTCCAGCTCCACTTCGCCGTCCGCGTTAGGCAGCCCGCCGTAGCCGACGCTGTCATCGTTCGGATCGGCTTCGACGATGGCGACGGTCTCGACGATCGCGTCCAGCCGCGATCCGGGCGTGCCCTTCTTGAGCAGCGCCATGCCGGTTTCGAGCGCCACGAGGCCGTTGGCGCTGGAGAGCATCAGCGGCCGGACACCACCGGCGCGGGCGGTCGCGGCGGGCGCCTGACGGGCCACCAGGCTCGCCACTCCGGCGGCGCTCGTCGTACCCAGAAACTGTCGTCGGGAGATTCGCGGGGGCATGAGGCCACTCCTGCCGGCCGCGCGATGGCCGGCGCCGACAGGATATACCACCCTGCCTGGTCGCCCCTCGATCTACAATTCGCGTTTGGGCGTGGGGCCCGGAGCCCCACGTGCCCGCCGAGGTCGTATGCCGATTCGTTCGAAGTGGGAGTCGCTGCCCACCGAGGCCATCAATCCCGCCACTCTTGCCATAGACAAGCTCCCGGCCGCTGACATCGTCGAACTGATGATGGCGGAAGACCGCAAGGTCGTTGCGGCGGTGCAGCGGGAGAAGGAGCGCATCGCGCTCGGCGCCGAGATGATTGCCGACAGCCTGAAGCGCGGCGGCCGGGTGATGTTCGTCGGCGCCGGTACCAGCGGACGGCTCGGAGTGCTCGAGTCGGCGGAGATGCCGCCGACGTTCGGGACCGATCAGAGCCTGGTGCAGGCAGTCATGGCCGGCGGACGCGGCGCGACTTTCAAGGCGCGCGAAGGCGTCGAGGACAACTACGAGGAGGGCGCGCGCGCGGTGAGCCGCCTGCGCCCGACGAAGAAGGACGTCGTCGTCGGTGTCTCGGCGAGCGGCATGACGCAGTTCGTGCGCGGCGCGCTGACGCGCTCGCGGAAGGCCGGGGCGAAGATTCTCTTCGTCACGTGCGATCCGAAGACCGAGCTGCAGACGTTTGTCGACCTCACGATCGCTCCGGCGGTCGGGCCGGAAGTGATCGCCGGGTCCACGCGGCTGAAGGCGGGCACCGCGACGAAGATGGTTCTCAACATGCTGACCACCGCCGCGATGATCCGCATCGGCAAGACCTACGGCAACCTGATGGTGGACGTCCGCACCGGATCGGAGAAGCTCAAGGATCGCGCGCGCCGCATCGTCAACATCATCACCGGCCTCGACTACGAGGAGGCCGACAAGCTGCTGCGCACGGCGAGGTGGAACGTGAAAGTCGCCGTCGTGATGAGCAAGACGGGCCTGTCGTACCCGAAGGCGATCACCCGCATCCGAAAAGCCGGCGATCAGTTGCGCGAAGCGCTCGGCGAGGACATCGAGAAGCGCCTGCGCGAGGTGCTGGACCACACCCCCGGCGCCTAGCCCGCGATTATCGCCGGCGCCCGCCGGCCGCGGCCGAATCGAGCACCAGCTCGACGTTCCCATGCAGCTGGAGGAACGATGCGGGCACGCGTGACGTGATGGGGCCGTCGACCGTCGCGCGGATCGCCGCGGACTTGCCGGCTCCCGTCGCAATCAGCACGATCTGGCGGCTGCGCAGGATCGTCCCCACGCCCATCGACAACGCCTCACGCGGCACATCGGAAGCACGCCCGCCGAACAGGTCGGCGTTGGATCGCCGCGTACCGGCGGCCAGCTTCGCGCGGTGCGTGTTGGCCTTCACCGATCGCGTCGGCTCGTTGAATCCGATGTGCCCGTTCGCACCGATGCCGAGGATCAGCAGGTCGAGCCCGCCGACCTTGCGGATGGCCGCCTCGTAGCGCCGGCATTCGGCCGCGGCATCCGCCGCCATGCCGTTGAGAAAATGGATGTACCGCCGCGGCAGGTTGACGTGCCGGAACAGGTGCGTGTCCATGAACGTCCTGTAGCTGGCCGGATGGTTGGACGGCAGCCCGAGGAATTCGTCGAGGTTGAACGTGCGCACGCGCGAGAAATCGATCTCCCCCGCCGCGTGGCGTTCGCGCAGTTCCGCATACAGGCCGATGGGAGTGCGTCCCGTCGGCAGGCCGAGCACCGCGTCGGGGCGTTCGGCGATGAGCGCGGCCACCTGGCTCGCGACGGAACGGGCAACCGCGCCCTCGTCTTTCAGAATGCGTACACGCACGACGTCCACTGACTCCTGTTCCCGGCGCTCACACGTACGTGGGAATCCGCGCCCCGCCACGGGCTTCGGCCACGGCCAATCGCACGGCGCCCATTGCCGGCTCGACGTCGAGGAGTCGCGGCTGCCCTCGCGGCACGACCTCGGCAACCCGGCTCGTCAGATCCGCCAGCAGCGACGTCACCACCCGAAACGCGCCGCCAGACAGCACGAGCGGAAACTGCGCGCCGCGCATCTCCAGCTTTTCGGCGACCGACCGCGCGGCCAGCGCCAGTTCTCCCGCCGCGTCCGCGACGATCTCGCGCGCGACCGCGTCCCCCTCGTCCACTGAGGCCTGCACTGCAGGCCCGAGGCCGGCGATCAGGCGGCGCCGCGGATCGTGATAGTAGACCTCGAACACCAGCATCGAGGCGTCCGTGACGCCGAAATGCGCGAGAACGCGCGAGGTGAGCGAGGTGGCCGGCCCCCGTCCGTCGGCCTGCCGCATCACGGCCTGGATCGCCCGCTGCCCCATCCACCAGCCGCTGCCCTCGTCGGCCAGGATGTAACCCCAGCCGCCGGCGCGGGCCGCCTGTCCGCGCTCGTTACGGCCGTAGCAAATCGATCCGGTCCCCGCGATCAACACGATGCCGGGCCCGTCGCCCGCGCCGGCTTCCAGCGCAATCAGCGCGTCGTTCACCACCAGCACCGGCGCTTTGTTGCCGATGCGACGCATGATGCTGCGGATGATAGCCGCATCCTCGGCTCGATCGACGCCTGCGATGCCAAGGCAGATGACAGCGGGGGCGCCTGACTGCCCCAGCATCGCCTGCTCCATCACCTCGTGCAGGACCTTCTCGACCTCGAGTTCGCCCAGTGACGCCAGGTTCGCGCCAGGGCCGCGCGCCGAACCGAGGACGCGACCCTGCTCGTCGGCCACCAGGCAGACGGTCTTGGTTCCTCCGGCATCGATGCCCAGCACGAACATGACTGGCGTCGCGAACTGCCCATGGCGCGAGCAAGGCGCGCGGGCGCGACCAGCAGAGTTCGGCTCGCGCAGGAAAGGGCCATGCGAGCATAGAAAGGCGGGATGAGCCTGTCAACCTGCGTTGACACTGTCTTCAGGCGCAGGTACGATGCTCGATTCATGTCAGTTCCCCAGACGACGACACGGCGCCGCAGGCGCGCCCTGTCCTCGCTCGGCCTCATGGCGCTCGTCACGTTGCTGATTTCGAGCCCTCAGACGAACCTGGCACAGTCGAACGACGAGGTTCGCGCTCTCTGGGTAACGCGCGCGAGCATCACCACACCGGCCGCCATCGCCGCGGTCGTCGAGTCGGCGCGCTCGAGCGGGTTCAACACGCTGCTGGTGCAGGTACGAGGCCGCGGCGATGCCTATTTCACGAGCACGCTGGAACCTCGAGCCGATGCGCTCACCGGTCAGCCGGCCGACTTCGATCCGCTCGCGGACGTGATCGCCCGTGCACATGCGCAGGGGCTTCGCGTCCACGCGTGGACCAACGTGGACCTGATTGCGTCGGCGACGGAGCTTCCCTCATCCCGCTCGCACTTGATTTATCGCCATCCGGACTGGCTGATGGTGCCGCGCCCGCTCGCCTTCGAGCTGGCGAAGATCGATCCGCGCAGCCCCGAGTACGTCGGACGTCTCGCGCGCTGGACGCGCGCGGCCGACGACGTCGAAGGGCTGTTCCTGTCGCCGATTCATCGCGACGCCGCCGATCACGTGGTGGCGGTGGTCGACGATCTGGTGCGCCGCTACCCGGTGGACGGGGTCCACCTGGATTACATCCGCTATCCGGGGCCGCTCTTCGACTACAGTCGCGCGGCGCTGCTGGCCTTCCGTCAGGATCTCGATCCCGCGATGACGCCTGCCGAGCGCCTGCGATTCGATCCGTCGAGCATGACGGCACTGCTGGCGGCAACCGACACTTACCCTGAACGATGGTCGGGCTTCCGTCGTTCACGGCTCAACGCGCTGCTGCTGCGAATCCGCACGGTCGTGAAGTCGCGGCGTCCTCAGGCGCTGCTCAGCGCGGCCGTGTATCCCGAGGCACTCGAGGCCGCGACGCACCGCTTCCAGGACTGGCCGATGTGGGTCGAGAACCGCTGGCTCGACGTCATCTGCCCGATGGCATATACGCCGGACGCCGCCACGTTCGCCGCGCAGATCGCGTCGGTGCGGCAGGTGGCCGGCACGCAGCCGGTCTGGGCGGGCATCGGCGCCTACCGGCTGTCGCCGGCGCAGACGGTGGACAACATCATCACCGCGCGCCGCCTCGGCGCCAGCGGCATCGTCCTGTTTTCGTACGATTCGCTGGTCCATCCGCCGCGCGGTCTCGAGTACCTCACAACGGTGAGCCGGGCCGCGTTCACGCCGTGAGCGTGAACCGAACGCCCGATTTCTCGCCCGTTGCGCGGCTCGTCGCCGATGCGCGGGCCGCGCGCGCATTCCCCGCCGCCGCCATCGAGGTCGGCACGACTGCCGGGCCCTTGTGGCGCCATGCGGTCGGGCGCCTGACGTACGACGAGAATGCCGCGGCAGTCACCGACGACACGCTTTTCGACCTCGCCTCGCTGACCAAGGTGCTGGCGACGACGCCGCTCGCGATGCGGCTCGTGGCGTCGCGGAAGATGTTTCTGAACGGCCCCGTTTCGGCGTACGTGCGTGGCTGGTCCGGGCCGGACCGGGCAAGCGTGCTGATTTCGGATCTGCTCGAGCACACCGCAGGCCTGACGTCGTGGTGGGATCTCTACAGGCGCGCCCAGTCGAGAACGGACTTCGCGTACGAGATCGCCACCATGCCGCTCGAGTACGCGCCGCGCACGCGATCGATCTACAGCGACCTCGGGTTTATCCTGCTCGGGCTGATCCTCGAGTCGATCGACGGCCGCCGGATGGACGACCAGTTCGCCGACGATCTGGCAAGCCCGGGTCTGCTCTTCCGGCCGGCGCCGGACCAGCGTGTGCGCACGGCGCCGACGGAGGACGATCGCGCCTGGCGCGGACGGCTGCTCGTTGGTGAAGTCCACGACGAGAACGCGTGGGCCCTGGACGGCGTGGCCGGACATGCCGGCCTTTTCGGCACGGCGGGCGCCGTGGGCCAGCACGCCCGACTCGTCCTCGAAACACTACGGCGGCCGACGCGGCTCGGCACGCCGTGGCTGATGGCTCGCATGCTCGCGCCAAGCCGCGTCCCAGGCAGCTCCCGCGCGCTGGGCTGGGATCTGATGCGTCCGACCTCGTCGTGCGGCCGGCGCATGTCGCGGGGCGCGTTCGGCCATACCGGGTTCACCGGCACGTCGCTGTGGATCGATCCGCTGCGGGACTTGTACGTCGTGCTGCTGACCAACCGCGTCCATCCGTCCCGGCCGACGGATTCACAGGACGGCCTGGCCCGCCTGCGTCCGCAGGTGCACGAGGCGGTGATCGCCGCGCTGGAAGACTGATCGATCAGGGTTCGGTCGGTGGCGGAACCGGGGTATCAACGGGGACGACGACGCCGCTTCCGGGGCCACGGGACGTGCCGCCCTGGCCCGCACCGCGCCCGCGACCCGGCCCGGTGCCAGGGCCCTGAGTGCCCGGACGTGTTCCGGGTCCGCCCCGACCGCCGGGACCCGTCGGCATTCCCTGACCGCCTGGTGTTTGCGGCACCGCCTGCCCTGCCGGTTTCCACGGAACGTAGGTGAACTGCCACTGGTCGTAGGTCGTGGCGCCATCGGGCTCGCGGAACGAGCGCGCCTTGCTCGTGCTCCGCACGCTTCCGATCAACTGGCCGAAGCCTCGCGGCTGCTGCTGGACGCCGGGCGCGTTCGGCTGACCGGCGTTCACGCCGACGAAGTTGAAGTCGGCGCCGGTGATCGGGTCCTTGAATTTCTTGCGGAGGAAACGGCCCTGGATGAGGGCGTCGACGTTCGGCGGGCCGGGCGCGGCGTTCTTCTTCCGAAACAGCTGGATCGCGCGGTCGTATTGCTGGCCGCGGAACATCAGCTCCTCTTCCTTCTCCCGCACCGACAGCGTGTGCCAGACTGGGAGCAGCACCGACATCACGACGGCCATGACGGCCATCGCGACCAGCAGCGCCGCCATCGCGAATCCCGCGTCGCTCGCGCGCGTCTCTTGCGCTCGCGTCATCGCTTCACTATGCTTGGATCTGGATGATAGCACGCTGGTTGTCAGCCGGCAGCCGGGTTCGGGTCGCTGCGCTCGCGGTTCTGGTGATGGCGGGCGGCGCCTGCGACAAGATGCCGCTCACCGCGCCGACCGAGTCGACCATCCAGATATCCGCAGCGCCGACCGTGCCACTGAACGGGTCGGTCGACGTCGTTGCGACGGTCATCGAAGGCTCCGGCACGCCCGTGCAAAACGGGACTCTCGTTTCGTTCACGGCTACGCTGGGCCATGTCGAGCCGTCGGAAACCCGCACGGAGAACGGCAAGGTCACCGTGAAGTTCGTCGCCGGGACGCAGTCCGGGATGGCGACGGTTACGGCACTCTCGGGTGCCGCGACGGGCCCATCGACGGGGACTGAGACTACGGCCCCCCTGGGCGCCAGCGTCAACATAAAGGTCGGCGGCGCCGCGGCGAAAACGGTCACGCTCAGGGCGGACCCTGCCACGGTG
>Ga0207701_10003960_pt1 | contig 15125 bp, 11 predicted proteins | sample KBSSwiSSwithPhiX_FD_184294 | JGI IMG/M metagenome (GOLD analysis project Ga0207701, IMG submission 184294) | Switchgrass rhizosphere bulk soil microbial communities from Kellogg Biological Station, Michigan, USA, with PhiX - S5 (SPAdes) (version 2) | ecosystem: Environmental > Terrestrial >... | reverse complement strand
CTTCCAGGTCGCCTTGTAGGTGGGCAGCGAGATCTTGGTGCCGTTGAACACCAGCGGCTGGAACACGTGCGTCGCCAGGTAGTTGTGGCGGCCGGGGGCGGCGGTGCTCTCCGTTCCGTCCCAGTGATCGCCCCAGTAAAGGTAGACGGTGCCGTTGCAGCCGGTGACGGGCTGCACCCAGGTGCTCTGAGACAGCCAGGTCCGCTCGGGCGAGATGTTGTCGGCCGGATCGGTCACCGGCGCGAGGAAGCCCTGGTACGTCCACGGTCCGGTCATCGCCGGCGCGGTCGAGTAGAAGTTGTTGTTGGCGCGCCAGCCGGTCTTGTACGACCCGATCCAGTAGTAGGTGCTGCCGGCCTTGAACACCGTCGGTGATTCGGAGCCGCCGGAGTCGCCGTTCACGGCCGAGAAAGATTTGTCGGAGACCCAGCTGTGGCAGTCGCTGGCCAGCGTGAAGACGTGCGCGCTCTCCGTCAGGACGTAGGCGCCGGTGTCGTCGGCGTACGCGCTCATGTCGCTGTGCACGATGAGCGTACCGCTCGCGTTCTTGAGCGGTCCCTTGTACGCGTACTGGCCGTTCACCGTCGGGGACGTCGCGTAGACGATCTCCTTGTCGGTCTGGTAGTCCTCGGAGGCGGCGTGCGCGTAGAGCACGAACTCGCCCGTGCTCGGGCAGCGAATGATGTGCGGGCGCTCGCCCTTTCGGTTCGGACCGAGCTCGCCGCTCGCCTGCCGGGGCAGGACGAGCCCCTCGTTCTTCCAGGTGGCGAGATCGCGGGACGAGTACATCGAGAAGCCGACGAAGTTGTTGTCGGTCGTGGTGCTGAGGAACGACATGCCGTGCATGTAGAACGTGTCGCCGACCTTGATGATGCCGCCGCCGTGCGCGTTCACGCGCTGGCCGTCGGTGTCCATGAACGCAACGCCGGTCGCCAGCGCGCCGGAGATCGTGCCGACGGGACCGGAGCACCCGTAGGTTCCGCTGCTGCCGCCGCCGCCGGCGCCGGCCATCGCGCCTCCGCTCCCACCGCCGCTCGCGCCGCCGCGCCCGCCCGTTCCGCTCGATCCGCCCGCGGCGCCGCCGCGACCCGAGCCGCCGCCGCGCCCTCCCGCGCCGGCGGCGCCACCACTGGCGCCGGCCCCGGCGGTTCCGGCGCTCCCCGCGGTCCCGCCCGATCCGTTGCCGCCACCTCCGGTGCCAGCCGCAGCGCCGCCGCTGCCCGCGCTCGCACCGCCGCTGCCCGCGCTCGCGCCGCCGCTACCGGCGGTCGCGCCGCCACCGCCGCTCGCGCCGCCGCCGCCCGATCCGCTACCGCCGCTCGATCCGCCCGTGCCACTGTTCGCGCCGCCGCCCCCACATCCGGACAGCAAGCCCGCGAACATGATCACGAGCAGGCCGCCACGCGTTACCGATGCGGAGCTCATCGCCTCCGGACTATAACCGCGCGCGGTGCAGCAGGGCGTCGCCCTAGTTGCCCATGAAATGCAGCGAAAACTCTTCGACGTCGGGGTCCGTCTGGATCCTGCCGCGGGTGCCGCTGCCCTTGCACGTGCAGCTCGTCGAGCCACCCGTTACGTCGCAGGTGAAGGGCTGACACCCAGCCTTGGCGAACAGCGGGGCATAGAAGGTCTCGAAGTCCTTCCCGAAGAGCGGTGAAACGATGATCGTCGCCCCCTCCACGGCTCCGCACAGCTCCGCGCCCGGTGGCAGCGTCTGGAGCGCCTTCGGGATCGTGCCCCAGCTCCCCGGGGTGAGCGTCATCTTGATCCCCGCGCTCTTGGCGGACCGCTCCATTCCGGCGCGATAGGCGGCGCAGTTCATCTTCACCCGCTTGGGCGGCGCCACCTTGCCGGTGCCTCCGGCGAGGAGCGAACGTTCCGCCAGCGTCGCGACGACGAGGGCAACCATGACCAACAGAAACGAGGAGGGGGTTTTCATTGCACCGAGCATTGCACCGACGACCTCAGTTGGTCGAGGCGCCGTCGCGGACCCACGCCAGAATGATCCCGCGCTCCTCCTCGGAGAGCTGCTGGCCAAACGGCATCTGCCCGCCGCAGCCGACCTTCGGATCACACGTAAATCGGCACAGGTCACCGGAGATCTTGTAGACGAGCCAGCTCCTCGCCGGATCGCCGGGCGCGACGAGATCCATCGACGGGTTCTCTTGCGACCTCACGCCCACGACGCTGTCGACCCACGCCGCGCTGGCCTGCGGGAGGGCCAGGCCTCCCGCGCCCGGCGCGCTGGCGTGACACCCGCCCACCGCGCAGCTGCGTCCGAGGATCTCCTGCACGTCGGTGCGGGAGGCTGTCTCGGGCTCGCGCGCCGTCAGCGCAGTGCCCGGACCGCAGGTGCCGTCGCTCGCCCCACAACCTCCGAAGGCGAGCGCAACGGCCAGCAACGTGAAGCGAAACGCCGTCATGGCCGCGGATCGACGTGGCACGCGAAGGCGATCAGGGCAGCGCGTTCGTGTGGCAGCTCCCACAGGCGGTCAGGCCGGTCGTCGCGGCGAGGGACGGCGGCTCCGTCCCGTTGATCCGACGCTCAAGCAGCGGCTTGAGCGGCCAGGACGGGTAGTTCTTCGCCGCCTGCACTGCGGTGTAGTACTGGCCAGCGGCCGGGGCGTTCCCGTTGAGCGCGTGGACGTCGCCCGCCAGAAGCAGCAGGCCCTCCGTTCCGTGAGTCGCGTGGTACCCGCTGTAGCACTCTCGATGTACGAGCGTGGCGGCATTCGCCCGCGCGACGTACGCGCCGGCGTCCGCGCCCTCGTGGTCGACCGGACCACCGGAGCAGTACTCGAGGAGCTGATAGAACGCACCGAGCGCACCGGGAACGTCCTGCTGTTGCAGCTTGAAGATGACGGCGATGAAGCCGCTCGCCGCGGGATTCTTCTCCATCCCCAGCGCAAGATTCTCCTGACCGGAGGCGACATCGCCGCTCCCGAGCTGCAGCGTCGCGAGGAGCGCCGCATCGAAGCCGAGATAGAGCGGATCCGTCAGGTTCTGCTTGCCCTGCGTGAGCAGCTGCTCGGCGGCCGACAGCTCATCGGACGTGCGCGGCTGTCCCTGCGGGAGCGTCGTCCCGGCGGCCTGCGCCCGCAGCAGCACCGTCGGCACCATGAAACTGTTCGCGCCAGAGAGGAACGCGCTGTAGCCGTAGGTTGCGGGGGCCCGCTGGGCGTCGGCGCGCATCGTGTTCGCGGCCTCGCCGCGTCCGGTGTCGTCACCGCTGCGAACGGCTTCCCAGAACGCGCTCTCGGCGGCGGACGGCGTCCCCTTGTAGGACTGAGAGGAGTCCTCCGTGCCGGGCCGCAGAGGCGTAGCCCCCTGCCCCGGGTCGGTACCGCATCCGAGGAACGAGAGCGCGAGGAATGGCGTGACGAACGTGATGACGAGACGGAGAGACATCGAGCTCCTCCAGCGTGAGAGGTGAGATGCAGGACAACCGCGATCACCTCAACCAACACCGGAGAGCCCCTAAAGTGTCACCTCGCTTCAAACACCGTCGGACCTTTGGGCAAACCTTGCGCAAGTCGGAGCCTCGGGCCGTGGCGCGCGGTTGGCGTTACCGCAGCCCGGACTGCTTGCGCATCGACTTCCGAGCGCGTCACGTGTCGCTACCCGGAGGGGACCTGCTATTGCGCGAGCGGCGGCGTCAGCTGCACCGCGGCCGCGGCGGCGGGCTGCCCCGCCGGCCGCCCGCGCGCCGGGACCGCTTGCTCCGGCCCCTGCACGACCTGGGGCGGCGGCGTCTGCGACGGGATGAGCATGAAGTGCGTGTGCGGGACCTGGCAGCCGATTCAGTGCGGCGAGTGAGGCTCGGACGGAGGTCGCTTCGCCCTTCGGTGCGGCTCGCACGGGCTTGACGGCGGCGGTCCGTGGGCGCTATGCCCGGCGGGTGGCGCATCCCGGTCGTGTTTGGGCTCGGGTCTGGGCGCTGCCGGTGGTCGTCGCCGTCGTCGCGTCCGCCGCGCCGGCGGGCGCGGCGCAACCCGAGCGCGTGAAGCTGAACTATCAACGCGGCGAGGGGGCGGCCGCGTGTCCTGACGCGAGCGCCATCGTCGCGGGGGTCGGAGCGCGCCTCGGCTACGAACCCTTCGAAGACGCCGCGGCCAAACGGATCAACGTGAGCGTGCAGGTCGCCGACCACGCGCTCTCCGCGCGCATCGAGATGATCGACGCCAACGGCAAGATCATCGCCGAACGCGTGCTGACGTCGCGCCGATCGGATTGCACCGAGCTCGCGGCGACCATGCAGCTGGCGATCGCGATCGCGATCGATCCGTTCCATGCCACGGCGACGGGGCCCGCGTCACCTCCCGCCACAGAGCAGAAACCGCCGCCCGCTCCACCCGTCGAGGCGCCACCGCGCGTGGTGACGTCGACGACCATCATCGTTTCGCCGCCGCCGCGCGATGCACCGAAGCCGGCGCCAATGACGGCGGCGGTCAGTGCTGCCGCGGTCGGCGGCGTCGGCACGGCGCCGTCGATGACGCTGGGGGCCCTCGCCCGCGTCACCGTGCGTCGGTCCGCGCTCTCCCTTTCTCTCGAGGGGCGCGTCGATCTCCCGACGTCCGAACCTCAACCGGTGGGGAGCATCACCACGTCTTTGCTCGTCGCGTCGGTGGCGCCCTGCGGACACGTGCGCCTGTTTTCGGCGTGCGGACTGGTCACCGGAGGCGTGTTTCGCGCCGCCGGACACGGGTTGGTCGATGCCCGCAACGTGGTGGCGCCCTACTTCGCGCTGGGCGCCCGGATTGCGGCGGAGCTGCCCATCCACGCGCGGCTCGCGTTCGTCGCCAACATCGACGTGGTCGCGCCGCTCACCCAGACCGACCTTCTGGTCGGCGGGGAGCCGGTCTGGACGACGCCCTCGATCTCGGCGCTGGCGGCGCTGGGTCTTTCTTTCACTTTTTCGTGACGGAAGCTGCGACTCGCCCCAAACCGGATCAAGGACCTGTGAACGCGGGGCGCCCTGACTTCCCCACGCTGTACCGTTCGGAATTCGAGTACGTCTGGAAGACGTTGCGCCGGCTCGGCGTACCGTCGCGGGACATCGAAGACCTGGCCCATGACATCTTCGTCGTCGTTCATCGCCAGCTGCACCAGTTCGATCCGACGCGCCCGTTGCGGCCCTGGCTGTTCGGCATCGCGGTCCGCGTCGTCACCGACCACCGGCGCACGTTTCGCAACAGCCGCGAGCTGCTCGCGCCCACCTCGGCCGGTGCCGACCCGGTCGACGGGGCGCCTTCGCAGGACCAGAAGGTTGCCGAAGCCGAGGCGCGGTCCCTGCTCATGCGGGCGCTGGATGTGCTGGATGTGGATCGGCGCGCGGTGCTGGTGATGCACGATCTCGACGAGGTGCCGATGCCCGAGATCGCGGCGGCGCTCGATATCCCCGTGAACACGGCGTACTCGCGCTTGCGGCTCGCGCGCGCGGACGTGACGGCCGCGATCCGACGTCATCGGGAGCGTCAGCGATGAGCGACCTCGGCGAATCCGCGCCCGTTCCCGACGAGCTGCGCGCGCTGCTCGACGCCGAGAAGGCCGGTGGCGATGCGCCCGCGGTCGATGCGCGCGAGCGCGTGCTCCTCCGGCTGGCGGGCACCATCGGACTCGGTGCGGCGCCAGGCGGACCCAGCGCGGGCGCTGACTCGCCGGCGCAGTCCATTGCCCGCGTCGCGCCCGCGTCGGCCGCGTTGCTGAAGACAGTCGCGATCTTCGCGGCGGGAGCCGCCGCCGGCGCGGGCACGTACCACGTCGCGCGACGGCCGGCGCCGCCTGCGCCGATCGTGTCGTCGCGGCCAGCGCCGCAGGTTCCTCCTTCCGCACCGGCAGCGCCGCCTCTCGACGACGCACCGGCGCCAGAACCGACGAGACCACCGGCAGCGCCTTCGCGTCCCACGCCCGCTTTGCACGCGCGACCGGTCACCACGCCCGCGGCGCCGGCACAGGCAGACGATGGTCTGGCCGCCGAGCGCGGCTTGCTGGAGATGGCACGCACCGCGCTCGCGCGCGGCCAGACCGAAGGAGCGCTGGCGACGCTGCGCCGGCACGCGCGTCAGTTTCCCGGAGGACAGCTGCAGGAGGAGAGAGAGGGGCTGCTGGTGCAGACCCTCGTCGCGGCGGGCGAGTACAAGGAAGCGCGCGAGCGCGCCGCGCGCTTCACGAAGCTCTACCCGCGCAGCTTGTTCGCGCCGGGCGTCGAGCAGGCCCTGCGGTCGATTCCATGACGAAAGGTTCGCGCCGGCCCAAATACCCTTCGAGCCCTCGAGCGGGGCTCGCGGAGATAGCGTGACCCGGCGCATAGCTTCATTCGTGCCCCTCTTTCTGGCGATGACGGCCGCTGGCTGTCATCGCAGCGAGGAGCTCGGTCACGCGCCCGACGGCGGATCAGGAGGTGGCGGCGCGCCGGCCGGGACCGGCGGAGGGAGCGGTATGGGCGGCGGCCCCGCGGGCGCTTCGGGGACCGGCGGTGTCTCCCGCGGTGGCGCCGGCGGACGCACGGGCGTCGGCGGCGGCGGAACCACAGGCCTCGGCGGCAGCGGCGTTCCCGGGTGCGACGTCACGCTCGGGTGGGGCCCGCAACCGGTGGCGCTCTTTTCCCCTGACGGAAGCGTGGTCGCGCTGTCGTCGCCGGGGCGCGCGCCGGAGCTGCGGCACTGGCCGGACGACTCGCCGCTGCCGCTGTCGGAGAACGAGCGTGACAGCGCCGTGATGGCGTTCTCCTCGGATGGCGCGCTGTTCGCGGCGGCAACCCTGGACGCGCTCAACGTCTGGCGCGTCTCCGACGGGCAGCTGCTGCACCGGATCCCCGACTTCGCGGGCGCGAGCGCGATCGCCCTGTCGACCGCGGGCGACGTCATCGCCGCGATCGTCGACACGGTCACCGACCCACCAACGGCGCGCGTCTGGCGTCTGGCCGACCCGGGCAACATCCGTACGCTCGTCGGGAGTCATCCGCCGCTCCAGTTCAGCGGTCCGGTCACACCCATCAGCGTCGCCGTCGCTCCGGATGGAGCCCACGTCGTGCTCATGTACGTGGGCCACACGGCGCTGCTGAACCTTTTCCCGTACGTCGACGAGTGGGCGACCGCTGATGGCGCCGCGACCTGGAGTCACGCCTACACCGTGAACGCCCCTTTCCCGGCAAGTGCCCGGCTGCTCTTCTCACCGGATGGGACGACCGTCCTGGTCACACTGGCGCCACTCGACGTTCTCGACGCCGCGACCGGAACGCTGATCCGCCAGCTGGGTCCGTTCATGACGACGCAGGGCGGATCGGTTTCATTCGGGCCACGTGCGTTCTCGACCGACGGCACGATGTTAGTGGGTATCAGCGGCACGAGTGAGCAGCCGAAACCCGCTCAGGTGCGGCTCTCCGACGGCGCCGTTCTGACCCCGCTCACGCCGCCGAACGAGACGCTGATCGGCGTCGGGATCGGAACCGGCCCTGGCTACGCGAGCCTGGTTGTCGATCGAACCGAGACCGCCTTCGTCTACACCGAGAACGGCACGCGCGTCGGCTCGCACGACGCGTACAGCTTCGCGTCCGCCGGAGGCCCGGTCTTCCTCTCCGCGAACGGTCTGTTCGTCGCGATCGACCAGGAACAATCGACCCCCGCTGCAGCCGCCCCGCGCATGACGCTGCTCTGGGACACCAGCGCCGCGATCCCGGTGAAGAGCGTGTCGACGGGCAGCTGGCTCGCGTCCGCGCCGGATTCTTTCGTCCTGTACAGCGTCTCGGGCACACACCTTCTGGCAACCCCAGTCGCGAGCAGCGCGGCCAGCTACGATGTCGACACCGGCGGCTCGTTCAACTTGGGTCTCGCCATGTCCCCGTCGGGCGCGTTCATCGGGATCCCGGGGCCCGAATACACGGCGCAGGTGCGGCGCGCCGCCAACGGGGCGCTTCTGTCGACGCTCTGGGACATCCAGGGTCATACGGATTTTGTCTGGGCGGTCGCTTTCTCACCGGACGAGAAGTGGATCGCCACCGGCAGCGACGACAAGCGAATCCGCCTGTGGGACGCAGCGACTGGCGCCGGTGGTGCGTTCCTGACCGGCGCCCGTGCCGGGGTCTCCTCGCTGGCCTTCACGCCCGACGGTTCGGCGATCGTCAGCGCCGATGAAAGCGGAGACCTGCGGCTGTGGAACGTCGCGGCCGGTACGACGAGCACGATGACCAATGTCGCCGGCGGGGTCACCGACCTGGCCGTGTCTCCCGACGGAAGCGTGGTCTACGTTTCGGTCGGCAAGCGAGACGGCACCGGTGTGAACGACGGCGACATCCTCCGGTTCCACCTGCCCGACTGGGCATCGTTGCCGCCGCTGCCAGGCCGCGGCTCGACCGTGTACGACATCGCGCTCTCGAAGGACGGGACCCGGCTGGCCGCAGCGAGCGGCGGCACCGTCCGCCTTTACTGCATCGAGTGACGGGAACGGCTTAGATGGGAGAATCAAGATGATGAAGCTCGACACGAGGTTGTTGGTTTTCGCGATGGTGGTCCTGTCGGGGTGCGGTGGCGGCGGAGGAGGCGGTGGTCATGGTGGTGGCGGGCAAGGGGGGACGTCCAGCGTGCTTTGCATCCCGGGCGCGTCGCTCGCCTGCGCGTGCACCAACGGTCAGCAGGGCGCGCAGATCTGCAACGCCGACGGCAGCTCTCTCGGCAACTGCGTTTGTGCCGGCGGCGGCGCCGGCGGTGTCGGCGGCGCGGCGATGGGCGGCGCAGGGGGGCGCGGCGGAACGGCCGGCGGCGCTGCTGGCTCCGGCGGAGGCATCGCCGGCCGCGGGGGATCTGGCGGAAGCAGCGCCGGCGGCGCTGGCTCCGGCGGGCGCGGGGGAACCGGCGGCGGATCGATCGCTGGTTCCGGAGGGACAGGTGGTGGCAGCGCCGGAGGCGCGGCCGGGACCGCCGGCAGCACCGCGGGCGCGGGCGGCTCGGTCGGCGGGATGGCTCAGGCGGGCAACGGCGGATCGGGAGGGGCGAACGCGTTCGTCGAGTTTCCGGCTACCGGCGTTCCCTCGGACATAACGACGGGGCCGGACGGCAACCTCTGGTTCACCGAGCAGGTCGGCAACAAGATCGGCCGCATCACACCGTCAGGCGTGATCACGGAGTTTCCAGTTCCGACCGCCGACTCGTCGCCCGCGGGGATCGCCGCGGGTCCGGACGGCAACGTCTGGTTCACCGAACGCAGTGGCAATAAGATCGGCCGCATCACGCCTGCCGGCAGCATCACTGAATTCCCGATCCCCGACGACAACGTCAAGTCGGTCGGGATCGCTGCGGGGGCCGATGGTCGGCTGTGGTTCACGGAGGCGGGCTTCCTGGGGGCCGTGACGACGACGGGCGTCTTCAACAAGTACCCCTATCCTTCCTACGCCTTCACCATGCTCAACGCGGAGCGAATCACGGCGGGTCCGGACGGAGCCCTCTGGTTCACGTTCGACATCACGGCACCGAGCGGTGCCGGCCCCCGCGTCGGCCGCATGTCGACGGCGGGTCAGTTCACGGAGTTTTCGTTGCCAAGCGAGGCAAGCTTCACGCCGGTCGGGCCGGACTCCAGGATCGCCACGGGCCCTGACGGAAAGCTCTGGTTCACGATGGGCAGCTTGGCCGCCATCAATTACATCGGCGTCGCGTCCACGAGCGGAGCGACCGCGGTCTACGCCATCCCCGAAGCGCGCCCGCCAAACAACGGCGCGGGCGCGTGCGGCATCGCGGCCGGCCCCGACGGCAACCTCTGGTTCGCGGAAAGGGCGTTTGGGACCATCGTTCGCATCACGCCGTCAGGGACGATGACCGAGGTCCTCCCCCGCAGCACCACGCGTTCTCCTTGCGGCGTCACCAAGGGGCCTGACGGCAACATCTGGTTCACCGAGAGCAGCGCGATCGGTCGACTGACGCCCTGACCGAACGCCGTCGTCGCTAACGCGCTCGCGCGCCGTCCGTGGTCTCGGCTGGTACCGCCTCGGCACCGGGGCCGGCACCACGTTGCGGGCGCGCCGTTCGCGACGGCTCGGCCGACGGTTCTTCGCTCGAGTGCCCGAGCGAGTCGATGCCGATCACCTTCGGCGGCTCCGCGCGCCGCCGCGTCGTCGCGCGCGGCGCGGGAGCGGGCGCCGCCGCCGGCTCCGCCCACGGATCGATCGCGCGCGCGGGCGTCGTCGAAGGCGACGCGGGGGCTGGCGCCGCCGGTTCCGCCGACGGATCGACCGCGCGCGGGCGCGTCGTCGAGGGCGATGCGGGGGCTGGCGCCGCCGGCTCCGCCCACGGATCGATCGTCGTCGCGGGCCGGCTCGGTTGCGCGGCCTTGGTGGACGGCGCGTTCGGAGCCGCGGGCCGGGGCGGCGTGGCCTTCACGCGCGGGGCGTGGGCAGCCGGCCTGCTCGAATCGAAGGGCGGCGGCTCGGTCGACTTTCTGACGTGGTCCGACGACGGGGTCGAATCGGCTGGACCGACCGCATTCGCCGGCGGTGAGGTCGGCGCGCCGCTCTGCGCGCGAACCGGGGTGACGCCCGCCGCGACGAGAATTGCCCCGGCGAAAATGCCCGCCCCGAGGCCCACGTGGAGACCGAAAACACGATGTCGCATCATCCGGCCAACGTGCACCGGAAAAATCAGGCGAACAGCCCTTGCCAGCGCCATGTGCCGGCGATAGGCGGCACGCGCGCTCGATCTCGACGCGCTTCGCGGATTGCCAGAAACGTATTTCTACTCCGCGACCGATGTCAGCAGACCAATTGGCGCTGGGAACCTCGCTGCGCGCGTGCTGTCTAAGCAGACCGTGAGGGTCCGCGTGTCGGAGCGGGTGACGACGTGGGCGGCGCTGGTGGCGCTGCTGGCGGTCGTCGTGGGCGCTGCCTGGCGGACCTTGCAACCGCCGGCGCCGTTGCCGGCGGACGCGCCGCCAGAGCGCTTCTCCGAAGATCGCGCGCGCGCGGTCGTGCGGCACCTCGCCGACGACATCGGCATGCGCGTCAATGGAACGGCGAACCACCAGCGGGCGGCCGAATGGCTCGCCGCGGAGCTGCGCAAGATCCCCGGGCTCGAAGTCGAGCTGCAGGTCGCGTCGGACGCGCACGTATTCAAGTCGTCCTGGCTGCCCGTCTTCGTCTATCGCACCGTGAACGTCGTGGCGCGCCTGCCCGGGCGTTCACCGGAGGCGATCCTCCTCGACGCGCACTTCGACACGCTGACCGATTCCTTCGGCGCCGCCGACGACGCCGCGGGCGTTGCGGCGATCGTCGAGGCGATGCGGGTCCTGGCGCGCGAGGCGCCGTTCGAGCACACGATCGTCGTCAACCTGAACGGCGCCGAGGAGTCCGGCCTGCTCGGCGCGGCCGGGTTCCTCCAGCATCGCTGGGCGCGCGACGTGCGCGCCTATCTCTATCTCGAGGCGCTGCCCGCGGGGCGCGCGGTCCTGTTCGGCGCCAACCCCTCGCTGGCGGCGACCTACGCGCGCGTCGCACCCGCGCCGGTCGGCAACGTCGTGGGGGAGGACCTCATCGCCAGCGGCCTTCTGCCGCACAACGGAGACTTCACGCCGTTCCACGAGGCGGGCCTGCACGGCCTCGACGTCGCGATGAGCGGCGACGGGTGGGCGTACCACGACCTCCTCGACCGTCCCGACCGATTGCAACGCGGCAGCCTCCAGCACATGGGCGACATCGCCGTCGCCGTCACGCGCGCGCTGGCGAATGGCCCCCTCGCCGACGCGCACGGCGACGAGCGCGCCGTCTTCTACGACGTTCTCGGCGTGGCGATGGCGACGTACCGCGTCCGGACCGCCCGCGTGCTGGCGATCGCGGCGCTGATCCTCGCGGCGGTCGCGCTGGCGTTCGCGCGCCGGCGATCGATGATTGGCCTGCGCGCGCTGCTCGCCGCGCTCGGCTGGACGACGCTCGCGCTCGTCGCGGGCGTGGCCGCGGCGCTGCTGGCCGGACTGCTGCTGGGACGCGTACTCGGCCGTCCCCACGGCTGGTTCAGCGCGCCCGCGCTCGTGCTGCCGGCATTCGTGGCGCCAGCGCTCGCGGCCATGTTCGGCGTACACGCGCTCTGGCATCGTCGCGCCGCGCGGCGGGGTATCAGCGCCGATCGCCACGCGTTCGCCGCGTGGGCGGGCGCCCTCCTCTTCTGGTCGATCTGGCTGGTGCTGGCGACGGTGCGACAGATCGGCGCCGGATACCTGGCCCTCCACTGGGTGTGGCCGATCGCCACCGGCATGATCGGAGCGTTGCTGTTCCCGCGGGCGCGGACCGTGCTCGCGCTGGCCAGCCTCGTGCCCGGAGCCGTGATGCTCCTCGAGCTGGCGCTGCTGTTCGTGACTTACTTCATCCCGATCACCGGCATCATGCTGGCGCCGCAGCCGTTCGATCCGATGATCGCGGTGCTGGTGGGCAGCGTCGCGGCCCTCGTCGGCGTCGGCGCCTGCGCGATCCTTCAGCGTTCGGGCGGCTTCGGTCGCGCGTCGCTCGCCTGCGCTGCCGTGGCCGCCGTCGGGATCGCCGCGACGGCGCTGCATTTCCCGTACACAGCACAGCGGCCGAAACGCATCCGGATCGCGCATGTCGCCGTGGACGCCGGCGGCACGCAGAAAAGCGCGCTGCTGATCGGGGCCAACGATCCACTCGGGATGGCGCCGGTGCTGCCGTCGGTGCCCGGGTTCGTTCCGGCCGCGCCGGGGTGGCCCCCGTACGAGACGTGGCTCTACCCGGTCTGGTACGAGATGCCGGCGCCGCCCCCCGCGTTCCCCGCCGCGCACGTCGAGATCACCAGCGAGCGGTATGACGCGGCCACCGACCATCGCGAGCTGCGCCTGCGCGTGCGCGCGCCCGGCGCTCAGGCGCGTCTGGGGATCCCCGCGGCGCGCCTCGTCGGGTGGTCATTCGCCGCGCAGCCGCGCGACGTGATGAATGTGCGCGGTCAGCGCCTGATTCACTTCGAGGGTCTGGGCGACGACGGCGCCGAGCTGTCCCTCACCATCGCCGGACGCGCCCCGCTCACGGTCGAGCTGCGCGCGATCGACCGCGAACCGGCGCGCGGCGAGATCGTGGACGCGGTGCTCCGGCGTCTTCCCACGTGGACGACCGCGACAACCGCGACCATTCGCATGACGCGACTCGATCTCTGATCGATGCGAGTCCGTTGGTGAAACGGATCGTGTATAGGAGGGGACGATGGTTGTTCGTCCGCTCGCACTTTCTTCTTTCCTGTTCTTGCTTGTTGCCTGTTCTGGTTCTTCGAAGCCGAACCCCGATGGCGGTGACGCACATCCGGACATGGCTCTGGACATGGTTCCGACGGAGGCCGGACCACCCGACTCCAGCTCTTCCGACGGAGACACGTCCGACGGCGGCACGTCCGACGGTGGCCCGCCCGACGGAGACGGCGGCCCCGGCGACGCGAGCGACGGCGGGCCGGTCAGCTGCGACCAGGCGGCGCACGATCCCGTCCTCGGCACCGCGCGGCTCGGCGCCGCGTACCGCGTCGTCGATTCGGCGATCCTGCCGGTCACCTCGTGGCTGCCGGTCGCGGCGGTGGACGAGGCGCTCCCCGACGGAGGCACCGGCCTCGTGGTGTACGGGTACGCGGGCGACGGCTTCGTGCACCGGCTGGGCACGTGGCCCCAGCTCGCGGCGCCCGACGCAGCGAACGTCGCCTTCGACGCGGTCTCGTCGGACGACCGCAAGCTGCAGGTACTGATCACGCCGCTGCTCTCCACGACGCACGGGCAGCTGCTCGCGGGCTACCGCACGGTCCGCAGCGTCGGCTTCGTCACCGGAGGCGTCTCGCTGGTCGACACCGCGCGCCCCGCTGCCGGCACGCGGTGGCTTGCCGCGCCGGGCGTGGAGGGAACGTTGGGTCTCGGCTCCTTTTTTCTCGTCGGCGGCAACGGACTGGGCGCCGCAGGCAGCGCGCCCGGTGTGTACGGCGTGAACGTCGACGACGCGACCCTGCACCCGGGCCTGGTCGCGAAGTACCCGACAATCGCGAGCGACGCGGTTCGGCCCGGCCTGATGGCGGTCACGACGAACGGCGTGGTCGTGATGGGCTACTACCTCGACGGCGCGGCTCGCCACTCGCTGCGCCTCCCCGAACCGTCGAGCGTCACCGCCGCGCTGAGCGGCGGGGCCGCGATCGATCTCGCCGCCGCGCCGGAGCTGGTCCAGGCGGACGACGTCGCCAACCTGGCGAGCCTCGGCGAAGGTGTTGCCGTGCTGCGCACGAACCAGGTGCAAGGAATCCTCCCGGCGCTCGGCCGGCTCGAGCACTACGCGCTCTCCCGGCCGGGCGGGGACGCCGGCACCGCGGTCGGCGCGCCGGTCACGATGCTCTCCGCCTCCGACGACGGCTGCACGGTGGTCAGCCAGCTCGTGCCCGTGACCGGCGGCCTCACCGTCATCGTCGGCCTCTGGGACCGCAACGGGCAACGCCTCGTGCGCCTCGCCGCGCGCTGAGCGGACCACGCGGCGTCAGGTGTCGATCACGATCGACGAGGCCCACAGGGCGTACCCACCCTTGAACGCGTGGGCGTTGGTTCCGATCCGCGTGCCCTCGGGGAGGGCGGTCAGGCGCTTGGCGTTGCCGCCGCCCAGCACGACATCCTCTGGAAGGAACGCGCGCCGAAGCAGCGCGACGACCGCCAGCACATGCTTTCGCCAGCGCTTGTTACCGAGTCGCTTGCGCCCGCGTTTCCCGACGTAGTCCTCGAACGTGCGACCCTTGCGGTAAGGGAGGTGCGCGATCTCCAGCGGCTCGAGGTTGCCGTTCAGCACCAGCGCGGACCCCAGCCCCGTGCCGATGCCCAGAAACAGCATGCGCCCGCGGCGATAGGCGCCCACCGCCTGCATCGCGGCATCGTTGACGACCTTCACGGGACAATCGAAAGCCTCCGCGAAGTCGAAGCCGATCCATCCCTTTCCCAGGTTGACGGGATCGGCGACCACCCGCCCGCGCACGACGGGGGCCGGCACCCCCAGCGACACGACGTCGTACTTCCAATCCGCGGTCAGCTTCTTCACGCCCGCGACCATGGCCCGCGGCGTCAGCTCCGCCCCCGAATCCATCGTTCGCTTCGCGGTCTGCCCGGTGGCCAGCAGCTTGACGCGCGTGCCGCCG
>Ga0207701_10003959_pt1 | contig 15125 bp, 11 predicted proteins | sample KBSSwiSSwithPhiX_FD_184294 | JGI IMG/M metagenome (GOLD analysis project Ga0207701, IMG submission 184294) | Switchgrass rhizosphere bulk soil microbial communities from Kellogg Biological Station, Michigan, USA, with PhiX - S5 (SPAdes) (version 2) | ecosystem: Environmental > Terrestrial >... | reverse complement strand
CGACACCATCGTCAGCCACGGGATCACCGCCAGGCCGGCGCCGACGAAGATGAGCATCGTGAGAAAGGGCCCGGTCTCGATGCTCTGGGGCACATAGGTGCCGGCGTCGTCCTTGTTCCCCATGACGCTGGTGAGCGCGAGGAACATCCCGCCGTTCGTGTCGCTCATCGCAACCATGACGGCGAGCGTGCTCAGCCCGAGCAGGTGTCCGTCGAAGAAGCGGTCGAGTGCGAGTGCAAAGGCGGTTGCGGTTCCCACCTTGGCGAGGAGAATCCCGAATCCGCGCAGCATCATCTTCGGCGCGGCTCGCACGGTCATCTTCGTGCCGACCGTGAAGAGATACATCCCCAGGATGGTGGGATAGCCGACGCCGGTCAGCGCCTGCGTGAAACCGCCGATCTTCAGCAGGTTCGGCGCGAACGTGTTGATCGACATCCCGAGGAAGAGCGGCACTACCATCATGCCGCCGGGTACGCGGGTGACGGCGCGGTAGATCTGCATGGGGCAGGCATCTTATCCGGGATGAACCCTCGGCGGTATCTCATCGGTCAGAATAGTCTGCTCATGGATTCAGCCACGATCCGCCGTGCCCTGCAGGTCAACTACCGGAATCTTGCTCTTGGGCACGAGGTCTTCGAACGCGCCGGAGCAACCTTCGTTCGCAATCTGTCGATCGGCCGCATCTACGATGCGAATTTTGTCTTCGACGTCTCAGCCTCGACTCCTGAAACCGTCTTTGCACTGATGAACGAAGCGGAGTCGGAGTACCGCGATGCCGAGCGGCTGACATTTCTCTGCGATTCCTTCACGCCGCCAGCGTTCGAGGCATATCTCGCCCTGGACGGCTTCGAGCAGCGCACGGCGCTGGTTCTTCTGCTCGAAGGAGCGCTCTCAGGCGAGGTCAGAGAGGCGGATGTTCGCGAAGTGCGCACGAGCGCCCACTGGGACGACTATCGACGGCTCAAGCAGATCGACTGGCGGGACCACGCTGCCCGCCTCGGTATGGACGCTGACCCTCGGATTGCGAACGACCTCGCCACGGCGGGCCGGCTCAAGTCGCCGCCGGTGCGGTACCTGCTCGCCTACATCGATGATCGCGCCGTCGGCTATTGCCAGGCATGGCGTGGCCTCGAGGCCTGCGGCCAGGTGGAGGACCTGTTTGTCGATCCTGCCGCCCGACACCAGGGTGTGGCCACCGCGTTGTTGCACGCAGCGGTCGAAGCCGCGCGCGCCGGAGGCGCCGGGCCGGTGGTGATCGTGGCCGATCCAACTGACACGCCGAGGTCGATGTACGCGGCGCTCGGGTGGCGGCCTGTTGCGCTGATGCGTCAATGGGGCAGGAGCCGCACCGCGCCGGTGCCGGCGCCGGAGCGGTCAGACGGCGGGTGACGTCGCGAATCGACGTGCCCGGCGAATCACTTGCCGGCCGACAACAGTTCGAGCAGCGCCGCACTCTCGGCGCGAATTGCCGCCGTGAGCGTCGGTTTCAGATCCGGCGCCCATTCGGGCGAGTGCGGGGCCGGGACCGGAACACCGGACTGTTTCGCCGCCTCCAGCTTCGATGCCGGAACGGCGCCGATGTGAAGGAGCACGGATCGCACACCCGCCACGCCGTACTCGGCGAAGTCCTCCGAGGTCATCTTGAGCGGCATCTCGACGACGTTCTTCTCGCCGAGCTGATGTTTCAGCGCATCCGCGAGACGCAGCGTCAGCGCGGGATCGTTGTAGACGGGCGCGCTCGCGACGGCCGGCGCGTCAACCTTCGGCTCGCGAGGAGCGCCCGCGGCCATCGCCTCTCCTTTGGCAATCCGGCGGATCGCCTCGAGGGTGCGTTGCCGGATTTCAGTGGTGTAGGTGCGCACGGAAAGCTGAAGTCGCACCTCGTCGGGAATGATGTTGCCGGCAGTACCGCCGTGGATCGATCCAATCGTCAACACGACAGGATCGACCGGGTTGTTCTCCCGAGACACGACCGTCTGCAGCGCCAGCACGATCCGCGCGGCGAGTACGACCGGGTCCACCGTGTTGTGCGGCATGGCGCCATGGCCGCCGCGCCCATAGACCGTGATCGTCACCCCGTCGGAGATCGCGCGAAAGAGTCCGGGATGATAGCCAACGATCCCCGACGGCATGGTGTCGTCGTCGTGGAACGATAGCGCGTAGTCGGGTCGTGGGAAGCGGGTGAGCAGGCCGTCGGCGAGCATCGCTTTCGCACCGCCCAGCCCTTCTTCCGCCGGCTGGCCGACGAACACGAGCGTGCCGCTCCAGCTGTTGCGGTGTTCCGCCAGCAGTCGTGCGGTCCCGCTCCACGCGGCCATGTGAAGGTCGTGCCCGCACGCGTGCATCACAGGTGTCGACACGCCGCTCGCGCTCTGGCTCACGACGTGGCTGGCGAAGGGCAGGCCGGTTTTCTCCTCCACCGGCAGCGCGTCCATTTCGGTGCGCATCATCACCGTCGGTCCAGGGCCGTTCTTCATCACCGCGACCACGCCGGTCCGGCCGACGCCCGTGCTGACGTCGTAGCCGAGCGCCTTCATCCGGGCTGCCAGTTTCGACGAGGTCTGCGTTTCCTGGAAGGCAAGCTCCGGGTGCGAATGCAGGTCGACGTAGAGTGACTCGACGTCGGCATAAACCGCGTTCACTTCCGCTGGCGTCGGGACAGTCCAAGGCGCGGAAGCCGGACGCGCGGACGGCTGCGCTGCCACCCGTACGGTCGCCACAAATACCACCACGACGATCACGCGACAGGTCCAGGTCATCGTTTCCAATCCCTGCGATTCGAACGGCCGATGCTGGTATGTTAGCGGCCTCTCGTCTGGTCGCAAGGGGGAATGACATGCTGAACCATCTGCGTCGAGTGGCCGCCTCGGTACTGGCGCTGCTGCTTTTGCCGGCGGCAGCGTCCGCGCAGGTGAAGAGCATTGTCTCTGGCGGCTTCCGTGCGGCCTACACCGCGGCGCTGCCCGAATTCGAACGAACCTCCGGCATTACGGTCACGACCGGGTCTGGCGCATCCCAGGGGAATGGGCCGAATACGATCGGCGCTCAACTTGCGCGCGGCGTTGCCGCCGACATCGTCATCATGGCGAAGGAAGGACTGGAGGATCTGGCGACCGCTGGCCGGGCCGTGCCTGGCACCATGGTCGATCTCGCGCGCACGCCCGTCGGGCTCGCCGTGCAGACCGGCGCGGCCAGGCCCGACATCAGTTCGGTCGATGCATTCAAGCGTGCACTCCTCCAGGCGCGAACGGTGGCCTTCGTCGACAGTACCGTTGGCATCTATCTGCGCACGAAGCTGTTCCCTCAGTTGGGTGTCGCCGAACAGGTGGCCGGCAAGCTATCCACGGGCGGCGTCACTGCGGTCGCGGCCGGGGAGGCCGATTTCACGATTCAACCGCTCAGCGAACTCACCAACGTGAAGGGCATCGAGGTGGTCGGCACGATACCAGCCGAGATTCAGTACATCTCGGTGTTCAGCGCAGCTGTCGTCAAGGGGGCTGCGCAGCCGGATGCGGGGCAGAAGTTAATCGACTTCCTCGCGTCCGACAAGGCTCGCGCGGCGATCACCAACAGCGGAATGGAACCGATCGGCCGGCGCTGACTGGCGCCGCGAATTGCGGGCCGTGTGCGATTCAGGGCGTCGAGACGAGCGACGGCGCCAACGCAATCAGCGCGTCGCTGCCGCTGCCGCACGACCGGCGATACGTCCCGAGAAGATGCAGCCGCCGAGGAACGTTCCCTCGAGCGCCGCGTATCCATGCATGCCTCCGCCGCCGAACCCGGCGGCCTCGCCGGCCGCGTACAATCCGGCTAACGGTTGACCGTCCGCCGACAGCACCCGGCTGTCCAGGTCGGTATGCAGTCCGCCCAGAGTCTTCCGCGTGAGGATGTGCAGACGCACGGCGATGAGCGGCCCTGCGTCCGGATCGAGCAGCCGATGCGGCGGAGCCGTTCGCATCAACCGGTCGCCGATGTAGTTGCGGGCGCCGCGGATGGCGACCACCTGCATGTCCTTGGAATATCGATTCTCCATCTGCTGATCGCGTGCGCGGATCTCACGCTCGATCTGTTCCAGCGAAAGAAAAGGGTCGCCGCCGGTCAGCGCGTTCATCCTGGACACCAGTGCTCCGAGTTCGCGTTCGACGATGAAGTCCTCGCCGCGATCCATGAACGCCTTTACCGGCGCGGGCATTCCCTTCAGAACGCGTCCCAGCACCTGGAGCCAGCTTCGGTTCGTGATGTCAGGATTCTGTTCCGATCCCGAGAGAGCGAATTCTTTCGCGATGATGCGGCGGTTCAGGATGAACCACGAATAGTCGTAGCCCGTTCCGAGAATGTGTTCGAGTGTGCCGAGCGTGTCGAACCCGGGATAGCAGGGCACGGGAAGGCGGTTCCCGCGTGCATCCAGCCAGAGCGAAGACGGGCCGGGCAGGATACGGATGCCGTGGCCGGTCCAGATCGGATCCCAGTTGCGGATGCCTTCGACGTAGTGCCACATGCGATCGCCGTTGATGACCGAGGCGCCCGCCGCTTCGGCGATGCCGAGCATGCGGCCATCCACGTGGTCTGGCACGCCTGTGATCATGGTGGCAGGGGCAGGACCAAGTCGCGCGGGCCAGTTCCGCTGGACCAGCGCCTCGTTTGCGCCAATCCCCCCGGATGCGAGGATGACCGCTTGCGCATGCAATTCAAACGATCCGACGACCCTCCTCGATGTCCTCCGACCTCTGGGCAGGTCGCTCGCCGCGAGGATCGCGCCTCGCACGCCGTCGACCAGTCCCGCGGTGGTTGACAACTCGTCGACGCGATGACGGAAGCGGAGGCTGAGAAGTCCCTGCTGTTCCGCCGAGCGCGTGCTCCGGAGGAACGGTTCGAGCACGCCGGGCCCGGTGCCCCACGTCACATGAAATCGCGGGACGGAGTTGCCGCGGCCCGTCGCGTGGTGTCCGCCGCGCTCGGCCCATCCGACCAGGGGAAAGATGCGGATGCCGCGTTCGCGCAGCCAGGCGCGCTTCTCGCCGGCTGCGAACGCGACATAGGCCTCCGCCCACTTCCTCGGCCAGGCGTCCTCGACCCGGTCGAATCCGGCGGTGCCCATCCAGTCCGCGAGCGCCAGGTCGTACGAGTCGTGGATGCCCAGTCGACGCTGTTCGGGAGAGTTGACGAGGAACAGGCCACCGAGCGACCAGAACGCCTGTCCTCCCAGCGATTGCTCCGGTTCCTGATCGACCAGGATTACGCGCCGGCGCGCGCCCGCGAGTTCCGCGGCGACGACGAGACCGGCGAGGCCGCCGCCGACGATGATGACGTCTGCATCCAGGGGCATGTCGCATGCGACGGCCGGATGCGCGCCAGACGCGTCACCGGTCAACGCCGGTTTCACGCGCTGGACCGGAAAATCCGGCGCCGTTCCGGCCAGGGCGCGAATTGTACGCGGGGAAGGTCAACTGGCGGAGGCACATTCTCCGCGTCCGGCGCGGCCAGCGGTCGAGCCATTCGGCAACCGAGACTGCAAGGTGTCAGGAGGCAACGAGTTCGTGGCTCGCGCCCGATCGCGGACAACGGGCCGGCGCCTTGCTGAATCGGCGGCCGGCCCGGGGCGGCGCACTATCAACTCACCGCGGGGCCCGACCTCCCACGCGTTGGGACGCCGGCACCCGGGCCTTTCCAGGCGACCGCCTGCTGCTCTTGCTCGCAGTCAACCGCCACGACACCGCCAGGAGATCGCGCACGGCGTCCCGATCGAGCCGCTGCAGGCGGGCGAGGACGAGCGGCAATCGCCGGTAGTAGTCGGTCGTGTAGTACGTGTCGCCCGCGTCCTCGAGGAGCCACGCGCGCGCGTCCGGCTCACAGCGGACGACCAGCGTGTCGGGCTCCGCCGATGGATGGGTTGCCAACCCCGCGAGAAAGCAACCGTGCAGGCGGAGCACCGGCGTTCCGTCGTACTTCGTGGCCACCTCCACGTCGGGCAACTCCAGTCCGGCCGCGATCACCTCTTCGAAGCGTTCCGAGGCGTGGTGGCGCGCTATTCGCCGTCGCATGCCGCGAGTGTGCGCCGGCCCGGCGGTTAGGCGCAAGCACGGTCGGAAATCCGCCGCCACTGGCCGCACGAGGTCCGGTTGTGCGTCCGTGTTCGCTCCGGTTGCACGCGGCGCGCACAGGCACGACGATTGCGCTGGTCAGTCTGAAGTGGCGCGATCCCGGCACGATTGCCCGTGGTGTATCCATGAGGTCGAGCCACCCTGGGAGGTCGCATGCTCGTCCGTCAAATCGTTGATTCGCAACTCGCGCAGTTCGCCTACCTGGTCGGGTGTCCCAGGTCCGGGGAAGCCATCGTGATCGACCCGGAACGCGACGTCGATCGCTACTTCGAGGAGGCGGCCCGACACGACCTTCGCATCGTCGCCGCCGTGGACACGCACATTCACGCGGACTACCTGTCGGGCCTGCGCGAGATGGCTGAGCGGGGAGTGCTCGTGTATGCCTCGAAAGAGGGCGGCACCGACTGGCAGTACGAGTGGCTCATCGGGTCCGAGTATCGCCATCGGTTGCTCGGGCACGGCGAGGCCTTCTCAGTGGGGTTCATCGAGTTCCATGCCGTGCATACACCGGGGCACACACCCGAACATTTGAGTTACCTGGTGCGCGACGCCGGCGCCGGCACTGAGGACTTCATCGCGATCGCCAGCGGCGATTTTGTTTTCGTCGGCGATGTTGGCCGCCCCGACCTGCTCGAGCGCGCCGCGGGCCTCAGCGGTGTCATGGTCCCATCGGCCCGATTGCAGTTTGCGTCGATACAGCGTGAGTTCAAGCCGCTTCCGGAATTCCTGCAAGTGTGGCCGGCTCACGGTGCAGGCAGTGCGTGCGGCAAGTCGCTGGGAGATGTCCCGACATCGACGGTTGGGTACGAACTCCGCCACAACCGATCGATCCGGGCCGCAGCCGACGAGCAAGGCTTCGTGGACTTCATTCTTGCGGGTCAGCCGGAGCCGCCTGCTTATTTCGCGCGGATGAAGCGCGAGAACCGCATCGGTCCGAAGTTGCTCGGCGACCTTCCTGCCCCGCGTCGGATTGAAGCCGCAACGATTGCGTCGCTTGCGGGACGTCGCGATGTGGCCGTGCTCGATACCAGGCCGCGCCACGCGTTCTTCGCGGGCCACCTGCAGGGAGCGATTCACGCGGATCTGGACAACGAGTTCACGGCCATCGCCGGATCGTATGTCGACGAAGACACACCGGTGTACCTCGTCGTCGAGGACGCCCGGGTGACGGAAGCCGTCCGCGCGCTCGTGCGGGTCGGGCTCGATCGCGTGGTCGGCTACCTCACCCCGCAGATGCTCGATACGTTCGCAGCGTCCGACGGCTCACTCGCGCAGACGAAGACCATCGACATGGCGACGATGGAGACGATGCGCGTGGCAGAAAAGGGGCGCGTGCTGGATGTGCGCGGTGCGGGTGAGTTCGAGGCCGATCACGTGGCGGGTGCGATTCACATTCCGCACACGCGTATTGCGGCGAAGCACAACGAGTTGCCGAAGGGCGGGGGCCTTCTTGTTCACTGCAGCACCGGTGTACGGACCGCGTCGGCGGTCTCGATGCTCGAACGCCTCGGATATGAGGCGTTCGCTGTCGACGATCGATTCGCCGCATACCGACAGGTCCGCCCGTCGCACGAGGCGGTCCGTCGGTAACGTACGTGGGGGCGGGTCTTCAGACCCGCCCTTCTCGCTCCCGGGCCTCTCTTGATCGTCGGGTCTAAAGACCCGACGCCACGTACGTCACCGCGTGGGCGGCGCGCTCGCTGGCGCACGCAGCGCAAACGTGACAGTCACCAGCGTTGCCACGCGGACCGGCACGCCCTCATGCCGTCCTGGCTCGAAGCGCCACTGCCTGACGGCCCGGACCGCTTCATCGTCCAGTCCAAGAGTCTTGTCGATCGACCGCGTGACAGTCGCCGACGACACGCTTCCATCCGGTTCGACGATGCAGCGCAGGATCACGGTTCCCTGGATGCCCTGGCGCACGGCCTCAGGCGGGTAGCGGGCCGGTACGCGGGTCACCACCGTCGGCGCAATGACGCCGATCTGCCCCGGTTCGTACACAAGCGGTTCAGATGGCCTGTTCGACGGTCGCTCGGCCTCGCGCGTGGACGCGCCCGGAGACGGAGGGTCCGGCGCTGCGGCGCGCTCCGCAACGGGTGGCAGGTTCACCAGCGCTCGGATCGCGTTGGTCGCGGGTGTGAGATCGACCTCCTCGCCGCGAGCCAGGGTCCGCACGGCCTCGCGCACTTCCGGCAGCCTGCCGATGGCCGTGTACGCATAGGACGCAATCGCGAAGAAGACCGCCCATCGCACGAGCGAACCTACGCAGCCTGCGCCGACCGCGGGCGTCGTCGCGCTCCGTACCGTTCGACGTGCGGCCCGGCGCGCGGCCTGCGTGACGCGGGTGCCGGGCGCTTGCACGTGCTCTGATGCGCCGGTCGTGGGCGCTTGCACATGCTCTGAGGCGCCCATGCTGGGTGCCTGCACCGGCTGTGAGACGGGCTCGTCCGAGAGGACGCGACTCCTGAGGAACGACGCATCGTCCAGGAACACGGCGCTGCCGCATCGCTGGCAGAATGAGCGGTTCGGGTCGCAGCGTGCGCCGCAGGCACTGCATCTCATGATCGGGCCGCTCAATCCTAGCGCAGCAACCCGAGCCTAGCGTAGCAACCCGAGCGCGACCTGAGCGCAAAGAACCTTGAGAATCGTCATCGCCGGGAACAGCGTGGCATAGGCGGCGTCGACGCGGTCGCTTTGCTGAACCTTGTTGGCGTAGATCACGATAGCCGGGTTTCCGGTCACGCCCGACACAATGCCCAGGAGATCGTCGGTGGCCACCCCAAGCACCCACTGCCCGACGAGCAGGCCAATCAGCATTGCCCCCAGGACGATGGCCGCAGCGATGAACAGGAACAGGAATCCTGCCCCGGCCAGCGTTTCCACAAAAGGTGTGCCTGAACCGAGGCCCACCGCTGCCAGGAACAGCGTGAGGCCGAAGGTGCGCAATGTGAGGTTTGCCGGCAGCGGCATGTGCCAGGCGAGAGGACCCGTCCGGCCCAGCCAGCCGAGAAGCAGGGCAACCACGAGCGGCCCGCCGGCCAGACCGAGAGAGAACTGGCCGAGCCCGGGAATGGGAACCGGCACGAGGCCGAGCAGGACACCGAACGACATTCCCAGGCCGATCGACACGTAGGACACCTCGGTTGTGGACTTGATCGAATCGCCGAAGTGCCGCCGCAAAGCGGGCATCGCGCGACGCGACGCAATCACCGAGACGCGGTCGCCGTACTCGAGCAACAGAGTGGGCTCCGCGAGCAGGGAGGCATCGCCGCGCCGGACCTCGATGATCTTCGCGTCGACGCCGTCGGGAAACGGCATCTGCTCGATTGCGACACCGGTCAGCGCGGCCCGCGACACGAAGAACCTCGCGATGTCCAGCGCGCTGCGGTCGCTGGCAACTTTTTCGGACCGGAGGGGTCCGAATTGCAGGCGAGCCCTCTCGAGCGCCGAGGACTCACCGAACAGCAACAGTCCGTCGCCGGCATCGAGACGGATCAACGGATCGGGCAGCCTGTTCTGGCGTCCATGACGGACGGCCACGAGGTGCACACCAGGCGGGAGACCGGCGGCGATCTCCCCGACAGTCGCGTCCTGCCGGTCGTCGGCGAGCAGGATCTCGACGGTGCCGGGCGGCGCCGGTGGTGGCGCAACCCTCGGTTTCACGAGCCGCGAGAAGATGAAGATGCAGAGGATGGGGCCGATGATGCCGACCGGATAGGCCACTGAGTATCCGATGGCAGGCGCGCGGTCTCCGGCAGTATCGATAGCGGCCTGCAACGCCGGCGTGCTGGTCAATGCGCCGGCGAACATGCCCAGCGTGTGAGCGGGAGCGACGCCGAACGCCGCGCCGGCGGCCAGCGCCACTGCCAGCGCGCCGAAAACGGCCAGGGCGCCGAGCGCGTTCCACCGCAGTCCGGCGCCGGCGAGGCCGGCAAAGAACTGCCGGCCATACTGGATGCCGATGCCATAGAGAAACATGACGAGCCCGATCGAGCTCACCAGCGCTGGCGGCGCGGCGCCGGGAGCGATGGCCCCTAGCGCGAGGCCCGCAAACAGGACAGCGCCGACGTCGAGCGAGAAGCCGGCAATGGAGAGACGGCCGACGGCGTAGCCGATGCCGATGGCCGCAAACAACGCAAGCAGCGGTGAGTGTTCGAGGAGAGACCTGACAGCATCCAGCACGCATGCCTCCGGCGTCGACGATGGTGGAGAGCCCGGCTTGCCGAGCGCCGGCGGCTAGACCGCCTTGAGGCCGAACTTCCGAAAGACGTCGCAGGCCCGCTCAACTGCTTCCGAATCCGGAGGGTCCACGTTCGCGAGCGAGTACTCGAGGCCGAGCCGTTCCCACTTGTAGCGTCCCATCTGGTGGAACGGAAGCACTTCCACGCGTTCGACGGTGCCGAGGCCCGACGCGAACTCCGCTGTCCTCGCCAGGTCGTCGAGGTCGTCGGTCAGGCCCGGCACCAGCACGAAGCGGATCCACAGCGGCTTTCGTCGCGCGGCGATCCTCCTGGCGAATTCGAGCGTCGGTTCGATCTCCTTGCCAGTGAGCGCAAGATGACGCGCCGGATCCCAGGTCTTGATGCCAAGCAGGACGAGATCGATCGTGTCGAGTTCCGCGTCGGACAGGCGCGATCCGTAGAAGCCGTTGGTCTCGATCGCCGTGTGAATGTCCATCTGCCTGGCGGCCGCCAGCAGCTTGGCTGCGAACCGGTGCTGCATGAGCGGCTCGCCGCCGCTCAGGGTGAATCCGCCTTTCATCACCTTGAGACCCTGGCGGTACTTGCCCAGTTCCGCCGCTGCCTTCGTCACCGACACCGGGATTCCGTTGGTCAGTGTCCACGTGTCGGGGTTGTGGCAGTACTGGCATCGCCACATGCAGCCGGTGGTCCACGCCACGACGCGGATGCCAGGGCCATCGACAGCGGACCCGGTCGTGTACGAATGGAGAAACCCCATGTCACCACTCGCGAGAGCTTCCCGAACCGTCTGTTCAGGAAGGCTCTCGCCAAGGTGGACCCTGAACTCGAACGGGCTCTTCGCCTCCAGGGAGACAGGCGGTGCCTCAGACATGCGTGTCTCCGTGGAAGGTGCGGCTGATGACATCCATCTGCTGTTCGCGCGTCAGGCGAACGAAGTTGACGGCGTAGCCGGAAACCCGAATCGTCAGGCTGGGGTACTTCTCCGGGTGGTCCATCGCGTCGAGCAGCGTGTCCCGGTTCAGGACGTTGATGTTCATGTGATAGCCGGTTGCGCTGAAGAAGGCATCCAGGATGGCGGTGAGGTTCGTGATCCGATCCTCGGCGGTCCGGCCGAGCCCGGTCGGCACCAGGGTTGTCGTCAGCGAAATACCGTCCGCGGCGTCCCGGTAGGGAATCTTTGCCACCGACGCCGCGGATGCGTGAATGCCATGGGTGTCGCGGCCGTGCATCGGATTGGCCCCCGGTGCGAACGGCTCGCCCTGCCGCCGGCCGTCCGGCGTATTGCCGGTCGCCTTTCCGTAGACGACATTCGACGTGATGGTGAGGATCGACTGCGTGTGCAGCGCATTCCGATACGTCGGGTGCCTGCGCAGCTTGTTCATGAAGAGGCTCACGATGTAGCTGGCGATCTGGTCCACGCGATTGTCGTTGTTGCCGAAGACGGGGAACTCGCCCTCGGTCTGGTAGTCGGTGATGAGGCCGGTCTTGTCGCGGATCACCTTCACCCTCGCGAACTTGACGGCGGACAGGCTGTCAGCCACCACAGACAACCCGGCCATGCCGAACGCCATCGTCCGCAGCGGAGCGTAGTCGTGGAGCGCCATCTCGAGCCGCTCGTACGCGTACTTGTCGTGCATGTAGTGAATGACGTTCATCGCATTCACGTACACAGCTGCCAGCCAGTCCATCATCTTGTCGAAGCGGTCGACCACCTCGTCGAAGTCGAGGTACTCGCCCTCGATCGGCTTCGACGCGGGCCCGACCTGCTTGCCGGTCATCTCGTCACGGCCGCCGTTGATCGCATAGAGCAGGCACTTGGCGAGGTTGGCGCGCGCGCCGAAGAACTGCATCTGCTTGCCGACCAGCATCGGCGAGACACAACAGGCGATGGCGCCGTCGTCGCCCCACGTCCGGCGCATGATTTCGTCGCTCTCGAACTGGAGCGAGCTGGTGTCGATCGCCACCTGTGCGGAGAACTTCCGGAAGCCGTCCGGCATCCGGGCGGAGTACCAGATCGTGAGATTGGGCTCGGGCCCTGGTCCCAGGTTGTAGAGAGTCTGCAGCATACGGAAGCTGGTCTTCGTCACGAGCGAGCGGCCGTCGTCGCCCATTCCGCCAATCGACTCGGTCACCCAGGTCGGATCTCCGGCGAACAATTCGTCGTATTCGGGCGTCCTCAGGAACCGGACGATGCGAAGCTTGATGACGAAGTCGTCGACGATCTCCTGTGCCTGTTCCTCCGTCAGCCGCCCGGCCTCGAGATCGCGCTCGAAGTAGATGTCGAGGAACGTGGAGCAGCGGCCAAGCGACATGGCCGCTCCGTTCTGTTCTTTCACGGCAGCCAGGTATCCGAAGTACAGCCATTGAACCGCTTCACGCGCAGTGGTGGCAGGACCGCTGATGTCGAAGCCGTAGCTCGCGGCCATCGTTTTCAGTTCCTGCAGCGAACGAATCTGCTCGGACAGTTCCTCCCGATCGCGGATGACGTCCTCGGTCGACGCTTCCGAGTCGAGCGCAAGCTTCTCGCTCTTCTTGTGTGCGATAAGCCGGTCCACTCCGTAGAGCGCCACGCGGCGGTAGTCGCCGATGATGCGGCCGCGGCCATAGGCATCAGGCAGGCCCGTGAGCAGGTGCGAACTCCGGCAGGCGCGGATGTCCGCGGTGTACGCGTCGAATACGCCCTCGTTGTGCGTCTTGCGGTATTTCGTGAACGCTTCAACGACATGCGGATCGGGCGTGTAGCCGTACGCCTCCATCGCGTTCAGTACCATGCGGAGACCGCCGTTGGGCATGATGGCGCGCTTCAGCGGCGCGTCGGTCTGGAGTCCCACGATGATCTCGTGCTCGCGGTCGATATAGCCGGGGGCGTGCGCTGTGATGGAGCTGGGGACCTGCGAGATGTCGAGGACGCCTTTCTTGCGTTCCTCGACGAACATCGCGCTCAGCCTGGCCCAGAGCGCGGTGGTCCGCGCGGTCGCGGGTGCGAGAAACGACGCCTCGCCCTCGTATGGGGTGTAGTTCAACTGGATGAAGGCGCGGACGTTGACCTCCTTCTGCCACAGGGCTCCGCGGAATCCCTCCCACGGCGACGCGGTCGTGGAGCCCGAAGCTGTCTTTCCTTCAATCGAACTCATGTCACTCTCCGATGGCTCCGCGTTAAGCGCGGCGGCCGGCAATGCCCAGCAACGCGCCCGTATGCCGGGCGATCATGAGCTCTTCGTTGGTGGGAACGACAAAGGCCGACACGCGGCTGGCCGAAGTCGAGATCCGTGGTCCGTGAGCGGCGTTGGCACTGTCGTCCAGCACGATGCCGAGCCACGCCGACGCCTCGCAGATCCGGCGTCGGATTTCGGCCGAGTGCTCGCCGATGCCTGCGGTGAAGACCAGTGCGTCCACGCCGCCGAGGACAGCGGCCAGCGCCCCGATGTGTTTCGCCGCTTGATAGACGAAGTAGTCGACCGCCAGGCGGGCAGCGGGCTCGGGACTGGGGAGCAGATCGCGCATGTCGTTGCTGATGCCAGAAATCCCGATGAGGCCGGACTGCTTGTAAAGCAACTTCTCCACGTCTGAAGGCGACAGCCCCAGCGTCTGGAAGAGATGCAGGATCACGCCTGGATCGATGGAGCCCGGACGCGTGCCCATGCAAAGCCCGTCGAGCGCCGTGAAACCGAGCGTGCTGTCCATGCTCTTTCGCGCCTTCATGGCGCAGAGGCTGGCGCCGCTGCCCAGGTGAGCGACGATCACGCGTCCGTCCGCGATCTCGGGAGCGACGGCCGGCAGGGCAGAGGCGATGTATTCGTACGACAGGCCGTGGAAGCCGTAGCGCTGGACGCCGGCATCCCGAATGGCCTTTGGCAGTGGAACCAGTTCCGCCACGGCCGGCTGGCCGCGATGGAAACTCGTATCGAAGCAGGCCACCTGCGGCACGGCTGGAAGCTTCTCACTGACCGCTTCGATGGCGGCAATGTTGTACGGCTGATGCAGCGGTGCGAGCGGAATCAGCTCTCGCAGATCTCCGAGCACGCCTGGCGTGACGATGGAGGGAGCACGGTACTTGGCGCCGCCGTGGACCACGCGATGGCCCACGCCGAGCACTTTGGATCCGCCATAGTGGGCGCGCAGCCAACCGGCAAGTACGTCCAGCGCCGCGCGACCGTCCCGAACGGAGCCGTCCAGTTTCTCGTCGGCCAGGGAGCCGCCGGTCTCATTTTTCGCTGAGAGCCGCGGCGAGGTTCCGATGCCGTCAATCTGGCCGCGCGCTTCCAGCCGCCAGGACGCGCTGTCGGGACGCTGGTAGACGCAGAACTTCAGGCTCGAGGAGCCTGCATTGATGACGAGGGCGTAGTCGTCCATGGTCGTCGCGGTCCGATCAGTGGGACGGCTGCCGCCGGGCGTGCGCCGCGAGCACGGCAACCGCGCAACTGGCGATTCGCGAGCGGAGGCTGTCCGCCCGGCTCGTGAGGATCACCGGCACACGGGCGCCGAGCACCAGGCCCGCGCTGTCGGCGTTGGCCAGGAAGCTCAGTTGTTTGGCCATCATGTTTCCGGCCTCGAGATCCGGCGCGAGCAGGATGTCCGGGTCGCCCGCAACCTCGGACGTGATGCCTTTCATCTTCGCCGCTTCGCGGCTGATGGCATTGTCGAAGGCCAGCGGACCGTCGAGCATTCCACCTTTGATCTGCCCGCGTTCGGCCATCTTGCAGAGCGCGGCGGCATCAAGCGTCGCCGGCATCTTCGAGTTCACGGTTTCCACCGCCGCCAGGATGGCGACCTTCGGCCGTTCGACGCCGAACGTGCGGGCGAGATCGATTGCGTTCTGGCA
>Ga0207701_10003958_pt1 | contig 15126 bp, 13 predicted proteins | sample KBSSwiSSwithPhiX_FD_184294 | JGI IMG/M metagenome (GOLD analysis project Ga0207701, IMG submission 184294) | Switchgrass rhizosphere bulk soil microbial communities from Kellogg Biological Station, Michigan, USA, with PhiX - S5 (SPAdes) (version 2) | ecosystem: Environmental > Terrestrial >... | reverse complement strand
CAGCGCGTCCGTTTGCTCGAGCTGCAGCGGAACGAGGGCTTTGATGACCTGGAACTGTTCGCGAAGTTGAACGAAGAGCTGGCCGCGGACCCGTCACTCGCGCTGGCGTACGTCATTCGCGGGAAGTTGCATCACCAACTCGGCCACTTCGACGAATGCGTCGAGGACCTCGCCTCGGCGCGGCGGTACGGTATTGAAGACGCGATGGTATTGTGCGAGCGAGGTGTGGCCCTCCATCGCCTCGGCCGGATCGAGGAGGCGATCGCCGATTGCAGCGCGGCCATCGAACTGACGCCCGCCCTTGCCCGGGCGTGGAACAGCCGCGGCGTGTTGCTGCTCGAACGCGGCCGGGTGACAGAGGCATTCAGCGACCTGGATCGAGCGGTCGCTCTTGCGCCCGACTGGATATGGCCAGTGCTCAACCGCGCTCGCGCGTACCACGCGGTCGGTGACCGACGCCACGCGCGTGAGGACGCAGGACGCGCGTCGACGTTACTGCCGCGTAAGGTGCATCCTGACGATGCGGAGGACACCGCCGCGCGCCGCATGATCGAGCGGTTGCTGAGCTGACTGACGCGTCGCGTTGCCGCCCGGTACTCGAGAGCTGGCCTCAGACTGCCTAACGCTCTTCCGAACGGTTTCGGGTGATTCCAGAGCGTGCCCGGCGGTGCGGATACGGGTAGGGCCGATCCGGTGTGTGCTCTAACGGCCACGCCTCGACAGGCGCATCGCGGCGGCTGTATGTTCAGCTCCATCGCGCACCCAACTTCAGCGAGGAATGCCGCCATGTTGGATACCCACCTCGTGAACGACGTCGCGAGTCAGATCGGCTGGGAGACCGTCCGCGACTTCGGCGCGGCCCTTGGAGGCGGACTGCTATCGCCCGGCGCGCCCGGCTACGACGACGCTCGCCGCGTCTGGAACGGCATGATCGATCGCAGGCCTGGCCTCATCGCCCGGTGCGTCAACGCGGCCGACGTGCGCCGAGCCGTGGATTTCGCGCGAACGCACCGGTTGCTCGTGGCCGTGCGCGGCGGCGATCACCACGCGGCCGGCACGGCGGTCTGCGACGGCGGTCTCATGATCGACCTGTCCCCGATGCAAGGCATCGCCGTAGACGCCGCCGCGCGCACGGCCCGCGTGGAGCCGGGCGTTCGCTGGGCCGCGCTCGACGCGGCCGCGCAGGCCCACGGCTTGGCCACCACTGGGGGAAGCGTCTCGGACACCGGGGTCGCCGGACTGACGCTCGGTGGCGGGCTCGGGTGGCTCGCCGGCCGGTACGGCCTAACGTGCGACAACCTCCTTGCCGCCGACGTAGTCACGGCCGACGGGCGCCTCCTTACGGCCAGCCCGACAGAGAACGCCGACTTGTTTTGGGGGATCCGAGGCGGCGGCGGCAACTTCGGCGTGGTCACCGCCTTCGAGTTCCGACTGCACCCCGTCGGCCCGATGGTAGTCGCTGGCATGGTCGCGCACCCGCTAGAGCGCGCGCCGGAGGTGATCCAATTCTACCGCGACTTCGTCGCCGCGGCGCCTGACGAGGTGAACACCGCCTTCGCGTTCCTCACGACGCCCGACGGGGCAAAGGTTGTCGCCGTCGCCGCGTGCCACTGCGGGAGCTTGGACGACGGGGAACGTGCGCTGCGCCCACTGAAGGCGTTCGGCCCGCCGGTCCTCGACCAGATCGGTCCCGTACCCTACGCCCAGTTCCAGACCGCCCTCGATGGCGCTTTTCCGCGCGGACGCCGCTATTACTGGAAATCCGCCATGGTGCGCGAGATCCCAGACGGGCTGGCCTCGCGTGTCGTCGAGCAGTTCGCGGCGGTCCCGTCACCCCTGACCTTCTTCCTCTTCCAGCAGCTCGGGAACGCGGCGACACGCGTGCCGCCCGCCACGACGGCGTTCGCGCACCGAGAGGCCCGGTGGGACGCACTCGTGCTCTCCTGCTGGGATGACCCAGCGGAGGACGCGGCGCAGGTGGCGTGGTCCCGCTCCGTGTGGGCGTCCTGGCGTCCGTTCTCGACCGGTGTGTACTCCAACGCCGTCGGGGCGGATGCCGACGGCGAGGAGGTCCGGGCGGCGTTTGGCGCTCGCTACGACCGCCTGGTGGCGCTCAAAACGAAGTATGACCCAACGAATCTCTTTCGCCTCAACGCCAACGTACCCCCGGCCACGCCTGTGACGCCGCCATGAGAGCGACATCGCGGCCCGAGAGCAAAGCGCTTACGGTACTCGCTCGTCGTCGGTTCACAGGAGGCACACCATGCACGCATCACGTGACGAACTCCCGGTCCTGTTTGGCGCTGACCCAGCCGCGGTGCGCGGCGCGGATTGGGGCGGCTTGCGCGCGGGGATCGTCTCGCTGCCCGCCGGCGCGGACCTGGGCCCGCTCTTCAAGGGGTTGCCTAACGACCGATGCCCGTGCCCCCATTGGGGCTACGTCATACGGGGACGAATGCGGATAACGTATGCCGACCGCGAGGAGGTGGTGAGCGCCGGCGACATCGTCTACATGCCGCCGGGCCATACTGCCGTGGTGGAAGAGGACTTTGAGTGGGCGGAGTTCAGTCCGCCGGCCGAGCACGATGCGGTCCTGGCGGTCGTGCTGAGCAACGCGGCTGCGGCCTCGGCTCCGGCCACATAGCCACCACCGCGCCGCGGCACCGCGTAGCCGTGCGAAAGCGTTAGGCAAGGCGCATTAGTCGAAGTTGTAATAGTTCGCCTCGCCACTTCCAATGAGGTCGACGTGCACGGTAACCACGCCGTTGCCCCGTGAGCCCCCGAAGTCGCGATCGAGGCCATCCGTGGGGTGGAACTTGAATACGGGCCCCTGCATCTCGTACGTGCCGTCGATGGACATCGACTTCGTGCTGACAGTACCGTCGGCCGTGATCAGCAGGTCAAAGACCATGGTGAAACGCTCGGCGGAGACGAACTCCATCGAGCCGCGCGTGACCACGATGGTCACCTCGTCGTAGCTTCGCCCTTGCGTGTCGGACGCGGGACCGTCGTAGATCATGGCCGGAAGTTCGACTCGATCGATGTTGATCAGCTGGCGCGCGCCGGGCGGCATTCCGTCCGGGTCGGTTTTCGGCTTGGGGTTGGTGTTCGGGTCCCGAGTGGGCTCGGTGGCGCCGCCGGCTCCGCAGCCTGCGAGGCTCACGAGGGCGGCGGTCAGCAACAGGATGGCAGCTCGGGCAACGATGCTTCTCCGCCCGGCGTGGCGAGCGGTGAGTGATGTGTTCGTCATTGTAGGAGTCGTTGTGCGGTTCATAGCGTTTCAACCGCGCGCAGAATAGCGACGACTCCTCACCCGTCTCTCACCGGGTCAACGCGTTGCGGGGCAGCCGTTTCGGCCTCGTCGCGCTCAACCGTGTGGCGGGACGTCGCGACCGCGGTGAGTCAGCCGCGGCGAAGTCGCGCTCGTGGCGCAGCCTAACGCTGACCTCGTTCGTCACTACCTGCCCGTAACGCCTCGTGACGCAGTTCGTAACGCGCCATTACGGTGTCGTGTGAGCGCCGCGCGACGGCTCCGCGCGCAAGCGCATGCAACGTCGTGCGTTAGGCTATTTCCGCCTGTTGGTGCCGGCCTTGCCTGAGCGTGGCGTGCGCGCCGACGGCGTCTCCGTCGCGACGCGCCACCACAATCGACAGGACGGAAACCATGCGCGCGCGTCTCCTCCTTGCTGTTATAGCCTTCCCAGCATTCACTCTTACCGCCCAACAGCAGGGCGGCGGCGCGACGAGCCGCGCGACCGCCGGCGTCACGCGGCTCCGCCAGGCACAAGTTCGCGCCGCGTCGATCGAGGATAAGCGAGACATCACGCGAGCGAGCGCCAGTGGCGCACGGATTCTCGAGCGGCTGCGCTTGGCCCTTTTGCTCGGCGTGTTCGACGACGAGGCCGGTGCCCCCGAAGACGTGAGCGTCCTCGCGGGACGCATCAGCCCATACCCGATGCCAGGCGGCATCGCGCGCCCTGTGTACGCGGCGCCCGGGGAAAAGGTGTCCTCCGCCACGCGCGTCATCGAGAAGGCGAGCGCCCCGCCGGCGTGGCGGCCGACGGACGGGAGCGGGAGCAGCTGCTGGTGGCTGTGGGTGTTCACCGGCGTGCCGTTCTGCTCGTGAAGCGCAAACCTGAACGGCACCTCCTGGACGTTGGTACCCGCGATCCCGCCTAACGGCAACTATCGAACGACGGCCGGGGACGGGCGACGGGCGACGGCGTTCAGCGCCACAACGATGACCTAACGAGTGCCTGACCAGACCCGAGGAATTTTTCACCATGATAACGATACAATCGCGCTCGTCGCGCACAGATATGCCCACGCGGCACAGCAGGCGCCCGTGCGCTGCAATCACGTTGCTGTGCACGGTGGCGTGCCTAACTACCGTGGCCGGCCACGCCATCGACCAAACCGCGACGCCCGACGGGGCAACTATCACATCGAGCTCGGCGCGTGGTGGTGTGTCCCAGATGTCGGCCATGAAGGCCGAGGGCTAGAGACCATGCGCATGACTAACCTGATATCGGCCTCGCTCATGAGCGCGGCGCTTTGCGCCGGAGTCGCAGAGGCGAGCCTCACACAAGGTGGGTGGCGACAGTGGGAGGTCCGCCTCCGCTGGCGCGACGGCGCCACCACCGTCGGGCGCATCACTCTCGCGCACGTCCGGTGGTCCGAAGGGGTCGTCGTACAGCGCGGCGACACGGTCGACCTGCGTGACGTCGCGTACCTTGTCTTCGCGCCACCGGACTCCGCGAGCACCACCTGCCAGCGTCAGGAGAGCTGGCACCAGCCTGACCTCACGTATCCGATCGGCAGCCAGCAAGCACCAACGCTTTGCTTCGGCTACTGTCGGACGTAACGCTTTCGACGAATGCTCGTAACGTCTCGTTACTCGATGGGCGCGCTGCGCGGACTGGTAAGGACTATCCAAGCCCTTGCGCGCCCGACGATTGGGTCGTATTGCCTTGCTGGTGCTCCCTTTGCCTCAGGCAGGGGCACCCAGACCGGCACACACATGCGCCGCCTCGCCCTCTCAGCGCTCGCCCTCGTCGCCGCGTGCGGCACTCGCCCCGACCCCCAGCGTCTCGCCGCCATTGAAAAGGCTGCGCTGCGCGGCCAAGTCGGGGTCGTTGCGCGTCGGCTTCTCTCCGAGGCGCAGTTCAACGACTACGGCTACCCAACCGCCGACGGGCGATTCCTCAGCACGATCGACGTGTCCACCGGGGATCTCGCCGTGCGGGACCTCGCGACCGGCGCGCTTCGACCAATCGGCCTCAAGGCCAGTTGGGGGTCGGAGGCGTACGTCGAGACCTCGAGGATGTCGCCGGACGGGCGCCGGATCGCGCTCTCCTGGTCTGACGACGACGAGCGCTACTCGATCCGCGTCGTCGACGCGGACGGCCACAATCCGCGCGTCGTGTTCCAGGACTCCGCCTACTACTACATGGAGGTCAACGGCTTCTCGCCGGACGGCCGACATGTGATCCTGGAGCTCGACCGAACGAATGGGCGGTTCGATTACGGCTGGCTGGACCTCGATGGCGGCGGCATCCGATTCCTCTTCAAGAACGTGACGTGGGTGTTGGGCGATGTGCTCTTCTCGCCCGACGGTCGCTATGCCGCGTACAACGGGAGCGCGGAGCATCCGAGCGTTGGACCCCGCGACGCGCGCATCCTCGAGATCGCGACCGGGCGGACCTGGCCCCTCGTGACGTGGCCGAGCGACGATACGCCTAACGGGTGGGCGCCGGACGGGCGTGCCATTGTTCTGAGCAGCGATCGCGCTGGCACCCCGGGCTTCTGGTTGCAACCGGTGCGCGATGGCCGCGCCGACGGTGAGGCGCGGCTCCTGAAGCCGGATACATGGAACGTGTCCGGCGTCGGCGCGACGAACGACGGGCGTCTCCTCTACACGGTGCGCACCGGCGCCAGGTATCTGTACCAGGCGACGATCGACACCGCGACGGGCGCGGTCGTCGGTGAGCCGGTACGGATGGACGACCGCGATGTCACGCGCGCGCTCTCGGCGCTCGGCATCTCGCGGAACGGGGAGTGGTTGGTGCACAACGTGCCCGATCGCGACAAGGACCAGTGGGCCCAGCCGACCCTCACGTTCCGCTCGCTCCTCACCGGCGAGACACATAAAGTAAGAACGACGCTGTCACGGATCTACGGCCGGCAGCATTGGTCGCCGGATGGCACGCGCGTTTTCACGCGCGGCGAAGACGCCAATCGCCGCGCGGGAGTGTTCGTCGTCGACGTCACGACGGGTGAGGCCCGACAGGTGTTCGCCGGCGACACGACCGCTCATTTGTGGACCGTGCCGTGGAACCTCGGCTGGACGCCTAACGGTAAGGAAGTCGTCTACCGCCGGTACGATGACGACAGCACGGTGCGGACGGTGGCAGCCGACGTGGCGACTGGCGCCACTCGTGTCCTTGCGAGCTGGCCGCACGCGCGACCCCAGGACATTAGCGGCGAGATGTCGCCAGATGGCCGGCTGCTCGCGCAGGTGGTGCCCACGGAGGACCGCCAGGGGTCGGCACTCCGCGTGAGCGACCTCGCGGGCAACTCCGTGCGCGAGCTACTGCGCGTGCGTATGCCGGACCAGCTCTTTACGATCAACTGGGCCGCCGACGGACGCTACATCTACGTGGTGCGGGCGAACCAGGCCGACGCGGTTCTCGGGACCCCGGGGCGCTCCTCGGTGCGCGTCGACCGAGTGTCGCTCGCGGACGGCGCGACCCGCACGCTGCGGTTCGGAATGACCGGCAACTTCACGCCGATCGCCGTGCATCCCGACGGGCGCCGCATCTACTTCACTGCAGGGCACGCGGCCAACGAGCTGTGGGAGCTCGCCGGCTGGGACTCGACGCATGCGCGGGCGGTCGTACCGTGATCCCGATCAGATGAGCGGATCTCTGCTCGTCGTCGACGACGATACGGTCGTGCGCGAAGCGCTCGTCGAGGCGCTCGCCGAGGCGGGGTATGACGTGCGTTCGGCCGGCGACGGCGCGCGCGCGGTGGCCCTGCTCGCCGAGCGCGCACCGGATGTCGTGCTCTCCGATGTGCGCATGCCGGGGATGGACGGGCTGGCGTTGCTTGCGCTGCTCCGCGAACGCGCTCCCGACATTCCCGTGCTGCTCATGACCGCATTCGACGACATGCCGACGGTGGTGGCGGCGATGCGGGAAGGCGCGACCGACTTCCTCGTAAAGCCGCTCGATCTCCACGAGCTGCGGACGCGGGTCGCGCGCGTGATCGACGATCGACGGGCGCGTCAGCGCGCTGCCCGCGGTCGCCGCGACGAGGAGGAAACGCCACAGCGGCTCGCGGACCTCGTGGGGCGCGACCCGCGCATGATCGAGATCTACAAGCTCGTGGGTCAGGTGGCCGCGACTCGTGCGAACGTCCTCATTCGCGGCGAGAGCGGTACCGGCAAGGAGCTGATCGCGCAAGCCATCCACGACCACTCGCGCGAGGCGGTCGAGCCGTTCGTGCCGATCAACTGCACCGCCGTGCCCGCGACGCTGCTCGAGAGTGAGCTCTTCGGCCATGTCCGCGGCGCCTTCACGGGCGCCCAGGGCGATCGCCGTGGCAAGTTCGCGCTCGCCGGACGTGGCGCGATCTTCCTCGACGAGATCGGAGACACGTCGGCCGACTTTCAGACGAAGCTCCTGCGCGTGCTGCAGGAACGGCAGTTCTACCCCGTGGGCGCGGACCGACCCGAACGCACCGAGGCGCGGGTGATCGCCGCGACACACCGGGACCTCGAGGCGATGGTCGCGGCAGGGCAATTCCGCGCGGACCTGTACTATCGGCTGCGTGTCGTCGAGATCGTCGTGCCGCCGCTCCGAGAGCGCGCGGGCGACCTCCCGTTACTCGCGGCGACGCTCGTTCGCCGCGCCGCCGCAGCCGTGGGACGGCCCGAGCCGGTGCTCGCGCCCGACGCGCTCGCCGCGCTCGCGCGGCACGCGTGGCCGGGCAATGTGCGCGAGCTGGAGAACTGCCTAACGCGCGCCGTCGTCGTGGCGAGCGGCGACGTCATCCGCGCCGAACACCTGGTGCTCGGTGGCGCGGCGCCGGAGGGGCCGGCGAAGCTCGGCACGCTCGACGACGTCGAGCGCGAACATGTGCTTCGGGTGCTCGCCGCGACGCGCGGGCACAAGGCACGCGCGGCACAAATCCTCGGCATCTCGCGTCCTCGGCTCGACCGCATTCTCGCCCGGCACGATATCGGCTCCGATGGCTGACACGACCGTGGCTCGACCGGCGCGCGAGACGTCGTCGCAGCTGTCACCGCAAGCCGTGCCGGACGTGCCGGCGGCGTCGCTCGCGAGAGTCTCCGGGGCGCAGCCCGGCTCGTCGTCGAGCGCAGCCCGGTCGCCTCGCCCCTCGCTGCGCACGCAGCTCATTCTCGTCGTGCTCGCGGCCGCGATCGTGCCGCTGGCGTTGCTCGCGCTCTGGCTCGCGCGTGCGAGCGGACGCGCGGGCGAAGCACTGCTTACGGCGCGGCTCGATGCCGCGGTGTTGTCGGCGGCCAACGAGGCCGGAGTCCGATGGGTGGAGCAACGCTCGGCATTGCTCGACCTCGCGGAAACGATCGAGGTGCGTCGCGCGATCGGAGACACTGTGGGTGCGGTGTCCGCACCGGCGATCCTCCCGACGGCGGTGCGCTTTGCCGTTGTTCGTGATGCCGCCGGTGCGGTCCGCTGGACCCACGCTGGCGATACGGCTACGAGCGGGGGAGTCTTCCGTCCGGTCCTCACCTTGTGGTCGCAGCATGCCGAGCGTGCGATCGGCAGTCTCGAGGCTGCCGTACCGGGATCGGCGATCGTCCGAGCCACGGGAGCGACCGGCGGCACCACGCTGGCCGCCTTCGACCGCCGCACCGGGCTCCCTCTGCTCGCCACGCCGTTCGACCCGGATCTCGCAAGCAAGCCGACCTTCAACTGGAACGGCGAGCGCTGGTTGGTTGCGCGGCGCACGTTGAACGACCCCGCGATCGAGATCGTCGCCGCGGCGCCCGTGGCGGACTACGAGGCGCCCTTTGCCGACGCGGCGCGGCGCGGGCTGGTCGCGTTGCTCGTCGTGGCGGCGCTCAGCACGCTCGCTGCCATCGTGCTCACTCGGCGCCTAACGCGCGCCCTGGGCGACCTCGCGCTCGCGGCCGATGGCGTGGCCCGCGGCGAGATGGGCCGGACGGTCCCGGTGCAGGGAAGTGAGGAGCTCGGACGACTCGCCGAGGCGTTCAACACCATGTCGGAAAGTCTCCGTCGCACGCTCGACTCGCTCGCGCGGCGCGAGTCGTTGGCAGCGGTTGGCGAGTTCGCGGCGTCACTCTCGCACGAGGTGCGCAATCCGCTCACGGCGATGCGCATCGACCTTCAGCGCGTGGAGGAGAAGCTCGAAGTCGAGTCACCGCTCCGCGCGCCGCTTCGGCGCGCACTGCGCGCCGTCGACCGGATGCAGCACACGGTGAGCGGCGCGCTCCGCGTCGCTCGCAGCGGGCGCGTCGCGCGCACGCCAGTGGACCTGCTCGTCCCGCTCGACGCGGCCCTCCACGCGAGCGAACCGGAGCTGCAGTCTGCTGGCGCGCGCGTGGAAGTCGACACGGGCGATGTGCCGCTCGTCGTGTTAGGCGACGCGGCGGCGCTCGAGCAACTCTTCCTCAACCTGCTGCTCAACGCGGCGCAGGCCTTCGATGTGCCGGGCGGAGTGGTTCGCGTGTGCGCCCGGGCGGACACGAACCACGCGCGCATCGAGGTGCGGGACACTGGACGCGGCATGTCACCGGAGACGCTCGCCGCCGCCTTCGAGCCGTTCGTCACCACACGCGCGGAAGGCACGGGCCTCGGCCTCGCGATCGCGCGCCGCATTGCGGCCGGGCACGGCGGCGAGCTCTCACTCGAAAGCGCGCTCGGAACCGGCACGACGGCGACCGTCACCATACCGCGTGCGACCTGAAACGGAGCCCGCGCCGTATCGACTCGTTACGCGTCGCCTGCGCCCGCGGCGCTCAGCGTCAGCGCCAAGTGCATGCGGGTCAGCGAGATGTGCTCACTGCGCAAGACGGCGTCGCGGTTGCTAATGGGATGGGCGATCAGGATGGACTTCCACACCTCGCCCGCCTAACCATGCTCGCCACTGCACGCGTTTCGTCGCCGATCGCGTCCCACCGCCCGTCACCCCGCGCGGCGCCGGTTGAGACGGAGGAGCGTCTGCACTCGCTGGACGTGATCCGCGGTCTCGCGCTCGTCTTCATGGTCCTCGTTCACTTTCACCAGCTCATGCGATTGGAGAGCACGGGCTGGCAGGGTCTGATCGGGTGGGCCGTGTGGGTCGGTGTCGAGGAGAAGGCATGGGGGACGTTTGCGCTGCTGTTCGGCGCCGGAGTCGCGCTACTGCTTCGTCGGCTCGAGGCGCGCAGCGCGCCCGTCGTGCCGATCCTCCTGCGCCGCCTGACGACGCTGTTCGTGATCGGCTGGGTCGTCGAGCGCCTCATCGGCTTCCATATCCTCACGACGTATGCGGTGTGCGGCGTGGTCCTCCTCGCCATGCGGCGGTGGTCGACACGCACACTTCAATGGACGGTGGTAGTCAGCGCCATGTTCCCGCCCGTCTTGAACGCCGTGATGGGCCTTCTCACCCACTTCACACACAGGACGTTTCCGCTGCTCAAGGCGTGGTGGTGGCTCGTCCCGGACGAGAGCCTTCCACTTCTCCTCCTGGGTTTCCTCGCCGTTCGCGTCGGCGTGGTCGATGAGCCGCTGCGACACGAGCGGCTCATACGTCGCTGGATGCTCTTCGGACTCGCGGCCTGGGCGGTGTCGTGGCTCGTGCTCTACCATGTTCCTCGCCCGCCCCAATACCTCATGGGCGCCTTCTGGGCAGAACGGACGCTCGCTGGTCTCGTGAAGGATCAGTGGCTCTGCTTCACGTACGCCGGCGGGGCACTGTTGCTTCTCGCGAAGCGCCCCGCGCTCCTGGAGCGAATGCGCCCCATCGGTGCGGCCGGCCGCATGGCGTTCACGAACTACGTCCTGCAGGCCGTGACCATCTGGTATCTCGCGAAGCCGCTCGGCATCAAGCTGCACGAGGCCACGTATGTCGGCGCCTGGCTCGTGTTCGCCACCGTGATTGTGCTGTTCAGCAACCTTTGGCTCGCTCGGTTCCGCTATGGACCGCTCGAGTGGCTCTGGCGCATGGCGACGTATGCGAGATTGGAGCCGCTGCGATGGAGCTACCAACCATCTGCGGGATCCGCGCATCTAATGAGCAACCCGCCCGCGGCCGGATCGGCCTTGCGTAACGGGTTGTAACCCAGCCACCCCTCTTTGCGTACGGACCGCGTCTTTCAACGTCCCCCGGAGATTCAGAATGTCGTTCCTCAAGCGGCTGTTCTCGTCCAACGCGCCAGCGCCTACGCAGCGCGTCCGTGTCTGCGTCGAATGCGGCATGCCCGTGGCCGATCACAAGGAGTGGTGCTCGATCCTTCGCGGACAGGCGGAGATGGAGCGACGGAAGGCCGCAGGATAGCGAGAGGTGTCTGCGCCGACGATCGTAGCAAGAAGAGTGGGGAGCCTTCACCGAGCTCCCCGCTTCATTTTACGGCTGGAAGAACCACGTGAAGTGACCGGGGCCAACGGTGCTTGCCTAAAGGACTTGTCGGCTCTCAGCTCCAGCTTCGACTGAACGTTGGCGGGCTTTACCAACCCTTTGCGGGATACGGTGATCTAACGAAGCGTCTGCCGCCAATCGGCTCGCCCGCGTGGGGACGGTGTAACCGAGTCGCCCCTCCCTTCGTACGGACCACGTCTTTCAACGTATCGCGGAGATCCGGAATGTCGTTTCTCAAGCGGCTCTTCTCGTCGAACACCCCAGCGCCCACCCCGCGCGTGCGAATTTGCGTCGAATGCGGTATGCCGGTGGCGGAACACAAGGACTGGTGCTCGATCCGCCGCGGCCAGGCGGAGATGGATCGACGAAAGGCGGAGGGCCAGGAGGCCTAGGGCCGCAGCACGGCGCCCGGCTCCTAGCGCCCGCGACGCATCTGATCGAATCGCCCCATGTCCAGGTTCGCCTGCTTCACGAGTGCGATGAACCTTGGACTCCGGCGCACCGGATCGTACGCGCGATCGAAGATCCCCAGATATTCGGACCACACTCGACCGCTCGTTCGCTGCGACCGCTCGAGCGCCGAGAGCGCTGCCGCCGTGTCGCCTAACGCAAGTGCCACCAGGGCCTCCGCCGGGTCAGCGAACCAGGGCCGTGGCGTGGCGGACTCCATCGCTCGCAGCATCCGATTCGCGCTCGCCGTGTCTCCCGCCTTGGCCAGCACGTACGGCGCGTTGGTCATGGCGTCGGGACGCGTCCGCAACGCCACCAGCCGTGCCTCATCGAGTTTCCCCTGCGCGAGCCGCACGAGCATCGCGCCATTCGCCGCTGGCAAGAAGGTCGAGTCGAGCTGGATGGCCTTTTGACTTTCTGCGTACGCGGAGTCCATCTGCCCGGTGGAGTAGTATGCATATGCGATCCATCCCGAGATAAGCGGCGACACGCGCTCGACACGCCTGCCCTCCTGGAGTTGCGCCAGCGCCTCCGCCGGCTGTCCCGTGATGACCAGATACCGTCCGTACGCCACACGGGCGGGCACGTCGTCCGGGTCTCGGTCGACGCCGCGCTGAAATTCCGCAAACGCCTGCTGCAATCGCCCCGCCTGCGCGTACGCCGTGGCGAGTGCGACGTGCGGGTCGGCGAGCAAGCTGTCGAGCGCGAGCGCGCGATTCGCCGTCGCTATCGTGGTGTCTTTTAACTCCTCAGGGCGCACGCCGACGTAATACGGGTAGAGCTGTAACGCCGTGGCCAGCGCGGCATACGCCCTGGCGAACTTCGGGTCGAGCCGGATCGCGCGCTCGAAGTTCGCCGCGCTCTGCCTGACACCTTCGCCACGTCGCTTCAACTGCTCCTGGCCCAGCAAATACAGATCGAGTGCCTCCGGATTCGTGGTGCCGAGCGTCGACACCTGACGCGGGCGCGCACCGACGCGGTCCGCGAAGCGCGCGTGCAGCGTATCCGCCATCGTGCGCACGATGTCGTCGGCAATCGAGCCAAAATCCTTCGACTCCCGAACGAACGTGCCGGCCCAAAGCTCGGCCCGCGAGCTCGAGTCGTTGAGTTGCGCCGAGATCGTCACCTGACCGTTCTGCTCGCGAAGCGTCCCGGTTACGAGAAACCTGACGCCGAGGTCTCGCGCCACGGTGCGAAGGTCCGAGCCGTCGAGACGGTCTCTGTACCGGTACGCGGCGCTCCGTCCGACGATCTGCACGCCGGGCACGCGAGCCATCGCCGTCAGGATCTCGTCTCGAATACCGTCGCTGCGGTAGTCGAGCGCCGTGTCATGCGCGACGTTGCGGAAGGGGATCGCCGCGAGCGTCAGCGGCTCTGGCGGCGCCCTGTTCATGCGATAGAGCGCGCCACCAGCGAGCGCGACGGCCGTCGCGACGGCTGCGATGATCGGCGCACGACCAAGCGCACGCGTCCAAGGCGCGGGTGCTGGACTGGCACCGTCGAGTGCAGCGAGAATCTCGGCCGCCGTCTGGGGTCGATCCGCCGGATCCTTTTCCAGGCAGCGTCGAATGACGTGCGCGATGGGGGGTGGGACATCCGCTCGACGTTCGGTGATCGGACGCGGCGTCTCGTTCAGATGCGCCACGATGATCTTGTGCATCGGCCCGCCGTGGAACGGCGGCTTTCCGCTGAACAGCTCGTACGCCATACAGCCGAACGCGTAGAGGTCAGCGCGGTGGTCGGTGCTCGGGTCGCCCGTCGCCTGCTCCGGCGCCATGTAGGCCGGCGTGCCTAACGACGCACCGGCTTCGGTCAGTGTGATTTCGGGGAGGTCGGGGAGGTCCCTCCCGACGCCGGGCTCGGGACGCTCGTGGCCGCCGGGTCCGGCGGCCACGAGATCCGAACCTGGATCGCCCTCGCCGGCGCCGTGCAGAACTGGAAAGCCGAACTACTCGCCTACGAGCCCGTCGTCCCCTGGGCAACCGGCTGCGGCTTGGTAGCGTTCCATCCCTAATCAATCTAATCTTACTAATGCCTATCGCCTCGCGCTTCATGCCTTCTTCATTATGAAACTCAGCCTGCACAGCGTTCACGGCGGCGTGAAAAACATCGACGAGATTCACCGCCGTGCCCGGCGCGCCGAAGAACTTGGCTACGACGGCATCTTTCTCGGCGAGAGCCACCTGAGTTCCCTCGACTCGTTCCAGACTCTCGCAAGCTGCGCCATGATCACCAAGCGCTTGCTGTTGGGGATCGCCGTCACCAATCTCGTGTTCCGCCACCCGACGGTCATTGCCGGCGCAGCGGCATCGCTCAATGAAATATCCAAAGGCCGCGCCATTATGGGCCTGGGTACCGGCGACGGCCCGGTCTACACTCAGGGCTTGAAGGCGCTGCCAATGAAAAATTTCGAGGAAGGCGTGCGGCTCGTCCGCCACCTCGTGCAAGGCAACGCCGTATCGTTCCCGACCGGCAAGATCGGCCTCGGTTTTACCATCAATCAGCCGGCGCCGATCTTCGTTTCCGCGGAAGGACCGAAAGGTTTACAGCTTGCCGGGCGCTGCGCCGATGGTGTGATCCTCGGCACCGGCTTCGATCTAAACGTTTACGAATGGGCGAAACAGAAGATCCGCGAAGGCACGGCCGAGTCGGGCCGAAAAGAAAGCGATATCGCGCTCATCGCCGCAGGCATGCTCTGCGTCGATGAAGACGGCGCCAAAGCCTTCGATCGTCGCGCGCTGCCGTTCGAGGGTTTCAAGTCTGGACATTATTTCTGCTGTGTCTCCGACCACCTTTTCCAAAGCAGCGATCTGCTCTTCACTGTTTTCCAAACGGCTAAGAGCTTGTCGGATGTTGACTTCCATCCTGAGGATATCGTCGACGCCACCTTGGTATTTTCGCTTGAGCCGCTGAATTTCCGCCAAGCGGTCTTCGAGCTGCTCCAAAGCGCGCCGATCGAAATGCACCCGCTCGGCGTAACGGCGCAGCTGCACCGCGGCCTCTTGCAATTGCGCCAGAGACGACTGAATCAACTCTTCGGTAGATTGCAGG
>Ga0207701_10003956_pt1 | contig 15128 bp, 17 predicted proteins | sample KBSSwiSSwithPhiX_FD_184294 | JGI IMG/M metagenome (GOLD analysis project Ga0207701, IMG submission 184294) | Switchgrass rhizosphere bulk soil microbial communities from Kellogg Biological Station, Michigan, USA, with PhiX - S5 (SPAdes) (version 2) | ecosystem: Environmental > Terrestrial >... | reverse complement strand
TCGTCAGCGCCCGGATGTACGCCGCAGCGTCGCGGGGGCTTTCGCCATCGACCACCGTATCTGCAGCAACCTGCAGCACCGCGCTGCCCCATTTCACGGCGGCGCCAAGCTCCGACAGACGCAGCAATTCGTGGTCGTTTTCAGCGTCGCCGATGGCCGCGGTGTTCCGTGGTGACAGGCGCAGCATGGCCAGCGCCGTCTGCAGGCCGGTCGCTTTACTGACCCCCTGCGGCATCACCATCACCCGCCCCCGGTTGAAGATGAGGACGTAGGGCAGCTCCAGCCGCTGGATAACCGCCAGCAGGCGCTGACCGTCAGCGGCGGCCGCGTCGATCAGGCACTCCCCTGACCGAAACGGAATGCCGTCGCCCTGCAGGCCCTTGATGAGCGGTTCGACCAGGCGGGGTGCCAGCACCGACGTGTGATCGCTGTCCGGGAAATGCACGACAGCGCCGTTTTCGGCAACCACACCGTCGGCGAAATGCAGATCGCCGGCGACACGGCGAAGCTCGGACAGGATGCGGCCGGTGACCAGAAGCACCGTGATGCCGCTGGTACGCGCGCGCGCGATCGCGTCGCGCACATCGGCGTCAACGCCCCGGTCCGTCGCAATCGTCCCGTCGTAGTCGAGCGCCAGAACGGACACCTTCATACCGTCCCTCCGGCGCGGCGGCGCCACTGGCGCACCACCTTGATGCCCTGGCCAACGATCGCAGGCACCAGCGAAAGTCCGCAGACCAGGAGCCAGTCAGTCCGGTCCAACGGGACGAGGTGCAGCAGCCGGGCGATTGCGGGTATCTGCACGGCGACGAACACCGACACCGCGCCCAGTCCGAGCGCCGCGAGCGCGGCCCGGTTGGCCACTGCGCGCTGCCAGCTCAGGACCGGTTCGTCATCGCGCGCATTGCCGAGGTGAAGCAACTGCGCCAGACCGAGCACCGCGAAGTTGATGGTGATCGCGCGTGCGTACTCCACTCCGGTGAGCGTTTGCCACACGATCGCCATCAGCACCGGCGCCGCAATCAGCAGCGCGTACACCGTGATGGTGCGCATGAACGGCCACGAGACAATCGTGTCGCTCGGACGGCGCGGCGGCTGCTGCATCACGTCGCCCCGCCCGGGCTCCAGCGCCAGCGCCAGTGCCGGGACGCTGTCGGTCACGAGGTTCAGCCACAGCACCTGAATGGGCGCCAGCGGCAGCGGCCACCCGGCGGCGCTCGTGCCAAGCAGGACGATGATTTCCGCGAGGTTGCAGCTGAAGAGGTAGAAGACGAAGCGCCTGATGTTCTCGAAGACCAGCCTGCCTTCGGCGATCGCCGCACCGATCGTCTCGAACCGGTCGTCCGTCAGGACGATCGTGGCCGTGTCCCTGGCGACCTCCGTGCCCCGCCGTCCCATGGTCACGCCGACGTCCGCGCGCTTGAGGGCCGCCGCGTCGTTCACGCCGTCGCCGATCATCGCCACGACCTCGCCGCGCCGCTGATACGCGGTGACCAGCCGCAGTTTGGCGGCCGGGCTGACGCGGCTGAACACCGTCGCCGTGGCCAGCCGCCGATCCAGGTCGGGATCCGGCAGGGCGTCCACTTCATCACCGGTCAACGCCTCGGTGTCCGCCCCGAGCTGCAGCTCGCGCGCGATGGCCTCGGCAGTGCCTCGCTGGTCGCCTGTCAGCATCACCGTGCGGATGCCGGCGCGCCGGAAGGCGCCGACCGCTTCCTTGACTCCAGCAGCGGGCGGATCGCTGATCCCCACCAGCGCAATGAATGTCAGGCCGAGAAGCGACCGTTCGTCCGGGTGAGATACGTCACCAGTCGCCAGGGCCAGCACTCGAAGGCCGCGCGCCGCCATGTCCGCGTTCGCGCGGTGAAGCATCTGCCGCGTCGCCGCGTCGAGGGGCCGTGAGTCCCCCCGACTGAACACAGACCAGCAGAGGTCGAGCACGCGGTGCGGCGCACCCTTGACGAAGGCGGTCGTCCGTCCGGTCGCGGGGTGCCGATGAAAGATCGCCATCAGCTGACGTTCGCTCGAAAACGGCACCTCGCCAACTTCCGGCATGTCGCGAGTCACGGCGGCGCGGTCGATGCCGGCCTTCATGGCGGCTGTGGCCAGGGCGACCTCCGTTGGATCGCCGCGTGACGTCCATCCGGTGGATGCGAGGATGACATCGCCCCGGCCCGCCGCCGCACCTGTCTCGAGAGCGGCCTCGAGATCAGTGTGATCGCGCACGTTCACAGACTGACCGTCCGCACTGAAGGCGCCCACCGGCTCAAAGCCGACGCCGCTCACCTCGTACACCCGGTCGCACGTGCGGATCGTCGTCACCGTCATTTCGCCGGCTGTCAAGGTGCCGGTCTTATCGGTACAGAGCACGGTCACGGAACCGAGCGTCTCCACCACCGGCAGCCGCCGGACGAGGGCGTGCTGTCGCGCCATCCGACGGACGGCGACGGCCAGACCGATGGTCGCAACCGCAGGGAGCCCTTCAGGCACCGCCGCGACCGCGAGAGCAATGGCCGATTCGAGCACGAACGCAAGGCTGTTCCCGTTCACCCACGCCAGCACGCCCGTTGCGAGAGCGACGAGGAGCGCCGCCCAGACCAGTTGCCGTCCGAGCGCATCCAACTGCAGTTCAAGCGGCGTTTTGCGGGGCGCTGTCGTCCCAACCAGATGGCCGATGGCCCCCAGCTCCGTCGCGCCTCCTGTCGCCACGACCACCGCACGCGCGGCGCCCCCAACTACGAGCGTGCCGGCGTGGATCATCGTGGAACGGTCGGGTAGCGCGACGCCGGCCGCGACCTCCGCCCCGACGCTTTTCCAGACCGGGACGGACTCGCCGGTGAGTGCGGCTTCGTTGACCTCGACCTCACCGCTGAGCAGGCGCCCATCGGCAGGGACGCCTTGTCCCGCTTCGAGGATCAGCACATCACCAGGTACGACGGCATGCGCGTCGATCTCGGCCACCACCCCATCCCGCAGAGCGACCGCGACGCGCGGCTCGAGAGTCTTGAGTGCCGCGACGGCCCGATGAGCGCGGATTTCGACCGCGAATCCGAGCCCCACATTCAGGACGAGCACGGCCGCGATCGCGGCGGCGTCAGCGGCGTCCCCGGTCAGCGCAGCGATCACGAGTGCGCTGACGAGCAACAGCGTGACCACGCTTCGGAATTGCGACAGCAGCACACGCCAGGGCGCTACCGGCGCCGCCGTGGGAACGGCGTTTGGCCCGCACTGCGCGAAACGCGCGTGCGCTTCGTGCGTCGTCAACCCCGCATCAGATACCCGCAGCGCGTTCAACACAGCGGGCGCGGTCATCGCGTGCCAGGGCTGCGGCGATGGCGCCTGAGCAGACCGGGGAGTGACCAACATCACGGCGGGAAACCGCAAGTGAAGTGCCACGCGACAGTTACGGGTTTCCACGTGCGGAGTGGCCGTGGACGCACGCCGTTGCGAAATTACGCCCATGCGTCTGAAAAATTCCCACCAGTGGGTATGAGCCGAGGGTCTGCAACGCAGAATGTCAGCCCGACGTCATGGCGCGCGGCGTGCACTCGGAATCAACATGCCCGTCGCGACCCCATCCGACATCCCGACCACTCACGATGGCCGCCTTGACTCGCCGCTCCGCAGGATGTTCGAGCCGCGAACCGTTGCCGTCATCGGTGCGAGTCGCCGTCGAGGCTCAATTGGCGCTGAAATCTTTCACAACCTGACCTGCACGTTTACCGGGCAGGTGGTTCCGATCAATCCCCACGCCGAAGAGATCGACGGCATCCGCGCGTACACGACGGTGCGGGATGTGACGCAGGATATCGACCTTGCGGTGATCGCGGTTCCGGCGATCGCCGTGCCCGGCGTCGTCGACGACTGCATCGACAAGCGCGTTGGCGGCATCGTGGTGATCAGCGCCGGCTTCGGAGAAACGGGTGATGAGGGACGTGCCCGGGAAGTGATGCTGCGCGACCGCGTCCGCGCCGCGGGAATCCGGATGATCGGCCCGAACTGCATGGGCATCGTCAATACCGATCCTGCCTTCCGCCTCAACGCCTCGTTCTCGCCCGCATTCCCGCCACCTGGAAGTGTTGCGTTTTCCAGTCAGAGCGGGGCGTTGGGGCTGGCGATTCTCGAACAGGCGCAGCAGCTGAACCTGGGCCTCTCCGCGTTCGCGTCGATCGGCAACAAGGCCGATGTCTCGGCGAACGACCTGCTCGAGTACTGGGAAACCGATCCGCGAACGCGCGTCATCCTCCTCTACGTCGAGAGCTTCGGGAATCCCCGCCGGTTCCGCGACATCGCCCGCCGTGTCAGCCGCACAAAACCGATCGTCGTGGTGAAGGCCGGTCGATCCGCGTCCGGTGCCCGTGCCGCTTCGTCGCATACGGGCGCGCTGGCGGCGAGCGACACGATCGTGGATGCGCTGTTTCGCCAGAGCGGCGTGATCCGGACCGAGACGTTGGAGGAACTGTTCGATGTCGCAGCACTGCTCGCCCATCAACCGCTGCCAGCCGGCAAGCGCGTCGGCATTCTGACCAACGCCGGCGGCCCCGGCATTCTCGCTGCTGACGCCTGCGAAGGATTCGGCTTGATGGTTCCGGCGCTCGGGGAGGCGACCGTGACCGCGCTTCGACGCTTCCTCCCAGGCTGCGCCAGCGTCGGGAATCCCGTGGACATGCTGGCCACGGCGACGGCGGAAGACTATCGCCGCGCCATCCCGATCCTGCTGAGTGATCCGGCGATCGACAGCGTGCTGACCATCTTCATTCCCCCGCTGGTGACGAACGCGAGCGATGTCGCCGGCGCGATCACAGACGGTGCGCGTCAATCGTCGAAGCCGGTGCTGGCCACGTTCTTCGGGGCGTCCGGCGTGCCGGAGATTCTCTCTCCGATCCCGTGCTACATGTTCCCCGAGTCTGCCGCCCGCGCCCTGGCGCACGCGGTCGGGTATGCGGCGCAGCGAAGTGCCCCGGCCGGAGTGGTGCCGGATCTTCCCGACATCGACCGCACGGCCGTTCGCGCCATCGTCGATCAGGCGCGAGCGACAGAAGGGGGCTGGATCTCGCCGCTCGACTGTGACGCCCTGCTTCATGCCTGCGGCGTTCCCACCGCTGGCAGCCGCGTCGTTGGGAGCGTTGTCGAGGCCTGCTCGGTCGCGCAGACGATCGGCTACCCCGTCGTTCTCAAAGGCTCGGGGCCCGACATCCTGCATAAGACCGAGGCGCATGCGGTGTACACGTCACTGGGGGATGACGCGGCCGTGGCGGGCGCTTACGGTGCGCTCTCCAATCGTCCCGATGTTCTCCAGGTGCTGCTCCAGCCGATGCTTCGAGGGGTCGAGATGTTCGCCGGCGTGAGCTTCGACGCCAAGTTCGGTCATGCCGTGGTGTGTGGAAGCGGCGGAACGCTTGTCGAGCTGTTACACGACACGTCGTGCCGCCTCGCACCGCTGACGGATGTCACCGCGCGCCAGATGCTCAATGAGCTGAGGGGAATCGCGCTCCTGCGCGGGTATCGTGGTGCGGCCGCAGCAGACGAATCGGCACTGGCGGACATCCTCTTGCGGGTCTCGACGCTGGTCGAGATCTGTCCGGAGATAGAAGAGCTCGACCTCAACCCCGTTATCGTCTCGGGTGCCGGAGCGACGGTGGCAGACGCACGCATCAGGGTGCGCGTTTGAGGGTTGTGCGGATGCGCAAAGCCAGGTTTCTCAACCCAGTCGATGCTTCGAGGTACCAGAGCCATGATTCGCATGACACACGTCCTCTGCCCGGTTGATTTCTCCGACACGTCGCAGCACGCGCTCGACCACGCCGGCGCCATCGCCAGCTGGTACGATGCGCGACTGACGGTCCTCTACGTCTTCGCCAATGTTCCGACGATGGACGTTCCACCACTGGTGCTCGAAGACGCCGATCGGGCGCGTCTCATCGCGTCATTGAAGGAGATGGCGCGGCGCGTACCGGACACAGTGCCGACGGCATTCCGCATCGAGGAGGCGGAATCCGTCCACGAGGAAGTACTGGCCCAGATTGTCGCGACGCATGCCGACCTGCTCGTCCTCGGCACGCATGGCCGCTCGGGTTTCCAGCACCTGTTTCTCGGGTCGGTCACTGAGAAGGTGATTCGACAGGCGCCCTGTCCGACGCTGGTTGTGCCGCCACGCGCACCCGATGTCTCGCCCGACGCGCCGGCACAGTTCAAACAGATTCTCTGCGCCGTCGATTTCTCGGACAGCTCGCTGTCCGCGCTGGCGTACGCACTGACACTGGCCGAGGAAAGCGACGCTCGTCTAACGCTGCTCCACGTGATCGAAATGCCCCCGGAACTCCGGGAAAACCCGATGGCGCCCGACTTCGACGTCGATCGGATCCACGCCGCCGCCGAAGCGGAGGCGCAGCGGCGCCTGCGCGATCTGGTTCCCGAAGCAGCGCGGACGTACTGCACCATTGACACCGCGGTCGTCGAGGGACGCGCGTATCGGCGGGTGCTGCGTCACGCCGTCGAGCAGAAGTCCGATCTGATAGTGATGGGCGTTCATGGCCGCGGCGCGCTCGACCTGCTGCTGTTCGGATCAACCACCCACCACGTCATTCGAGCAGCCGTCTGCCCGGTGCTCATCGTGCGGAGCGCATGACACTCAGATTCCGGTTGGGAGGGTCTTCGAGGCGCTAGCTCGGCGAAGCGCGCCGGTGCGGGCGCGAGGAGCGACGCTTATCGCAACCGCCCGAGTATCTTCTTCTGGTTCGCCAGAATCTGGTCGAGCTTCCGCTGATTGCGGAGCAGCCGATCGAGCTTCACCTGATTGCTTTCAATGCGCTTCTGATTGGCGAGAATCGTCCGCTGGTTGGCGAGGATCTGTCTCTGGTGGGCAACGGTTGCATCAGCCATCATGCCTCTCCTTGAGCCTCGAGCCCGGGCTCGCAGGCATCGTAACCGCAATCTGGAACAGAGGCTGCATCCAGCCCGATGGGAACGTTCGTCGATTGATGACTGAGGTGACCGATGGCTGCAAATCCGGACCCTGTCAACCCGACTGAAGAACCGCTGGCACAGCTCGAACGGGAACTGATGACGGCGTACATCGCCGGCGCGGGGGAGAACATTGAGCTGCTCGTCTTGCGGACGGACGAGCAGGCTCGTCGCCTGCTCGCCGACGCCTCGCTCTATGCGAGCACCAGGCTTACCGAAGTCGAATCGCGCTCACACTATCTGAAGAGCCTGCGAGGCGAGGTGTAGAGCACGACGACTAGGCGGCTTTCGCCTTCGCAGGTTCCTCGATCGCGACTGTCCGGACCGCCGCTTCCGCTTTGGCGGGCAACGGGATGCTCACCTCCAGAACGCCGCCGGCAAACGTGGCCTTGACGTCCTCGAGGTTCGCGTGTTCGGGCAGTGGCACGGTTCGATAGAAGCTGCCGTACTCGCGCTCGCAGCGGTAGAAATCGTCCTCCTTCTCTGCCTCCTCTCGTTGGCGTTCACCCGAGATGGTGAGATACCCGTCGGTGACCTCGACTGTGACGTCTTCCTTCTTCAGTCCCGGCAGGTCGATCTTCGTCACCAGCCGGTTGTCGCGCTCGAACACGTCGATCCCCGGATTCCACGCGGCCTCCTCTCCGCGTCCGGACCGGAAGGTCGGCCAGTGCAGCCCAGTCCACGCGGGCTCGTTGAAGAACCGATCGAACTCGGCTCTCATCAGCGCGAATGGATCGCGGCCCTCACGCCGAGGTGTCAGCGTTGTTTCCTTCTTGGCCATGGTTCCCTCCTTGCCGTTCAGCGGCGGGTCGCGTCGAGTTGCCTCGAGGGCGTTCGCACTCGCCCGGACCCGCGCGATCGATGGCGTCGGTCACGCCTTCAATGTGAGTACCGGACATGTCGCCCCACGAAGCACGTCGTGCGTGGTGGACCCGAAACCCAGCAGGCCGGCGCGTCCGGCGTGTGCGCCCATGACGATCAGATCGACCCGATTCGCCTCGGCGGCTCTGAGGATCTCGTCACCCGCATCTCCCTCGGCGATGAGCTCCTCGACGCTGCCGGTGCGGCGCAGAGCCGACGGCACCGCATGGTGGACGCGCTCCCGCGCATGCGCCAGTACCACCAACGGATCGTCCGGGGCTCCGGTCGCCATGGCCGGCACGAGTTGCCAGGATGGCAGCCGCTCCGCCACGTGGAGCACGCGCAGCTTCGCCCCGTCGCGTGCGAGTCCTTCGGCGAATTTCAGAGCCGCGATCGACGAGGGCGAGAAGTCGGTCGGACACAGCACATTCCGAAACAAGCGCGTCGCTGACGGTTTCACGTCACGCGCGCGGCCCGGCACGGTGAGCACTGGGCACCTCGCCTTCACCAGCACGCGCTCGGCGACGGAGCCGAGGACGAGGCGGTCGAACCCCGTCCGCCCGTGCGTACCCATCACGATCAAATCGGCCGGCAAATCAGCGGCGCGTTTGAGGATCTCGTCCACGACGAGCGCCTCCACGGACACGGCGGCAATCGGGTAATCGACGGCGGCGACGAATCGCTCCAGGGCCTGCTGAAACTCCTGCAGCTCCTCGACGCTGTAGACGTAGGGCACGAAGGCACCGATGCCGAACGCCGGATACACCGTCTGCGGCGGCGGCACGACGTACAGGGCGGTTACGGTTGCCCGCTGCTGGCGCGCGATGGCCACGGCGCTGTCGAGCGCGTGGCGTGAGAACTCGGAGAAGTCCACCGGACACAAAATGCGTTTGATCGCAGTCATGATGCTTCCTCGGCGTCAGGACGTCTGAACCTCAGTCGCCCCGACGTCAACAAGGTGGGCAACGTGCGTACCCGGCGGGCCGGCCGGGAATCCGCGGAGATTCACGCCGTCGAAGAACGGCGTACCCGACAGCGTTGGAGATTTTTCGCAGACGTGCGGATTTACGCCTGCACGGTGAGGACCGGACAGGTCGCCTGCCTGAGCACATGGTTCGTCGTCGATCCAAACGCCGCGAGGCCCCGCGGTCCGCCGTGTGCGCCGATCACGATCAGATCAGCACGCTGCTCCGACGCCACCCGAAGGATTTCCTGGTACGCCTTGCCGGCCACGACGACATCAGCGACGTCCGTGAACGCTCGCGTGTCGTCGCCGATCAACTCGTCGATCCTGTGACGTGCCTCCCGGCACAGTTCGGCGGTCGCGGCAGCCTTCGCCTCCGCCGCTGGGACAGGCGCGAACACCGACACCGGCTCCAGCACGTGTAGTACACAGAGCCTTGCGGCCGCCTCCCCTGCCAGCGACTGAGCCAGGGTTAGCGCACGAAGCGACGCCGGTGAGAAGTCGACGGCGCACATCACGCGACTGAACAGACCATTGACCGGGACCATCGCGGGCGCCCGCGGGGGCACCGTCAGTACCGGACAGGGTGATTTACGCAGGACCTTCTCGGTTACCGATCCCAGCATCAGACGCTCGAATCCGGACCGCCCGTGCGTGCCCATGACCAGCAGATCCGCCGGAAGCTCCTTCGCCAGCCGGACTATCTCGCTGGTCGCGTTCCCTTGCGACACCCGGGTATCCAGGGCCGGCAAGCCCGCGAACGTCTCCAGCTCGTGGCGAAACTGCTGCAGATCCTCCTCCGAGAACACCAACGGCGGGTACAGACCCTCCCCGGTCGGCGGTGTTGGAGCGGTGATTGACGGAACCACATGCAGCGCCGTCACCTCCGAGCCATACCAACGGGCGATCCCGATCGCGTAATCGAGCGCGTGGCGCGAAAACTCCGAGAAGTCCACGGGGCACAGGATGCGCGTGATGCTGACCATGACCGTTCCTTTCCCGCCGACGCTAGGAACGTCGCGGGAGGTTCACAAACATCCGTGCGACAACGCGCTCGATGGTCTCTTCCATCCGCGACTGGTTGTCGACGACACCAGCCAGGCCGGACTCCGCCGTGCCGCGCCACACGAGCGCGCCCGTGCGCGCGTCGGTGAGGTCGACCAGCAGCGTGCCTTCGTCGTAGACCTGGACGCTGCAGTCGCGGCATCGCTCTGCGCTGCGCTGCTCGCCGCTCGTGTAAATCTTCTGACGGGAGCTCGTGTGGTAGTGGACCAGCACGTCCGGCTGCACGATCGTCGGCTCATAGCCGCGGGACACGAGTCCGCGATCGATGGCATCGCGCAGGTAGCGATGAAACACCTCGTTGTTCTCGAGACGCGGATCCCCGGGCACACTGGTATCAGTGCGGTCCCAACCGAACGTGCGATACCTGGCGACATCAACGCCCCGCTCGGTAAATGACGTCACGGTGATCGGCGCACACGCCGCGGCGATCGCGGCAATGGCGACGGCAACACCGGCTGCAAACAGTCGTACGGCAGTCATCGCGTGCCCTCCAGCGCCGTCCGGCGCGACGTCGGGTTCACTGCCAGGGGAAACGTGTCGAAGATCCGGCGCACCGCATCCTGCACCCGGCGTCTGACCTGCACCGGATCGTCGAGCATGTCTTCGAGACGGTGCTCGGCCCATCCACGCCAGACGAGCTCCCGGGTGGACGCGTCGACGATGTCGATGACCAGCGTCCCGGCATCGTAGGTGTTCACCTGCGGCTGGCAGTTGTCACCGAGGCAATCCCGGTACGATCCCGGTCGGGATGCGACTTCCACGCGTGCCGCAATCGCCGCGTGGTAGTGCACCAGGAGATCCGCCCGCTCCGTCGCGGCGCGCACCAGCGCGTGCCGGTTCAACTCCGTGTCAATGGCCCCGTGCACGTCGTCCACGAAATAGGGGTTTTCGCGAAGCCGTTCGTCCGTGACTGGACGTGCGTCGGCCGGTCCCCAGTCGTACGTGGTGTAGTGCGCGAAATCGACTCCTCGCTGAACGTGTGAACTGACAGGCATGAGCGTCAGGCAGCCGGTCAACGTCGCTGCCACGCTGCCAACGAGCAGGAATTCGAAAGCGCGTCGCATATGTAGCCTCGCGCCTGCAACGCTGCGAAACGGATGCCGCGGCGATCTCGCGGGATGTGCCCTCGTGACCAGCGCGCCCCCGCGAACTATTCCGCATGACTGCGAAGAATCGCCGGGCCGCGCACCCAGGCTCCAGGTATTCCGTCGCGTGCAGTGCGTGTCTGGACTGGCACAAAAGGTGCGCTTCGCCTCGCGCGGAGGATGACGATGCTGGCTTCAATCGTTCTGCAAGTCCCTCTCGCACTGTTCGCTGCTCACACACCCCTCCCCACGTGCCAACTGGAGGTCCTGACGCCGGTGGCTCTCGAGGAGCGGGTCATTGACGACTTCAACCAGCGCGTCGATCGCTACGTGAGACTGCATCGGCGGCTGGAACGCAGCCTGCCGCCGGAACATCTGTTCGGCGATCTCGAAGACATGTCGGCTGCCGTTGACGGACTGCACCAGGCACTGATCGACGCACGGCCGAACGTGAAGGCGGGAACGTTCTTCACGCCTGCGGTCGCGGATCTGCTGACGACCCGCCTGGCGCGCGCGATTACGGCGAGCGGCCACACGCCGGCGGAAGCGTGGATCGCGATGAACCTCGGGTATCTGTCGGGGATTCCTGAAGCGCAGGTCAACTCCCGAATTCCCGCGGGCCGCCAGGTGCGGGTGTGGCCAGCACTGCTCGCGGCTCTGCCGGCGTTGCCCGAGGAGCTCGAATACCGCTTCGTCGGCTGGGACCTCGTGCTCGTTGACACCCATGCCGATCTCGTCGTCGACATCCTGAAAGATGCGCTGCCGGGAGTCCATGACGCGCTCGTGGGGAATTTCGCATTGCCGGGAAATAGTCCGCAGCCGCTTCGACGCAACGACGCGTGATGGCTGGATTCCCAGGGCAATTTCGCGCGACGCGCGACTCGAGCATATGGCGGTTCACTTGCACTTGAGGCGAAACAGACGCGGAGGCGGTCATGTTTGACTTGATCACCGGACGGGCACGGCACATCCCATCGAAGCCAGGGGTTCCGCTCCTGATCTCGATGTCCTTACAAGCGACGCTGGTCACGGCCATCGTCCTGCCGGTGCTGTTCTTCGCCGGCGCGTTGCCCGAAGTGCCAACGATGATGGCATTCGTCGCGGAGGCGCCGGCGCCACCACCACCGCCGCCGCCGCCCGCCGCGAAAGTTCAATCAGCGCCGTCACGTCCCGTCCCGACAACGGGCGCGGTACCGATCGAAGCACCTGCTGCAATCGAGCCCGAACGTGCCAGCGCTCCGGGCGACATCGGTGTGCCGGGAGGCGTCGAAGGCGGGATTCCGGGTGGCGTGGTCGGCGGCGTCGTCGGCGGCCTGCCGAGCGACATTCCTCCGCCGCCACCACCGCCCCCGGTGCCTGCGCCGCGCGCGCCGGTCCGCGTCGGAGGTCAGATCCAGGCTCCGGCGCTGGCCAGGCGAGTTGATCCCGTGTATCCGGACATCGCGGTCAACGCACGCATTCGAGGAGTCGTGATTCTGGAGGCCCTGGTCGACAAAGAAGGCCACGTCGTCGAGGTGAAGGTGCTGCGCACGCCGAACCAGCTGCTCGACAACGCCGCGATCACCGCCGTGAGGCAATGGCAATACAGACCGCTGATTCTCAACGGTCTTCCCGAACCGTTTGTCCTCACCGTCGTGCTCACGTTCGACCTGCAAGACAGCTAGCGAGAGGTTGGAGAAAGGAAGGGCCGCCATGTCTGTCACAGCAACCGCCACCCTGCAGACGATTTGGGACTGCAAGTGGAGCCGTCCCGGGTATCGACTGATCGGCGTTCAGGATCAACTGCAGCCCGAGAAGCTCTGGGTCTGCGTTCGCAAAGGTGAACGTCGCGGTGTTACGGAAGAAGAGTGTGAAAACTGTTCGCACTGGGAAGAACTCCCCGTACGCGCGTGAATCGGAGCCGCCATGCAGATCAACACCGGAACCGTCATCCGTCTCGAAACCTTCTGTGCCCGGTTCGTCATGCTCGTCATGGCGGCAGGAATCGCCTATACCGGCTACTCGCTCATCACCCGGCCGCTCGCGATCCCGGTGGCTGTCATGCTCTGGCTCGGTGCGGCGGCGATCTTCTTCCTCGGAGTGTGGGGCACGCTGCCGCAAGAACCCTGGCTGCGCACCCCGCATAGCGAGCCATGACCGAGTTGCTGGCATCGATCGAGGCATCGCCCTTTTCGACGTGGCTCCGTGAGTCGCCGTCGGTCTGGGCATATCCCACCGTTCTCACGCTCCATACCTTGGGCCTCGGCGTGCTGGTGGGCGCGAACTGGATGGTCGACCTGCGCGTGCTGGGCTTCGCCAGAGCCATTCCGCTCGGCGTCCTGGCGCGCGCGTTTCCCATCATGTGGGCAGGCTTCTGGCTGAACGCCGCGACCGGCGCACTCCTCTTCGTTGCCGACCCCACCAAAGCAACGACGACGATCTTCATGTGGAAGCTGGCGATTATTGCCGTCGGGGTGGCGCTCATTCTCCTGCTGAAGAGCAAGGCGTATGGCCGCGGCGTCGAGATGGACCGCGCATCCGCAGGAGTCAAGGCGATCGCCGCCCTGTCACTGGCGGTCTGGATCGCCGCGATCGCCACAGGTCGCTGGATGGCCTATGTCGCCTAGGAGGAACGGGAGATGACTAAAGCCATCGTTGTCTATCTGAAGAGCACCGCAATCTCACACGCCATGTCGATGTCGCCGTTCCTGTGGCCGATCTGCGAGATGCTGCACTTCATCGGTCTGGCACTCCTCATCGGCGGCGCCGGACTTATGGATCTGCGCTTGATGGGAGCGTTCAAGTCGATACCGGTGAGCGCCGTCATGCAGGTTCGGAAGTGGGCGGCTCTCGGCGTCACGATTAACGTCCTGACCGGCACGCTCTTCTTCGTCGGAGCGCCGGATCAATACATCAATAACCCGGCGTGGTACGGCAAATTGCTGTTCCTGCTGGTGGCGATGATCAACGTCGCGGTGTTCGAAACGACCCAGGGCAAGAAGATGCTCAACGTGGCTGCCGGAGAGAATACCCCGGTCAGCTTCAAAGTCGCCGGAGCGGTGTCGATGGGGTCGTGGTTCCTGGTGCTCTACTTCGGACGGATGCTGCCGTTCCTCGGAAACGCCTTCTAGCGAAGCAACTCCATTGCCGGCAGGTTGTGAGCCATGCATGCCTGCGCGGGCGGACGGAGACATACCACCTGTGGCGTCAGGAATCAGCGGGACTCAATTCGCGGCAGGTGGCGACGTCGGCGGGTGTCTATACAAGGCGTATGTGAAGCGCCCATGTAACCACGCTTCGCCTGTCGCATCGTCGTGTCGACTGTCGATCGATTCGTCGAGCACATGAACGAAATCGCCACCAAGTCGTTCGATCTCCTGGGTCATGCGCGCCAGTGTGTTGTCCATCAGTTCGTGGTACGCGAGCTCCCACAGCTCATCGCGATGAGCTAGCGAGCCCGGTCGGCGACTGCTCGTGGCTTCGAGAACGTGTTCACCGATCATCTCCGCGTCGTATGGCGGGAGCTCACGGTGCCAGTAAATGACTTTCCTCAAGGCTTCACGTATCGACACGCGAAGTACCCTGCACAGAACATTCCCCAAGTGTAGTTGGTAGTTCGTAGTTCGTAGTCGGTAGCCTGTGACTTCGTCTAGCTCGATCGCGCGAAGTAGTCGAGGACGGCGTTCGCGGTCTTCGCGCCGACGACGGACTCGAGTTCTTCACGCGTCGCGCGGCGAACACCGGCCAGGCTGCCAAAGACGCGCAGCAGCGCCTGACGGCGACGCGGGCCGATGCCCGGTACTTCGTCCAGCTCCGAGCGGAGGTCGCGCATCGAGCGCGCCTTGCGGTGGAACGTGACCGCAAACCGGTGCGCCTCGTCGCGAATCCGCTGAATCAACAGCAACGCCGGGTCGTGTTCCGCCAGGACGATGGGCTCCGGCCGTTCGCGGGTAAAGAGCACTTCCTCCTTCTTCGCGATGCCGACTGCGACCAGATTGCCGAGCCCGATTTCCTCGAGCGCTTCATACGCCGCCGACAACTGTCCGCGGCCGCCGTCGATGAGAATCAGGTCCGGAAACGGACCGCCGTCCTCCAGCACCTTGCGGTAGCGGCGATACACCACCTCCCGCATGGCTGCGAAATCGTCGGGGATGACGCGCTCCGCCGTGGCTCCTTTGGGAGTTGGAAGCTGGGAGTTGGGAATTTGAAGT
>Ga0207701_10003955_pt1 | contig 15129 bp, 11 predicted proteins | sample KBSSwiSSwithPhiX_FD_184294 | JGI IMG/M metagenome (GOLD analysis project Ga0207701, IMG submission 184294) | Switchgrass rhizosphere bulk soil microbial communities from Kellogg Biological Station, Michigan, USA, with PhiX - S5 (SPAdes) (version 2) | ecosystem: Environmental > Terrestrial >... | reverse complement strand
CTTCAACTGGGCGCTCGAACTCACCAATACCGAGAAGTTCTGCATCACGTGTCACGAAATGCAGCGCAACGTCTTCGTCGAGTACCAGACGACGTCGCACTATTCGAACCGCACCGGTGTGCGCGCTACATGTCCCGACTGCCATGTGCCCAAGGATTGGGAGCACAAGATCGTACGCAAGATCAAGGCTTCCAACGAGATCCTTCATAAGGTGCTCGGGACGGTCGATACGCGCGAGAAGTTCAACGAACGTCGTGTGCGCCTCGCGAAGAGCGAGTGGGCCCGTATGAAGGAGACGGATTCGCGCGAGTGCCGCAACTGCCACAACTACACGTACATGGATTATGCGGAGCAGGGTCGTCGCGCGAGCGCACAGCACACCAAAGGCTTTGCCGAAAACAAGACATGCATCGACTGCCATAAGGGCGTCGCGCACGTTCTGCCGCCGATCGAACAGGATATTGGCGCGCCGAAGATCGAGCAGGCGCGCGCCCAGTAAGTTTCAGAACCGGAGACTCACCTTCACGCCCACGTCAGCCCATTTTTCAGAGACGCTCTTGTCGGCATAGAAGATCACACGGGTGCGGGCGGAGGTACGCTCGGTCCAGGTGAAACTGAGCTCCCGCTGTGTCGCTCCGCCCGGCACGGGCGCGCGCTGGTCGAAGAACAGGTCCAGGGTCGACCGGTCAGAGCGGTAGTACGTCATCCCGACTGCGCCAAACATGCGAGGGGCGGCAGCCGTATCGTGGAATGATGGCGGCACGTAGATATAGCCCAATTCGACACGCGGAGCGAAGTCTCCAATCTCCCGCTGCAAGTCGGCCCGGATGCGGTATTCGCCGTTGCTGCGAGGGTGAGTCAGATCGCCGGGCGCGCTGTCGAATCTGGCGCGTGCCGTGTAGCCGAACGTGAGTGCGGGATCGCTCCCGAGACTGCGGCGATAGCTCCAGGCAACAGCCACGTCCGTCGCTACGGTGTCCGGAACGTACGCTGAAAGGCGTCCGAACTTCACCGGCGATGCCGGCAGCGCGTTGCGCTCAGTCAGCGTGTGCTCGTGCGGTGCTGCGACGGAATAGGCGTCTCCATCATGCGTCGCACTCTCCGTCGAGTCGGCGTACTCGACCTGCGAGGCGAGTGCATTGAGTCTGGCGTTAGCGATTTCGCCGCGTGCTCCCGCGTCAGGACGCATGTTTTCTCCGAAAGCGGCGCCGGATAGCAGCATGAGCACCATAGCTGCGGTGGACAGCCAATGCCGTGTGCGAATGTGTTCAGCGTTCCGCATGACGTACTCTTCTAGTCAGTTGTTGATGTGAGTCGCTTGCGATGTCAAAAAGGGCCGGCAGACATCGCCGGCCCCCGCACGTGCAACAGGGGGTTACACGTACTTACCACGACGCTGCCGGTCGCCCGGCAGCGCGCGGTCACACCTGAAGACCGGTCAGTCTCTTACGCCAGCTGTTCTAACTGCTCGATCGCCTTGCCACGCTTCTTGTCGTCGTCCATGCCGGGCAGACGTGCGTCTTCCCGCGCGATCTGTTCGAACCGCTCGATCGCCTTCCCGCGGTGCTTGTCGTTGTCGCTGCCCCGCGGCAGCTCGTTCGCTTGACGTGCCACCACGCTGCTGTCCAGCGTCATGCTCGTTGCATGCACCGCGCCGACGAGCGTCGTGCCGAAGATTGCGCTGACTGCCAGGACCATTTTGATGCTGTTCATGATTGCTCCTTATCAGTGGAGGGATCGTTCGCTGAGTTGCCGCCTTCCCGTCGGCGTTACTGACTCGGGCGCTTATTGAGCAGACTTCGGGCCAGGGCGAGCAGCTGGCTCGCGGTGAGCGCAACTCACTGAAGCGATACGTTTTATTAAAACGCTGGGAATACGCGCTAGAGGAGCGGCCCAGCGTCTTGGGGGAAATCCCCCGGGGGATGGGGTCAGATCCCCCGGCGCATCAAGCCGTAGGCCTGAGGCGATGCTTCTCCATGCGATAGCGAAGCGTGTCGCGTGTGACGCCGAGCAGTTGGGCGGCGCGTGTCACATTCCATCCAGTGCGCTCGAGCGCTTGCAGAACGAGGTCGCGTTCGACATCGCCGAGCTTCATGCCTGAATTGGGTAAAGCGGGAGCGGACGCGGCTGTCTCGCCCGTTGGTAATGATGCGGCAGACGGCGTCAGCAACTTGCAGAACGGGAAATGTGCTGCTTCGAGCACGTCGAAGTCCGCCAGCAATACAGCCTGCTCGATAGCGTTACGCAACTCGCGCACGTTACCCGGCCATGCGTAATTTCGAAGTGCCTGCTCGGCGCCTGCGCTCAACGTGAGATTCGGCTTACCGTATCGCGCACCGTGTGTCTTGAGAAACATTCGGGCGAGCAGCAGGATGTCGTCGCCCCGTGCGCGCAAGGGCGGCAGCGCGATATCCACGATGCGCAGCCGGAAGAACAGATCCGCTCGGAAGCGGCCCTCGCGCACCATCTGTTCGAGATCGCGGTTCGTCGCGGCCACGAAGCGCACGTCCACCGGTTGCTCGCGCAGCCCGCCAAGCCTGCGCACCGTGCGATCTTCCAGGAGCTTCAGGAGCTTCGCCTGGACGCCGATGTCCACCTCGCCGATCTCATCCAGAAAGAGTGTGCCGCCTTCCGCGGCTTCGACCAGGCCGGCCTTGCGCTGACGTGCGTCAGTGAAGGCGCCGCGTTCATAGCCGAACAGCTCCGCTTCGAGCAGGTTCGTCGGTATCGATGCGCAATTGAGCTCCACGAAGGGGCGGGCATGGCGCACGCCGTCGAAATGGAGCGCGCGAGCGACGAGCTCCTTTCCCGTACCCGTTTCGCCGTGGATGAGAACCGCAGGCGCGGTGCCGTCGCGAATGCCGCGTTCGGCCTGAATGAGCTGCTGGAGCTTTTGCTTCAGCGCGACCATCGGCGGTGATGTTCCGAGCAGCCGCGCGATTCCGCTCGTTTCCGCCTGGCGATCGCGGTAGTAAGCAAGGGCGCCCTCAATGCGCCGTTGGCTGAGAACACGGTCGAGCACGAGCTTCAGCTCGTCGAGTGCCACCGGCTTTCCAAGAAAATCCGCGGCGCCCTGTTTCATGGCGTCGACAGCGACCTGGACGCTGGCATGACCCGTGAGCATGATGACGTTCGCGCTCGGATCGCGGCGTTTGAGCTCGGCCAGAAGTGCGAGGCCGTTCATGCCGGGGAGGTTGTAATCGACGAGCACCGCGTCCGGAGAAAACTCATCGAGCGCTGTGAGACCGGCCTCCGCGCTGGGGGCAACCCGCGCTTCATACCCCTGACGCTGCAGATAGGTCCTGACGTTCTTTGCCAGAATCGCTTCATCTTCGATGATCAGGATGGCGGGCATGGTCAGAGCGCGGGCGCGAGATCGAGTATGACGCGAGTGCCCTGCTGCGGAACACTTTCGATGCGCACGTCGCCGCCGAGGCGTCGCACGATGTGCCGAACGAGTGACAGTCCCAGGCCCATGCCGTTGGGTTTGGTTGTCGCATGCGGCGTGAAGAGTCGCGCTGCCTGTGCCGGATCGATGCCATGACCGGTGTCGGCCACGGTGAGCCGCACCGCGCGGCGGTGGCCTATCTCGGCGGCGATCCGGAGCTGCCCGCCGTCCGGCATGGCGTCGATCGCATTCGCATACAAGCTGCAGAGCACCTGCTCGAGCAGTGCTTCGTCTCCGGCAACCGCGGGCACCGCCGGGGGAATTCTCGAAATCAGATCGATGCGGCGCCGCTCGCATTCACGTCGAAACGCACTATCTGCGCGAGCCACCACGGCGCCCAGATCCGCGCTCGCGGGACCGGCGTGATCCGGATGCGAATAGGCGAGGAGATCGCGCACCCAGCGCTCGAGGTTGTCGACTTCAGAGATGATGTCTCGGAGGGATTCCGCAGATTCGGGTCCCGCATCGTGCAGACTCAGTTCAGCGGAGCTGCGTATCGACGCGATCGGGTTACGGATTCCGTGTGCGACTGCCGAGCTCAGTTCCCCGACCGCGGCAAAACGCTCCGCCTCGACCAGCCGTTCGCGCTGGTCGCGAATAGTGCGGTCCGCGCCGCGAACGATCCAGAAAAGCACGCCATAAAGCAGCAGGCCGCTGACGAGCGCAAAAGCCCAGATGAGCCGCGTGCCTTCGCCGATACTTTCGAAGAGGCCGGTGGGAACCCGGTAGAGCTCTGCCACACCGAGGACGGCGTTACGACGACGATCCCATAGCGGCACATACAACTCGACGAAGTAGACCGGCTTTGCACTCAAGTTCGCACGTTCCGGCTTCGGATCGTTCGGTCCCGCCAAATCCATCTCTATGTGCAGGTGACCTTGGAGCGCTTCCTCGAGCTCCGGATTGGGCGTCTCCTGAACATTTTCGAGGTTCGGATCGCTCGACCAGATCACCGTGCGATCGGGCGTGTAGATGTTCGCCCGCAGCACGTCGGGGAGGCGCGATACGCGCTCGAAGACCTGCTCGAAATGCCGGTCACCCAGGCTCGGCTGCCGGCCGTCGCGATAGGCGAGCTCGTTTTCTACGTCGACGACGCTCTGCAGGAATTCCATCGTCAGGATCGCGTCGCGGTTCACCACGTGCCGGGTCAGAAAGTCGGCGATGAGCACCGAGCAGACGGCGAAGACCAGGGAGACGCTGAGCAGACTCAGCAGTGAAAAGCGCCGTAGCAGCTTGTACGGCTGGGTCGCGATCGTGCTCACGCGGGCGGCACCAGCCGGCGCGGTGCGAACGAAATCAGCGGGTTGCTCTGAGGGTATCAAGGGGGATTACTCCGGCTGGTGAGTCGTCCAGGTCGCGACGTACGCGACGGTGCCGTAGCATGTCGCCGCTAAACGGCCATGTCTTTGCACTGCGTCAACGGCCGGTAAAACGCCGCAGTGGCCGATCCGCGCCTCGCGCCGCGCTGACCCTGCGAACGGGAGAGGGGAGCACCACCCTGATACCGCTGCCTGCGGCGACGCGAGATGCCGCACGGTTGAACGTTCCGCGAATGCGGCTTCTACTTCTTTGCGTCCGGATCCGGATTGAACATGTAAACGATCGCCGCGCGGATTTCGTTGTCGGTGAGATCCGGCAATCCGCCGCGTGCCGGCATTCCGCCGTGACCATTGATGGCGGAGCGAACGGTGGTTTCGAAGCCCTGGCGAAGCCTCGGTATCCAAGCTGCTCGATCTCCGATTCGTGGCGCCCCGCCCTTCCCGGTCTCGTGACACTCGTGGCAGCGCGCTTCCACGACCTGGCGGCCGGAACGCTGTCCGACGCGACCCGGATCGGCTGGCTCTCTCCACTGGCCGCCGGACTGATTGACCATGTAAACGATGGCTCGCTTGAGCTCCGTATCGCTCAGATCGAATCGGGCGCCATGCGGCGGCATATTGCGGACGCCTTTGAGCGCGCTTTGCGTAAGGCCGGAAAGACCGCGCGTCGCTCGCGAACGCCATGCAGCGGTATCGCCGATTCTGGGTGCGCCCTGGGCGCCCGTTGCGTGGCACTTCGCGCAGACTTCGTCCACGACCTCTTTGCCGGAACGGGCGGGGTGCGTGTCGGCGGCCGATGCTGCAAGCGGGATCGCGAGCGCAAGCGCAACGACACCGGTGAATCCGATGTGCTTCATGGATGCTCCAGTCAGGAGCCGCTTTCGCGGCCGGCTTGTTGTTCCGGTATTGTAAACAACACGCCAGCCGGCTACGCGACGCCAACCTCTGGAGCCTTTTCACCACGACGCTCGGCAAGTGCTTCATGTATCGCCATGGCAGACCTCTTGCCCGCGCCCGCTGCAAGTATGACCGTTGCGGCACCCGTGACTGCGTCTCCGCCGGCATACACCAGCGCCTTCGACGTGAGGCCGGTCTGCTCGTCGGCCATGAGACAGCCTTTCTTGTTCGTGAGCAGGCCGGACGTCGTTCTCGTGAGCAGCGGATTCGGCGTCGTGCCGATCGCCAGGATGACGTTGTCGACGGGCAGAACGAACTCGCTGCCCTCGATCGGGATCGGCCGTGCGCGGCCGGAAGCGTCGGCCTCGCCGAGCTTCATCTTCTGACACCGGAGTCCGGCCACCCAGCCGCTGCCGTCGTCAACCACTTCGAGCGGATTCGTGAGCCATTCGAAGCGCACGCCTTCCTCGATCGCATGGTGATACTCCTCGACGCGGGCCCCCATCTCCTTCTGGCTGCGGCGGTAGACGATGATGGCTTCTTCCGCACCCATCCGCAGCGACGACCGCACGGCGTCCATTGCCGTATTGCCGGCGCCGATCACCGCGACGCGCTTGCCGACCGCAATCGGCGTGTCGTTTTCGGGGAACTTGTAGCCGCCCATCAGGTTCATGCGCGTCAGAAACTCATTCGCGGACATCACTCCGTTCAGGTTCTCGCCTTGCATCCCAAGAAACTGCGGCAGTCCTGCGCCCGTGCCGATGAACACGGCAGCGTAGCCGAGTCGTCCGAACAGGTCTTCGAGCGGCACGGTGCGGCCGATCACGACGTTGCACTGGATCTCGACACCCATTGCCTTCAGGACATTGATTTCCCAATCGAGAATCGACTTCGGCAGACGGAACTCGGGAATCCCGTAACGCAATACGCCGCCCGGTGCGTGCAGCGCCTCGTAGATCATGACCGGATAGCCCAGACGCGCGAGCTCGCCTGCGCAGACGAGCCCTGACGGTCCCGCTCCGATAACGGCGATTTTCTCCGCGCGCGTAAGGTTCGGCTTGACCATGATCGGCTGCGTGCGCTCCCAATCCGCGACGTAGCGTTCCAGATGTCCGATCGCCACGGGATTGAACCGTTTGACCATGTGGCATTCCGCCTCGCACTGCGATTCCTGTGGACAAACGCGTCCGCAGATCGCGGGCAAAGGATTGGCGCTGCGCAGGATCTTCGCTGCAGTGGCCATGTCTCCCGCCGCGATCGCGTGGATGAAATCGGGGATCGGTATGTTGACCGGGCAGCCCTCGACGCAAACGGGATCCTGGCAGCGCAGGCAGCGTTCGGCTTCGAATTGAGCGTGCGCCGACGTGTAGCCTGCGTTCACTTCGAGAAAGTCGTGTGCGCGTATCTCTGGCTCGCGCACCGGCATCGGCGTTTTTTCAGCGCGTTTGACTGGCATTAGTGCAGCTCCTTCGCTGATCGCGTGCAGTTCACTCGATCGAGTGCAAGCTTTTCCTGTTTCACGTAAGCCTTGTTGCGGCGCATCGCCACGTCGAAGTCCACCTGGTGCGCATCGAAGCAGGGACCATCGACGCACGCGAATTGCGCTTTCCCTCCGACCATGACACGGCATCCGCCGCACATGCCGGTCCCGTCGACCATCAGCGGATCCATCGAGACGAGCGTCTTGACCTGCGGTGCGCGCGTGGTCTCCGCGACCGCGCGCATCATGGCCATCGGTCCGATCGCGACCACGTAGTCCGGACGTCCCGGACCTTCACCCGCGATGAAGCGTTCGAGTTGCTGTGATACGAACCCTTTGAAACCGGCGGAACCGTCATCCGTGCAGATCGCGACGTGATCGCAGACGGGTTTCAGCTCGTCCGCGAGGATCAGGAGGTCCTTGTTTCGTGCGCCGAGGATGGCGGTCGTCTTGCGACCCCCGGTGGAGAGCTCGCGCATGAGACACAGCAGTGCCGCCGAACCAAAGCCGCCGCCGACGCCGCAAACGTGGGCACCTTCGGGAATTTCGATGGGACTGCCGAGCGGGCCGACTACATCGAGAATCTCTTCGCCGGCTTCGAGCTCGCACACGCGCGTTGTCGTCGCCCCGACCTGTTGCACCACGATGGACAACGTGCCGGCGGCGCGATCGTAGTCCGCGATCGTGATCGGAATGCGCTCACCCCCTTCGCGCACGCGCAGCATCACGAACTGCCCTGGCTTCGCAGCGGAGGCGATGAGTGGCGCGTCGAGGCGGAAAAACTTCGTGACGGGAGTCAGCCGACGGGTTTCGAGTATGCGGGACATCTCAGGTTTTCCTCGTTGTTACAGCACCGGGTGGTCATGCATCGCCTTGATGCGTCTCCAGCGACGGTCGGCTTCCGCCTCGATGCCTTGCAGGCTTTCCGCGTTCTCGGGCTTGAGAAGGTGCCGTGTCTTGCCCATGAGCTTCAACCAGTTCGCAACCGGTTGCCGCCGTCCGGCCGCTTCCGGGTCGTAGGTCAGCATCGTGTGACCGTGCTCGACCTCATAGAGCGGGAAGAAGCACGAGTCGATGGCCGCCTGCAGCACCGGCTGTGCGGCGTCGTCCGTAGTGCGCCAGTTGAGCGGGCAGAACGACAGGATCTTTCCGTATACGAGACCTTCGTGCTTCGCGTACCACTGTGCCTTCGCGGCCTTGCGCATGAGGTCTTCGGGATAGCCTTCGCTCGCCGTGAACACGTAGGGCAGATGGCAGGCGGCGAAGATCTGCGCCGTGTCCTTATGGTGATAGCGCTTACCCGGGAGCGTGCGTCCGACTTCGCTCGTCGATGTGCGATGGCCGATCGGCGTCGAATACGAAAGCTGCGCGCCGGTGTTCATGTAGCCCTGGTTGTCGTATTCGAGAATGATCATCGGGTGATTGCGATGAGCGGCGCCGAGCGCTGCCCCCATGCCGATGTCCATGCCCCCGTCGCCCGTCACCATGACGAAGGTGATGTCCTTGCTCGCGGGAATCTCGCCCCGGCGGACGCGCTCGTGATACATCTCCACCAGACCGGACAGCGTCGCCGCGCCGTTCTGGAACAGGTTGTGGATGTAGTTGATGCGATGCGCTGTGGTGGGATAGCCGGTGGTGACCACCATCGCGCAGCCGGTCTGGAACAACACGACGACGTCTCCTTCGAGCACGCGTCCGACCTGATGCAGTGTCGGAAATGCGCCGCAGCCAGGGCATGCACCGTGACCGGGTGCGATGCGTCCGGGCACCTCGGTCATTTTCCAGAGCGGCGCGAGCTCGACGTCGAGCTTGCCGGTCTTCGCGTTGTGCGTGACCTTCGCCATGCCGTGCGAGACGTCGGCAGTCGGTATGGCTGGCAGTCCGGGTTTCGGGCGCACATCGGGACGGCCCGCTGTCGCGCCGTGATAGGCGAAGACTTCGGCGGGGGTCTGGGTGCGCGCTGCGTCTGCGGCCTGCGCGAAAAACACGTGCGCATCGGCCGCATTGAAGTCCTTGCCGCCCAGGCCATAGATGCGCGAGAGCACCAGCGTCTCGTTGGCGCGATCGAGCTGGAGCGCGGCACGCACCTCGAGCGAGAGATTGCCGCCACCGGCGCCGTAGGAGTCGGCACGATCGCCGATCGTCACCGCGCGCACGTGGCGCAGTACCTGCCGGAACTCGTCGGCCGGGAACGGCCGCATGACGTTCGGCGAAATCACGCCGACTTTGTTGCCCTGCGCGCGCAACGTGTCGGCGACTTCCTTCGCGGTCTCTGCCGCCGAGTTGATGAGTATCGTCGCCGTTTCCGCGTCATCCATGCGATAGCCGTCGAGCACCGCGTAGGGCCGTCCGGTCATGCGCTCGAACTCGGCAAAGACCTGCGGGATCACGCGTCGCGCCGCGTCCATTGCCCGCGAGAGCTGCACCTTGTTATTGATGAGATCGGGGTCGTTCATATACGGCCCGAACGTCGCGGGATGCTCCGTATCGAGCGGTGTCGGCCACTGCGGGCGCTCACCGAGGAAGCGCTGCACCGTTTCGGGATCATCGAAGACGTGAATGCGCCGCTTCTGGTGGCTCGTGAAAAATCCGTCGTATGCGATCAGTACGGGCAGCCTCACATCCGGATGCTCGCCGATGCGGATCGCAGCGAAGTTGAGGTCGTAAACGGCCTGCGGGTCACGCGCGCAAAGCACGATCCAGCCGGTGTTCAGGGCGTAGTAAAAGTCGGAGTGATCGCCACGAATGTCGAGCGGGCCCGAGACGGCGCGTGCGGCCACGTTCAGCACCATCGGCACACGCGTGCCGGCTTGCACCGGCAATTGCTCGAGCGCATAAAGCAGGCCCTGCGAGCTCGTGGCATTCAGAACGCGACCACCGCCGAGTGCCGCGCCGTAGCAGATGCCTGCTGCTCCGTGTTCACCGTCGCCGGCCACCATCACGATGTCGTGCTGGCCTTCGGCCTGCATTTTCGACAGATTTTCGGCGACTTCGGTCGAGGGCGTGATCGGGAAATAGCCCATGACGTGATAACCGACATCGCGGGCTGCGAGGGCCGCAGCTTCGTTGCCGCTGCGGAACTCGATCTTCTGCCGGACGGTGCCTGCCTGCGCAGGCGCAGCGCGGTGACTTTCGAGAACGTCTAGTGTCATGGTTTCCTCAGGCGATGAGATCGGGGAACAGCGGGACGCGGAGCTTGTCCGCGAGGCCGGGCGTTTCGGCTTCCTTCCGCAGTGCGCCGGTGGGACATGACTCGACGCAGCGCAGGCATCCCTTGCAATAGCGGTAATCGACGCCCTTCAACATGCGCTCGAATTTGCCGTCTTCCTCCCCTTCGCCCCATGCGAGGCAGTAATCGGGGCACACCAGATCGCAGACGCCGCAGTGGATGCACTTGTCCGCATGCAGCACGGGCATCCAGCCTGTGCGCGATGTCGCGAGGTCGTTCCAGATGCTGTTGCCGGGCGCAGGCAGGATGCCGCCCGCCGGCTGCGTGTCGTAGCCCCATGCGGGCTCACTCGTAAGCACGGGCAGGTCGCCCTCGGCGCAGCCCATGTTCTGCACGATTTCAAATTCTGTCGCGCCGGCGCGGAACGCGCGCTCGTTCGAAGCGACGGCTTCCGGATGCTTCCCGGCGAATTCCTCCGTCAGCGCGCCGAGCACGGTCTCTTCATCCAGGAACGGAAAGAGCGTGCACAGTGTTCCAAGCAGTACGGCGTTCGGACGGGACTCGCTTTTCAGCGCGATGCCCAACGCATCGACGCGTACGACCCGTGCCGTTTTCGGAAGGGCCGCGAGTTGCGTCGGATACATGCCCGGCGCCGCGTTGTAGATAAGGGTCCCGTTTGCCTTGAGGCCGGCAAATGTCGCTGCATTGCGCAGGAGCGCCGCATGGAATACGACGATCGCATCCGGCCTTTCGATCGGCGCACTCGTGCGGATTGGCCGTTCCGCCGGCGCGAGCCGTACGAACGAGCGCACGACAGAGCCTTTCTTTTCGGAACCGTAGGACGAGAAATGGGCGCCGTTGAGACCCATCCTTACCACGGCTGCAGTCGCCAGCACCTGGCCTGCCGCGTGTGCGCCGAGGCCGCCGATCGACTCGAATCGGATCTCGAAGAATTCTTCACAGTTCGGCAGCACGGCGGGTGCGCCTGCAAGCGGCGCGGTTACGAAGTGCGCCTGAGGTGCTTCGATTCCAGCATGGGTTGAGCTCACCGCGGACATGAAGATCTCCAACTGTTAACGCGCGTAGGTGGCGGGGCTGCGGTCGTGGCGCGTCTCCTGGACGCGGGCCCACTGATGTTGCGACAACTATAGGAGAGAACGCGCCGGGCCTTTTGATCCACGTCAAGCGGAGAGCAACCCGAGGGCGGTCCACGAGATTCCGTGTTTCAGAGGTGTACGGGAACGGAAGCGTTCGACGCAGGTGTGGAGCGCGGGACGTTTCGCTTTGAACAGGCGCCGAGCCCGCTTGCGAGAAGGGCTCGCGCTTCGATCAGCTGGATGCGCGGTCTTCGGCGCGTGCGTTTCGAAACGTGCGTAACGTTCTTGCTGCGGCGACACGGGAGCGTCGCTGCAGCCGCTGCTGCTCGAGTTGTCGGTTGACGACATCCCAGTCGAGACCGAGGAAGGTAAGTTGCTCGAGCTCGTCCCGCGCGGCGCGCAGCAGCGCCTCGAACATCACCTGCTTTTCCATCATCCGGCCGCCGACACCGCAGATGATCGTCTGCACACCGATGTTCGTGCCACATGTCGCTTTGCGCACGCTATCCGACAGAATGCCGCCCATTCCCGCAGCGAGCCACCTTTCCACGACCACTACACGCGACGCATTGCTGAGGGCGTGCCGGATCTGCCGCAGTGGAAAGGGGCGGAACGAGCAGATCGAAAGGAGGCCGATGCGCTGGCCGTCATGCCGCAGCTGCTCCACTACGTCGATGATCGCGGGCACGAGCGAGCCGATCGATACGATTACCGTCGCCGCATCTTCGCAGTGGTGCGTGCGGACCAGTCCGCCTGAGGCACGTCCGAAGTGCGAACTGAAATCCTCTGCCAGTGCTTCGATGAGATCGAGCGCACGCAATTGTTTGTGGTGCTGGATGTAGCGATTCTCGAAGCTGCCGTCGAGGTGGCCCGCTTCATCGCTCGGACCGATGCCGATCTGCTCGAGCAGCTGCGGCCGTTCAAACGGGGGCACGAAGGCATCGACTCTGAACTGGCTTGGCACGGACAAGCTCGCAGCGGTACCGCCCGCTATCAAGCCGTCCACGTTGATCATGACGGGACAGGAAAGCGACTCAGCGAGCCGAAACGATTGAATATGAAGATCTACGGCTTCCTGGGTGTTTTCAGGATAAAGATGGATCCAGCCCGAATCGCGCAGCGCGATGCTCTCGACCTGATCGCCGCCGCGTGCGCCGCTAGCAACCGCCGGTGCGTCCGCGATCGTCATCACCATGGGCAAGCCGCGATCCGCGGCGCCGTACGCGGCCTCAGCCATGAGCAAGCTGCTTGCACTGCCGGTCGCCGCGTACGTTCGTATGCCGGCAGCCGCAGCTTCCATTCCGCGCAGGAGTGCGGCTGAATCCGACGAAGCGTCGGCAAACTCACAGCCGGCCAGTCGATGGCGCCGGAGCTCGTCACGCAGCGCGCGCGGAAGAGAAGAGGGCAACGCGCCGTCGGAAGCGCTGACGAACCCGGGCCGGCACAGCGCTACGGCTGCAGCAGCGGCGGAAGTAAGATCCATGGAACGAAGGCCGCGCCGTCAGATGTAGCTTTCGTATGCAGGATCGTACATCTGCGACGATACGTCCTGCAGCAGGTCGGACGGCCGTGTACGGTCCGCAACGCCGTTCGCATAGGCACTCTCCGCAACCGCTGCCGCTATATGCGCGGACACTTCGCGCGTGCGTGACAGCGCCGGATAGAGACTCCCCTGCGCGAGATCGCTTTCGGTCACCAGGTGGGCGAGCGTGTGAGCAGCGACCATGAACATGTCGTCGCTGATCTGCTTCGTGCGACTGGTGATTGCGCCGAGACCTACACCGGGGAAGATGTACGAGTTGTTGCCCTGGCGCGGAACGAAGGTCGTGTCTCCGAGCGTCACGGGATCGAACGGGCTTCCGCATGCGAACAACGCTCTTCCGCCGGTCCAGCGATACGCCTCTTCCGCCGTGCATTCCGCCTGGGAGGTCGGATTCGACAGCGCAAATACGATCGGGCGCTCGTTCAGGCGCGCCATCTCTTCCAGCACCGGCTGCGTGAACGTACCGCCGACTGCAGCCACGCCGATGATGGCGGTCGGTTTCAGGGTCCGCATTGCACTGAGAAAATCACCGACCGGAGCATGGTCGTGAGCGTAGCGACGCTTGTGCTCCGTCAGACCGTCCCGTCCATGCACGACGAGGCCGCGGGAATCGACGAGCCAGCAGTGCCGGCGCGCCTCGGCCTCCGAAAGGCCGTTCCTCGTCATCGCACTCACGACGAGCTCCGCGATACCGATGGCAGCTTCGCCCGCGCCCAGGAACAGTATCTGCTGGTCGGTCAGTTTGCCGCCGGTGACGCGCAGTGCCGAGAACAACCCGGCAAGCGCGACCGCCGCGGTGCCCTGGATGTCGTCGTTGAACGTAGGCATCTTGCGCCGGTACTTTTCGAGGAGGCGAAACGCGTTGTGATTGGCGAAATCCTCGAACTGTATGACGACGCCGGGGAAAATCTCGTGCGCAGCAGCGACGAATTCATCGATGAGCGCATCGTACGCTTCACCCGTGACGCGGCGCTGACGCAGCCCGATATAGTAGGGATCGGCAAGGAGCTGGGCGTTGTTGGTTCCGACGTCGATCGTCACCGGCAGGCAGATGCGCGGATCGATACCGGCACAGCCCGTGTAAAGGGCGAGCTTTCCGACCGGGATGCCCATGCCGTTTGCGCCTAGGTCGCCCAGACCGAGTATGCGCTCCCCATCGGTGACGACGATCATCCGGGCCGGATACGGCCAGTTTTTCAGTACGTCCGCCACGCGCCCGCGATCGTTGATGCCGATGAAGATGCCGCGCGGCCGCTGAAACACATGGCCGAATCTCTGACACGCGAGTCCGACGGTCGGCGTGTAGATCAAAGGCATGATCTCGTCCAGGTTCTCCGATACCACCTTGAAGAACAGCGCCTCGTTGCGATCGTGCAAGGCATTGAGCGCGACGAATTTATCGAGCGGATCGGAGAGGAGTCTGAGGTTCGTGAGAATCCGCCGCGCCTGTTCTTCCTGCGACAGCACGTGGGGCGGCAGGAGACCCCGCAAACCGAGCGCGTCGCGCTCGCGCTCGGTGAAAGCCGTGCCCTTGTTGAGCAGCGGATCATGCAGCAACGCAAAACCTGTTGGTAAAGGAGACGACGAAGCGCGAGAGCGAGCGGGCATTGAGGGACCTCCTGGATGGTTTTCCGGCAGCACGGAACAGCGGGGCGGGTGTGACGCAATTCTCGCGTGCCGAAGCGCCTGTGCCTTGACGCAGATCAACGCCGCCGGTTACTCACGAACGCTATAGCATAGTCGCAGATACGGAATTTCAGTAGTCGAAATGGATACCTACTCGTCGTTCGCCATCATCCTGATCGCCTCGGCTGTCGCAGGCCTGGTCGCGACCCGCCTGCGTCAGCCGCTGATTGCCGCCTACATCGTCGTCGGCATTGCGGCCGGACCTGCGGGCATGCGCTGGGTCGGCAGTGGTGGCGAGATCGAACTGCTCGCGCAGATCGGTGTCACCGTGCTGCTCTTCGTGGTCGGGTTGAAGCTCGACGTGCACGTCGTCCGGCATGTCGGCCCGGTGTCGCTCGGGGCCGGGCTCGGCCAGATCGCATTCACGTTTCTAATGGGATACGTGATCTGCGAGGTGCTCGGCATGGACGCAGTGCCGGCCCTCTACATCGCGGCGGCGCTGACCCTGTCCAGCACGATCATCCTGGTCAAACTCCTGTCGGACCGGCGG
>Ga0207701_10003954_pt1 | contig 15130 bp, 13 predicted proteins | sample KBSSwiSSwithPhiX_FD_184294 | JGI IMG/M metagenome (GOLD analysis project Ga0207701, IMG submission 184294) | Switchgrass rhizosphere bulk soil microbial communities from Kellogg Biological Station, Michigan, USA, with PhiX - S5 (SPAdes) (version 2) | ecosystem: Environmental > Terrestrial >... | reverse complement strand
CGACCAGCCCGAGCAGAGCTATTCCGAGCGGCAGATTTTCGAAGCGGCCTCGTCGCGCCTGGCGCGCGAGCTCGCGGCCATGGAGCAGGTGGACGAACCGACGGCGCTGGTGAAGATCCTCGAGATCCTCAACAAGGCCGCCGCGATCCACAACAAGGCCAAAGAGGCCGTCGCCTAAGTCGTTTTAGACGAGAGCTGGGAAAGAAGGGCGTCTCCGTAAGGAGGCGCCCTTTCTTTTTGCGGGCCTAAGAGAGCCGGGCGACGATGGCCGTCAAAGCATTGCGAACGGACCGGACGGTGTACGGGTCGTCGGGATGTATTGGGCCGCCTGGCCGCTCGAAATGGGGTCGCTCATCCATTGCCTTGCCCCATTCGACATCGGCTTGCCGCACCGTTTCCTCCAAGAGTTCATCGGAGCCGAGCAGGCGCTCGCAATGCTGGGCCAGGGCAATCAGGGGCTCATGGATATTGTCCAGGAGGCACTGACTGCCCTTGAGGTGGCGATGCAGGACGCGGGTCAACGCGCCAGGCACATCCTCCGCATTACCGGCGAGCCACGACTGGATCGCATTCTCCGCCTGCAGTTGCGGGGACACGGGCGAGGCGCCTTTCATGGCTCCTGGGCCGGCCAATCGCGCGACGGCTTCCTGCGCGGAAAACTTGCGGCCCTCCCGAATCTCGCGTTCGAGATCCGCGTCAGCGTTGGTTTTCCCGGGAATATTGTTTTCGGTCATCACCTGCCGCGCCTCGCCGGGCGAATAGTGGAAGCGCGATGAGCCATCTAAAATCGGTATCGAACCCGAGTAACGCGCCTGAGGCCGGTCGAGCCAACGTCCATCGCCGTTAGCAATCCGTTTACACCGTTCATTTAAAGTCACTTCGTCCTGGGGGCTTTGTATGCGCATTGGTTCGAATAAGCGGAGCGAGACGATCCAGGTGGCCTCCAGCCACCTTATAACAACTTGCGCGACGCTCGCCGCCATCATCCTCTTCGCCGTCCTCGGCTCTTTCGTGATTCCGGACGCGCTTGGCCTTGGCGGCCGCGAGGCGCCGAAGAGCGGCCTCGTCACGGCGCTACTCCTCAACATAGCCATCATCCTGTTCGGGTGGAGCCGGAGCAAGGAATTGGCGCAGGCGATGGCGGCGGTCAGCGAGGCCGAGCGGGAGGCGCATCGCAACGCCTATGTCGATTGCGTCACCGGGCTCGCCAACCGCCGGGCCTTGGTGAAAGCGCTTCAACAGGCGCTGGAAAAGGAAAGTGTCGACGGCGTCCTGGCCCTGTTCGACCTCGATCATTTCAAGAAGGTCAACGACCTGCACGGCCACGCGGCAGGCGACGACCTGCTGGCCCATGTCGGCATGACCTTGCAAAGCGCACTACCGGAGCAAGGCATTGTCTCGCGCCTCGGGGGCGACGAATTCGGAGTGCTGGTTCCCGCGGTCGGGGCGGAGGAGGCCGAACAGCTGGTCGGCAAGGTCCTCCAGGTCCTCAATGCGCCGATCGAAGTCGGCAGCTTCCATGCCCATGTCTCGGCATCGGCCGGACTGGCGGCAATGGCGAAGGGCCTGACACCGGAAGACATGTTGCGCCGAGCGGACATTGCCATGTATTCGTCAAAGCGTGCCGGGCGGAACACGCTGACCTGGTTCGACTCGGACCAGGAAGAGCAGCTCAAGGCTCGTGCAGTCCTTGAGGAAGAGATTCGCAAGGGCATCGAGGCCGACGAATTCGTTCCCTTCTTCCAGCCGCTGATCAAGCTCGAAACCGGGCAGACAACGGGCTTCGAAGTATTGGCGCGCTGGCGTTCTCCGAATCGCGGGCTGGTCGAACCGATCGATTTCATCGAAATTTGCGAGGCTTCAGGGCTGATCGCGGCGCTGTCGATGAACGTCATGAGGAAGGCGCTGTGCGAGGCAAAGGACTGGCCTGCGGACCTCAAGATCGCGGTCAATATCTCCCCGGTGCAGTTTCGTGATCCGCAGCTTGCCGAGCGCATCCTGCAGGTGCTGGCAGAGACCGGCTTCCCGGCGCAGCGACTGGAACTGGAGATCACCGAAGGGTCGCTCATCGAGCACCCCGAGCAGGCGATCACGGTCGTCCAGAGCCTGAAGAACAGCGGCATCACCATCGCGCTCGACGATTTCGGCACCGGCTATGCATCGCTGACCCAGCTGCAATCGCTGCCGTTCGATCGCATCAAGATCGACAAGAGCTTTGTCGCCACGATCGGCGAGGATAACCAGAGCGCGGCGATCGTCAGCACCATCGCGTCGCTCGGCAAGATGCTTTGCGTGCCAATCACCGCCGAGGGCGTCGAGACGGAAGCCATCCGCAAACGCCTGTCCGATGCCGGATGCCAGGACGCCCAAGGCTGGCTGTTCGGACGCGCAGTCTCGGCGCAATTCGTTCGGAGTCATTTCAACCTGCCCGAAATCGGCGACGGCGAAGGCGACGAGGTTGCTCCGCACACGGATCACGAACGCCGCGACAACGACCGCCGCGCCGCTTCCCGTGCCCGCCTGGCGGTCGGCCGTAAATGGTAGGTCCTTCACTCGTCCTTTTTTGAGCTTGCGCTTTCCGGCCACCCTACTGTATTAGTCAGCTAATACGCATTGGGAGGTTGATATGCGCCGTTTCATGATACCCGTTTCCGTCGGCCTCGCGCTTGCGGCCGCCGGTTGCCACTGGTCGGCCGACGCCGAAGAGCGCCAGGCGGGGCCAAAGGTCGATCGTAACTACCAGGTCGGCAATTTCACCAAGATCGAGGTGGCCGGCCCTTACAACGTCAACGTCGTCACCGGCGGCTCGCCGGCAGTCACGGCACGCGGCGGCGAGAACTTGCTTAATGAGACGGAGGTCGTGGTCGAGGGCGACACGCTTGAGATCCGGCCGAAGAAACACAAGGGCTGGCACTGGTCCAATGGCGCCGCCGAATTCACCGTCAACGTGGCGGCGCTGAGGGCTGCCAGCATTGCCGGGTCCGGCGGGATCACGGTCGACAAGGTCGCCGGTGATTTTGACGCGGACGTAGCCGGCTCGGGCGACCTGCGGCTTCCGGCCGTCGCCGGCGGGAAGGTCAAGCTCTCCATCGCCGGCTCGGGCGGCGTGACGGCGAATGGCAGCGCGCAGAATGTCGATATCAGCATTGCCGGTTCGGGCGACATCGACGCCAAGGGCCTGGCGGCGCGGACCGCCGACGTATCGATTGCCGGCTCGGGCAATGTCGCGGCCCACGCAACCGATACCGCGGACGTGACCATCATGGGATCGGGCGATGTCGAAATGACCGGCGGGGCCAAGTGCAAGATCTCGAAGATGGGATCGGGCGACGTCCGTTGCAGCTAGGCATTCGCTAGCGACTTATTAACCATAAGCGGCGAGAGTGGCGTCATGAGATACGCCTCCCTCGCCGCTTTCCTTTTGCTCGCCGCGCCCGCTGAGGGCGCCGTCCGCAATTTCTCGATTACCAGCTTCGACCGGATCCGGGTCGACGGGCCGTACCAGGTGAACCTGAGAACGAACACGGCCCCGTTCGCGCGTGCCAGCGGCACGCAGGCGTCGCTCGATTCCGTGTCGATCAAGGTTGAAGGGCGGACATTGATCGTGCGCACGGATTCGCACGGCAGCTGGGGCGGTTATCCGGGCGAGGGCCGCGGCCCGGTCACGATCGAGCTCGGCACCCACGACCTCTCGACAATATGGGTCAACGGGGCCGGCGCCATCGCCGTCGACAGGGTGAAGGGCCTGAGTTTCGAACTCGCCATCATGGGATCGGGCGTCGCGCGCATCGATGCCGCCGATGTCGACCAGCTAAAGATCGGCATGTCCGGATCTGCAAGCACGCGCATCGCCGGCAAGGCGGCCAAGCTGACCGCCACCATACGCGGCACGTCGTCCCTGGATGCCGAGAACCTGGCGATCAAGGATGCTGTGATCGGCGCCGAAGGCCCCGCGCTGGTCAAAGCCGCGGTGGCCGGCACCGCCAAGGTCGACGCCTTGGGCCTTGCTCAGGTCACGCTGGCAGGCAGTCCCTCATGCACGGTCAAGAGCGAAGGCTCGGCAAGCGTCACTGGCTGTCGCTAGACCAGCGCAAGCGCTGCAAGCTTGCTGTAAAGCCGGGGTGGCAAATCGGCGATGCCGCTCGGATCCAAATCCTCGGTGACTTCGGACTCTAGGTAGCGCCAACCTTGGTGGGCGCGCTTCGGCACGGCCGGGACGATGACTAATTCGTCGGAGCACACGATGTCGATGCGCCCGTCCGGCCGGTCGTCGAAGCGCAGGATCTCCTGGCGGCCGATGATGCGGTGCTTGACGATCCAGTGCAGCGAACCGCCGACCAGTTCCTCCATGCGCTTTGGCCGCATCCTGGTCGTTACCTTCACCTCGCCGCCACGCGAGCGAGCGGCGACCCGCTTCTGAAGCGATTCGAGCGTCCGGCAACCGAAGGCGACTTTGGTGAGATGCAGTGCCAAGCGACGCAATTGGCCGCTTGGCGGCGGCTTTTCAATCGCTTAGCGGACCACGCCGACGGCGGTCGCGAGGCCGAGGAATGCCAGGAAGCCCATCGAATCGGTAACCATCGTGACGAAAACCGACGAAGCAACTGCGGGGTCGGCCCCGTAGCGCTCGAGCGTTAGCGGCACCAGCACGCCCGCCATGCCGGCGATGAGAATATTGAACAACATCGCCGCTGCGATCACGCCGCCGAGTGACGGGCTGCCGAGGACCAGGGCAACGCCAAGGCCGATCAGGACGGCGATGGTCAGCCCATTCAGCAGTGCCACTCGCAATTCGCGACTGACGGCCCGCCAGCGGTTGGACCCGGTCAGCTGGTTGGTGGCGATGGCGCGGACGGTGACGGCGAGCGTCTGGGTCCCGGCATTGCCGCCGACGCCAGCGACGATCGGCATCAGCACGGCAAGAATCGCCAGCCGCTCGATGGAATGCTCGAAGAAACGGATGACCGTCGCTGCGACCAGGGCCGTCATCAGATTTGCGGCAAGCCAGCGGACCCGGCTGCGATAGGTGTCGAAAATCGGCTCATTGATGTCGCCTTCATCGCCGGCGCCAGCGAGCAGCAGCACGTCCTCGCCGGCCTCTTCCTGGATGATGTGCACAATGTCATCGACCGTGATCATTCCGACCAGCCGCCCGCTGCCATCGATGACGGCCGCCGAGACAAGCGCATATTTCTGGAAGCGCAATGCGACGTCTTCCTGGTCCATGTCGACCGGGATCAAGGTCTGGTCCTCGACCATGATGTCGCTGACCATCGTGCCGCGCGGTGTCCGCAGGATGGTGGACAATTTGCAGGTGCCGACCGGGTGATGGTTGGGCGAGACAACGAAAACTTCCCAGAAGTCGGTCGCCAGATCGTCGTCAGACCGCAGGTAATCGATGACCTCGCCGACCTTCCAATGCTCGGGCACCGCAATCAGGTCGCGCTGCATCAGGCGGCCGGCGGTTTCCTCGGGATAGGTGAGGGCGTCTTCGACCGCGGCGCGGTCGTCCGGTTCCATCCTCTCGAGAACGGCCTGGCGATCGTCCGAATCTAGATCCTCGATGATGGCAACGGCGTCATCGGTCTCAAGCTGCCCGGCGAGGTCGGCGACCTGCTCCGGAGCCATTTCATCGATCAGCGTCTCGCGGACGTAATCGTTGAGTTCGGCATAGACCTCGGCGTCGACGATGTCGGCCAGCGCGGCGACAAGGCCCTCGCGCTCGTCGCGCGCCGCCAGTTCGATAAGGTCGGCGACGTCGGCCGGGTGAAGGGGCTCGACTAGCCGGCGAGCCGTATCATGGTCGCCGGCCTCGACCGCATCGAGCACCCGCTCGACGAAGTCCGGACGCAGCCGGTCTTCCTTGTCCATGACGGCATCGTCGTCGACATGCGCGGGGGCGGCGGCGATGTTCTCGCTCTCGCTCATGGCTAGTCCCCCGGTTCGTGGATTGTGGTGCGTTGGCGTTCCCTATGGCCGCTCCGCCTCTGGCGCAACCCGCGCCAGCCGCCTAAAGCGCCGCGATCCCGAATTTGGAGTGATCACATGGCAAACGACACGCTGACCCTGACCCTTTCGACCGGCGGCGACGTCGTCATCCGCCTGCGCCCCGACCTGGCGCCGGGCCATGTCGAGCGACTGACGACGCTGGCAAATGAGGGCTTCTACGATGGAGTTGTCTTTCACCGCGTCATTCCGGGTTTCATGGCGCAGGGCGGCGACCCGACGGGAACCGGTTATAACGGGTCGACGCTTCCCGACCTGAAGGCCGAGTTCAGCGATGAGCCGCATGTCCGCGGCGCCTGTTCGATGGCGCGCTCGCAAAATCCGGACAGCGCCAACAGCCAGTTCTTCATCTGCTTTGACGACGTCCGCTTCCTCGACAACCAATATACGGTCTGGGGCAATGTCGAGAGCGGCATGGAACATGTCGACGCGCTGCCCGTCGGCGAACCTCCGGCCGATCCGGGCAAGATCATCAAGGCCACGGTCGGCTAAATGACCGGGCCGGTGGCCGTCATCACCGGCGCCTCGGCGGGTCTGGGTGTCGAGTTCGCCCGGCAACTGTCGGCCAGAGGGCACCGGCTGGTGCTGGTGGCGAGGCGCAAGGACCGCCTCGACGAGTTGGCCGAGGAGCTGGGGAATGCTCGTTCGGTTGAGCTGGACCTCAGCGACCCCAGCGCCGCCGGCTTCCTAATGGCCGACCTCATCCGCAACGGCGAGACGGCCGACCTGCTGATCAACAATGCCGGCTTCGGCCTGGCCGGCCGCTTTGCCGAGCTCGATGCCAGGCGCCAGCGAGAGATGATCGATCTTAATTGCGGCGCGCTGGAGGAATTGGCGAGAGCCATGCTGCCGGGCATGATCGAACGCGGTTCGGGCGGAATTCTCAATGTTGCCTCGACGGCCGCCTTCCAGCCGGGTCCCGGCATGGCCGTCTACTTTGCGACCAAGGCCTTCGTCCTGTCCTTTAGCGAAGCCCTGCACGACGAGATGAAGCCGCAAGGCATAAAGGTATCCTGTCTCTGCCCCGGACCGACCAGCACGGAATTCCGATCGGTTTCCGGATTCGATCCCAAGGGGCGTCTCTCCAAGCTGTCGGCCGACGCCAAATCGGTCGTTCGGGCGGGGCTGAGAGGCCTTGAAGCCAATAAGGCGGTTGTTGTTCCAGGCCTGTCGAACAAGCTGATTTCCCAGGCGAACCGCTTTTTCCCGCGCGCTTTCATGCGCCGCGCCGCGCGAATGCGCTGATCAGGAAGCCGGAACAGTCGGCGGCAACATCATTTGGTCCGGACGTTCCTTGAACTTGTCGAGCAGCGCCGAATAGCGGCTATGATCACGCACCGGATCAAGGTCGGAATCGTGCAGGAACCACATTTCCTGTTCCGCCCCGCAATTTTTCGACCATTCCTCCAGCATTGCCATCGCCTCGTCTATTTCGCCAAGCTGGGCGTAGGTGCAGGCGGCATTGTAGCGAGCGTTATTGTCGTCGGGGTCGATCAGTTTGGCCCGCTCCAGCCATTTAAGGGCATTCTCTTTCTCACCCAGTGACGCGAACGTTGCCGCGCCGAGCTGCGCCGGTCGGGAATTTTCCGGATGAAGCTTCAGCTGCTCTTCCGCCCGCTTGATTCCCAGGCGGCCGTATTTCTCGGATTCCTCAATCCGGTCGATGGACCGCAGGACAATCTGGAGCAGCATCGGCGCCTGGGAATCGTCGGGCTGGATTTCAGTCGCGCGGGTGTAAAGTTCGATGGCCCGTTCGAAATCGCCCTCGGTCACGCAAAAGCGCGCGTAGGATAAGTTAGCATCGAAGCTGTTCGGATCGAGCTCAAGCGCTCGTTCCCATGCCGCGGCCGCTTCACTGCGGCGCCCGCTGTTGGACAAAGCCTCGCCGCGCGCGGCATGCGCCTCCGCAAGCTTGGGGTCGAGCGCCAGAGCTTTATCGGTGACGGCAATCAGCTCTTCGGCGTTCGTCGGGACATTGTACATGCCCCAAAGGCGCGACGTTGCACTGGCCATGCCTGCATAAGCGAGAGCATAATTGGGATCGAGCTCAACGGCCTTGGCGAACATTTCCTTGGCCAGCAGCAAATAAGACCTCGTGAAGGCATGGAAAAGCTGCCGGCCTTTCAAATAGGAATTATAGGCCTCGATATTGCCCGTCGGGTTGCGCTCAATCTCCTGTTTTTCTCCCGGCACGAGACGAACTTTCAGCTGCTGCACGATGCTGTTGGTGATTTCGTCCTGGATGGCAAAGATGTCATCGAGATCCCGATCGTAACGATCGGCCCAGAGGTGCCCGCCGGACGTGCCGTCGATCAGCTGCCCGGTCACCCGGACGCGGTTGCCTGACTTGCGGACGCTGCCTTCTAGCAGATACTTGACGCCAAGCTCTGCCGCCACCTGCTGCAGCTGCTGCGCCTTGCCCTTGTAGGTGAAGCTGGTGTTTCTCCCGACGACGAACAGGCCGCTGACCTTGCTCAGGTCGGTGATGATGTCCTCGGTAATCCCATCGGAGAAATATTCCTGCTCGGTGTCGCCGCTCATATTGTTGAAGGGCAGGACAGCGATCGAGGGCTTCTCGGCCACCTCGTCTGCCTTGGCCTTGGTGCGGACAGGGGCCGAGCCAAGCGCGAGATTGAAGACCCTGACCGGGTGGCCAATGTTCTTCAGGTCATGGTCACCCATGTCTTCGAAAATAAGGTCGAGCTTGTTGCCGATATTCTCTCGGACCGAACTGGAGACGGCGACGCCACCGGGCTTTGCGACACCTTCAAGCCGGGCCGCTACATTGACTCCCTCGCCGAATATGTCCTCGTCATCGACGATCACGTCACCAAGATTGATGCCGATCCGAAATTCTATCCGCCGATCCTCCGGCACGTCGGTGTTGCGCTCACGCATCTCATGCTGGATTTCAGAGGCGCACTCGACAGCGCTCACGACGCTTGCGAACTCGACCAGCATCCCGTCACCAGTCAGCTTGACGATCCGGCCCTGATGCCCGGCGATGGAAGGGTCGACCAATGCGGCGCGATGTTCCTTGAGAGCGGTCAGCGTTCCGACCTCATTGGCGCCCATCAGCCGGCTATAGCCGACGACGTCGGCGGCCATGATTGCGGAAAGGCGGCGCTCCATGGGACTCGTGAACCCCTCCCTGGCTACGCACTGCTCTAGCACAATGTCGCAAATTGCCTAGTTGGGCGCTTCTTTTGGGTATTTCGCACTTGCACAAGAAATGCTGCAGTGCGATATTACAGTCGCCTAATATGGCATCCTCTCCTAACTTCCAGGCCGGGCGGCCAAGGTTGCCCGGCCTTTTTTTGCGCTTCGGGGTACGACCCTTTATTCGCGCCTGCCAGCGCCCACATTGAACCGATTGCAGCCCGGGCCGTTGCCGGGCGGTCTCAAGAGAGGTTGTTGATGGCGGATGTCGAAACAGTGGTCAGGCGGCTGCAGGTCGCGAATTTGGCCCCGGGCGATGCCGGCCGGGGTGTCGCGAGGCTGCCGGTCAAATTAATGACCGAGCTTGGCCTGGCCGAGGGTGACGTCATCTCGATCAGCGGCAAGAGGCTGACCGCGGCCCGCGCCATTCGGCCTTATGGCGATGATGAAGGGCTGGAGATCATTCGGCTCGACGGCCTTCAGCGCGCCAATGCCGGCGTCGGCTCCGGCGATTTCGTCGAAATCAAGAAGGTGAAGTCGAAGCCTGCAACACGGGTCGTCTTTGCGCCCGCACAAAACAATGTCCGGCTACAGGGTTCGACAGAAGCGTTGAAACGCAGCTTCCTCGGACGGCCGCTGGCCCAGGGCGATACGGTCGCAACCGCCGGCCACCAGCGCGTCAATGCCGACATGCCGGAAAACATCCGCCAGCTTCTGAATGCACCCGCGTTCGCGCTGCAGGAAGTCCGCATGACGGTCGTCGCCGCGCTGCCCAAGGGCGTCGTGCACATCGATGCCGACACCGAGGTCGAACTGCTGCCCGAATTCACGGAAAAAGCGGGCGAACGGCGCGCAGACGTCACTTATGACGATCTCGGCGGCATGCGAGACACCATCGATGCCTTGCGCGAGATGGTCGAGTTGCCACTTCGGCATCCGGAGCTTTTCCAGCGCCTCGGCGTGGACCCGCCCAAGGGCGTGCTCCTCCATGGCCCGCCCGGCACCGGCAAGACCCGGCTGGCGCGGGCCGTTGCCAATGAAAGCGACGCCCAGTTCTTCCACATCGCGGGACCAGAGATCATGGGCTCGGCCTATGGCGAGTCCGAGAAGAAGCTGCGCGAGCTGTTCGAGCAGGCTGCCAAGTCGGCGCCGTCGATTATTTTCATCGACGAGATCGACTCGATTGCGCCCAAGCGGGGACAAGTCACCGGCGAGGCAGAGAAGCGCCTGGTCGCCCAGTTGCTGACCCTGATGGACGGCCTTGAACCGCGCCAGAACCTCGTCGTCATCGCTGCCACTAACCGGCCCGAGGCGCTGGATGAGGCGCTGCGCCGGCCCGGCCGCTTCGACCGGGAGATCGTCGTCGGCGTTCCCGACGAGGCCGGACGCCGTGAGATCCTGTCTATTCACACCCGCGGCATGCCGCTGGCCGATGGCGTCAATCTCGACGAGCTGTCGCGGCGGACCTACGGCTTTGTCGGCGCCGATCTGGCAGCTTTGACCCGCGAGGCTGCGCTGGAGGCGGTGCGGCGGATCATGCCGCGCCTCAACCTTAATGAGGATACCATCCCCACCGAAATCCTCGATGCCTTGTCGGTCGACGCCAAGGACTTCGACAACGCCCTTAAGCGTGTCCAGCCATCGGCTATGCGCGAGGTCATGGTCCAGGTGCCCAACATCACCTGGGACGATGTCGGCGGTCTCGACGAAGCGCGGGATAAATTGCGTGAGGGTGTCGAACTGCCGCTCAAGCATCCCGAGGCATTCCGGCGGCTGGGCATTCGTCCGGCCAAGGGCTTCCTCCTCTATGGCCCCCCCGGGACCGGCAAGACGCTGTTGGCCAAGGCCACGGCCCGCGAATCCGAAGCGAATTTCATCGCCACCAAGTCGTCTGACCTGCTGAGCAAATGGTACGGCGAGAGCGAGCAGCAGATCGCCCGCTTGTTCGCCAGGGCGCGGCAGGTCGCCCCCACCGTAATCTTCATCGACGAGCTCGACAGCCTGGTTCCGGCGCGGGGCGGCGGCCTTGGCGAGCCGCAGGTCACGGAGCGCGTGGTCAACACGATCCTTGCCGAGATGGACGGGCTCGAGGAGCTCAACAACGTCGTCCTGATCGGCGCCACCAATCGCCCGAACCTGATCGACCCGGCGTTGCTGCGCCCCGGCCGGTTCGACGAATTGGTCTATGTCGGAACACCGGATACCGCCGGCCGCCGGCGCATCCTGGCGATCCACACCAAGGGCATGCCGCTGGCCAAGGATGTCGACCTGGAGTCGCTTGCTCGCCGGGCCGAGCGTTTTACCGGCGCGGACCTCGAGGACCTGACGCGCCGCGCGGGTTTGACGGCGCTTCGGCGCGGGCTCGATTCGCGCGAGGTGACGATGGCCGATTTCGAGGCGGCTTTGTCCGAAACCCGCGCCTCTGTGACCGAGGACATGCTTGCCGATTACGAGCAGATCCAGAAGACCCTGAAAAGCGACGCGGTGCGTCCGGTCGGGGGCATCGGCTTTGTGCTTCCGGGCATGCTCCAGCCGCGCGGCCCGAAGGCGCCGGTTCCCGAGGAACCTTAGGTCAGTCGGGCCCGGCTGGCGCCGGACAGGGCAAGCAGGAGCAGCGCTGAAATCGCGAACGGCAGGCGCGGGTCCAGGCCGTACAGCGCCATGCCAATTCCCGGTGCAGCGATGAAAGCGATGCCGTTGGCGGACGTAATGACGCCGGCGACGCCGCCTTGCTCGCTCAGCGGCACGGCAAGGCTGGCGCCGGCGGTGAAACCTGGACGGGTGAACCCGAAGCCGATCGACGACAAGGCAAAGCCGATTACCAGGCCGTAGAGATTGGGTGCCAGCATGGTCGCGATCATGCCGGCGCCCGCGATCAAGGATCCCCAAAGGATTAATTCGCGCGGCCTTAGGCCGAGGCGGGGGATCAGGCCCCATTGTGCGCCAAGACCGGCCGCTGCCCCGGCGATCATGACGATGGAAATCGGCTGTTCGGATCCGGCGGGCGGAATCTGCAGCCGGTCGATGACGAAGAAGCCGATGCAAGTCAGGATCGCCGCCTGGGCATGGCCGGCGGCGACGCCGGCGAGGATCCAGGGCCGGATGCGCTCGTCATGCCATTTAAGTCTGGCGGTGCGCGGCGATGTGGCGGCGACGACGCTGGCGCCGGTGATGGGCGAGGCCAGGGAGGGATAGCTCATCGCCGCGCCGCGGCCGGACCTCCGCCCCTTGGTGTCGTCGGGCAGCCAGATGCCAATGGCGGCGAACACCAGGATGCCGATGATCGCGAAGCCGAACAACGGCCCGGGCAGGCCGACGAACGGCAGGACGAAAATGGGTGCAATGGCAGGGCCGATGATCGTGCCCAAGCCGAAGGAAGAGGCGAGCGCGGACAGGGCATTTACGCGGGCTGCGCGCCGGGTTTTGGATGCGAGATAGGCCTGCGTCGCGCTTGGCGTCGCACAGCCGAGACCGCCGTAAATGGCACGAAAGGCCGCAAAGAGGCCGAAGGTGCCGGCCGCGCTGATCATGCCGTTCAATCCTGCAGCGAGCGTGATCCCGCAAAGCGTCATCGAAACAATGAAGCCGCCTAGGCCGAGCAGGATCAGCCGCTTGCGGCCATGGTGGTCGCTCCTCGTTGCCCAGAGAGGGGCGAAGGCCACCCACAACACCGCCGACCACGTATAGGCAACCGCGACCCAGAAATCGGCAATGCCGGTTTCCCGGCCAATGGCGGGCATGACCGACTGCAAGGCCGTGTTTCCCGCCGCTGCGACGAGCATCGCCGTGAACAGCAGGAGGAAATGCGGGGTCGACATCGCCGTGCCCGCGATCCCCGATCTTGCCGTTCGCAATCGCATCGTCGTGCCTTAAGGCCGGTCAACCGTGGCGCAAAGCCGCCACACGGAACTTGCCAAGGCGATACTGTTTTGCCAACGCAATGCACCTCGAATCCCCCGCTGGAGACTCAATGACTGCCTCGTCCGCACGCACGCTGAAGGGACCGCGCCGGTTTGTGCGCCGTGTCGCGCACCGGGCGAACAGCCCGCAATGGCAGTTCCTTCGCGGCTTCCTGAAGAATCCGGTGATGGTCGGGTCGGTCATCCCGTCGAGCAAGGTGCTCATCGACAAGATGCTGGGCCCGGTCCGCTGGGACGAGGTAAAGTTGTTCGTCGAATATGGGCCTGGGGTCGGGACGTTCACTCGTCCGGTGCTCGCTCGCTTGCCGGCGGACGCGAAGCTGATCGCCATCGACACCAATCCCGACTTTATCGACTACCTGAGCAAGGACATCGACGACGAGCGGCTGATCGCGGTGGCCGGTTCGGCCGCCGATGTTCAAAAGATCATTGAGGCCCACGGCTTCGGCCATGCCGATTACATCCTGTCGGGGCTGCCCTTCTCGACCTTGCCGCCGGGTGTCGGCGATTCGATCGGCGAGGCAACGGCCAAGGCCATTCGATTGGGCGGCGCATTCCTCGTCTATCAGTTCAGCCCCAAGGTGCGCGACTTCATCGCTCCCTATTTCGAGCGGATCGAACGCGGATTTGAGTGGATCAACGTCCCGCCCGCGACTCTCTTCTGGGCCTGGCGCGAACCCGAGGCGCAGGCGGCCGAATAGCTATTCGGCGCCGAAGTTCAGCCGTCGGGTGACCGTGTAATCCACCGCCGTCACAAGGAAGAATGACAGCCCCCATTTGATGCGGTTGAGGATTCCCGCGCGTTTCTTCCAGGCCTCCGGCTTGATGCGCATGCTGTCGTCCAGCTCGCCTTCGAAATAGAGCCGCATGAGCGAGGTGAACTCGGCGTCGTCGACGCGCAGCATCATCTCCATGTTGAGGTAGAGGCTGCGGAAATCGAAGTTCGACGATCCGATGTGAACCTCGTCGTCGAAGACCAGCAACTTGGTGTGCAGCTTGGTGCGCTGGTATTCGAAGATCTCGACGCCGCGCTTCATCAGCTGGTTGTAGGTGAAGCGGGCGGCGAAGATGGTGGCGGTATTATCGGACTTGGACGCGGTGATGATCCTCGCCCGGCCCTTGGTCCCGGCGCGGGCGATGCGCTTCAGCATCGCCCAGGGCGGCGCGAAATAAGCGGCGATGACTTCGACGTCGCAGACCTGGCTGAGGTCGCGGGTCGTCGACACCGCCCAGGGCGAGGCCCGCCGCATAGGGCCGCCGAATTGCCATTGCAGCTTGCCGCTGGTTTCGCTGAACCGGGTGATGATCGAGCGTAATTCACGAATCCGGGCGCGCTTCTTCAGCGCCCAGCCCATCAACGCGTCGTAATAGGGAGTAAGGCGCCCCGCGGCCGTGCCGAATACGACCAGGCCGATGTCGCGCCAGCCGCCTTCGTCGGCCGGCTTGAAATAGTCATCCTCGACATTGAAGCCGCCGACCAGCACCCGGCAATCCGGTTCGTCGCCATCGATCAGCAGCATCTTCTGGTGGTTGCGCAGTAGGTAACGGCGGCCCCAGGCGGGGTGAAAGCGGCATACGGTTGCGCCCGCATCGCGCAATGGGACGAAAAAGTCGTCGGGATTATTGCTGCTGCCGAAGTCGTCGACGAGAACGGAAACCTTGATCCCCCGCTCGCACGCTCTGAGCAATGCCTCGCGGACGCGCTTGCCTGAAAAATCACCCGCAAACATGTAATAGAGCAAACGGACGCTTGATTTGGCATTGCCAATGAGATCGAGAACCGCCTCCAGCCGGTCGGGCCCATCCGGCAAGAGGACCAGGCGATTGCCCTCAACCGTGACCATGCGGCTGGAAAGGGATGATGGCTTGCCTCTCATGCAGCGCTATGTGGCGGGGCGCGCACAAGGGCGCAAGCAGCCCTTTCCATTGACTTATCGCCCTCTCGCCACTATCTCGCCGCCTCCTCCAGAAAGCCAAGAATGGGTAGCGACGAATGGCGCGCGTGACGGTTGAAGATTGTGTCGACAAGGTCTCGAACCGGTTCG
>Ga0207701_10003953_pt1 | contig 15133 bp, 7 predicted proteins | sample KBSSwiSSwithPhiX_FD_184294 | JGI IMG/M metagenome (GOLD analysis project Ga0207701, IMG submission 184294) | Switchgrass rhizosphere bulk soil microbial communities from Kellogg Biological Station, Michigan, USA, with PhiX - S5 (SPAdes) (version 2) | ecosystem: Environmental > Terrestrial > Soil... | reverse complement strand
TGATCGCCGTCCGCACGTACAAGCTTCCCGGTGGGGCCAGCCCAGACGGCGGCGGCATGCACAGCGCGCCCATACTGGCTCCACGACCGATCAGCGATGAGCTCCATCGCGTGCAATGGGCGCGCACGATCGCCGGTTACATCGTCGAAGTGGTCGAGCCGATCGCCATGTTCGCAGTCATCGGCCTGGCACTCTGGTGCCGCTCTCGCAGCAGCCACGAGAGCTTCCTGATCATCGCCAGCATCGCGCTTGCGCTCATGGCAGCCAGGCGGCTCAACAATGCGATCGTCGCATGGACCGATTTGATGGACTTGGTTACCTATGCGTGGCTGGCGTCAGTGATGTGGATACCGGTGGTGGCCGTGTGGACGTTGGCCTGGAACCGTTGGTGTCTGCCTCCGTGGCGAAGCATCGATGTGCTGGCTGTAGTGCTGGCCGTCGTGGGGACCCTTGCCGCCGTGATCCATTCGGCGAGCATGACACGGGTCAGCCGTCTCGGATCGATCGCGCTGTTTGTCTTGATCGGCGCGCGCATCGTCCGCGGCGGACCCACGCGGATCCTGGCGCTCGTCACGTTGGCTACGATCACGGCCTCACTGTTCGGTGGCGAATTGCTCGATACGATCGGCGTGCCGGGCATCTGGTTTCCGTTCGGCATCGGCGTGTCGCGGACGCAGTACGTTTACGCGATCGCCATCCCGCTCCTGGCCTTCTTAGTCGTGCGCACCTTGCTTCCAAAGAGAACGCAGGCGCACGCCGCCCCTGCACGACAGCGCGGTGCGACGAATCCTGAGGTTTAAAGCTCGCGATAGCTCTGAACGGCAAACGTGTCGCACTGGCGGGCATCGCCGCTGTCGAAACCACGGCGGAACCATCGCGTCCGCTGTTCGCTCGAACCGTGCGTGAACTTCCTTTCGTCGGAATGGCCGAGCGTGTCGTCGCCGATGGCGTGCGCGGCGGTGAGTGCTTCGGCGAGATCGTCGTCCGTGATCTGGAGCGACGCACGCGCTGAGTGACCCCAGACCCCTGCAAGGCAATCCGCCTGCAGCTCGACGCGCACGGAGTTCTGGTTCGAGGTCTCGCCGCTCGTTTTCAGCCGGGTGGAGCCGATCAGATTCTGAACGTGGTGACCGACCTCGTGTGCGATCACATACGCCTGGGCGAAGTCGCCGGGCGCGCGCAGGCGCCGTTCCATGACGGTGTAGAAGCTCGGATCGATGTAGAGCTTCTGATCGCCCGGACAATAGAATGGGCCGGCATCGGAGGTTGCGGTGCCGCACCCGCCGGTCGATACGCTGCTGGCAAACACGACGAGCGTGGGATCCTGGTACGCGCCTGGTGCACTGCCATAGTTCGGCAGCGAACGTTCTTCGAATTTCCGGGCCCACACGTCCTCGGTCGATGCGAGCACGGCGCGTGAGAAGTCACACGCCGCGCCGTTCGCCTGTGATGCATCACAGACGCTCGCGCCACCTGGCGCCGTCCCCCCCGTGCCGCCTCCTGTCAGAGCTCCCAGCAGCTCCTGCTTGACCCCGGCGGGCAGCGCGAAGAACCCTATCCCGAGGACAACCGCTGCGAGCAGGGTGCCCTTGAATCCGAGAAGGTTCACCACAGAAAGCAACGCCTGAATCGGAACACCACCGCCACCACCGCGACCCGTACCGCGATCTTCGAAGTTGCTGGACCGACGTTGATCTTCAAGCCGCATGACTACCTCAGTCTAGAGCATGGCATGCTCGGCGCCGGAGGTCTACGTATCGACAATCGTCTCCCGACGCAACATCGCGTCGATGTGCAGCCACCTATTTCACGGTCTGGTACTTCGGGAACGTCGGCCGCGTGAGTTTTTTCGGCGGATTCTTCGCCAGCTCCGCCAGGATTTCCTGCACCGCGCGCTCGAGCTGCGGATCGTGCCCGCCGCGCACCACTTCCGGATCGTGCTCGACTTCGATATCGGGGCTCACACCGACGTTCTCGGCGATCCACTCGCTCTCCACCGGATCCCACACCCCCGACGACGGCGCCGTGACCACGCCGCCGTCCATGAGCGACGGCGCCCCGGCGCGGCCGACCAGGCCGCCCCACGTCCGCTTGCCGATCAGCTTGCCGACGCCGGCCTTTCGGAAGTACCACGGCATCGCGTCGCCGCCGGACCCGGCGAATTCGTTGATCAACATCACTTTCGGCCCGAAGATCGCGCCCTGCGGCTCGACCTCGTCGCCGCCGTCGCGCGTCGCCACGCTCGAAAACAGCTTCCGCGACAGGAACTCGACGATGTCGGTCGCGAGCGCGCCGCCGCCGTTGAAGCGCTCGTCGACGATCACCGCCTGCTTGTCGACCTGCGCGAAGAAGTATCGCGTGAAGTTGGTGAAGCCGCCGAAGGCCGTGTCGGGCAGGTAGACGTATGCCACGCGACCGCCGGTCATCTGATCCACCTTGCGCCGGTTGTCCTCGATCCAGGCGAGATTGCGCAGGCGGTTCTCGTTCGGCACAGGGACGACGGTGACCGTGCGGGCCCCGGCGCCGTTCGGATCGGTGCCGACGCGAATCTGGACCTGCTTGCCCGCTGTTGCCTCGAAGAAGCTGTACACGTTGTCGGCGGCAGTGACGTTCCGGCCGTTGACGCCGAGCAAGTACTCGCCGGCCGCGACGTTCACCCCGGGCTGCGTGAGCGGTGCCGTGGCCTGCGGATTCCAGTTTTCGCCGTTGAACACGCGCGCGAAGCGGTACCGGCCGTTCTCGATGCGATAGTCGCACCCGAGCAGTCCGGTCTGCACGCGTTTGACGTCGGGCGTCTCGCCGCCGTTGACGGACAAATGCCCGACGACCAGATTGCCCAGCATCTCGGCGAAGAGATAGTTGAGATCGGCGCGCGAGCCGATGCCGTCGACGAACCGTTGATACCGCTCCTCCGCGCGCGGCAGGTTCAGTCCGTGGAATCCGGGATCGTAGAAGAAGTCGCGCTCGACCCGCCACGCCTCCTTGAACATCTGACGCCATTCCTCGCGCGGCGCGATCTTGACTTCGATCGTCGACGTGTTCAGCTGACCGCCAGTCGCCGGTGGCGGCGGGCCCGGAGCAGGGCCGCTGGCGGGCGGCGGAGGCGGCAGATTGCGGATGAACCAGTTGTCGCCCTGGCGCGTCAGCATCTTCTCGCCGCTCGCGGATACCTCGAAGAACCGCACGCCGTTGGCCGCGACGTCGCTCTTCCGCGTCTTCAGGTCATGGCGATGTACCGTGATCGTCGCCGGTTCGCCCGGGCTCGGGGCCGGCGTGTCGAGCGCGAACAGCACGCCAGCCTTGCCGACCTGCAGGCCCGTGTAGCGCCGCGGCGGCAGCGGCATGCCCAGGATCCGCTGGCCGATGTTCTCGAAGTCGATCGTGACCTCCACCGGCTTCAGCGGCGCGGGCACGGGCCGGGCGTCGGGCCGCCCCTCGGGCCGCGGCTCGTCGGTCTTGGGCGCATCGGATGTCTTCTCCTCATCGCTCTCCGGCGCGAAGGGCGACGGATCGGTTTTCGACAGCACCACGAGATAGATGCTCTGCGTCACCGGACGCGAGAAGCTGCCCACGTCAGGCTGCAGGGACGGACCTGAATCAGTAGACGCGGTGAAGTACAGGTACTTGCCGTCCTTGTCGAAGACGGGATTCCCGGCGTCGCTCATGCCGTCGGTAATCTGCGTCGCCTTCCCGGTGGCCACCGAGTAGATGTGAATCGCGCCGAGGTAGTTCGGCAGGCTGGACGCGTACGCGAGCCACTTCGAGTCGGGCGACCAGACCGGCGCCCACTCGTCGCCGAACGGATTCCAGTAGCGTTCCTTCGCGACCTGCACAGGTTTTTTCGACTCGACGTCGACGTACCAGATACGCATATGCGAATCAGTGAAGGCGATCTTCTTCGAGTCGGGCGACCATCTGGCAGCGCGGTAGAAGCCAGGTTCCGGCATCGCGATCTTCACGACGTCGCCGGTGCCGCTCTGCGGCGCGAGGTGCAGGGCGTATTCACCCGATGCGTCGGAGAAGTACGCGATTGTTCTTCCGTCGGGCGACCATGCCGGCGATCGCTCCATCACGCTCTGCGAGTTGGTGATGTTGCGTGCATCGCCCTTCTCGGCCGGCACCGTGATGATCTCGCCGCGGGCCTCGAACAGCGCGCGGGTGGCGTTCGGCGACAGGTGCGCGCCAGCCAGCCGGCTGCTGACGCTCACCATCCGCGGACGCACTTCGGGCAGATCCCCGGCGATCTGCACCGACACCGGCTTGAGCTGACTCGTCCGGACGTCGAAGATTGCGAGGCCGCCGAATTGCTCGATGGCGATGGCGTCGCCGGCGGGACCGGCACCAATCGATTTGAAGTCGAAGCTGTCGTTCTTCACCTCTTCTTTCACCTGTCGTGTTTTCGTGTCGTAAGAGAAGAGGGTGACGGGACCGTTGCGATCGCTCAGGAAATAGACCTTGCCGCCGATCCAGAGCGGGTTGTAGTCGTTTGAGTTGTCGCGGGGAACTCTTTCAATCTTCGAGTCGGCGAGCGTCGCGAGCCAGATGGGCGTCGTGTCGCCGCCGCGGTATCGCTTCCAGACGTTGAAGGCGCGCCGCATCGGCACGTACGCGAGGCGGCTGCCGTCGGGCGAATACGATCCTTCCCATCCCCATGGCAGCGACAGCCGCTCGGGGAAGCTGCCGTTGACGTCCATCGTGTAGAGCTGCTGCACCGGCGCGTAGCCGTCGCGATTGGACGCGAAGAGGATCTTCTTCCCGTCCGGCGTCCACGACAGCACCGTATCCGGCGCGGGGTGCCATGTCAGCCGCTTCGGCACGCCGCCTCCAGCCGGCACGGTGTACACATCCGTGTTGCCGTCGTATTCGCCGGTGAATGCGATCGTCGATCCATCGGGCGAGAACACCGGGTTGGTTTCAACGCCGGCGCCGCTCGTGAGCCGCTGCGCCGAGCCGCCCTCGCGCGGAACGGTCCAGAGATCGCCGGCGTAGACAAACGCAATGTGCGTTCGGCTGAGCGTCGGTTTCTGCAGCAGCAGCGGGGGAAGCGAGTCGGCCGACACGCCGGCCAGGCTGCTCGTGGTGAGCGCGAGAACGAGGGCGATGCGGCGCATACAGCCTCTCTTGCAAAAGCTGGAAAGGGAGCGCGCCTATCATAGCCCGAACAGCCGAGCGGCCCTCCACCGATGTTCGATATAGTCCACGAGCGACTGTCGATCTAGAAGACGTACACAAAGTTGACGACCGGAAGCGCAAAGCGGTCACCGGTCCCGAGCGGGACACCGAGACCTACATCCGCGGAGAGCCGCTCGCCGAAGAAGCGGACGCCGCCGCTGACGATCCCTTGTCCACCCTTCCAGATGTAGTTCTCGGTGACGAAGGCCACGTGGCGGCTGGCTCTACGCTCACCGCCGACCATCACGACCGCGCCGCGCGCCCCGCCACTCGAATAGCCGTAGCCGGCGCCCGCCGTGATCGATGCGTCGGTTCGGCCGGTGGTGACGACGCCGTACGCGATGCCGGCGTTCTCGCCGTCGACGAACGCCTGAAATGCGCCCACGGCGACCTGGGTTCCTCCGGTGTCGAGGACCTGCAGCTTCGGCGTGATCCAGAATGGGCGTTCGCCCTCGTCGAAGCCGAAAACGAGCGGCGTGCCGCCGCCGATCGAGAACCGATCCGTCACACCGACCTGTACGAACGGCATCAGGAACTCGTATACGCCGAAGTAGGTGCGCCCTTTGGGGAGCGACCGAGCAGTCGGGCCGAAGAATAGTCGTGTCGTGTTTGGATCGGCGGGCCGGAACTCGCCGTCCGTGAGTGTTCCTGCGACGGCGCGCAGTGATTGCACCTCGGCGCGAGGCGCCGTGATCACGACGCCGGCCACACTGCGAAACACGATGCTGGTGTCGTCCTCCTGCTCGATGATTCCGTACAGCCGCGAGCCATCCTTGAGCGTCAGCTCGTAGGTCGTCATCCGATCGCCCGGGCGGTCCTGGGCCGCAGCCAAAGCCGCCGACAGAAACGTCATCGCTGCTACCGCCGCCACCGCCCTCAATCTGATCCGGCAGATCGTCATGGTCGTTTCTCCAGGGGAGCCAGTACCAGACCCGACGATAACCGGCAGAGCGGTGAGGAATCCTGAAGGGAGAGTGAAAGAACGCTGAAATCAGCGCGGAAGCCTCCAGTCAGTTACAGTTTGCGTCGGCTCTAACGATTAGCGTGCGAAGGCCACCACCGAAGCTGCGCGAGATGTAATCCAAACAAGACGGACGCTTCGCGAACCGCTTTCGCACCCGTCAGACACACCAGCGCTACGGCGAGGCAAGGCTCCGCGAGGAACGCCGCGAGCGAGCGCAGCGAAGCGAGCCACGCGAACGGCCCGCCGTCGCCAGGGCTTCGGCGAGGTCGCGCCGTAACGCTTCGCGCGGAGGCGGAAGCGAGCCGGCGAAGCGGCTCGCGAGAGAGCGTGGGGGGGAGTCCGAGGGGCGAAGCCCCTCGGACTCATTATTTGAAGAATTCCGCGAACGGATCGTGGTCGAAGAGGTCTTCCGGCTTGACGACCTGGACCTCGAGGGAAGCCGCTTGCTGCCGATGACGAGGCACGGACCGATGCCGCCGCCAGCCAGAGTACTCAACGCGCTCCACCTGACGGTCGATCCACAGCTCGTGCATGATCTCGCGCAGACGTTCCACGCTGGCGTCGGGAAGAAACGCGCGAAGATCCCCTGGCTTGTAGAGGCGGTCCGGTTCCATGCTTTCGAGGATGAAAATGGCGTGTTCGCTCAGGTGACCCATGTCGGCGTCTCGATGATCGGTGTGGCTCCGGGCACGAACGTGGCAGCTCGCTGAGCCGCCTTACTGTATGGACTGCGGCAGGATCGTTTTGGTTGGCGTATTTTTCGTCCGTTCATCACCGATCTGATCGGGACGACGCGCAATTCGCCGTCGGGGCGGGAGCAGGTAAACTACCTGGGAAGCCGCTCCGTGCATGAATCGGCCCTGAAGCGCGTCCGAATGCGACGACCATGATCGGTCACACGCTTGCCCACTTCGAGATCCTCGAGACGCTCGGCGAAGGCGGCATGGGCGTTGTCTACAAAGCGCGGGACACGCATCTCGATCGTCTCGTCGCCATCAAGGTTCTTCCCCCCGACAAGCTCGCCGACCGCGATCGTCGTCTCCGTTTCGTGCAAGAGGCGAAGACCGCCTCGGCGCTCAATCATCCAGGGATCGTCACGATTCACGATATCTCGGAGCATGGTGGCGTCGACTTCATCGTCATGGAGTTCGTCGCGGGTCAAACGCTCGACCGGGTGATACCGCGAAGAGGGCTCAGCGTCAAGGAAACGGTCGACTACGGGATCCAGATCGCCGACGCGCTCGCCGCAGCGCACGCGGCGGGGATCGTGCATCGCGACCTCAAACCGTCGAACGTCATCGTCGACGGGCACGGACGGCTCAAACTCCTGGACTTCGGCCTGGCGAAGTTGATCGATCCTTCCGGTCCGGCCGCCTGGTCGGACGGGCCAACAATTACCCATCCCGCATCGATGACGGCTCACGGCGTGATCGTCGGAACCGTGGCCTACATGTCCCCCGAGCAGGCAGAGGGCAAGGCGGTTGACGTCCGCACTGACATCTTCAGTTTCGGATCGGTTCTCCATGAAATGGTCACGGGGCAGCGCGCATTCCAGGGTGACTCCCCACTCTCCACTGCAACGGCGGTCCTTCGCGAGGAACCGAAGCTGGTGAGCCAATTGCGTGAAGGTGTGCCACGCGAGCTCGAACGCCTCATCAGCCGCTGCCTTCGCAAAGATCCCGAACGGCGATGGCAAGCAATGTCGGACGTCAAGATCGCGCTCCGGGAATTGAAGGACGAAACCGATTCGGGCGCGTCGCCCCTCGGCGTCGCCGCAGGGCCGCGACCGCGTTCTCACGTGTGGACGGCTGCGGCGCTGATCGCCCTCGTCGCTGGCGTGATCGGTGTGGCCTTCTGGCGCGATCGCGGAGGCGACCGCGTCGCGACGCCACCGGGACCGTTCACGGCCATTCCGCTGACGACGTATCCGGGACGGGAGCAGCAACCATCGTTCTCACCCGACGGCAACTCCGTTGCCTTCATCTGGAATGGCGAGACGGAAGATAACTGGGACGTTTACGTGAAGCTGATCGGCGCGGGATCACCGCAGCGTCTTACCACCGATCCCGCCATCGATCTCAGCCCCGCGTGGTCTCCAGACGGGCGCTGGATTGCGTTCGGCCGGGTGCGTGATGACCTTCGTGTCGCCATCCTCGTCGTTCCGTCACGCGGCGGTCCGGAACGCGAAGTACTCGAGACACGTACGTCCGGCGTCCTCGGGCGCGGCCAGATCCTCGCCTGGTCGGCCGACAGCCGGTTTCTCGTGGTGCCGACATCACCCGCCGTAGATCGGCCGGTCGTGCTCACGGCAGTGGAGGTTGCCAGCGGTGTCACGAAACCCGTGACGAAGGAGTCGCCCGATTTCGGCGCCGATTTGCTGCCGGCGATTTCACCCGACGGTCGCATGCTGGCGTTCGTGAGACACCCACGTGGCCTGCGTACAGGAGAGCTGTGCCTCCAGGAACTGTCGGCCGCGTTCGACGCCGTTGGAGAGCCTCGGCACCTGGCCGGCAAAGGCGTCATCTACCACGGCGTCGCATGGAACGCGGGCGGACGGGACGTCATTGTCGCATCCGGAAACTCCGGCGATGTGGCGCTTTGGAGAATTCCCGTGCAGCATCCGGAACGGATCGGACGCCTGTCACCGTTCGGCGAGGAATGCCGGCAGCCCTCGGTCGCGGCGTTGCAGGATCGCCTGGCTTTCACGCGCGCACGATGGGACGAGAACACGTGGCGCGTCACACTGTCAGGACCGGGGCAAACGGCTGGCGCTCCGGTCCAAATCGTCGGATCGACACGGTCGGAGCTCAACGCGCAGTTTTCGCCCGATGGGTCCCGCATCGTGTTCGAGAGCATGCGGTCGGGGGCGCAGGAACTCTGGATTTCCGACCAGGACGGACGAAACGCCCTGCAGATCACGTCGTTCAACGGACGTCTCGGCGGCACTCCGGCATGGTCGCCGAACGGACAGACGATTGCCTTCGATTTGCGGAACGAAGACGGCCGCGGGGATGTCTATGTCGTGCCGGCACGCGGCGGCGCGCCGGTGCGCCTCACGGACGATCCCGCGGACGACCTCGTGCCCACCTGGTCGCGAGATGGCCACTGGATCTATTTCGGCTCGACGCGCAGCGGCATCTATCAGATCTGGAAAATGCCAGCCCAGGGCGGCACCGCGGTTCAGGTGACGCAGCACGGCGGCACATACGGAAAAGAATCAGCGGACGGCAAGTACCTGTATTACGGCAGGACGCTGCCGGTGACCGCACTCTGGCGCGTACCAGTGGCCGGTGGCGAAGAGGTGCAGGTCTTCCCGCGTCTGGCGAGCTACGGGAACTTCGCGGTCGCGACGGACGGAATCTATTTCGAGGAAAGGCTTCCAGGGAATCCGCTCGGCCACACCCCGGATTTCACGCCATTCACGCGCCTCGAGGCGGCGATCGACTTCCTCAGCTTCGCTACAGGAAAGGTCAATCGCGTCCTCACGCTCGATCGGCACGCGGGGCACGGCTTCGACGTGTCACCTGACCAGCGCACGCTGCTCTTCGCTCAGATGGATGACTTCACCGAAGACCTGATGCTGGTCGAGAATTTTCGTTAAGTGGGCAATGCACTGTCATGCGGCGCCCGGAAATCGATCGCTTCGACCTCCGGCAATTTTCCGGAGGTCGAAGGGCGATTCAGAGGAGCCGCTATTCGAGCCGCGTCGCCGCCTCGGTCGCGCAGCCCGTTTGGACGAGGTTGTCGGTTGCGTCGAACACTTCGACGAACGCGCTGGCAGCGAACGCGTTCGCGTCCCGACTGAGCCGTATCTGTCGCGCCACTTTGACCGTTTGTGTGAACGTGCCGGCACTGTCAAACCGCGAGTACCGGAATACGGCGGAGTATGTTCCCTGCCCGTCGACGTGCCATGTGCCGAAACTGGGGTTGCGCAGGCTGGGATTGCCGCGCGCGTTGAGTTCCGTCAGCGTTCCGCCGGCAATGAACATGTTTCTTGCACGAACTGCCCCGACGGGATTGCCGGTCTGACAATCGCGAAGGGTCACGGCTACATCCCAGACACCGACGATCCTTTGAGCTTGCCCCTGCGAGTCCTCCGCTTCCTGCGCGGAACCGACTGCCACCGTCCAGACGAAACCCCCGCCGGCTCCAAGTAGGAACATCGCCGTGAGGACCACAGTACGCCGGTATCGTTGTGCTCTGGCGGAGTACCTGAAGCAGATTCCTGTCATGTGTCCTCCTCGAAAGGTGGCTATAATGGCCGGCCGGACGAGTCGTTCGTCCGAGCTCAGGGCTTCCACCTCGCAAGGTGCTCTTGTAGTCTGCTCGCTCGAGCGCGTCACGACATGGGCACGAATGCTCGCCGAGACCCGGACGAAGCGGGGCCGAATCCGCCGGTAACCGACCCGCGCACACCCGGGTCCACACCTGCGCGCTCAAGTCACCACGACGTCCCGGCGGCTTACACCTTTCTGAACGTCACGCTGGATATGCAGCGTCAGCTGCTGGTCCGTGGAACCGATGAAATCAGGCTGAGGCCGCGCTCGTTCGACGTGCTCAGTTATCTGGTCCGAAACGCGGGCCGCTTGGTCGGCAAGCAGGAACTGATGGATGCGGTCTGGGCAGACGTGGCGGTAACCGATGACTCTCTCGTGCAGTGCCTCGTCGAGATTCGGCGCGAATTGGGAGAAGCGGAGGACTGCATCAAGACGGTTCGCGGGCGCGGCTACCTGCTCGATTGCGAGGTTCATCAAGCCCCGAGGGCTGATTCGAGCGTTCGCGACGTAGAGTCGCGATCGGCGGCGGTTGTGGAGGCGATAGCAGAAACGCCAATCGACTCGAAGTCACACAACTCAGCCTTTATGCGAATGACCGCGGGGCGGCTACCGATAGTCCTGGGCGTCGGCGTCATTGTCTTAACTGTCATTGTCTTAACTGTCATTGTCGGCCGATCACTGCTCCGTCCGAACGCGTCACCAGGATCCGTTGCAACGGCTGTGCGTTTCACGATTCCACCGCCTCCCGGCATGGCGTTCGGTTCTCCGGGATTTGGTGTCAATATCGAAACGACCGCCATCGCGTTCTCGCCGGATGGTTCACAACTGGCATTCGTTGCGACCGATCCCGCCGGTCGAAGCCGTGTCTGGCTGCGGCCGCTCGCGACTCTCGACGAGAGATCGGTTCCATCGACGGACGGCGCGACCTCGGTGTTCTGGTCGCCCGACAGCCGATCGATCGCGTTTTTCGCGAGCGGCCGGTTGATGCGGCTCGACCTCTCGAGCGGCGCGGTCGTGAAGTTGTGTGATGTCGCAGAAGGCACCGGCCTCTTCGGAACCTGGGGCACCGATGCCATCCTGTTCGCCGCCCCCGAGGGGCAAGCGATCTTTCGCGTCCCTCCGGGCGGCGGCTCAGCGACGAAGATCCTGGGGCCTGACCCTTCGGCGGGAGAGATAACGGTCGGCTGGCCGTGGTTTCTCCCCGGAGGCCGGGAGTTTCTTTACCTCGCACGATTGCCCAACCGCGAGGGACGCGTCAAACTCGTGGAAGCAGGCAAGCCACCGTCCACGATACTTTCGGCTATTTCGAACGTTCAATCGGTCGCTCCTGACTACCTTGTCTTTTCTCGAGACGGTACACTCGTCGCGCAGCGCTTTGATTTCGTCACGCATCGTCTTGTGGGCGATGTCTTCTCGCTCGAGGCTCCTGTCCAGTACTCCCGCTCGACTGGCCGCACGAACTTCTCCGTCTCGCCTACTGGCGCCCTTGTCTACCAGTCTCACGCCGACATCGCCGAGCTCGTCTGGTTCGACCAATCGGGAAGAGAGCTCGGACGGATTGCGCCCCCAGCCGACGATGTTCGTGTCCGGATCTCGCCCGAAGGGCATCGCGTGTTGTTTCATCGGGTGGATCCCAGGCTGGGATTGGCCGACCTCTGGATGACTGATCTCACCCGCGGCGTGGAAACCCGCCTCACATGGGATCCGCATGGCGGAGTTGGCGTCTGGCTGCCGCATGGAAGAGGCGTGATCTTCACTGCCGAGCGCGACGGGCCACCTCACCTATTTTATGAGGACCTCGAGACCCTCACCGAAAGAGAGTTGCTCCCTGCCAAGCGGCAGCTCCAGATGCCCACAGACGTCTCGCCGGACGGACGCACCGTAGCATTTGAACAGATCAGCGAACGCGGGGACGCCGATCTGTGGACGGTTCCTGTCGACGGGTCGCAGCCTCCGGCACCGCTCCTTACGTCGTCATTCAATGAAAGGGGGCTGCACTTTTCTCCTGACGGTGAATTCGCGGCGTTCACCTCGGATGAAACAGGTCGAGGCGAAATCTACGTCGCGCCGTCGACTCTCCTCACCGCGAAAAAACGGATTTCGAGTGGAGGCGGATCCATCGGTCGATGGAGTCACGACGGTCGTGAGTTGTACTACTTAGCTGCGGACGGGCATGTGATGGCGGTGCCGATCCGTACCGCACCAGCGCTCAGAATCGGCGCGCCCGTGCCGCTCTTCGCCATAAATGGCAGGTGGCCGTGGAGAGACTTCGATGTGTCTCCAGACGGAAAGAGATTCCTCGCCGTCGTTCCTCAAGTGATGGCAAATGAACAAGCGCTGACTGCCGTGGTGAATTGGACCGCGCAGCTGCGACACTGACCTGCGATTGAGCAGCCGACCTCATGCGGCGACATGCGCCGGCGCCGCAGCGGTCACCTGTCCGGCGCGCCGACTGCGGTTCGCCATGTAGTACAGGACGGGCACGGCCATGCGCGAGAGCAGAAGCGACGCCACTTCGCCGGCCATGAGCGAAATCGCCAGCCCCTGGAAGATCGGATCGAACAGGATGACCCACGCGCCGACGACCATCGCGGCGGCCGTGAGCGCCATCGGACGGAACCGTACCGCGCCGGCATCGATCACGGCCTGCTCGAGCGGCAGCCCTTCGCGCAGCCGTACTTCGATGAAATCGACCAGGATGATCGAGTTGCGCACCACGATGCCCGCACCGGCTATGAATCCGATCATCGACGTCGCCGTGAAGAACGCGCCCATCGCTGCGTGCGCCGGAAGAATCCCGACGAGCGAGAACGGGATCGCGGGCATGATCAGCAGCGGCGTCTTGAACGACTGGAACCAGCCGACGACCAGGAGATAGATCAGCACGAGCACCGCCGCGAACGCGAGGCCGAGGTCGCGGAACATCTCGATCGTGAGTTGCCACTCGCCGTCCCATTTGATCGCATAGCGCGACGTGTCAAACGGCTCGACCGCGTTGAAGATCTCCAGACCGTACCCCTCGGGCAGCGACAGGCGTTCGACTTTCCTGTTCATCTGGAGGATGGCGTAGACCGGACTGCCTTTCTCCCCTGCGAGATCCGCCGTGACGTACGTCACCGGCTGCAGGTTCTTGTGATGGACGCTCGGCTCTTCCGGCGTGACCGCCGCGGTGGTGAGTTCGCCGACGGCAACCGCTCGGGCACCATGCAGGCGGATCGACTGGACGGCCTCGAGCGTGCGACCGGCGCGCGGGAGCCGGATCACGATGGGCACGTCTTCACGCGCGCGTTCGTCGTGCAGCAGGCCGGCGGATTCTCCAGAGCCCGCCATCCTGACGGCGGCGGCGACCGTACTCGGCGAGAGGCCGGCGGCAGCCGCTTTCTCGTTGTCGACAGCCAACGCGACATTCGCGTGAGGAGCTTTGACTGACCAGTCGGTGTCGACCACACCGGCGGTCTGTTCGAAGATCGATTTGATCTGAGCGGCGACGTCCTTTCGCCGCGCCGAATCCGGCCCGTAGATTTCCGCGACGAGCGTCTGCATCACCGGCGGTCCCGGAGGAAGCTCCGCTACCTGGATAGTGGCGCCGAGTTGACGCGCGATCGGGCCAAGCCTCTCTCGAATTCTTCCCGCCACTTCGTGGCTTTGCGCAGATCGCTCCCCCTTCGGCAACAGATTCACCTGCAGATCGCCGAGGTGGGGAGCGCGCCTGAGGAAGTAGTGTCGGACGAGCCCATTGAAGTTGTAAGGGCCTGAAACGCCGACGTACTGCTGCACGTTGACGACCGCGTCATCCTCCAACGCTGCGGAAGCGAGCGCCGCAGCAGCGCGAGCCGTCGTCTCGAGCGCGGTTCCCTCGGGCATGTCGATCATGACCTGAAAGTCGTTCTTGTTGTCGAACGGCATCATCTTGACCTTCACCCATTCCAGCGGCAGGAGCGCCGCCGCCGCGAGCAGCAGGACGGCCACGCCGCCCAGGAAGAGCGCACGCGCTCTCCCACTCGAGATGAGCGGCACCATCACGCGGCGATAGAGGCGCGTCAAGCGGTCCTCCTTGCTGGAGTCGCGATGGGCGGAAGGCTTCAGCAGCCTGATCGCAGCCCACGGCGTCACCATGAAGGCGACGGCGAGCGAGAACGCCATTGCCGCCGAGGCACCGACCGGGATGGGCCGCATGTAGGGGCCTGACATGCCGCGCACGAATGCCATCGGCAGAATCGCCGCGACGACGGCGATCGTCGCGAGAATCGTCGGATTGCCAACTTCGTCGATCGCGCGAAGCGTGATCGTCGTCAGCCCTCCGCTCTTCACGTCACTCATCCGGGCGTGCCGCACGATGTTCTCCACCACGACGATGGCATCGTCGACCAGGATGCCGACTGAGAAGATCAGCGCGAAGAGCGTGATGCGGTTCAGCGTGTAGCCGTACAGATAGAACGTGAAGAGCGTGAGCGCGAGCGTGACTGGAATCGCAATCAGCACGACGCCTGCCTCGCGCCATCCGAGGACGAGTCCGACCAGTGCCGACACGGAAACAACGGCGAGCAGCATGTGCCACAGCAGCTCGTTGCTCTTGTCCGCCGCTGACTCGCCGTAGTCTCGGGTAATCGTCACGTGAACGTCCGATGGCACGACCGACCCCTGGAGCGTGTCGAGCTTCGCGGCGACACGTTTGGCAACGTCGGTTGCGTTGGTCCCTTTGCGCTTCGCGACGGCGATC
>Ga0207701_10003951_pt1 | contig 15140 bp, 37 predicted proteins | sample KBSSwiSSwithPhiX_FD_184294 | JGI IMG/M metagenome (GOLD analysis project Ga0207701, IMG submission 184294) | Switchgrass rhizosphere bulk soil microbial communities from Kellogg Biological Station, Michigan, USA, with PhiX - S5 (SPAdes) (version 2) | ecosystem: Environmental > Terrestrial >... | reverse complement strand
TTAGTAGGCCCACTCTCGGAGCGTCTTCATAACATCTATCAGACGTTCACGCTCTGGGTCAACATTCCAGACGAACGGTTCTTCGTCCTCTGGCCACTTTTCGACGTAGCCATTTTTCAGCCAGTAGCCATGATTCTTCTCGGCGTACTTCCAGTCCACCAATATGTAACCGGAGCCGTGGAATCCGTCGTCCAGGTACACCGGCACACCGCCCTGCGTGTAGCCGCGCTTCATGGGCAGGTGGAAGGTCAGGAGCGCCCGGCGACACGCCTCGGCGATCAGCACTTCGTCGTGCGGCATGGCGTCGAGGAGGATCTTGAATTTCTCGTCGTCGAGACGGAAGCTCATGGCGCCTCGGCCTTCGGGCAGACCAGCGGCGGATCGAAGTCGATGGTGAATTCCAGCCTCACCTTCTCGCCCAGAATCTCGACGGTCATGCCGTCGCTCATGGTCTGAATTTCGGCGAACGAGTGCGGAGTCGTGTCGTCCTTGATGATCTCGCCGTCGGCTGTCCAGCGGATTCGTACCAGCCCGCTCATGTGCGATCCCATATCCGCAGCGGGGGCTGCTCCTGATAGGGAATCGGCTCGCTGTCCGTGATCGCCCCGTCCTCGTAGATGAGGCGATGGTCCTGGCCCATCAGCACGCGCTCGGGCGCCGCCGTCAGGCACTCGTCGCAGATGTTCAGCTCCAAGTAGGTGCCGTCCATCGGGTCGAAGACCGTCGAGCCGTAGTGACCGTGCGTCTGGAACGCGGTGCCCTTGTAGGGGATGTTGTCGGAATCCGGCATCGCCGAATTCAGAGCCTCGCCGCACTTGAAGCACGGCACGATGATGCTGTCGTCGGTCATGCGACCTCCTTCCGTTCGATCACGATCACGTCCTCGGGCAGGACGACGATTTCGTCCTCGCCGCGCCCGTCGAGGTAGGCGATCACGTCGTGCTTGTGGACCTTCGCGGTCGCCACCTGCGGCACGTCCCCGAAGGGGCCTGCGAAGCGCTTGGCGAACCACACGGCGCGCTCGTAGTCGAGCGACCACGAGAAGCCCTCGATGCCGTCGTACTCGTCCTCCTTGAAGCGGAATCCGCGATGGATGACGAACTCCTTCGGAAGGCCCGCCAGGACCTCGCGCTCGGCGTCATTCATCATCGACTCGCGGCAGGATCGCCCGCTGGAGAAGAGGTCGTCCCACTCCTCGTAGTTCTGACGCGCGTTCTCCGTGTCCGTCCAGACGCCGGAGACGAGATCCCAGAATTCGCAGTCGTCAGCGATCTCGTCCTGGATCTTCATCAGCGCATCGAGCCGGTAGGGGCGCTCGTGCATGAAGACGAAGCTCGACCACTTGCCCTCGGCGCGGTACTCGGCCACGGCCTTGCTCTTGGCCTCGTACTGCTCGTTGAGCATCCCGTCGCGCAGGCCGGGGCAGTACATGACATCGAAGACCAGCGGGTGCTTCAGGTGCGTCCCCATGTGGTCCTCGTAGAGGTAGAGCGCGAGTTCGGGATGCAGCGTCTCCCAGGGCTTGAACATCTCGCCCATGCGCCGGAAGCCCTCGCGCTCGGCATCCGGCAGATGCTCCAGGATCGCCTCAAATTCCTCGCGGCTCTTCCCAAAATTTTTCTGCACAGGTCAGCTCCTTTCTGCTGAGTGTCCGTGGATTTCCTCGATCGTGCGGCAATCGACCTCGAAGACCATCGCGTCGATCTGCACAACGGTGTCGTCGTGGGTGCCGATGGATTCGACCTTCTCGCGGGCCTCGAAGACGGAATCCGCCTTGACCTCGTAGGTCGCCTCCATCGTCTCCCAGGCCCGGACGATGTAGGTGTTCATGCTCGGGCGGCGGTCAGGACGGCGCACAGGTCGCCGACGGTGATGTGCGGCGGGTACTCCGCCAGCGCCGACACCAGGATGTCGAGCGGAATCCGCTGCACGTCGAATTGCACGCCATGCTCGGAGAGCGTGGCCTGCGCGTCGATGACCGTCATGCTCGGGTGAGGAACGACCGCTCGGCGCACGCCGCGCTCCACGTCGTCTGCCAGCGCCTTGGAGTCCTTCAGCGACCAGCCCGACACCGCGCGAATTCCCTTGATGGCCTGGATCTTCTTCCCGTCCTCGAATCCGTTGAGCCAGATTTCGCTCATGCGTTCTCCCTTCTCTTGCGTTCGATTCGCACGCGCTCGGCGTGCATGTGCAGGCGCTCGTCCACCACGCTCTGCGGCCAGCGGCCGGTCAGCTTGAACGCCAGCCGATTCCGCCACCGACGCTCTTCGGGGCCTGGCCCTTTGTGGTGCAGGACGCGATCCTCGTACTCGCGGACGGCTCGCGCCACGATCTCGGCCTTGCCCTGCTCCAGCCCGTAGCGCAGGTCCTTCATACGACCGTCAGGCCCCTGCTGCGCGCCTCGTCCTTGCAGCGCTCGTAGTTCTCGTAGATGTCGCCGCCGTGGTCAATGACGCGGCGCACGGCGTCGTCGTCCATGACCGACGGCTGATAGCCCAGGTCCACGACCGCCCGGAAGTCGGCGAGACAGGCCAGCAGCTTGGGATTCTTCATCGCCTTGTAATTCCGAACCCAGGTGTCGGTCGGGATGTATTCCGCGATGTTCATGGCCGCTTTTGCGCCTCCGTTCTTGCGTGGTTGAATTTCTCGATGACCCCATCCGTCGTCTTCGTGCGGCCGGGGACGTTGTGGTCGGACAGGCTCCGCCGGTGGTCGTAGAGCGCCTGGAAAAGCTCGTCGCGCTCCCGCCGGTTGAGGTTCAGGACGAGGATCATCCGAACGCCACCTTCAGGAGGAGCAGGAACGCGATCACGAGCAGCGCGATGACGACCGCCAGCGCCCAGGTGGCAGAGCGGTGGCCCCTGGCCACGATGCGGTCCAGATCGGCCTCGTGGGCGGCCTTGCGCCGGTCGAAGGAGCGGAGCGCCGACTGGCGGAATTCCCGCTCGATCTCACTCTGCGGAGGGAGCATCAGGGCTTGCGCCCCTCGATGCACTTGATGCTCTGCGTCACGAACAGGGCGGGCGTGCCGTCCGGGTTCGTGAAGACGAACGTGCGGCGCTGGCCAAAGAGGGCGGAAGAGAAGATGCGGTCGGCCTCGTCGAAATCCTCACGGCAGACGCGGGAATCCGAACCGTCGCGGAAGTGCAGGGTGACGCTCATGTGGTGGTCTCCTTCGTGTCGGGATTGATGGTGCTGAGGTCCAGCTCGGCCCAGCAGCGCGGGCACTCGGTGATGCGGTCGTCGGGGTCGCCTCCGGAGGCGATGTAGAACTCCACGAGATCGACCCACGGAATCGGCGGATAGTCGGTCGCGTAGCGATCGACCACCACCATCGGCAGGCGACAGGCGCCGCAGCGGCAGGGCAGCTCGCCCGCCTTGGCCAGGGTGGCGCGGTCGATCACGACCACTCCGAGAGGGTCGAAATTTCGGCGTTGGGGTCGAGTTCGCGAACCGCGTCGTGAGCGAACTGCGCGATCTTGTCCAGCACGTAGCTCGCCGTGCGGGCGTCGATGTTGGCCTCGATCACGACGTTGAGCCGCTTCTTGCGATGCTCGCTCGTCATCGGTCCATCCAGAGAATCCTCATGGCGGACTCGACCTGCACCTTCGACGTGATGTAGTGGTCGTAGTCTTCGTCGAGTGAGGCGTCGTCGTTGAGCAGGGTCACGTAGTGGTCGCGGTAGGCGTTGAGCGCCTGCCGGACGTTCTCGCGAAGCTGATTCTCGGTGAGGGTGTCGGGCATCAGAAATCCTCCTTTGTCAGGTTCCACTTCCTTGCGTGCCGCATCCGCTGGCGGAGCGACTTGCGGAATTCGCGCCACGTCATCGCGCCGATGACGTAGCCGTAGTTCTCGCCCTTGACGTGGTAGGTGCCGTCGGTGTCACGGGTGATCGACACCGGCTGATCCGGCGGCGTGATGACGAACGTGAAGGCGTAGCGTCGCGGCTTGCTCATCCGCGCCCCTCCGAAGCCGCGATGATCTTCAGGGCGACCTCGTACTTGCGCTGAAGCCGCCGAAGGGCGTGGTTGGAGTAGTCGCCAGCCTTGGCGTACATGCGATCCTCGTCGTAGTTGGGCCAGCCCACGGTCGCCAGAATCCGGGCCAGCGTCTCACCGTCCTCTTCCTTGAAGGGGTCGTCGCCGAGAACGATGTCGTCGGAATCCGCGATCCTGCCGACCCACTTGTCCCACTGTTCGAGCGTCATTCGCCCACCGTGATCGTCTCGCGGGGCACGTTGGCCCCGCAGGGGTAGCGGGAGGTCATGCTGCCGGGCTTGCAGTCGCACTCCATGCAGCGGAAGTCCTGCGGACCGTCCTCGTCGTAGTCGGTCGCGATGAAGCGGTGCGTCTGGCGATTCTGCCGCGCCTCCAGCTCGGTGCCGGGGAATTCGACGGGCCGGGTGACGGTGTAGCTCACGACCGCACCTTCAGCTCTTCGGAATCCGCCTTCAGGACGCGGTGGACGCGCTCGTCCTTGGCGATCGTGACCGTGCCCTCCTGGGGGTCGGCCCAGCGGATCGTGACCTCGTTCGGACGACCCAGCACGCTCTCGACGTACTGGGTCGTGTCGCAGTAGGCCAGCTCGTCGCCCGGACGGACGACGCTGGCGGGGACGCTCTCGAAGTAGGGCATGGTCAGTTGACCAGCGAGCGAGGGTCGGGGTAGCAGGAGCGGATCACGACCTCGATCCGGGGGTCCTGCTCGAACGCAACGCGCATCGGCTGCATGGCTTCGGCAAGGCCCTCGGTGAGCGGGTGCTTCTGATCCATCCAGATGGTGAGCGGATCGGTTGCGCCCTGGAGCAGGGCCATGACGATGGGGAGAAAACTGTCCTCGGGGTTCATTGTGCCTCCTTGTGCTTTCGGTGCTTTCGCCTATACATGATAGCAGACCCTATTCGGATCGCCGGAGAAGTGTTCTTGAATTTGGGCAGAAAAAAGGGCGAGGCCGAAGCCCCGCCCCTCTCTCCCGAGTGCTTGCGCTTACGAAACGTCAGCGCAGACGACGTGCGGCCGGACGACCACATCGCCGGTGCCGTTGTTCACGGCCGTGACCATCCAGGCGTTCGGGACGAAGCTGCCCGCCTCGTCGCCGGTGATCGGCTCGTAGACGATCGCGCCGTTCTTGACCTGCGTCGGGGCCGACTCGACGACCTGCATCGCCTTCTGCGCCGCAGCGCCAGCGTCCGAGGCGAGGGTGAAGCCGCCGCCGAGGGCCGTCTTGCCGGGGGCGCACTGGACCCACACGGTCTGCGGCTGGCCGTTGTTCGTGACGAGGGCGTCGGAATTGTCGCCCTGGCCGGTCATGCTGCCGAGGTCGGTGGCGCCGGGGTACGGGCCGTCGCTCTCGATGTTCGTGACGCCAGCGTCACCCTGCGGGCCACGGGCGCCGGTGTCGCCCTTCGGGCCGGTCGCGCCGGTGGCGCCCTTCGGGCCGACGGCGCCGTTGCTGCCGTTGGAGCCGTTGCTGCCGGACGTGCCGTTCGTGCCCGGCTTCGCCGTGCGGTTGAGCTTCGCGACGACGCCCCGGTCCAGACGGTTCTCGCTGATCGTGCCCCGGTGGATGTCGCGGTTCATGATCGTGCCGTCCGCGATCTTCGAGGACGTGATGAGCGACGCGGCCCCGGCGGTCGAGGCGGTCAGGGCAATCGCGGCGGTCGCGGCAACGGCGATGGTCTTCATGTTCTTCATGGGGAAGAACTCCTTTCGGTTGGGTTCGGATTCCTGCCGTCCGGCAGGCGGAGACTTCGGGCAGCGGGTGGGCCACCCGAAATCTCCGTCCACCCACCCCTTCGGCAGGGGTGAGCGACGGCTTTAGGCGGTGTTCGGAATCAGACGCGCTTGGCGACGATGCCCTTCGGGCACCGCACGTTCCGCGCGCCTCGGAAGCGACGGTAGGCAGGCTCGTCGGGCACGGTCACGACGACGCTCTTGGCGTTGACCTTCGTGACGCGAGCCGACAGCCCGAGCAGGTACTTCGGGCTGATTCCGCGCTGGAAGAAAACGGTGTCTCCCACGCGGAAGTCGGGGTCGTTCTCGCGGTACTGCTGGCGCTCGTTGCCGTCCTCGACCTCCAGCTTCCGCGCCCTCACAAGCGCAGCGTCGTAGATGCGATTCAGCAGAGCGATGTCGTCGATGTCCTCGATCATGTCGAGGATGTACTCGTCACCAGTCGGAATTTCGGTCATCGGTACACCTGAATCCGACGGCATTGCTCGGAGGCGTGCAGCCGATGCGTCGGCCCGGTGGCACGGAATCCGTTCGGCCCCAGGTCATCGAAGTTGATCTCGCTGACCTCGATGAACGGGCCGTCCGGCGTGACCTCGGCCAGCCTGAGCATCCCGTTGATGTAGCCCTCGGGCAGCACGTCGATCGTGACGTGTTCGCCCACGAGGGGTTCCAGCGCGGCGGCCATGAGGTCGAGCGCGTCGTTGTTGAAGTCGATCATCGGTACTCGTCCGCCTCCGGCACGTCCTCGTGCAGCAGGTCCTTGCGGATCGCCCACGAGGCCGACTGCAAGGACCCGATGAAGGTCCCGTCAGCGCGATCCTCCAGGAAATCCGCTGCCTCCTGGAGCGCGTCGTGACGCATCTCGCTCTCGCTCTTGTGCTGGGCGATGTACGCCTCGCGGTCGCGGCTGAGCCGGTACATGCCCCAGCTCGCCGGTGCCATGACGATCACGATCGCGGCGGTGGGCACGACCCACATCCACCACGGAATGTCAGAGGAGCAGGAGGGGTTGCGGACGATGCCGAAGGCGATGGACGCCACTAGGAATCCCCACCACAACTGCCGCTCGTGGGACTTGATCCAGTCTCGGAATTTGCGCACTAGCAGAACTCCTCCTCTTCGCGCTCCTCGTAGCGGCGCTTGGCCTCGGCGAAGAAGGCGCTCATCGAGCGGCTGTCGGCAGCGCCTTGCAGGTTCGCCAGGTACCGCGCATACGCCAGGGCTGCGTCGGCGGCCAGATCGACCGCCTTCTCAAAGTGCATGTGGGGCGCCTCGGGCGTGCCCTTGTAGTAGGGAATTCCCATCAGCCCTCGTCCTCCTTGCCGTAGTGGGCGTCGATGTACGCCTTCACGTCCTCGCGGTCGCCCTGCTCGCGGATCTTGCGAGCGAGCGTCTGCGTGTGTTCGTCGGTGGCGAGCATCGTCAGCTCGTCGTTCTCGTTCATCACCATCGCGCCCTCCGGAAGGGCGGCGACGATCTGCACGAGACGGACAACTTCGATCGGGGTGAGATCCATGAATTCTCCTTTCAGGTTCCGAAGAAAAAGATGAGGACGCCGATGATCGTCAGCCACTCCGCAAGCGAGAGCGGGTGGCTGCCACGGGGCTGGGTCCTCATGCCAGCACCGTTCCGGTCAGGCGCTTCCAGTGATTGCGGCACGTCCCGCAGAGCGGGCGGTCCGTGGAGCGCGGGTCGATCGCGTTCTGGAGCCACCAGATTTCGCTGTCGGCTTCCTCCGGCGGCATGAACCAGTAGTCGTTGCCGCAGAACGCGACCCCTCTGATGATCGTGTACGGGTGGCCGTGGTACTCGGACGGAATCGGCTCCGCCTCGTGGGCGACGATGTGTCGGAATCCGTAGCGCTTCCAGGTGACGAAGATCGGCTCGCCCTTGGCCGCCTCCGTCTTGTCGAATTTCAGCAGGGTGCGCTTGGCCTTGTCCGCCTCCTTCTGGAGCCGGTAGATCCCGTTCTGATCGCGCTCGTACTCGGCGTAGTTGTTGAACGCCTTCGGCGACCATTCCCGGTAGGCGTCCTCGTAGGTTCGCAGCGCCTCCTTGTAGGCGTCCATGAGCTGATCGCGGGTCACGACAGCCCCCGCTCGTTCAGCTCTGCGCGGATCGCCGTCGGCGAAGAGCCAGCGGCCTTCATGCCGACGATCACGTCGCGGATTTCGGTCAGCCGCTCCGCCTCGGAGCGCGCCTTCTCGGCGCGCTCCGTTGCCCGGCGAAGCGACTCGTCTGCGTCGAGCCGGATGGTGGCCTCCCGAAGGACGCCCTCCATCCAGTACAGGGCCTCGTAGAGGAAACGCCTCACGACTTGCCCGCCTCGACTGCGGCCATGAGCTTGGCCATGATGTCCGGCGCCTGCTCGGGAATCTCGCGCTCCTGCTGCTCGCTCTCGTCGTCGAGCGGAAGCTCGTCGGCCAGAATCCGATCCACGACGGCGGTCCGCATCTTGTAGCCGTTGTCGATGTAGTCGGGCCACGCGAATCCGTCCGGATTCCGCTGCTGGCTCAGAAGCTCCGTCGCCAGAGCGACCTGCGCCTCCGGCGCCTCCGTCTCCCAGTGGGAGCGCTCCTGCTCGCCGGGCTTGCGAAGCTCGGCCATGAACGGAATCTGCGTCAGGAGAAGCAGTCCCTCGCTGGCGTGGATGACGCACAGCTTCTGCGAAGCCGACCGGCAGAGCTTCACGACGAGGCCCTGCTTGGTCTTGGCCAGGGCGGCGTGCAGAATCGCGAATCCCTGCTCGCTGCCCCGCACCTTCGCGTCGGCTCGGACGTAGTAGGTGCCCATGCCGAAGATCAGCGGAAGCTCCCGAAGGGGCTGCACGTCGAGAACGTCGAGCGTGTCGCTCTTCGTGGAATCCTCGATCGCCAGATACTCGTTCGGCTCCAGGGTGCGGTACTCGTCCTCGCCGACCTGGACGGCCTTGCTCTTCGAGAGGGTGCAGGTTTCCTCACCGGCACCGCAGCGCTCGCTGCGGTTGATGGGGACGCCATGCTCGCAGACGGTCACGAGCGCCTTCTCTCGCTGCTCGCTCGTCGCCTTGGCGAGCGTGATGGGCACGGTCAAGAGGCCCAGACGGAGCGTTCCGCTCCACATGCTGCGGGGAGAACTCATAGAAATTCCTCCTAGTCGTTGAGGTCGTCGAAGGGGGTCCACGCGATGCCGAAGTAGTCGGCAACGGCGGCCAGCGCGTCGTGTTCGGCGTCGTTGCTGTCGCCCTGAAGGGCCTCGCGGATCGTGGCCCACAGGCTCTGCGGGAGGTCCGCGTGGCTGTCGTTGAGGAAGTCGAAGGGTGCGGTGCAGTCGAAGAACTTCTCCTCGAATTCTGCGGTGACGTGGTAGACCACCTCGCCCTCCTCCAGCCCGATTCCCATGCGGCTGAGCATGTCGTCGTCACGCTCGATTGCGTCGAAGCGCAGGAGCGTGTCCACCTGATTCTCCGTCAGCTTGATTTCGCCGTTGCCGTCCGGCGTGAAAAGTGTGTTCATCTGATTCTCCTTTCGGTTGAGGAATCCTCGACAGGGCGGAGCGCTCCCCCAAGCGCCCCGCCCCGGAGGATGGGTGGAACCGGCGGTCGCCCCCCAGCGCCGCCGGTCCCACGCTTTTGCGGCGTCTACTCGTCCTCGTAGCGAGCCGCCGTGAGGATGACCCGGTAGGTCACGCCTCGCGACTCGATCTCGACGAACTTCGCGACGGCCTCGCCGTCGAAGACGCCGCCCGGCATACGCGGGGAATCCGTCTCGGATTCCATCGTGCTGCCGAAGGTCTCCTTCGCCTTCTTCGAGATTCGCTCGAAGAGGTTGTCGAAGCGCTCGTCCTGGCCCTTCGTCAGGGGCAGGCTCTTGCGCTCCTGCTCCGGCTCGTCGTCGTCCGACTCGTCGTCGGGCTGCTCGTCCGGCTCGTCCTCGTCCTGCTGCTCCCGCTCGTCCTCCTCGGGCAGGTCCTCGGGCTGCTCCTGCTCCCGCTCGTCCTCCTGCTCGCGCTCGCCGTCGTGGAGCTGGTCGAGGAAGTCGTTCAGCATCTGCTGAATCTCATCGGAATCCGGCTCGGGAATCTCGTGGTGGTGGTGGTCCTGCTCCTGCTCCTGCTCCACCTTCACGACCGTGCAGAGCTGGCTCGTCACGCCCCAGCCCATCACGTCCCGCTCGCCGGTGACCTCGTGGCCGCCGGTCACGCCGTCACGGCGCTTGACGACGATCATGCGGTCCTCCGGACGGTCCCCGTCGTGGCCGTAGGCCACACCCATGACGACGGCCGTGTAGCGGTCGTACTCGTCCTGATCGTGCCCGTCGCCGCAGGACTCGACCTCGTTGCCGACGAAGATCGGATCGCGGAAGGCGTCGAGCGCAATCGGCGTCGGATTCTCCCGGCGCTGAGCGTTGCGGCGGTTCTTCTCCGTGCAGTAGGGGCACGGCTCGGAATCCTCGTCCTCCGGGTTGTCCTTGCAGTTGCCGTCGCACTCGCCGCGCTCCTGCTCGTCCTCCCGCTCGTTGCGGTCGTCCTCGCTCTCGCCCTGCTCGTGGTCGTGGTCCTGCTGCTGGCGCTCGCCCTTCGGCTCGTCGTCCTCGTCGGAATCCTCGTCGGACGGCTCTTCCTGCTGCTGGCGCTGCTTCTGCTCCTGGCGCCGATCCTCGGCGTCGTCGTCCGGCTCGCCTTCGGCGTCGTCGTTCAGGTTCTCCGTCCCCTCGGGGTCGGTGTCCTTCTCGTCGCCGGACCCGTCGGAATCCTGCTGCTCGCCCTCCTGCTGGAGGTGATTCTCCAGTTCCTCCTGGGCGTCGGTGTCGGAATCCTGCTCGGCGTCAGCCTGGCGCTCGTCGCCCTGCTCGCCCTGCTGCTCGGACTGCTCGCTCTCGCCCTCGGACTCGCTCTCGCCGTCGCCCTGCTCGTCGCCGCCGTCGGCCTCCTGCTCGCCGCCTTCGGCCTCGCCCTGCTCGGAGCCGGACTCGCCGTCGCCCTCGCCCTCGGAGTCGCCGGAATCCTCGCCGGAATCCGCCAGCCCCTCCTGCTCGGAGTCGCCGTCCAGGTTGCCTTGCGAGTAGTCGTCCGGCTCGCCGCCGTCCTCGCCGCCCTCCTGGCCGCCGGTGTCGCCCTCGCTGCCGGGGTCGTTCTGGCCGCCCTCGCCGGGCGCCTGATCGTGGTCGAAGTCCACGTCCACGTCGATGCCGTCCTCGCCGGTCGGCTCGGCCTTCGGAGCGTCGTCGTTCATGGCGTCGTGGTGTGACGCCTGCTCCACGCCCTCGTCGTCAACGAAGTTGTGGGAATCGTCGGCCTCTTCCTCGATCTGGCCGAACTTCTGAAGGAACTTCAGGTCCGTCTCGTCGAGTTCGTCGTGCAGATGCTTCATGCTTGTGCCTCCTTGTGCCGGGAGTTTTCCGATTGTTTGCCTGTTCGGTCTGCCTCGTGCCTACACATTATAGCGGACCGTCCTGCTAGTCGTCTACCAGTCGATGTTGTACGACACGACGTAGCGGTTGCCGTACTGCCGGACCGAAGCCGTCCCGTCGCCGGGTAGCGCGCTGTCGCCGACGAAGAACGCCGCGAATTCGCAGCGGTAGGTCACCCGGCCGTGCCGGGCGTACTGCTTGCAGTAGGGGTCCATGCGGACGTTGCGGCCGTAGTCACGGGCCACGGTCCGGGTCACGGCGCGCTCTGCACCGTAGGTGGAGGCGTCGGCCACGGCGACGCCGATGCCGCCGCCGATGAGGTACGCCACGAGGATGATCGCGAGCAATCGCGGGAGGGTGATGCGGATGTTGAGCATGATGCTCCTTTCGGTCGAATTTTGGTCGTGCCTTAGCCCGTGCGACAGAGCGGGCCGCCGGGGGCAGGCAAACCCCCGACGGCCCATTGGCACACGGTGACCCGAACGGGTCTGGCACATGGCCCCTACGGGGCCAAGTCTTAGTGGGGAATCACGCCGTTCTTGTAGGCGATGTATCCCGCGACGGCCCAGAGAATCAGGCCGAAGATCATCAGGCCCCCTTCGTCGTCGTCGGCCCGCAGAATCGCCTGCGGGCCGCTCAGGGCGCCGATCACGATGAGGATCGTTCCGATCCCCAGGAGGACGTAGGCCAACGTCATGCGAAGGGCCACTTTCGGCTCGCGAATTCGGCGTCGTTGAGCCTCCAGGCGAAGCGGATCGCCGCGTGATTCAGCGCCTCGTCGATGGACAGCGTGACGACCCAGAATCCGCCGTGCTTGTAGATGCGCGGGAGCCTCATCGCTGGCCCACGATCTCGGGCAGGAGGCCGCACTTGCGGGCGGCCTCGTTCATCGCCTTCGTCGGCAGCTTCTCGGAGCCTCCGGCTCGCTGATTGCAGAGAATTCGGACGACCGCCTCGTCCTTGTCGTACTCGACGCCCCACGTCTTTCCGCCGACGGTCATCCCCAGCGAGCTGACCGCCTTCTTGCCGATCTTGTCGCCAGCGACGCACTTGGCCGTGAAGCCCAGGTGCCGGTAGCCCGTAGGGCTGAAGAGCGAGGACCACTCCGTGAAGTCGCTCACCTCGTTCGGGCGCTTGACCCGGACGAGGACGTTGCTCCGGACGTTGCCGTTGTACTCCTGCTTCTCGTAGTCGTAGCCGCCGTCCCCCTCGTAGAGGTTGTCGAGCGGAATCCACATATCGACCACCAGGTCGTAGCCCTCCGTCTCCAGCGCCCCCAGGAATCCGGCGCACCAGGCGCCGTACTCCTGAATCGTCTTCGACGAGACCGTCCAGGCGAAGGCGAATTCGATCTGCACCCGAAGGCCCGGCTTGCTGAGCCGCTTCTGCGGCCCGAGGTAGTAGTCGTCCCGGCCCGCTGCGGCCCGGAAGATGTCGTAGTCCCCCTCGTGCGGGTTCCAGGTGTTGCGGATCTTCTCGGCCGTGGGGACGTACTCAGCGGCGTGGACGAATTCCGGCGCCCGGAATCCCTCGCGCAGCCACTTCAGCGTGTCGGCGGCGGTCCCTCCGGACCAGTCGTCCTCCATGAATCCGCCGCCGTCGTCGTCCTTCTGGTACGGGTTCTTGTGCCACCCCGCCAGACGGCCGCTCATCGCGGGCTGCGAGCGCCAACGCTCGCCACGCTCCACGGACCGAAGGTAGCGATCCTTCACGTCCGACCAGTCGATCACGATGTTCCGCATTTTCTGTGCCATTTTTCTGTGCCTCCGTTGCCTTTCGTGCTTGCCTATGCCTGTGATTCACCTACATGGTACTGCGGTCCGGTCCGGAGCCGAAGCCCCGGACCGGAATTCCGAACTACTCGCCGACGATTCCGAAGAACATCGACTCCGCGATGCGCTTGTCGAAGTGCACCTGCACCCGGCCCATGTTCCAGCGGTCGAGGGTGGCGGCGTCCAGCCGGTTGCGGCTGTTGTACGAGCGGCCGGAGCCGAGGCCGAGGGTGTTCATGCCCGCCATCGGGATGAAATCCTCGTGGCGGGTGATGATCTTGCCGGTCGCCGCGTTGGCGAACTGGCCGTTGGCCAGGGCCGCGTTGACGAGCAGGAGCAGGTTCTCGTCCGAGGCGTCCATCTCGTCGAAGAGGAAAACCCCTCCGCCGCCGTAGATCTTCTCGAACTGCGACACCACGGTGTCCCCGTTCTCCTTCGCCTTCAGCGCCAGGAGCAGGGCGTCGTCCGTCCGGCCCGCAGCGATGAGCGCCTGGACCAGGGCCGACGTTCCGTCGTCAGCGATGCGGGGGCGGCCGTTGAAGGCCGACGGCGGGGTGGCCGCCGTCATCGACACCATCCCGAAGGGGGCGTCGAGCAGGTTGGCGATCTGCGCCGCCAGGGTGGACTTGCCGGTGCCCTTCGGGCCGACCAGCGCCACCGGAATCCGCTCGCTGATGAGCGCCATGATGTACGGCAGGGCGGCGTGCATCCCGTCCCGCTGCTCCGAAGGCCGGAACGAGGTCACGTCGTAATCCGTGACGTTCAGCGCCTTCCTCGCCTCCGGCGGGTAGTGCATCGTCATGGCGTGGAAGATCGCCTGCTCCGAGATTCCGGCCCGGAGCATCTTCGCGGCGTACTCGAAGGGCCGGAGGCCGATCTCGTCGATCTCGTGGCCGTCGGCGGCGCGCTGCTTGCACCACGCCTGGACGCTCAGGATTCGGTCGAAGACCTTGCGGGCCAGCGAGGGGAGTTTCTGCTCCTGCTTCTGCTCCTGCCGCTGCTCCTGCTTCTGCTCCTGCTGCTCGTCGAGCCGCTGCTCGCCGTTCTCGTCCAGCGCCTTCTGCACGTCCCGCTTGACGGCGAGAATCTGCTTACGCAGCGCCTCGACGGCCAGCGCCCTCTCCGAGGGGTCGCTGAGGTTGAACGGAATCCGCTCGCCGTCCTTGTTGCGGCCGAACGTGAGCGCCTTGATCTTCCCGAGCGACGGGGTGAGGTCGATCACCGTGGAGTCCACGTTGCCGTTCCGCTCGAAGAGCGTCTGGGCGCAGACCGTCTGCTTCGTCCAGTAGGCCCACGGCCAGAGGCCGCCCTTCAGGCGGGGCGGCTTGTCGTCGGTGACGATGCTGCCGATGACCTCGCTCGCCTCACGGACGCTGAGGTCCTGCGGGTTGCGGCCCTTCAGGGCGTCCGCCGAAATTCGGGGGAAGCCGTTGACCAGAATGTTGAGCGCCGTGAGCTGATTGTCGGTCGCCATTGTGCTTGTACCTCCGTATGCCTTGGGTTTGCTTGCCTGTTGCCTGTTGCTGCTGAGCCGGAATTCCTGCCGTCCGGCGGCGGCTAGTTGCCTCGTCCGTACACATTATAGCGGTCCGGATTCGGCGGATCGGAAAAAATTCTTCCGGTCGTCCTGTGGACTGTGCCTGTACGGGAGCCTAACGCCCCCGTCGGACGGATGACCCGCCCTACACGATCGCCACGTCGTCGAATGCGCCCGTCGTGACGGGGCCGGGGCTGACGTTGCTGGCGCCGATGAGGCCACCCGCCACTAGGCGAGGGTCGTCGGCACTCACCTCCCCCTCGAAGAGGCCGTGCATCGCCTCCATGTACGCCTCCCCGGCGGTCGAAGACCACGCCTGCAAGATCTTGCGCATCGCCATAGCGGGGCTGGATGCCTCGACGCTGAAAGCGAGGTCCACCCGGTAGCTCCCGATGCCTTCGGCAACGGGACGGGCGGGCGTCGCCAGCGTGGCGAAGGTGTGGTCGTACTCGAAGGGGCAGCGCCCCGAAGGGGCCGGGGTGAGGCTCGACACGGCGGCGTCGTTCCACGACCTGCCGCACTCGCCGCAGGTCGCCACGTCGATGCGCTCACGTCCGTCGTCGTCGAAGACGGAGCGGGCACCGGGGACAGGGGTCAGATTCTGCATCGTTCTCCTTCGGAGAGTTAGTGGAGCGGCCCCATCCAGGGCTGCCAGGGAAGGTCAGCGCCGCAGCAGCGGCAGTACGGGAATCCGTGCTTGTCGAAGACAA
>Ga0207701_10003950_pt1 | contig 15141 bp, 12 predicted proteins | sample KBSSwiSSwithPhiX_FD_184294 | JGI IMG/M metagenome (GOLD analysis project Ga0207701, IMG submission 184294) | Switchgrass rhizosphere bulk soil microbial communities from Kellogg Biological Station, Michigan, USA, with PhiX - S5 (SPAdes) (version 2) | ecosystem: Environmental > Terrestrial >... | reverse complement strand
GTCGTCGGAGCCGACGCCGGCGATGACGCGCAGGCCGAGATGACGGGCGAGGTCGACGGCGGCGAGGCCAATTCCGCCCGCGGCGCCGGAGACGAACAGCGTTTCGCCTGCCTTCGCGTGCGCGCACTCGATGAGCGCGTAATACGCCGTGCCGTAATTGTGCCAGACTGTCGCCGCTTTTTCGAATGTAACGCCTTCCGGCAACTTTACGCTCGACGATTCCCGGGCGACCATCTGTTCGGCGTGGGCGCCGGTCCAGCCGCTGCACGCCACGCGATCGCCTACCTTGAAGCGCGTGACCTTGTCACCGACCGCGACGACTATGCCGGCGGCTTCCGTGCCGGGCACGAACGGCGTCGGCGGCCGCATCTGGTACAGGCCCGAGACCAGCAACTGGTCCATGAAACACACGGAGGCTGCGTGGACGTCGACCAGGATCTCGTTGCTCTTGGGTTTTGGCGCGTCGATCTCGCCGACGCGCAAATCCTTAGGGCCAGTGAAGGCGTTGCAAATGACGGCTCTCATCGCGATGCTCCCGCCCGGGAACGACCGAAAATACGTGGCAGCAGCATGGGAACCCTTTCTCGGTATTGCTGGTAGGTGGCGCCGAATACGGCGATCAGATCCCGTTCCTCGAACTGCAAGGCGACCAGGATGTAGGCGGTGGTCATGATCGCAAACAGCAGATGGCCGGCGGTCATGTCGGGCGTGGCCCAGAATGCGAGCAGGAAGCCCAGCATCAGCGGATGGCGCACGATCTTGTAAAGTAGCGGCGTCCTGAACGTCTGGCCGGGGTCCTTGGCCCCGCGCAGCGCGAAGTAGGCCTGGCGCAGGCCGGACAGATCGAAATGATCGATCATGAAGGTCGAGGCAAACGCGATCAACCAGCCGAGCCAATAGACACCGGTCAAGAACCAGGCCGCGATTCCGCCGATCTGCCAGACCTGGATCGGGATCGGTTGCCACTGCCAGAACAGCAGCAACAGGATCAGGCTCGAGAGCAGCACATAGGTGGAGCGCTGGCAGGCCTCCGGAATAATTCCGGCAAACCACCGTTTGAAGACGGGTCGCGCCATGATGCTGTGCTGGATCGCAAACAGGCCGAGCAGCATCAGGTCGACGACGATGGCCTCGCTTACATTCGCAGCGCCGCCGGTGTCGATCGACTTTGCAACGAAATAATTGCCGACGAATCCCATCGCGTACAGCGATGAAACGAAGAATACGGCATAGCTCACGATGGCGTAGAACAGGATCAGGAGACGTGTGAACATCAATGTTTCTTCCTATTGTGCCGGCAGCAGCGCTGCCGGATGGGCCGAACCGTCCGACAGCGAGCGGATTCGATCAGGCCCGACTGCTACCAGTGGACCGTCCCCTGCGCGTCCCCGCGGAGGGATGAGGCGTCGCGCCGCCATCACGCAGCTTGCTTTTTGGCCGCCAGACGATCGAGTGCCGCCTGCGCTTCGCTTGTCATGCGCCGGATGATCTCGCCTGCCGGCAGAATCTCGCCGATGTTGCCCGCGCTTTGTCCGGCCGTCAGGCAAGCCTGCTCGATGTCGCCCTTGAAATCGCGCGTCGGCAGGATGGCGCTATAGCGCGGCACCGGAATCGTCTGGCCGTTGAGGACGGTTGAACCGATGATCTGGTCTTTCGCTTCGCCAATAGCCTCCGCTTCCCGCTCCAGCGCCACGCGTGCACCGTCATTGGCGATCGCCCGCATCGGCTGATCGGGCCACTCGGGCCCGTAGATCGAGAGGATCGCCGTATCGCCGACATCGGCGGACAGCACGCGCGCCTTGTAGGAATCGTGCGCTTCGGCCTCTTGCGCAGCGAGAAAACGACTGCCGCACCATACGGCGTCGGCCCCGAGAACGAGTGCTGCGGCCATGGTCGCGCCATCGACGATGCCGCCTGCGGCAAGCAACGGCAGGCCGGGGAAGCGCCCGCGGATGCGCGGAAACAGCGTCATGGTCGAGGCTTCGGCCCGATTGTGCCCACCGGCCTCCGCACCCTGGACGATCAGTGCGTCGGCGCCGAGTGCGGCCGCCTGCTCGGCTTCGGCGACGCGGCCGATTTGCATCCAGACCTTGATCCCGGCCTGCTTCAATCGCTCGACATGGCCTGGCGTCGGTAACGTCCAGAAGAAGATGGCGAGCGCGACCTGTTCCTCAATGAGGACGGACACGTGTTCATCGGTGACGAAATCGCCGATCAGATCGACGCCGAAAGGTCGCTTTGTCAGCGTCTTCGTCTGTCGGACGAGATCGCGCACGATGTCGGGCGGATTGATGTCGGCCCCGATCGTGCCGAGCCCGCCGGCTTCGCAGACCGCGGCTGCGAGAGCCGGGCGCGCGATCATCGCCATGCCCGCATTGACGATAGGCGTTGTGAGCTTGAAGGTGCGGGTGATGGACGTCGAAAACATCATCTGGATCCTTTGGATGGCAGGGGATGACCGGTGCCGGACACCTCAGGCTGCGAGCGCCATCGGCGGCATCAACCGGTCATAATCCGGTCCTTTTGCGTTCGCATGGAGTGGGAAGGTGGTCCAAGCTTGGGGTCCAGGCCTGGTGGTCTAAGTCTGAAGCGGCTGGTACCAGTGGACCGTCCCCTGCGCGTCCCCCGGAGCCGCTGAAAGCGCCAGGTAATCTTAAGTGTGATTTTAAGTGTGATTTCATGAGTGTGATTTGATGAGCGGGTTCTCGCTTAGGACGTTCGGGTTCCCGGAGATCCACGGTGACGACGGTCCGGTCAAGCTGAACCTGCGCAAGGGTCTGGCGCTGCTGATCTATCTCGCGGAAGCAAAGGGCGCCGTCGGGCGCGACGTCCTTGCCACGCTGCTGTGGCCCGAAAGTCCCCGCGAGACCACGCGCGCGAGATTGCGGCGCATGCTTCATCGCATCGAGCTTGTGCTCGGCCAGCCGGTTTTCGAGACCGACCGCACCAGCGTGCGGTGGTCTCCAGCGGTCGACCTGACGGTCGACTCGCATCGGTTCGAACGCGCGTGCGACCAGGGCGATTTCGAGGACGCCTGCCAGCGCTATCGCGGCGATTTCCTCGCGGGCTTTGCTCTCGGCGATTGTCCGGAGTTCGACGATTGGGCGTTCTATCGCCGCGAGGCGCTGAGGGGGCGGTTGATGCACGCCCTGGAACGCCTGGTGCAGGACAAGAATGCCGCCGGCGAACATTTTGCCGCGACGGCATACGCCGGCCGCCTTGTCGAACTCGATTCCCTGAGCGAGGTGTATGGCCGGTATTTGATCCGCAGCCTGCTGCTTGCCGGCGATCGGAGTTCGGCGGAGCGGCACCATGCGGCGCTGACGCAGCGACTGCGTGACGAACTTGGGGTTGCGCCGGAAGCTGCGACCGAAGCGCTGATGGCGCCCGCCGCGGCGCCACTGGCCGATGCCGTTCCGGCCACACATTATGCCAAGGGCGCCGGCGTCCATCTGGCGTATCAGACCTATGGCAGCGGCGATCTCGATATCCTGATCATGCCTGGCTTCGTATCTCACGTGGAGCGGCTGTGGGAGCATCCAGTGTGCCGGGCGTTTCTGGCTTCGTTGATGCCGCTCGGGCGCATCATCATGTTCGATCGCCGCGGTGTTGGGCTGTCGGACCGGGTCGGATCGGCGCCGAATGTCGACGTCACGGCCGAGGATATCGGCACCGTGCTGCGGGCGGCGCATACCCGTCGCGTCGTGCTGTTCGGGGCGTCGGAATGCGGGCCGGCCTGCATCAGGTTTGCGGTCGATCAATCCCGCGTCGTGGCCGGCCTCATTCTGTTCGGTTCATTGGCCAGGGGCAGTTGGGCGCCGGACTATCCATACGCCTTGCGGGCAAATCAATTTGACGCATGGCGCCAGCAACTGGTCGCGGAATGGGGTGGCCCTGCCGGCATCGAAACTTTCGCGCCGAGCCTTTGCCGCGATCCGCAGGCGAAGGCCTGGTGGGCCGGGCTGCTGCGCGCGGCCTCCAGTCCCGGCGGCATTTCGGCTGTGCTCGAGGCGTTTCGCGACACCGATGTCAGGCACCTGCTGCCAAGGGTTTCCGTGCCCACGCTGGTGCTGCACCGCCGCGGCGACCGCGCCGTGCGTTTCGAGGCCGGCCGCGATATGGCGAGCCGGATCAGGAGCGCGGAGTTCGTCGAACTCGACGGCAACGATCACTGGTTCGTTGCCGGTGATCAGCAACCCGTGCTCGCGGCCATCAAACGCTTCGTCGGCGCGCTGCCGCGCGACAGAAAGCCGGCGCGGTAAGGCCGGGCGGCTGCTCCAGCATCCTTCGCGGCGCCGGTTGTGGTTAGCAGTGTCCTAATTGGTGTTTTTGAAGACGAAGATTTGGGCTGAATTGTCTTCAGCCCACTAACGAGGTCTTAAACCGTGCGGCCCATCATGGGGACATGCAAACGCGCGGTGCCACCCGTTTCAATGTGCTGGGAGCCGGAACGATCGAGTTCGACGGCGGGGAGGTCGATTGCGTGGTCCGCGACATGTCCATTGCGGGCGCCGCACTCGAGGTGCGGAGCTCCAGAAACATACCCGAGCATTTCACATTGGCACTGCGTGCCGACCGGCAGCGGATACCCTGCCACATCGTCTGGCGCAACGAAGAGCGGTTGGGCGTGGCGTTCGACTGGCTCACCTGAATTGCACGTCGTTCAGTCGTGGATTGGCAAGCATCGCGGATTGGACGCGATCCGACCGCCGGGTAGTCTTCGGCACCGGGATCACCGCGATCCCGGAGGGGAAGGGGACACCCTGGCCGGCATTGCCGGATTGCCGGATTGCCGGGATGCCGGTGACTCCCGATCGAAGAGGGGGTAGCTTGGCGGGGAAGAAGTCCTGATGCCGGCTGAACAAGACCTGGTCGGGACGCATCGCGAGGACAGCTCGATGGGATAGCGCTGGAAAGTGCGCTGCGCCGTGCCAACCGGGAACAGACGGTTCGGGTCCAGAACCGCCTGTTGACCGCTCTTGCGCCGGCGTCCTTTGAGCGGCTCCGTCCTTTCCTGCAGCCGGTTGCGCTCAAGCGCCGGGCAATTCTTCAGGATTACCACCATCCCATCGAGCACGTCTACTTCATCGAACGCGGCGTCGCATCGCTGCTGGTACGAACGCAGCGCGACGGTCCGGTCGAGATCGCGATGGTCGGACGGCTCGGTTTTGTCGGCGTGGCGGCGGTGCTCGGCATACAGCGCGCTCCCAATCGATGCCTGATGTCGGTCCCCGGCTATGGATTGCGCATCCCGATGTCCGAGCTCCGGCGGGCCGCGCACCGATACCCTGACATCCAGCAGCAGCTGTTCGGTTACATCCACGCGCTGTTGGTCCAGAACACCCAGACCACGCTCTGCAGCGCTCGTCACAGCCTCGAGGAAAGGTTGAGCCGCTGGCTGCTGCTTGCCGCCGACCGGCTGGATGACCGGGTCATTCCTGTGACCCACGACATGCTGTCGGTCATTTTGGGCGTGCGGCGGGCCAGCATTACGACGACGCTGGCGGAACTGGAGCGCACCGGCGGCCTCGTCCGGCAGCGAGGCGGCATCGACGTGTGCGATCGCGTAGCCCTCGAGCGTCGAACATGCGAATGCTATCAGATCATAGCCTCGGAATACGGCTGTCTGAATCGCAACGGCCTGCATGAGCATCGCATCCCCGCCGCCACCGACCTGATGCGCACCTGCCTCTGCTGCTTCTGATACGGCACTCCAATTGCTTGTTCGGTCGGAGCCGCGCGATTTCGTCCGCTGTCAATCTTTGTACGGCAGCGTACCGAGTGACCGGCTTTAGTCGAAAGGCCGATCGGAGCCCCAAAGCTATAGTGCCGTTGAACATAGCAAGATCCAGGACCGAGCTAGACTGATCCCCCATCTGGATGAGCCTTCTCCAACTGGCGACATCCATAGGAGGATTCGAGATGAGCACGGGCAATTACCTGCGCGTCACGCGACGCCGTTTCCTGAGGCAAACCGGTCTTACCCTTGCTGCTGCTTCGACACCGTCGGTCACCGCGCCATTCATCTCCAGGGCCCTTGCGGACACCAAGTCGCTCTCCATCGTGCAGTGGAGCCATTTCGTCCCCGAATACGACAAATGGTTCGATCAGTTCGCAAAGGACTGGGGCACGAAAAACAACATCAACGTCAGCGTCGACCATATCCCGGTCGCCAATGTCGCCGCGCGTGCGGCAGCCGAAGCCTCGGCCGAATCAGGCCACGATCTGTTCGGCTGGAACGGCGCAGGCGGGGCGCACCTCTACCGCAAATTCCTCGTCGACGTGACAAGCCTCGTCGAGGCGACCGAGAAGAAGTACGGCAAGGTCAGCACGATCGGACGGCAGATCGGCTACAATCAGGACGACAAGACCTGGTCCGCGTTCCCCGATTTCTACATCAATTTCCCCGCAATGTATCGCAAGAGCATGTGGGATGAGATCGGGATGAAGCCGGACACCTGGGACAACGTGCGTATCGGCGGCGCCAAGCTCAAAGCCAAGGGCCATCCGGTCGGCATTTCACTCGGACATAGCAACGACCCGAACACGACATGGCGCGGCTTGCTGTGGAGCTTTGGCGGCGCACTTCAGGACGCCGAAGGCAAGAATGTCGTGCTCAACAGCAAGGAGACGGTCGAAGCCGTCAAGTTCGTCACCGCGCTATACAAGGAGGCGATGACGTCGGAAGTGCTGTCGTGGGACGACTCCAGCAATAACCGCTATCTTGCTTCAGGCGTCGGTTCGATGATCATCAACCCGATATCGGCCTATCGCACCTATCAGAAGGCAAACAAGAAAGGTGCCGACGACACCTTCGTGATGGCTCCGCCGAAGGGACCGGTGCGCCAGATCATGGGCGGCGCTTCCGAGTTCTACGGCGTCTGGAAGTTTGCCAAGAACAAGGAAGGCGCGATCGAGTTCCTCAAATACTACGCCGACCATTGGCCGGAAGCGTTCAAGGCGAGTGAAGGGTACAACAATCCCTGCTTCGCCAACCTTGTGCCGAAACCGATGCCGATCCTCTCGAACGATCCGACCTCGACGCCATCAGATAAATTGGCATTGCTGCAGGATTCCGGGCAGTGGTCGGCCTCTCCGGGATATCCCGGTCCGTCCTGGCCCGCCGTCGACGAGGTCTACAACGACTTCGTCCTCTGCGACATGATGTCGAAGGCGGCGACCGGCCAGATGTCCGCGGAGGACTCCGTCAAATGGGCGCATCAACAGGCTGATGCCATCTTCAAGAAGTGGCACGAGAAAGCCTGATTCCGTGCCCGGACCGAGCCGTCCTTTGCGCACTCCGGGGCGCGGTGACTGTTGCCGTCTGTTGGCAAACATGATTGGCGCTCCGTCCGGCGATTGGCGGGGGAGCGTCACGCATAAACTCCGGGAGGATCGATGGCAGCAGTATTGACCAGGGATATCGTCAAGAAATTCGGCGAGGTCCCCGCCGTCAACGGCATTTCGCTTGCGGTGCCGGACGGCGAGTTCATGGTGCTGCTCGGCCCCTCCGGCTGCGGCAAGACGACGTTCCTGCGCATCATCTGCGGCCTCGAGCAACAGACGAGCGGCGATCTCCTGATCGGCGGCAACGTCGTCAACGAGATCCCGCCGCGCGCCCGTGGCGTTGCGATGATGTTCCAGAGCTACGGCCTTTATCCGCACTACACGGTCCGCAACAACATCGCCTTTCCGCTGCGCACGCAGCGCGTGCCGCGGGAGGAAATCCAGAAGAAGGTCGAGTGGGCCTCGCAGTTGCTCGGCATCGGCCATCTTCTCGACCGTCGGCCACGCCAGCTCTCCGGCGGCGAGCGCCAGCGCGTCGCGCTGGCGCGCGCGCTGGTGCGCGAACCGACCGCGCTTCTGCTCGACGAGCCGCTGTCCAATCTCGACGCCAAATTGCGCACCTCGGCTCGGCAGGAGATCAGACAGTTTCAGCAGCGCGTCGGTCTCACGACCATCTACGTGACCCACGACCAGGTCGAAGCGATGGGCATGGGCGATCGTATCGCGGTCATCGACCATGGACGGGTTCGACAGGTGGGAACACCGACCGATATCTATGAAGATCCCGCCGATCTTTTCGTCGCGACCTTTGTCGGCGCGCCGCCGATGAACATCATCACCCGCAATGGCAGCGGCCATCTCGGATTTCGGCCGGAGAATTTCCTGCCAAGGGACATGATCGAGGACGGCGGCGCGACCGAATTTTCGTTTCGCGTCGACCGCTCCGAGTATCTCGGGTCCGAGCGCATCGTTTACGGCGTGCTCGATGGCTTCGATTCAAAGCAGCCGATCACGGCGAAGTTGCCGCCGGCCCACGTCGCCGAAGAAAGCATCCGCCCCGGAGAGTGGCATCCGTTCGCCGTGAAGAACAGCGCGTTGCGCCATTTCGACACGAACGGCAATCGTATCAATAGCCACTGAACCGGGAAGTTGCCGATGGCCGTCATCGCGGAGCCTGTTGCCAAGCCGATCTCGCGCTTTCACTTCATCCTCGACCGTCGCGAGGTGCTGGAAACGATTCTGGTCGCGCCGGCGATCATCTACGTGCTGCTGCTGGTCGGTTTGCCGCTTCTGCTCGCGGTCTACTATTCGCTCAGCGCCTATACGATCTACGATCCGACCTGGAAGTTCGTCGGCCTGGCGAACTTCCGCCAGATCCTGCAAAATCCGACTTTCATCGACACGCTTCGTAACACCTTCATCTTTACGTTTGGCTCGCAACTGCTCGGCCTCGTGCTCGGAAAGTTCGGCGCCTTCCTGTTGTTGCAGCCCTTCCGCGGCCGCAAGATCGTGCGGGCACTGATTATCCTGCCTTTTGCGGTGCCGGTCGCGCTCGCCACGATCGCCTGGCAATGGATGTTCGATTCGCTCTACAGCGTGATCAACTGGAGCATGATCGCGGCCGGTATCCTCACGCGCGAAGAGGCGCCGAACTGGCTCGGCAATCCGTACCTCGCGATGCTGTGCATTATCATCATCAACGCCTGGCGCTTCTTTCCATTTGCCATCGTGATCTTCCTCGCCGGCATCACCGCGGTTCCGCAGGACGTGATCGACGCCGCGACGGTCGATGGTGCGGGTTTCTGGCGCCGCAACTACCAGATCATCCTGCCGATGATCCTGCCGATCATGGCCATCGGTCTGATCTTCGGCATCGTTTTCACGTTTACGGATCTTTCCATTGTGTTCTTGCTGACCATGGGCGGGCCCGGCGGTGCGACTTCGGTGCTGGGTTTTGCGGGCTTTCAGACCGGCATCGTTTCCGGCGACGTGTCGCACGGCGCGGCGATTTCGCTGTTCATGCTTCCGGTGCTGCTTGTCGTGGTGATTTTCATGCTGCGCTTTATTCGTCGCCGGGAGATTTGACATGTCGCGCCCCGTCGCCCGCTCGCTTCGCAATACCGGCTTTTTCCTCGGCGTCGCATTCTTCGTCATCCTGGCCGCGTTTCCGTTCTATTGGATGGTAATCACGGCGTTCAAACAGAACAGCGACCTTTACGAGGTAACCAACATCCCGTTCTGGTTCAATGAGCCGCCGACGCTCGAGCACATCAAGTACCTGTTCGAGGAGACCCTGTTCGCGCGCTGGCTGTTGAACTCGCTGATCATCGGCGTCTGCGTCACCGCGATCACGCTGGTCACCGCGGTTCCGGCCGGTTACAGCCTGGCGCGCATGACCAGCCGCAAGGGCGAGGCGCTCGGCATCATGATCTTCCTGACCTACCTGGTGCCGCCGACCCTGTTGTTCCTGCCGCTGTCCCGGATCATCGCCGAACTCGGCCTGCAAAACTCGATGTGGTCGCTGGTGCTGGTCTACCCGACGTTCACGATCCCGTTCTGCTCGTGGCTGCTGATGGGATTCTTCAAGGCGCTGCCGGTCGAAATCGAGGAAGCGGCGATCGTCGACGGCTGCAGCCTGTTCGGCGCCTTCATCAAGATGGCGATTCCGCTGTCGGTGCCCGCAATCCTGACGGTGGTGATCTTTACGTTCACCCTGACCTTGCAGGAGTTCGTCTACGCGCTGACCTTCGTTTCGTCGTCCGACCAAAAGCCGATCACGCTGGGCGTGTCGACGGACCTGATCCGGGGCGACGTGTTCTTCTGGGGCGAGATCATGGCCGGCGCCCTGATCGCCTCCATCCCGGTGGCGATCGCCTACAATCTGTTCCTCGATCGCTTCATCGCCGGTATCACCGGCGGCGCCGTCAAGTAGCGGTCGCGCTGCATTGGAAAACCTGCATTCGTGGAAATGGCGTTCGACTGCCTCGGTTGCCTGAATTCATCGATGCGGAGCGAGTTGCAGTCGCCCGAGTAACTCTTCGGCCTCCTCGAGGTCGGGCGTGCGCACCGCCGTCGTGAACCAGCCGTAAATCGGCTGCAGCAGCGTGCGCGCCTCCTCGTTCCGGCCCTCGCCATGCCAGAGGCGGGCGAGACTGAGGGCGGCGCGCAACTCCCACAGGCGACCGTGCTGGCGCTGTGCCACGGACAGCGCTTCGCGAAAGCTGTTTTCGGCCTCAGGCGCTCTGCCCGTCGCCAGCAGCAAATCGCCGCGCAGGCGGCACGACTCGGATTCCGCCCAGCGATCTTGTGTCATCGCGGCAATCTCCGCCGCTTCTGCGAGCCGGCGCAGGCCCTCCTCGGGCTGGCCGGCCTTGCCGTAGGCGTAGGCGAGCATCGTCAGGGCTTGCGGCAGATGCAGCGCCTGTCCGATGGCGCGCGTCACAGCGAGGCCGCGGTGAAGGAGAGGGAGCCCTTCCTCCGCGCGCCCGAGCGCGGCCAGCGCGCAACCCTGGATCAGTTCGGCCATGGCCCGGAACAAGGCGAAGCCGTGCCGGTTCGAAAGCTCCAGCATTTCCTCGGTATGCCGCAACAGCGACGTCCAGTCCGCGCCGCACCAGTCGTACCAGCAGGCCGTCATGAGCGCATGGGCGAGCGTGTATCCGTGCGAGAGCCGCCGCGCCTCATCGACGGTTGCAGCGATGCGCGCCTGCGCCTCGTCAAGCCGGCCGAGAGAGAGGAGCGCCGTCGCGAGATAGCCCATCATGTTGATCCGAAGATCGTCGATGGCAAGGCTCGCATAGAACGGGCGATCGGCCGGGTCGAAGTCGATGAGGCAGCGCTCCAGATGGGCGGCGGCGGTGGCGAAGTCGCCGAGCGCAAGGGCGGTGACGCCGAGCAGGCGCCGGCCCATCAGTGTCAAAGGCGGCTTGTTCCGGGCTTCGCCAAGGCGCAGCATTTCCTGCGCCAATCCCCACGCCTTCTGCAGCTCCGCCCGCATGAAGTTGTGGAGGAATTGACCGTAGAGCACGGTCACGAGTTGCGGCGGCTGGTCAAGACGAAGGCAGAGTTCGCGGGCGCGCGAATAGGCCTCGCCGACGGCGATCGCCGCATATCCCTGCGTGGCCATCATCGCGCGCGCGAGCGCGAGCTGCAGGTCCAGTTCGAGGCGCTCGCGCGCGTCGCTCCCGGGAGAAGAGGAGAGCAGGTCGAGTCCGTTGCGCAGCAGCGCCACCGCTTCCGTCATGGCCGATTGCGCCAGCGCCCGCAGCCCGGCCTTGAGACTACAGGCTGCGGCCTTTTCCAGCGCGCCCGCCTCGGCATGGTGATGGGCGAGCCGTTCCGGCTGCCCCGCAGCGAGCTCCGGAAATACCTCTTCGAAGACGGCAGCGATCCGCGCATGCAGCTCCTGCCTGCTGCTGCGTGTCAACGAACCATGCGCGACATCCTGCAGCAAGGCGTGCTTGAAGATGTATTCGGCGTTCGGCGGGACGCCGCGGCGGAAAATAACGCCCGCCGCGACGAGCGCGTCGAGCGCGGTTTCGAGCTGCTCGCGCGACAGAGACGTCACGGCGCCGATCAGCTCATGCGAGAACTCGCGTCCGAGGGCGGCGCCGAGCTGGGCCACGGTTCGCGGCTCTCCAAGCCGGTCCAGCCGTGCCATGAGCGAATCCTGCAGGCTGGATGGTACCGCTCTTCGATCGGGCGCGCCGCTTTCGAGCACGGATTTTGTCAGCTCCTCGACGAACAGCGGCACGCCATCGGCGCGCGCGACGATTTGATTCCTGATGGCAGGCGGCAGGGCTTTCTCGCCGCTGATCTGGGCTATCAGTGTAGCAACGTCGCTCTGGCCAAGTCGCGTCAACGCAAGCGAGGTCACATGCGCCTCGCTAGCCCAGGGCGGCGAGAATTCCGGGCGCGCGGTGACCAGCAGCAATATCGGGAGGTGCGCGACGCGCGCGGCCACCAATGACAGCAGCTCGAGCGAGGTGGGATCGCTCCAGTGCACGTCCTCGAACACAACGAGGAGCGGTTCCTGCTGGGCCATGCGCGCGAGCCAATCCAGCAGCACCGCAAAGGTCTTCTCCTTGCGCTTTTGCGGGCTGAGCTCCGGAACCGGATAGCGATCGGCCACAGGCAGCACCAGCAGATGCCCTATGAGAGCCACCGCCTCCGCATCGGCAAAGCCGGACTTGCGCAGGAAGCTTTCGAGTTTGGCCAGCCTTTCCGTCGGCGTCTCGTCAGGCACGAAAGCGAGCGCGCGCTCGAGCAGGGCTACGACGGGGAATAACGTGCTGTAGGTGCGGCGGGGCGAGCAAAGGAAACGGATGAACGCATGAGGGCCGCCCTTGATCTCCTCGGTCAGCGTCGCCACCAGGCGCGACTTGCCGATACCCGGCTCTCCCGTCAGCAGAACGAGCCGGCCGTCCCCTCCGGCCGCTTGCCGCCAGCGGCGGCGCAACAGTTCGCGCTCTTCCTCGCGTCCCACCAGAGGCGCCGAACGGCCGTCCTGCCACGCCTCGAAACGGCTTTCCGCGGCGCCTGTCCCCAGCACCTGCGCGGCCTCCAGCGGCTGGTCGAAGGATTTGAGCACCAGCGGTTCGAGATCGATGTACCGGAACAGCCCGCGAACCAGACGCCGCGTGCTGGCCGCGATGATCACCTGGCCCGGTCGCGCCGTCCCTTGCAGCGCCTCGGCGATGCGCGGGGTATCGCCGAGCAGGTTGACCGCGCCACCAGGCATGCCGCCCTGGGCGGAGCCGGCGACGACCACGCCGGTCGCGAGACCGATGCAAACCTGCGCCAGCAGCCCGGTGCCGATCGCGAGCTCAGGCAGTTCTGCAGCGAGCGCCAGCGCTGCCTGCACCGCGCGTTCGGCGCTGTCCTCATGCGTAGCGGGATAGCCAAACGACGCGATCAGCTTGTGCCCGAGATGGTGCACCACCACGCCACCGAAGCGGCCGACCACATCGCCGCCACAACGGCTGCAGGCGGCGATCGCGGCTTGCAGATCTTCGGGGTCGAGCCGAGCCGATTGCGGACCTGAAACGACGAATTCGCAGGAGATGACCGTGACCTGCCGGCGCTCCGGCGAGCGGCTCTGCTCCGGCGATGCGCGCCCGCCGGCTTCGGCACGCTCGGCGGGTTCCGGCCGGGTGCCCGGCGCGGTGGCGGTTTCGGCGAGCGCTTGGGGCTTGACCGCAAAGCGATACCCGACGCCCAGGACCGTGATGATGAGACGCGGCCGCTTGGCGTCGGTCTCGAGCTTGCGTCGCAAGCGGCCGACCAGCATGTCGACGCTGCGCTCGTAGGCCTCCACGGTCTTGCCGGCAATCGCATTGCGCAGCTGGTCGCGCGACAGGACCCAGCCGGGATGGCGCAGGAAGGTGAGCAGCAGCTCGAATTCCGAACGGGTCAGGGAAATCTCCGCCCCGTTGTCCCGCCGCAGCGACCGCGCCGGAACATCGAGATGCCAGCCGTCGAAACGCAGCACTTGCGGCTCTGGCGCCCCGGACTCGGCTTGTGGCTGCAGCGCCGATCTCACGCGCTCCAGGATGTCGACGGATTCCTCATCGCGACCGTCAACGAGGATTACCTCGCCCAGGCTATCGCGCAGCTGGTGCGCCAGATCCGCGCCGAAGTCGCCCGGCGCCAGCACCGCCAGGCGCACGCCTCCGGCCTGGGCCAATTCCCGGGCGCGTCTCGGCTCTTCGGCGAGCTCGACGGCGTAACCGGCGCCCATGAGCCGCCGCGCCAGCATCGCGCGGCGATCGGCGTCTCGTGCCACTACGAGGATGGAGTTCTTCATGCCGTTCACCGGAGCGGCGATGCGCTTGGCTGTTACAGGCTTGTTACACGCCCGATATTACCAAGTTACCGCAGACGATCATCCTCGACTAGTAGGCGAGGAGGGGCCCCAAGGGTCCAGTCTTGAAACAGTCCTCATCCCTGAGGTCTATCCGAGGAGGTCGAAAATGGCTGCTGTTGCAAGGGCGCTTGATCGTACGTTGGCAATCCAGGTTGACACCGGAACCTTGAAAACACTTGCTATTTTTTGTGGATCCGGCCTCACCGCGTCGTTGCTCCTCGCCTTCCATGGCCTCGATTTGAGCCAGGGATTTTTCTAACCGCGTCGGCCTGACCAACGATCGGCAGGTTTGAATCGAGAGCCACTTTCGTGCGACCCGACGGAGAACTCGTATGACGCGGCTGATAATCTCTGCATTCGCGGCTGTCTCCCTGATCGCCGCCGCAACCACCGTACCGCGCTCGCATTCGCCTTTGGCCGTTGCTGCCGCTGGCATGCAAGAACTCCACCCTGCGGCCGGCGTAAGCAACAACCTCCCGATCGAAAATTTTGAGGATATGACGCTGGTTTATTCGACAGCGACGAAGCGTTGATCGAGAGGCCGCTTCTGTTGGCGGCCTCTTTCATTTTCCAGCCAATGGCACGATGTCGCCTGTCGACACGAAACAGCCGGGGGCCGCGCGGATCGCGCCACGGCCGCCATCGTGCGCCTATCGCCGATCGCAGTTCTCCGAGCGAATACTTGGTCAGTTTCGGTGGACAAATCCTCAGTCTCGACGGGCAAATCACGATCTTCCGATTTTCGGAAATCATGTCAAGCCCCGAAATAAAAAATATTTCGCTTTATCCGAAAGCCAAATCAGGGCATACCTATCGCCATCCCGTCCCGACAAGAGGGGCGTATCATGATCGCCACGATCGTGGGGCGGGTCGCGGTGGACGCTGGTAACGCCGATAGCGAACGGCATGAGAGCGTACGGCAAAGACGTGTGGTCCTGACGTCGCGGTGCTGGCGTCAATGCACCCTTGGGCAATAGCCTTCGGGGCGC
>Ga0207701_10003949_pt1 | contig 15143 bp, 12 predicted proteins | sample KBSSwiSSwithPhiX_FD_184294 | JGI IMG/M metagenome (GOLD analysis project Ga0207701, IMG submission 184294) | Switchgrass rhizosphere bulk soil microbial communities from Kellogg Biological Station, Michigan, USA, with PhiX - S5 (SPAdes) (version 2) | ecosystem: Environmental > Terrestrial >... | reverse complement strand
TCCTGGTTCCGATCGCAGAGCGTCGGCGCCATCTCGCCGAACACGCTGACATGGCGCGCGCAGCCGCCGGCCTGCCGGGCGATCTCGATGATCGGATCGAGCATCGCGACGAACCGCGACTCGTCCGCTCGCCCATCGAGCACGACCACATCGAGCGCGACATCGATATCCACCGGCCAGTAGCGGCCGCTCCCGCTCAGCGCCGCGGCGTCGACCCGACGCACCTTCAGCCGGTGCTCGAGATCGTCCAGGTGGTCTCGCCGCGCGATCGCAATCACCGAATCACCCGCTTCGAGCGCCTCACCGAAGAAGTTCGCCACGGCGTCGACGAGCGATCGGTCGGTGCCATACAGCTGCAGATCGTGATTCTGCCCGGCCGGACGCCGCCACCGCGCCAGCACGCTGGCCGACGGGACGCAGAACTGCCCGGCGTGGGCGTAGGTCAGTGCGGCGACGAGATCCTGCCTCATGCGCGGCTTGGCGATGAACGCGGACGCGCCGCGATTGAGCCCCTCGAGGACGTAGTCGTCCTCGGCATGCGCGGAGAGGAACGCAATGCGGCGGCGCGGCTGGTGGGCGAGAATCGCGGACGCGGTCTGAAATCCGTCGAGCCCGGGCATGGCGATGTCGAGCACGACGATATCCGGGTCGAGGCTGGCGGCGGCGGCGATGGCCGCTTCACCATTCGGCACCGCGGCGACGACGTCGAAGGTGGGACTCAGGAAGGTGGTCGCCGTTTCCAGAAACAAGGGGTGGTCGTCGGCGATAACGACCCGTGGCCGCAACCCAGGGCTCAAGCCAATATCCTAACTCCAAACTAGAACCGACCATGCGCCGCGGATTGAACCGCGTCACAATCCACGCGCAGCCCCGCAGGGCGCCCTTTAGGGCTGCCAACACTTAGGGAAGACCCTTAGGACTTGCCGTCGCGCTGACGTTAAGGACTGCCAACGGCACACTACACGGCTTACGCGCGCACCACTATGCGGATTCGGAAACGTGCGGCTGCCGTTTTCGCACAGCAAGTGGGGGCGCGATCGGGCCACGCTGCAGCGCATGCAACTCCACACGCTTCCGTTCGTTGTCGTACTCGTCTCTGCAGTTACCGCTGGCCGTGCCTTCGCCCAGCCGCCGGCTCCGGAACCCGAAGCCCCCTGGGAGATCAAGCTGGGCGCGTCGTTTGTCGGCACGTCGGGAAACTCGGACACGGCGTCAAGCGGGGCGAGCTTCGAGGCGCGCCGGCAGTGGGACGTGTGGCGGCTCGACGCGTCAGCCAGCGCCGTCCGGACGAGCCAGGACGGGGAGCAGACGGCGGAGCAGTATCTCGGCGCAATTCGCGCGAAGCGGCGCCTCACCGAGCGGATCGCCGCGACGAGCGGCCTCAAACTGGAGCGCGATCGCCTCGCCGGGCTCGATTTCCGCTCGCTGCTGGACGGAGGTCTCGCCTACATCCTCGTCGCGCGTCCGGCGTGGAAGGTCGACGGTCTCAGCACGCTGGTCTGGAGCCATGAGGATCGGCTCAATGGAGAAGTCCTGGACGAAGCCGCGGCGGCGCTCGAAGTCGCGAGCCGGTACCTCTTCGGCACCAGCGCTGAAACAACGCAGCGCTTCACCTTCTATCCCAACTTCAGCAATAGCGAAGCGTATCGCTCGGAGGCGGAGCTGATGGCACAGGCGAGCCTCAACAGACGCCTGGCGCTGAAGTTCTCGTTTCTCTGGCGCTACGCGCACGATCCGGTTCCCGGGTTCCTGCGCAGCGACACCACGACGACCGCGTCGATCGTCGTGCGGTGGCGCGCGCCGGCTCCAGCCGCGCCTTGAACCGTCGCGCGACTCGCGGAGCGGTTTCCTTTGTATGTCGTGTCCGGCTTTAGCCGGACCGTGACGCGTTCCGCCTGAAGGCGGACACGACGTACAAATGAAATGGCGGTAGGAGACGGCGATGCGAGCCAAAAGAACCCACACCGCCGTGGTCAACGTCGGGTCAGACAATCGTGTGACGGCCTGCGGCCGCAAACGAACTGTCGACCGGTCGATCGGCGCCGGTGATCACATCACGCGATTGTCGCGCGCGCCGGAGGTCGCACCGACGGCTTCCTCGCCTGCCGACGCGATGTCGTCCGCGCCCGTGCGCTTCAGGAGGTCCTTCGCGCGAGTGATCTCATCAGAGGTGTTGCAGTGCACCGACAGCAGGACGCCGCCGTCCTTCACGCGTCCTTCATAGCGTTTCGCCTCGTACTCCGGGATGCCCATGCCGACGAGCGCGCCGACCAGCCCGCCGACGGCTCCGCCGACGCCGAGACCTGCGAGTGCACCCATGATCGGTCCGGCCGCGATAAACGGCCCGACCCCAGGAATCGCCAGGGCCCCGATGCCGGCCAGTAGTCCCAACGTGCCGCCGATCGTTCCGCCGGCGGCGACGCCCGTGGTCGTGCCTTCCGGCGCCTTTGTCTGCTTTTCGTGCGCGAAGTCCTTCGAACTCTGGTTGTCCGCCATCAGCACGGACACATCATCGTTCGAGAAGCCTGCGCTGACGAGTTCGTCAACCGCGCGCTCGGCACGCTCGACGCTCGAATAGAGTCCAAATACGGCGGTCTTTTTTTCAGTCATGTGATCTCCTGGCTACTTCTTCGCGCCGTTTGACGGCGCGATGCTGATTTGATTGGTGACGTGGCCCGCGCCCGCCACTTCGGTGGCCCTGGCCTCGACGGTCTGCTTCTCTTCCTCGGTCCGTACGGGTCCCTTCAGCGTGACCTGTCCGTCCTGCGCGATCACCTTCACGTTGAGCGCATACGTCGAAAGGTTTTTGTCGTCCATCAGGGCGCGCCGGATCTTCTGAGTGAGCTCCCGATCGCTGGCGTTCTCCTTCTGCTGGTCGGCGGTCGCCTCCCCTTTGTTCTGATCACGCTTGTTGACCTTGGTGTTGTCGGGCGGCGTCTGCGCGCCGGCTGAGAACGCGGGGATGAGCAGGGCACCAAAGACGGTGAGTGCGAAGAAGACACGACGACCACGGTGCTGATGCATACACAACTCCTATGACAGACGACGGACTACCAACATGAGCAACCCGTCGACTACATGCCGAATGGTTTTGGTGGTTCGCGGACAGTCGCTGCAACTACATCGCCACAGCACGGTGCTCAGCAGGCGAGATCGCTGACGGAGGTGACGCTGACGACACCGGCAGCACGGGGGCACACGCGTTGCACAGACAACTGACTGACCGACCCCCCGCTCTGCTCGTCCATACCTGCAGCGCACGTCCGTTCACCCCAGGTCAAAGAGGTTTTCATGTATCACCACGTCAAAAAGCTGATGTACACCGTGCGTGTCGACGCACCCGATCCCGCATTCGGCAACATGCTGCTCGAACAATTCGGCGGCGCGAACGGCGAGCTCGCCGCCGCGATGCAGTACTCCATCCAGGGACTGAACTGTGACGATCTGGAGCGTAAGGATCTCCTGATGGACATCGGCACCGAGGAGTTGAGCCATCTCGAGATCGTCGGCGTGCTCGCGCGCCTGCATCTCAAGCCGATGAAGTTCGACCGCGACGCGGCGGAAGCCGACCCGCTCATCGCCATCGCCGGCGGGGGCGGCGTCAGCCTGTACAACTCGATGGGCAACGCCTGGACCGCCGACTACCTGAAGATCACTGGCGAGCTCGACGTCGACCTGCGCAGCAACATTGCCGCGGAGGCCCGAGCCAAGATCGTCTACGAGCGCTTGATCAACTTCACCGACGACGCGGGAACGAAGGACGCGCTGCAGTTCCTGATGACTCGAGAGATTACCCATATGAAGGCGTTCACCGCGGCGCTCGAAAGCCTGGGGAAACCGCAGTTCTCGATCGGGAAGATTCCGCCGACGCCGATCCTCGTCGATCAGTTCTTCAACGACTCCACCGGCGCCGGCGACGACGGCGAGCTCGACGCCCGGGGTCCCTGGAACCAGGGAGGGCAGTGGCAGTTCGTCGATGCGCCGGCATTCCACGACCTGCGCCGGGACGTCGCGGAAACGGCGCCGATCGACGACCGGAGCACCAGCACCGCCGCGGAACCGGCGATGATTCAGGACGTCCTGGTGGATGGATTACAGGACCTGCTGCACGCGGAAGGGCAGCTGGTGAAAGCGCTGCCGAGGATGGCGAAGGCGGCCAACTCGGATCTCCTGCGTCTCGCGTTCGAAAAGCACCTCGACGAAACGCGCGACCACGTGGAACGGTTGAAGGAAGTGTTCACGCTGCTTGGCGCCGCCGCCAGACCGAAGCCGTGCAAGGGCATGGCGGGCCTGCTCGACGAGGGCAACGAGGTGATCGAGGAGGGCGACGACCAGGACGACCTCGCCGCGGATCTCGCCGTCATCGCGGCGGCGCAGAAGGTGGAGCATTACGAGATCTCCGCCTACGGCACGTCCCGCGCGCTCGCGGGGCAGATCGGGCGGCCTGATGTCGCGGAGCTACTGGCGAAGTCGCTCGCCGAGGAAGAGGGCGCGGACAACCTGCTGACGCAGATCGCGCGCGAGCTCATGGGCCAGGCGCGCACCGGCACGAGCAAGGCGCCGAAGCTGGCCGCGGTCCGCGAAGAGTAGTCGACAGACGCGATTCGTCTGGCGAGCGAGAGGCGGAAGCGGCGCCCCGCAGACCCGTCGCTCGTTCGCCTGACGAGACGTCAAGGCATCCAGGAAGTCTGGCGCCACCCTGGAAGGGTGGCGCCACAGGTCAGCCGCCGGACAGCCTACCAGCGCGGTTCTGACCGGCGACGGCTGTCGAAGCCTCCGCCGAACCCGCCACCGCCGCCCGCCGTCTTTGGCTTCGCCTCGTTGACCGTGAGGTTGCGCCCGGCGAGCGAGTGCTCGTTGAGCTGGGCGATCGCCTTCTGCGCCTCGTCGTCAGTCGCCATCTCGACGAACGCGAAGCCGCGCGCGCGGCCGGTCGCCATGTCGCGCATCACGTTGACGCTGTCGACCGTGCCGATGGCGCCGAACAGGGCCTGGAGGTCCTGCTCGGTGGTGTCGTAGGGAATGTTGCCGACGTAAAGTTTTCTGGCCATGGGTGTGTTTCTCTCTGTCTCGCATCGGTCCGCGGGCATGCGGACGTGTGGGTCCCGAAATTGGAACCGCTGATGGTCGGCGGCATGTGCTAAGCGATCACTCGGGGAGAAGCGAGACTGCGGAGGGGCTCGATTCGACTCGTTGCGCTGGCTAGAGCAGGAAGCTGTCTTCCACCTGACCGCCTACGTTACCACGGAACGTCCAGGGATCTCCTAAAGAACATCGATCTCGGCCCCAGCCCAGGTTTCGTCTTCACTTCAAGGTTGGTTCGGGGACTTCTGCCGGAACCAGCAGCGGCTGCGGTTCCGGCGCACCTTCGAGCGCCGCCAACGACGCCTCGAGCGCTGCCCGCAATGAGGCAACGTACCGGTCGGCACCCAGCGCTTTCTGCTGTTGGGCATCGTTCAATAGCGGCTCCCCAGGGAACCACAATCCAACGATGAGCGTCGCGTGGGGTGCACGCTCCCGAAGCCGGCGCATCAGAAAGCGGATGTCCGCCGGAGATCCCGCTAGCTCCAGGCACGAGACAGAGATCACGGTTACGGCGGATAGGTCCAGCTGCGCTATCGCCTCCCGCGAGACGGAAGCGTGCGGGATCCTGACCGACGTGGCACCTTGACGGGCCAGCAACTGGGCAAGCATGGCCGCCACGAGGTGGTCGAACGGACCGCGACCGGCGACGCACGCCATGCTCGCCGGCGCGGTGTGCGGCAGGGGAGCGTCCTGACTCGACGTTCCCCTTTCTTTGGCGTCGACCAATGCTCCCAGTTCGCTGATGATGGCGAGGATGGACCGTGTGATTTCAGCCGCGCGGTCGCGGGTGATGGTGCCGCGGGCTTCGTCATGGGCGGCGAGCTTGAGCGCCGGCAGCACAACACTGTCGTAGTAGTCGACGAGCGAACGGTCCGCGAGCATCTTCTCCGCCTGGTCGAGCGCCTCGTCGGGGTCGTTGGCGAGCGCGCGCTGATAGAAACGGTCGGCTTCCGACAGTGCAGGTCTGTCTCCGAGCAGGACGTCCAGGAATTCGAGCGACTTGACGTGGCGCCCCAGCACGACCAGGCAGAGCGTGAGAGGCGTGGAGAGGATGAGTCCAACCGGCCCCCACATCCATGTCCAGAACACGGCCGCGACGATGACGGACATCGGCGACAGCCCGGTTGAGTGGCCGTAGAGAAAGGGCTCGACCACGTACCCCGTGAGCGGTTCGATCGTCACAAACAGCAGCGCCACATAGATGGTCGTCCGCCATCCGGGGTCGATTGCCGCCGAGAGCGCAAGAGGCGCAACCGCCGCGAGCAACGCCCCGACGTAGGGGACGAATCGGAGCAGACCTGCCAGGACGCCCCAGAGCGCCGGGGCTGGTACGCCAATCAACCACAACCCCACTCCGATGACCAATCCGAAGCAGGTGTTTACGCCCAGCTGCGACACGAAATAGCGGCTCAAGCGCTTGCCCGCATCGTCCATCGCGGTCGTGGTCCGATGCAGGTCGGTCGAGCCGACCAGGCGTATGAATCTGTCGCGAAGATCGTCGCGCTGCATCAGCACGAAAATGGCGACGATGAGCACGATCACCGTATTTTCCAGGGGACCAAGTACCGGCTCGATCACCGCGCGTGCGACGGCAAGCACCGAAGACTTCGGCTTGGCGAGCTCGACGACGATCGGATTCTGCGGCGTTCCTCCGTCAAGCGTGACCGCAGCGGTGGCGCCACCTCGCGAGGGGCCGGCTGGAGTCACGTTGGGGTGGCTGTCTCCGCTGATGAGCTGCGTGATCGCCGTCAACCGGATCGCGGCAAAGTCCTGGATGCCCTCGACCTTGCGTTGGATGGCCTGCACGTACTGCGGGACATCGGCCGCCATTGCGGCGGCCTGGTTGCCGAGGAGCGTGCCAACCAGACCAATGGCTCCCAGCGCGACGAGCACGCTGAGTCCAACCGCCGCCGCCGGCCACAATCCGATCTTCCGGAGAGCCTCAACGAGGGGCGAGAGCACGAAGGCCAGCATGACCGCCAAGGTAATCGGGATGAAGGCGTCCTGTGCGATGTACAGGGCCGCGACGACGATCGTGGCGACCGCGATGGCGACGAGGGCTTTCAGCTCTGGAGACGAGGCCGTGGGAATGCTCGGGGCGGACTCGAGCGCGCGGCGCTCCGCCGTCGGGTCCTTGCCGCCGTGGTCGTACCCCGCCAGATCCTGTTGATCGGTCATCGCGTGGCAGTGCTGCAAGGGCTTCGCCTGCGGGACGCACTAGTCCGGGAGCAGTCTGATGCTGGATTCAATTGCGGATTGCGGACTCGGTCCTCTCCTCCGGCCTGCCGAGCGCGTGAAGCGTGACCATTACCAATCACTGTGGGCGCATTCGCGAGCGTGGGATGTGCTGTTTCGGACACGCTCAATGCCGCACCGGCAGCTGTGCAATTCGAAAGCCTGCGGGCCGGAGCGCCAACAGGTAGATCGTGCGCTCGAAAAAGACATCGACGCGCTCCGGGCTGCGAGGCCGACTGACCGTCGCGAAACATTTCCGTAAAACCCCAAACCCTCGACGCGTTCAGCCGGCGATGGCACCGGATCAAGTTGGAAGGCTGCCGAAGAACATCGCTTCGCAGCGTCTGCACTTGAACCACAGGCCGCACGCACCCGACCGGCCTTCCGCTTCGACCTGATCGGCCAATGCGCATTTCGGACAGCACGGCGGATGGACGCCGGCGCGTCTCGGTCTGCCACTCTTGTTGCGACCGGCGTCGGCCGCTGGTGAGGACGGTCTCGCCAGGAGCGCCTTGAGGGCTGGCAACTCGCTCAGCGGCAGCCGCGGGAGAGGCGGGCCGTGAACTGGCGGTCGCTTGACGGTTCGCAAGCGTTTCCGCGGCGGCGGTCGAGCGTCGTTTGGCTTGTGCACGATTCATTCTGCCGCGGCCATCGTTTGCCCCTTGTCTCGAAGAGAACACGAGAGAGGACGACGGACATCGCCGGGGCGGCCAAACGACGAGACTGGCGAAAACGCCAATATGTAACAGCTGTGCTTTTTTGAACAGCTGCCACTGCTGAGCTGACCTACGATTGACGCATGGCGAGCGTCCCGCTTCATCAATTCATCGCCACCCACCGCGAAGAGATCATCCGCCGCTGCCGCGCGAGAGTGGGGACGCGATCGATTCCGCTGCCGACGGAGGCCGAGATCAATCACGGCGTGCCGCTGTTCCTGGACCAGCTGGTCAGCGCGCTCCGCCTGGGCCTGTCGTCCAATCCCGAGATTGGCCCGAGCTCGGCGCTGCACGGGCACGACCTGCTGCGGCGCGGGTTCAGCGTGTCACAGGTGGTCAACGACTACGGCGATGTGTGCCAGTCGATTACCGATTTGGCGATGGAATTGGGCGCGCCGATCGGCACCGACGACTTTCGCAGGTTGAACTCCTGCCTGGACGAGGCGATCGCCGGCGCGGTCACCGAGTACGGCCGCGAACGCAATCAGTCAACGCTCGAGCGCGAATACGCACGGGGGAGCGAGCGGCTTGGATTTCTCGCCCACGAACTGCGGAACCTGACCAACACGGCGATGCTCGCCTTCCAAGTGCTCAAGACGGGCAACGTTGGCGTCGGAGGGAGCACCGGTGCGGTGCTCGATCGCAGCCTGAAGGGGATCATCGCGCTCATCGGTCGCTCGCTCGCCGAAGTGCGGATCACGCACGGCATCCATAGCCGCGAGTCCTTCCTGGTGGCGGATTTCATCAACGAGCTTGCGCCGGCTGCCGCTTTGGAGGCCAACGCCAAGGGCGTCGGTTTCACCGTTCTGCCGATCGACGGCCCCGTAAAGATTACGGCAGACCGTCAGGTGGTGTCGGCAGCGGTGACAAACCTATTGCAGAACGCGTTCAAGTTCACGCGGCCCGGGACCGCGGTCAAGCTCCGCGTCGGTGCCAGCGCCGAGCGCGTCCTCATCGAAGTCGAGGACGAATGCGGCGGCCTGCCTGGTGGGGACGTGGACGAACTGTTCCGGCCGTTCGAGCAGCGGGGCGGCGACCGCACGGGCGTGGGTCTTGGCCTCGCGTTCAGCCGATGGGGCATCGAGGCGAGCGACGGGCGGATTTACGCGCGAAGCCTGCCGGAGGTCGGATGCGTGTTCACGATCGACCTGCCCAGGGTGCAGGTGACCACCCGCGCCTGATCGCGGCAGGCTTCGCTACTTCGACTCCGGCGGTTCGGTGTGGCCGACAATTCGACGGGCTGTCTGCTCATGGGCCCGAGTTGTCGCCAGCGCTGCAGCGCCTCCTGCCTTGCGTTGTGCGTCTCCCCCTCGTTGATCTGGGTTTGCGCGAGCAGCTGTTCTGCTTCCCGCTCGTGCAGCGTGGTATGGTCGAGTGCACGGTCGGCGATCGGCCTCCGTTCGCATTCACGCGCGTTTTCGCCGCGACGGCCGCGTCGGCTGCGTGCTGGGCGTGAACCCCGCCCGTCGATCATCGTCCTCGGCGGGCTGACTGTGTGCGGCTGCAGTTTTCTCTTCCATACGTCGTCCCGTTGCTCGTCGACCGCGTCTGAAGTCGGGCTCTCTTGCCGGCAGCCCTGGAAGGGCTGCGCTACCGACAATTGAAACGCGCTCTAAGGCACACGGTCGCCGGCCAGCGGCAGGACCCCTTCGGCCGACGCTGGCACCTCGATGACGAACGTGCAGCCCGTGCCCGGCTGGTTCCGACAGGTGATGTCCCCGCCCTGCGCCCTGACGGCCTTTCGCGCGATCGACAATCCGAGGCCGAGTCCCGAGCGATTCTTGGCGCGGCGTTCGCCGAACGGCGTGAACAGGTCACCGCTGCTCTCGGGAATTCCGCCGCACGCATCTTCCACCTCGATGGCGACGAGCTCTCTCGTGGCGCGTGCCCGCAGGATCACCCGACCGCCGGCCGGCGTGTACTTGAAGGCATTGCTCAACACGTTCGTCACGGCGGATGCGAGGAGCTGGCGGTCCATCATGACGGCCAGATCAGCATCGATAGGCTCGAGGACGAAATGCAGGCCGTCGTACTCGGCCTGGAGCTCGGCGGCCGCCGCGATGTCGTTCAGAAAGCCGGAGATCGAAATCAGCTCCGGACGCTGGTGGCTGGCGGCCGTTCGAATGTCGGAGATGGCGCTGTCGACGAGATCGCGGAGCCCCGTGAGGCTGCGGCCCAGCACCGCCCCGGTATTCCCGTTGACGCCAACGGTGCCACGCTTCACGGCGTCGAACGCCAGGAGCGCGGTACCGAGCATGTTGCGCATCTCGTGACTGACTCGCCCGATTCGTTGGAGCTCCTCCGTCGACCTCGCCTCTGCGGTGATGCGGGCGTGCTCGGTCACGGCATCGGCGATGGCCGTGTCGAGACAGCGGTTCAAGATGTGGAATTCTGCCGCGGTGATCGGCGCGTTCTGCTTGATGGCCAGCTCCGTGACCGCCTGGCAGACGTCGCCGTAATCGTGGACGACCTGTGACACCGTGAAGCCCCGTGCCAGCAGGTCTCGCCCGTGGCGAGTCGCGCTGTCGCCGATCACACCCTGAGAGAACGGCGTGTCGGTGTGTTCCAGCCGGAGCGTCTCCGCCAGCTGGGTGAGGAATATCGGCACCCCATTCTCGAGCTCGTCGCTCGACGCCGGCGGCCACGGCCTGGTGCTGACCTTGACTCTCGTCTTTTCGATGATGGCGTCCCGGTACGTCGTCAAGAACTCGTACAGCATTGGATCCCTCTCGACAACGTCACGATGCTTCGGCGCCGGCGCTCAAAACAGTGTCGCAGCAGTCGCTGCACATCTACTGTTCTCTTTTGGGCATCGGGACCATCGACGGCGCGCCGACTTGGTCGGCAGCCCGTACCTGTCAGAAGTCCAGTGCCTCACCTGTCAGAAGTCACAGTGCCTCAGCTGTAGGTCCAAAACAGCACAGCCGTTTTTCGGCAGCGCGGGATAACATTAAGGAAATGGCCATCTCTTCGCCCCCAGATAGGGCCGAGCTCGAAACCCGGATGCTGGAAGTGATGGTCGTCAGCCGCGACGAGAACATTCGTGCGTTGGTCACTGCCTGGCTTGCGTCGCACCGAGGATCGCGAGCGTCTTTCTTCAACAGCCTCGACGAGGCGATGCGCCACTTCAAGACTGAGCGGCCTGCGTTCGTCGTCATCGATGTCGCCCGCACAGCGGCTCTCCGAGCGCTCGACCAGTTTCGGAGGATCGATCCGGATATGGCGATCCTTGCCATGTCCACGGAAGGGTCGACGGTCAGGGTCGTGGAGGCAATGAAATTTGGCGCCACCGACGTCGTGAATGCGCCGTTTCACGCCGGCGAGGTCGACCTGGCGCTCAGCAACGCGATGAGACACAGTCAACGCACGCGTCAGCGGGCGACGCTGCAGCGAGAAGTGCGATCGCAGGACAGGCACACGATGTTGTTCGGGCGCGGGAAGGCGATGGCCGAACTTCAGGGAATGATCGATCGGGTCGTCGACGTCGACGTGCCGGTGCTGATTCAGGGTGAAACCGGGACCGGCAAAGAGCTGGTCGCGCGTGCCCTCGCGGCGCCGTCGTTGCTCCGTGGAAAGCCGTTCGTCAAGATCAACTGCGCCGCTCTCCCCAGCGACTTGTTCGAGGCCGAGCTGTTCGGATTCGATCGCGGCGCGTTCACCGGCGCCATTCAGGCCAAGCCTGGCAAGTTCGAGATGGCGAACGGCGGCACAATCTTCCTCGACGAAATCGGCGAGATCCCCGTGGACCTCCAGTCAAAGCTTCTGCAGGTGCTGCAGGATGGCCAGTTTTCGAGAATTGGCGGCAGCAACGAGATCCGCGCCGATGTACGAGTGATTGCCGCGACCAATCGGGATCTGAACCAGTTGGCCCTCGACGGACAATTCCGGCGGGATCTTTTTTTTCGACTGAACGTCATCCCGATGCACGTACCGCCCCTGCGCGAACGGCAGGACGACATTCCATTGCTGGCCGATTTGTTCTTGAAGCGATACGCGGTCTTTTACAATCGGCCGTACGCGCCGATGTCGTCCGACATGATGGGCGACTGCCTTCGATACCGCTGGCCCGGAAACATCCGCGAGCTCGAAAACCTGATGCAGCGAACCATCGTCCTTGGCACGGAGACGCCGGCCCGGCAGGCTCTCTCTCAGAACGCCGCAGCCGTCGGACCGCAAACGCCGGCGGGTCCGCCAGCCCTGGATGTCGTCGAGTCGCGCGCGGCGAAGGCGGAAGGCGCGCCAGATGCCACAGCCGGCCGCGACTCACGCTCTCTCAAGCAGGTGGCTCGGATGGCCGCTCACCAGGCAGAAGCGACGGCCATCCGGCGGATGTTGCAGCAGACAGGCGGAGACCACAAACAGGCGGCGATCAAGCTCGGAGTCTGCTACAAGGCGCTGTTGTACAAGGCCAAAGAGAGTCGCTGGCGAATCGCCGGGTGATCATTTTTTCTTGAAGGCGTCTTTCACCTGACGCTCGATGTCCTTGTAATTCTTGGACAGCGTCTTCTCTTCCTCCTCGGTGAGGATTCGGAATGGCGCGCGCACGACAGTCTCTTTGAACTTCACGTTGAGCCAATGCTGGCCGTACTTGATGCCGCCCGGCACGTGGAAATAGACCTGCCCGAGGCACGCGCGGTCGGGGCTCAACTCGACCTCGTCGTACGCCATCGCGCGAGAGTCCAGGTCGGAGAAGAAGCCGATACGGCACGCCCGGCTCGCGCCCGGGGGAAAGTAATTGATCGAGTCGCGCTGGACCTTCGCCCGGGTCTGGAGCGCGCTCGTGTTGCCCGCCCGGAACTCGGAGACCGTGGCCATGGGAATCGTCTTGCCGTCCGGCGTCTCAATCGAGAGCGCCTCGCGAGTCAGCTTGAAGTCGGGCACTTTGTCGCGCAGCGTGACGCCGATTTCGAGGAGCATCCATTCCTCGCCGAGCGACCGGTTGGCGGGCTGGTATCCGAGGATGATGTAGCCCTCGTTGTTGTACGCCGCCCGGACGAACTTGCCCTCCAGGGTCATGACTTGCGGCACCCCCGGTTGGGGTATTGCTATGGGCTGGGTCTGGGCGCCGGTTGGAGCGACCGGGCCGCAGAGGAACAGCAGGCCCGCGACGACGAGTGGCAGTCGAATCATGTTCTTCATGGAACCTCTCTCAGAGTAGGCCGCGCGAATTTCGACGGTTTGATCGTTGGAACTGCCGAGCACAGACGGTGCCAGGCGAGACAGCCGCAACGGCAGGACGTTCCCTGGGTAGTTGGCCGCGGCGCCTTGAAAGCGCCCGAAGGGAATGACGACCGGCCGTGAGTGGGTATCGGCCCGTTGCAGTCGGCGCGTCCAAACGACGCGCGGTTACTTTTTGAACAATCCGCCCAGACCCTTTTTCAAGGCCTTCCGCGCTTCCTCGGTCGCGCGGTTGGTGAGGGCGCGCTTTGCCACGCCAGCCACGTCAATCCGCACGACCGGCGCCTCCGCGGAACCGGTAATCGTCGCGGGCAGGGTGACGCGGCCCTCCTCCTGTGTATAGCGGACCAGGTCGCGCCCCGCCTGCCTGGAGAGCTCGTCCGACAGCTGCACCTGGCCTCTGAGGTTGATGGCGCCGCCATCCGGCCGGACGGTGCCGGCGGCAGCGAGCAGCAGATCCTTCGACTCGAAACGCAGATCGTCTGTGCTCGCCGAGCCGCCAGCGATCGTCAGCGTAGCTCCGAGCTTTGTGAACGGTTCGTCCCGTGCGCCCCCGGTCGCACTGTCGCTGTCGGCACGCCCGGAGGTCGCGACGACGACGCTTCTGATGAGGCCGAGGTTCTTGATGACGCCATCGACGATGTCGACACGCGCGGTGCCGCGCGCCGTGTTCATGACCGAGACGGTGTCCATCCCGCGACCGGCGAGATTGAGCTTCCCGGAAAGCCGCCCGGTGATCGAACCCGGTCTTCCGACAAACGATGTGGCCGCGGCCATATCGACGCCCGCCAGCGCGGCATTCAGCTTGAAGTTTGGCACCGCGCCCAGCGAGAACACGAGCGAACCGTCATAGCGGCCGCCGAACACGCCGAAGCCGATCGGCTCGAGTGCCATCCCGTCCTCGGTGATGCGGGCCGTGCCCGCCAGCTTCTCCAGCGCCAGCGCGCCCATCGTCGCGCGCTCGGCGTCCAGGGACACGGCGATATCCATCGGCACTCCGGCCGCTGCGGCCTTGGGATTCGTTGCCGGGCCGGAGGGCGAGCGTTTTGTCGCCGCCGCACCCATCCCGGCGCCGGTCGCGAAGTCGTTCGCGAACGCCAGCAGCCGGTCGACGTTCAGCGCGCCGGCCTTGATCGCCACGTTGCCGACTGGTCCCGACAGGTTGCTGATCCGCCCCGTGATGTCGATCGCCGCCTTGTCGGCCACCAGCGCGACGCGTCGCAGCGTCACGCCCTTGCCGTCCGGCACGACCTCGACGTCTCCCGTCAGCGTCCGCTGGCCGCTGATGATTTCAACATCACGCAGCACGACTTCGTCGATCGAGACGATTTCGACCGGCGGTTTGCTCGCCGATCCGGAGGTCGAGTCGCTGCCGATTGTAAAGGCGGGCAGTGGCAGCTCGACGTGAGCGCCGGAGAGCTCGAGCCGGGCGTGCTCGATGCGCCGCGACAGCAGCGCCGCGAAATCGGTGCCGACGTGCAGCGTGTCGACTCGAATGCGAGTCGGCTCGCCGATCATGACCTGTCCAAGATTCACCGTGACGCGGGGAAAGATCGTCGCCGCGATGCTGCCGACTTTCACCGGCTGGCCGAGCGCCTTCGACAACTGATCGGCGAGTGCCGTGCGCACGGTGTCCTTCCCGAAAACGGTTTTGGCCCACAGGAACAGGCCAGTCGAGAGAAGAACGATCAGGACGAGAGCGGCAACGAGAGCTTTCTTGAGCATAAGTCTGTGAGTCGTCCCGGCGATGTTTGTCCCTGACGACAATTGTAAGGCGTCGTTTCATGGGATGGACGAGCGTGCTGCATGAATCCGATACGTGAACCCAGCCGATTCTCCAGGTAGCACGGCGGGCTTGCGTGCTTGTCTGTGTCCGGCGGCGTCAAGCTCAACATGATCCCGAAAGACGGCGGCAACCGGTTCAACGGG
>Ga0207701_10003944_pt1 | contig 15153 bp, 13 predicted proteins | sample KBSSwiSSwithPhiX_FD_184294 | JGI IMG/M metagenome (GOLD analysis project Ga0207701, IMG submission 184294) | Switchgrass rhizosphere bulk soil microbial communities from Kellogg Biological Station, Michigan, USA, with PhiX - S5 (SPAdes) (version 2) | ecosystem: Environmental > Terrestrial >... | reverse complement strand
TGGTCTTGCGCGAAATGAGCTTTGACGGCGAACATCCCTGGCGGAGGTTGGCGATCCGCTCACCGCAACCACGTCTAGTATTGCTTTGGCTGGCGCGAAAGGGAATTCGGAATTGGACGATGTGTTGTTGCTCACGCTGCTTCTGGTGCCGTTTACCGGCAGCGTCGCGGCGGGTCTGTGTCGCGCGAATGCACGAAATACGGAAGCATGGCTCGCAGCAGCGGTCGCGCTGACAGCGTTCCTTACTGCGTCGACGTTTTATCCCCGAGTTACCGGCGGCGACGTGGCCCGCCTCGAGGTCGAGTGGTTACCTGAATTCGGGCTGAATTTCGTGCTGCGGATCGACGGCTACGCATGGATGTTTGCCACGCTCGTTACGCTCATCGGTTTTCTCGTGGTGCTTTACGCGCGCTATTACATGTCGCCGCGAGATCCAGTCCCGCGCTTCTTCGCTTTCCTGCTCGCTTTCATGGGCTCGATGCTCGGGGTGGTGCTTTCAGGGAATTTGATCCAGCTGGTGTTCTTCTGGGAGCTCACAAGCCTCTTCTCGTTTCTGCTGATCGGTTACTGGCACCACAACCCGGAAGCCCGCGAGGGTGCGCGCATGGCCCTCATCGTCACGTCTGCCGGCGGCCTGTGTCTTCTTGCAGGTGTGCTGCTCCTCGGGCGCATCGTCGGCAGCTATGACCTGAGCGAGGTGCTCGCCGCGGGCGATCTCATCCGCTCGCACGAGCTCTACCTTCCTGCGCTGATTCTCGTCGTCGTCGGGGCGCTCACGAAGAGCGCGCAGTTCCCGTTCCACTTCTGGCTCCCGCACGCGATGGCGGCGCCCACCCCGGTTTCGGCTTATCTGCATTCGGCAGCGATGGTGAAGCTGGGTGTCTTCCTGCTGGCGCGGCTGTGGCCGGTGCTTGCAGGGACGGATGCCTGGATGTGGATCGTCGGTCTGGCCGGCCTCTGCACGTTCGTACTCGGCGCCTACATGGCGATCTTCCAGCACGATCTCAAGGGTCTGCTTGCGTATTCGACGATCAGCCATCTCGGGCTGATCACCCTGCTGCTGGGCCTGAATAGCCCGCTCGCCGCCGTGGCGGCGATCTTCCACATCATGAATCATGCCACGTTCAAGGCATCGCTCTTTATGGGTGTGGGCGTGATCGACCACGAGACTGGAACGCGCGATATCCGCCGCTTGAGCGGGCTTTATCGTTTTATGCCGATCAGCGCGACACTCGCGATCGTGGCCGCTGCGGCCATGGCCGGTGTGCCATTGCTGAACGGATTCCTATCGAAAGAGATGTTCTTTAGCGAGGCGCTGGAAGTCGAGGGGCCGTTCCCGGCGCTCGACCCGCTGCTGCCATATATCGCGACATTTGCGGGCATGTTCAGCGTGGCTTATTCCCTGCGTTTCATCCATGGCGTGTTTTTCGGCTCGCAACCGACGGATCTACCACGCGAGCCGCACGAGGCGCCACCCTGGATGCGGTTTCCAATCGAGCTGCTGGTCGTGGCGTGTGTGGTCGTGGGCGTGTTCCCGAACGTGACGATCGGACCTTTCCTTGATGTCGCGGCGCACGCGGTGCTCGGCTCGGCCACGCCGGAATACAGTCTGGCACTCTGGCACGGCCTCACGCTCCCGCTCGTGATGAGCTTGTTATCGATGACGGGTGGAACGCTGTTCTACGTATTGCTATACAGATATCTCACAGGCGGGAAGGATGGAGTACCGCTGCTTCCAAGAATCGATGCCAGACGCCTCTTCGATCGCGTGCTGGTCACGCTGTCCTGGCGCTGGGCCCGCGGCCTCGAGGCGTTTCTTGGTACGCGGCGGCTGCAGCCTCAACTCCGCTGGCTGGTGGCGATGGTCATCGTCGCCGCGCTCTGGCCCCTCTATCGACATGGGTTCGAAGCCGGGCAAGCAGGTAGCACCCGGATCGATGTGGTGCTCGCGCTCGTCTGGATCGTCGGCGGAGCCTGTGCGATGGGCGCGGCATGGCAAGCCAAGTTTCACCGGCTCGCGGCATTGATAATGACGGGCGGGACGGGCCTCGTCACCTGCATCACCTTCATCTGGTTCTCCGCACCCGACCTCGCGCTCACCCAGCTTCTCGTCGAGATCGTCACGACGGTCTTGATCCTCCTCGGGCTGCGCTGGCTCCCGAAGCGCGTGCCCTTTACGCCCACGTGGGCGGGCGCCCTCGAGGCATTGCCGCGCAGGCTGCGCGACCTGGCGCTTGCCATTACGGCGGGTGGTGGTCTCTCGATGATTGCATATGCGGTCATGACGCGTCCCCTGCCAGACACGATATCGCGCTATTTCGTTACGCACGCTTATTCCGAAGGCGGCGGCACGAACGTCGTCAACGTCATCCTGGTCGACTTCCGTGGATTTGATACGCTGGGCGAGATCACGGTACTGGGCGCGGTGGGCATCGCCGTATACGCGCTCCTGCGCAGGTTCCGTCCAGCGCCCGAGAGCATGGGTCCGCCACCGCCGCAACGGCTGCAGAGCGCCCAAAGCGCTGCTGACGACCTCATGGTGCCGGCCGTCCTCATGCACGCCATGTTCCCGGCGATCGCGGTATTTGCGATCTATCTGCTCATGCGTGGCCACAACATGCCGGGCGGCGGTTTTGTCGCGGGCCTCACGTTCGCTGTCGCCGTCATCCTGCAATACATGGGCGGCGGAACGCGCTGGGTCGAGGCCCGTCTTGATCTCGAACCCATGCGCCTCATTGGTGTGGGACTTCTGCTTGCTGCCGCGACCGGTCTTGCTGCCTGGATCTTCTCGCACCCGTTTCTCACCTCGCACACTGCTCACGTCGCGCTGCCGATTGTCGGAGAGCTTCACCTGCCGAGTGCATTCGTCTTCGACCTCGGCGTCTTCTCGCTGGTCGTGGGCGCCACGACACTCATGCTGATTGCGCTGGCGCACCAGTCGATACGCGGCCACCGCGTTCCCCGTCAGACATGAACGAGCTCATCATCGCGCTCGCGATCGGCGTGCTCACCGGCTCTGGAGTCTGGCTGCTGCTGCGCCCGCGCACGTTCCAGGTGGTGATCGGATTGTCGTTGCTTTCGTACGCGGTGAACCTCTTCATTTTCGCGATGGGACGCATGCGGGTGGACGCCACACCGATCGTGGCGGCGGCGACTATCGCCAATCCTGCGGCATTCGATGATCCGCTTCCGCAGGCGCTCGTGCTGACCGCGATCGTGATCAGCTTCGCCATGACCGCGCTGTTACTCGTCGTGCTGCTCGCAGCGCGCGGTCTTACAGGCACCGACCACGTCGACGGCACGGAGCCGGGAGAGTGAACGGCTGGATCGACCATCTGGTCATCGTCCCGGTGGTGTTGCCGCTCGTTACGGGAGCACTGGTGTTGCTATCCGAAGAACACCGTGTAGCGCTCAAAGGCACGATCAGCCTCGCTTCGATGCTCATGCTGGTGGCTGCCGCAACAGCACTGCTGCGGCTCGTCGATACTTCGTCGATGCAGGTCTACAGCGTTGGCGATTGGCCGGCGCCTTTCGGCATCGTGCTCGTGGCGGACCGGCTCTCAGCCACGATGGTGATGCTTGCAAGCCTCCTGGGCCTTGCTGCGCTGACGTTCTCGCTGGCGCGCTGGCAACGCGCGGGACCGCGCTTTCACGCACTCCTCCAGTTTCTGCTCATGGGCGTGAATGGCGCGTTTTTAACCGGCGACATTTTCAATCTGTTCGTGTTCTTCGAAGTTTTCCTCGCCGCCTCGTACGGTCTTGCGCTGCATGGAGCGGGCGCCGCACGCGTGCGGGCGAGCCTGCATTACATCAGCGTCAATCTCACCGCGTCGCTCCTTTTCCTGATCGGTGCCAGTCTGCTCTACGCCGTCACAGGCACGCTCAACATGGCCGATCTCGCCGCCCGTGCGCCCACCGTGGCGGCCCAGGACCGCGTGCTGCTGGAGGCCGGCAGCGCCATTCTGGGCATCGCGTTTCTGGTCAAGGCCGGCATGTGGCCGCTCGGCTTCTGGCTGCCGGGCACCTATGGCGCAGCAAGCGCACCTGCAGGCGCCATGTTTGCGATTCTTACGAAGATCGGGGTGTATGCCGTGCTCCGAATGTGGCTACTCCTTTTCGGTGACCCGGCCGGAGGCTCTGCGAGCTTCGGCGGTACCTGGTTATTGATCGGCGGCATGCTGACGCTCGCGTTTGGCACGATCGGTGTTCTCGCTTCCCAGGACATGCCGCGGCTCGCGAGCTACAGCCTGGTCGTGTCTGCCGGTACGCTCCTCGCGGCGATCGGTATGGCGACAACGATGGTCACCGCCGCGGCGCTCTACTATCTCGTGGTATCCACGCTGGGCGTCAGTGCGTTCTTTCTGCTGATCGAGTTGGTCGAGCGCGGACGTAAGCCGGGCGCCGACATCCTCGCAGTGACAGCGGAAGCGTTCGGAGAGGGGAATGAAGAACTCGAACCGGAAGAAGAGGTCGGCATCGCGATTCCCGCGACGATAGCGGTGCTGGGACTCGCCTTCGCCTGCTGCGCGCTCCTCATAGCGGGCCTGCCGCCGCTGCCTGGCTTTATCGCGAAATTCGCACTGCTTACCGCGATCTTCCGAGCAGACCCGATTCCCGGCGCGGCATGGGCGCTGCTCGTTCTGCTGACGGTGTCGGGACTCACATCCATAATTGCGATGGGCCGAGTGGGTATGCGCGTTTTCTGGGGTGCGGAGGATCGCATGGTGCCGCGCGTGCGCGTGATCGAAATGGCCCCGATCGTCCTGCTGCTCGCTCTCTGCGTGGCGCTGACGGTATGGGCCGGCCCCACAATGCAGTACCTGAAGGACGCCGCACAGTCGGTGCACGCGCCCCGGGGCTATATCGAAGGCGTACTGTCGAAGCGATGAGGCGCTGGCTACCGTTTCCGCTTCCCTGGGTCCTGCTCCTGGGCCTATGGCTGCTGCTCAATCAGACGCTCGCTCCCGGGCAGGTGATCCTCGGCGCTCTTGTTGCGCTGGTTGCGACTCACGGGTTGAAGCTGCTCGACCCGCCTCCCACCCGGCTGCGACGGATGGCAACACTGCTGGAGCTGGTCGGGCTGGTCCTTGCCGACATCGTTGAGTCCAACATCGCAGTGGCTCGAATCATCCTCCGTCCGGGGCGCGGCAAGCGAACGTCTGGTTTCGTACGTATACCGCTCGAATTGCGACACCCGGTCGCGCTCGCGACGCTCGCGTGCATCATCACGGCCACCCCGGGGACTGCATGGGTGCGATACGATTCCGTTCGCGGGATTCTCACGATGCACATCCTCGATCTCATCGATCACGAAACGTGGGTCCGCACCGTCAAGGACCGTTACGAACGCCGTCTTCTGGAGATCTTCGAATGAGTGAGGTGCTTTTGAACGGAGCGATCTCGATCGCGCACGTTCTTCTCGCGCTGGCAATGGTGTGCGCTGCAGTGCGGCTCGCCCGGGGTCCGCGCGCACAGGACCGGGTTCTTGCGCTCGACACGCTCTACATCAATGCGATGCTGATCATGCTGACGTTCGGCATGCGGCAACGAAACACGATTTACTTCGAGGCTGCGCTGGTGATCGGCATGCTCGGGTTCGTGGCGACGGTCGCGCTCGCGAAGTTCCTGATGCGCGGGGAGGTGATCGAATGAGCCATACCACGGAGCTCCCGACGCTCGTTGCGTTCGTGACGTCCTTTTTCGTCGTACTCGGCGCCGGCATCGCGCTCATCGGCTCGGCTGGCCTGCTGCGGTTCAAGACTTTCTACGAACGCGTCCATGCGCCGACGCTGGGCACCACTTTGGGCACTGGCCTCGTACTGATTGCTTCGACTGTGATGTTCTCCGCGCTCGAGCTGCGCGCGACTCTGCACGAGTTTCTCGTCGCGATCTTCACGATCGTCACGACACCCGTGACCTTTGTTCTGCTGGTGCGTGCGGCGCTGCATCGCGATTCGGCCGAAGGTCACGATCCGACCGTAGAAAAGAACTGATCACGTCGCAACGACCTATGTGAGGACGGATGGGGTGAGGGACGTGGAACCATTCTTGCGATGAGAACCTCGCTCCAAAAATGCCAAGCCCCCCGTGTCGGACACAACCTGACAAGCAATTAGTAGACGAGCGGGTCGCTCTGGACGCTGCTGTAATCGCTGGCGTGCTGCCGATCACCTCGTTTTCTGTAGTCAACCTGGTTGCCGGCGCGTCTCGTCTGCGATTGCGCAACTTTCTTGTGAGTAACTTCGCGGCGCCAAGATGCAGCGAGCTAAAGTCCGTAGCACGATTCTCCTCGGGGCAGATCTACGCGAGGCAGACCTTACAGATGCGGATTTTTTCATACAGCGCATTACGCCGAGTAGGCATGACAGGGGCGGTGCTGACGCGCGCACCCTTTACAGGTGCCGACATGCGGGGTTGCGTCGGCTGCCCGACAGCTCGTCGAGGTAACAAGGCTAAACGCGCAGGAGAATCTCGGTAGGGGTGCATTGGCGCCGCGTCGTGTGTCCCACCGCGCAGGCGGCCTACCTCGAGTCGCCACGGCGATCTTCATTCTCAGGTGCGGCCGGGCTCGCTTTCGGGAGGTGCCAGCCGCGATAGATGCTTCCCAGCCGCAAAGCGAGACACGCGAGCGCTCCCGCCAGCGTCATCGTCGCCGAAGGCATGTCGAGCAAACTGCCCATGACTACGATAGAGGCGCCAGCCAATGCGGCGACAGCGTACAACTCGGCCCGGAGGACGGTAGGAACCTGCGTGAGCAGAACATCCCTCGCCATGCCGCCCCCTATCCCGGTCAACATGCCGAGGAGTGCGGCCATGGGCGCATCGAGTCCGTACGCCAACGCTTTTTGTGCGCCCGTTACGGCGAACAACGCAAGTCCCGCGGCATCGAAGAGTTGCACTGGACTCTGCACCCGGTTGATGAGCGGGAGGAAGTAGAACGTCAGAAGTCCCGCGGACACCGAGATCGCGAGGTAGCGCCAGTCGACAAGTGTGGCGGGTGGGATCGCGCCGATCAGCACGTCACGAACGATCCCGCCCGTGCTCGCCGCAACGAAGGACAGCACCAGCACGCCGAACAGGTCGAGTTCCCGACGGACGGCCGCGACAGCGCCGCTCAGCGCGAACACGAACGTGCCGACGAAATCCAGCACCGTCAGGAACGTCTTCATGTAGGGAACGATAGCGGGAGTCATCGTGTCGGCTTCGATGAAGCAATTCGCATCGAACGGCCAAACGCTATGTCACCTGCTCGGAAGGTGACAACCACGCGCGCGCGGCGACCACGAGCGCCTCCACGCCGGTCTGCAGTGTCGGCTGAATTACCGGGGCGAAGCGGGATTGTGATGATGGCTTCTTCAGGGATCACGTTTTCCTTGGTGCCTGCTTGTAGCGCCCCGATCGTCACTACTGCCGCTTCCGTAGGCGCGAGTTCCCGCGAGACGATCGTCTGCAGGCGCAGCACGGTCGCTGCGGCCATCACCACCGCATCGATGCTCGTCTGCGGCATAGAGCCATGCGCGCCTCGTCCGAACAGACGGATCTGAAAGCTGTCGGCTGCAGAGGTCACGACACCGCTCCGCCCGCCAATCACGCCCGCCGGACCGACCATTACATGCTGCCCGAGCACTACGCTCGGTCGAAGGAAGCGCTTGAAGAGCCCATCATCGATCATCGCCTGTGCGCCCTCCGCAGTTTCCTCCGCCGGCTGAAACACCGCCATTACGGTTCCGCGCCATGTGTCGCGCGTCTGCGCGAGCAGCGCTGCCGCGCCCGCGAGACACGTCGTGTGCATGTCGTGGCCGCACGCATGCATGACTGGCACGTGCTTGCCTTCACGATCCGTAGCGGTCGCTTTACTAGCGTAAGGAAGGTCGGTCGTCTCCTCGACCGGCAATGCATCCATGTCGGCGCGCAGCATAACCACCGGGCCGTCCCCATTGCCCCGCAAGCCCACCACCCCGGTGCGCCCGATGGCGGTCGTGACTTCGTAGCCCGCCTCGCGCAAGCGTCGTGCGGCGATGCCCGCAGTGCGCGTTTCTTGCATCGACAGCTCGGGATGAGCGTGGATGTCCCTGTAAAGGTTTTCCAGATCCGGCAATAGGGCATCGAGCCCGGCGAAGGCAGCGCCGCTTGTGGAAATTGTGTCGTTTACAGATGTCGTCATGATGAGCTCTCAAGTGCCGCAAGTGGTGTTGGGTCGGGCCGTTATCCGTCCTTTGAGCTGACGCATTATTGCTGAAGCGGGGGCGCTCGCCGGGGATTCGAGAGCTTCGCTGCACCGGGGTGCATCATCGGCATCACCAGGAAGAGCGACCGGCACACCGTGGTATGCGGGCCAACGGTGAACATCCCGGCGAAGGCCGCGGCAGGATGTGAAAACGTGGCAGCCGATGCGCCTCAGACGCCGACGTAGGTTGAAGTCGGCAGCCCGGTAACGTGAGTCGAAATGCTGGAGGGCTGATGCCGGGAACGCGCGCACCATGGCCGATGCATGGTGCTCTCCGGGAAAAACAGATGCACTTGCGGGGGCGGGCTATGGACCCGCACGCGCGCTCCCGCGAGTCGCAGAGGCTCACGAAGTCGAGCGAAGTCGTGCAGGCCCGCTGTATCGGCAAGTCTAGCGAGCAACTCGGAGCCGCCGCTGACATCCAGCGCTCCATGCAGTTTCGCGCGATCGCACAACCGCACGGACAGCGCATGATGAAAGCTCCACGGCAGGCTCACGACCACGGGCTTCCGCTGTTCGAGCTTGCGAGTGACTTCGGCGATGCTGCTCAGCCCTCTCCAGGTGAGGCGCTTCGAGAACGTTCGTGTTGGCATATCGATTCCCTCTAAGTTGCGCGTGCCAGGTTCCGGTGACGGTCTACCGTAGCAGCCGGCGCGTCAGCCAGGTTTATTTTGCTCTTCGCAGCAGTTCGTGTTCGGCATTTCGCAAATCCTTTTGAATACCTGCGATAACAGATGACAGTCGTTGATACATAGGATCGCTTTTGTGCCATCTGTTTTCGGTTTCAGTGCAGCATCTGTCTGGCAACTCGTTTTGTAAGGTCCTGCTCTTCGAGTTTCAAGCGCGCCCCCCGATTCTGCAGAGCGCGATGCTCGACCATTCTCGGGTGCATTTCGCTGACGTGATCTGCGAATCGAGATCCCCGCTGGCTGCCGTGAGCCGCAGGACCGATCGCGCGAGCGCGTTTGATTCACCTCCACTTCTAGCGAATACTGTTTCCCTGGCAGAACAGGCGGAACGGTCCGATTATGGAAGACCTGCAACGAATGGCCATCTTTGCGCGTGTGGTCGAGGAAAAGAGTTTCTCGGCGGCGGCGCGTCGGCTCGGACTTTCTAAATCGCTGGTCAGCAAGCAGGTGACGCAGCTCGAGCGCTCTGTCGGAGCGCGCCTCTTGAATCGTACAACCCGCGCTCTAAGTCTTACGGAGGCCGGCAGCGTTTTCTACGAACACTGCTCGCGGATCGTCGAGGAACTGGAGGAAGCAAAGCTCGCTGTAGGTCGGTTGCATTCCGAGCCGCGGGGTTTGTTACGCCTCACTGTACCTGTGGCGTTTGGGCGGCTTCACATTGCACCCGCGCTTTCGGATTTCTTGGAACGATATCCGGAGATGAAGATCGATATGGCGACGACAGATCGCTTCGCGGATCTCGCCGAGGAGGGCTATGACGTCGCGATCCGAATCATCGATCAACCTGCCCCGACTCTCGTGGCGCGGAGGCTTGCTCCGGTTAACCGCAAGCTCGTTGCCACGCCACAATATTTCGAACGTCACGGCGTGCCAGAGTCACCGGAAGACCTGGAGCAGCATAACTGCCTTACGTATACCTACTTCAATCCGCAAGATCCGTGGCGACTGCGCGGCCCTGATGGAGATATCTCTGTACGTGCGACAGGGAACCTCCGCGTCAACGATGATGACGCGCTGGCTGCCGCGGTCGTGCAGGGGCTCGGTTTAGCGCTGCTGCCGACGTTCCTGATCGGTGGCGAGCTGCAGAGCGGTCGGCTACAAGCGGCTTTGTCGCAGTACATACCCTTGGAACGATACATCTACGCTGTTTATCTCGCGAACCGACACGTTTCTGCGAAAGTCCGTGCTTTCATCGATTTTCTTCTCGATCGGTTCGGGCTAGAGCCGTACTGGGATAAAAGCTGATCAGTGTCCACCAGTCTCCTATTGAAAGGTGATCATGTCCGTGCGGGTCAGCGTTACGGCTTTTGGCTTTAAGGGTTCGTTCGCCAGGTTGGCATTGCCCGAGTTCAAGACATTGTAGAAGCCGATGGTCGTCTCGTAGCCGCTGGCGGCCGATGTCGTATCTACCGGAATGACGACGGTGTAATCGTGCGCCATCGCTCCGACCGATGTGTAGGTCACCGAACCGCTGATCTTCCAGCCGACCATGATGAGCGTCTTGATGCCCTTGGCCTTCAGCGCCTGGTCGAGATCGGTGTTGTAAAACCGGTCCTGGGCCGAGCTGATGACCTTGATGTCGCTCGGAGCCGGCGCGACCTCTTTCAGCCACTTGGTCATGTTCTGCTCGCGCGTGCCATAAGCGACGACGAGGTCAGCCTTGCGTACCCGTTCCATGAACGGGGTCATGGCCGACAGCATCTGGCCCTTGCAAGTCGGCTGTGAGTTGCAGATGGGCTCGACATAGTCGAGCACCATCAGAGCGGTGGTCTTGGGATCCAGGGTGACGCGGGCCGGGTCGGGGGTCGCCGGCATTTGCAGGGTCACCATGGGCTTGCCGCCTGACTCGGCTGCTTGCGCCTGAACCGCTCCACAGAGAAGCGCAAGGGCTAGACTGCTCGTAGCGGGGATAGTGCGAGAAAACGTCATGTTGAAATCTCCTGGAGGGCCTTTTCGGTTCAGGCGTTCTCAAGCTTCGGAAGCAGGGACTGAGACTTGTGGATGGCATTTTAAACGCCCTTCTTTCACCGACGTCGGTCCATCGCCCGCCCAGCGAACCGTCCCCACGTGACAATTCACGGACGACGTGAGCGCAATCCTGCCCCTGTGCGACGATGCTCATGTTACTCATTCACCATCGACAGGGATCGAAATGAAGCCGCAACAGGTAGCCGTTCCATTACGTGATGGCGAATCCGTTTGATGACAGCGAAACAGATCGGGAGAAGAGCGAGACTGGGATAGGAGTGCCATGCGCCCTTAACAGCCAACAAGGTCGTCAAATCGGCCTGTAACAGTTGGGTATGATCAGCGCTCCGAATCCGGAAAGTGGGGCCCCGCAATGGCGAAAGTCTTTCCCGACGGTTGGCGCGAACTTGCGGCCACTGGCTCTGCCGCCCGAGAGTTGCAGACGCTGGGTGAACTCGCCGCGGGGCTCGATGAGCACTACACCATCTACCACGGCGTGCACTGGACGCGGGTGGAGCGCGGCAACTACGCCATTGTCGGCGAGATCGATTTCGTCATCGTCGGGCGAACCGGCAGGCTGCTGCTGATCGAGCAGAAGACCGGTCTTCTGACCGAAACCGCCTTCGGCATTGCCAAGAATTACGCGGACAAGGAAAAGGACATTCCTTTCCAGATGGCGCGCTCGGCGGACGCGCTGCATGATCGGCTGCGCAAATTCTGCAAGGGCGAACAGACCTTCGTCGATTCGCTGCTCTACTGTCCGGACTATACGGTCAGGCAGCCCGGCACCGCCGGTATCGATCCGGCGCGGATCGTCGATGCGAGGAAGAAGGATTTGCTGATACCGATCATCCAGGCGATCCTGCCGGCAACCGCGCCCGTTGCGCTCCCCGGCCGGGTGACGCTGCGATCGGATATCAACTACCGCAGCCCGAAAGACATTCTCCATGCGCTGAACCGCCTGCTGCCGTTGCAGCACCCGCTGGAAGTGGGCAGTCCGGTCACCGGATCAGAGGTTGACATCGTTAGCTACACCGACACGGCCGACATGATCGCTAAGACGGTGAGCGCGGTCACCCAGTGCATCGGCGTTGGCTTCAAGCGTCCGCACATTGCACTGATTAATTACCGTGGCCGCGAGAATTCCAGGTTCACCGCGTACACGAAGCTGGGCACCTACTCGCTGCGTGCACCAACGGGACAGTACGACCTACTCGGCAATGCCATTTTCACTGATGGCGACTTGCTTATCGATTCCGTGCACCGCTTTAAGGGTCGGGCTGCACCCTGCGTGATTTTCACCGAGATCGACTTCGATACTCTCGACGACGTCGCGATGCGCCGACTTTTTGTCGGAGCCACACGGGCGACAATGAAGCTCACGTTGGTGGTGTCGGAGCAGTCGGCGAAGGTATTGCTCGACCGTTTGTAGACGCGGAGCGACGCGCACGGACGCGCTCGGTTGGGAAAAACCGGCCTCGTCGGTAGCTGTTTTCTAGGGAATGTCTGAATAAGCCATCGTAGGCAATGATGCTGGGTGCCGCTTTGATCGATGGGCGGCGCATCGCCGCTGAAACGGCCGCATCGGCCGCTCTTTCGATGCGATTTGCATCGCCTGCCGGCGTTCTGCAGACACTATGCCCCTTGTCTCATCAAATGCAACCTCACCATGAACAGATTGGCGAGCGCACACGTGGCAAACAGCCGATTGGCATTCTTGTCCAGGCCGCGATAGCGCGCCTTCACGAAGCCGAACACGCCCTTGATGACGCCGAACACATGCTCGACCTTGGCGCGCACCTTCGACTTGGTCCGGTTCTTCGCCCTTTGAACCTCGTCAATGCGCTTCTTGAAGCGGTAGCGCCGGTTGGTGAAATCCAGGGCCTTAGGCGCATGCTCGCGGATCACGTCGGTCTTGCCTTTGTAGGCTTGATCGCCCCATACCCGCGTCTCCTCGCCATGCAGCAGATCGGGCAGGATCGTCGAATCGGCGACATTGGCGGCGGTGGCCACCACGGCATGAATGACCTTGGTCTTGCTGTCCACACCGATGTGCGCCTTCATGCCGAAATACCATTGCTTGCCCTTCTTCGTCTGATGCATGTCGGGGTCACGCTCGCCGGCGGCGTTCTTCGTCGAGCTGGGGGCACTGATGATTGTCGCATCCACGATGGTGCCCCTGGAGACCTTGATGCCCTGCTTTTCCAGGTGAACATGCACTTGCTCGAAGAGCTGACGACCGATCTCGTGCTTCTCCAGCAGGTGCCTGAACTTGCAGGCGGTGGTCTCGTCCGGCACCGGCTCGCGCCCCAGATCGATGCCCACGAAGCTGCGCATGGCGAGCGAATCGTAGAGGGCTTCTTCGACCGCTGGGTCGGACAGATTGAACCATTGCTGCAGGAAGTAGATGCGCAGCATCCGTTCCAGCCCGATCGGCGCCCGGCCGTTGCCCGCCTTCGGATAGAACGGCTCGATCAATGCGCACAGCTCGCTCCACGGCACTACCCGCTCCATCTCAGCCAGGAACGCCGCGCGTCGCGTCGTCTTGGCGTATCGGTCAAAGCCGGATGCCGACAGCGTCATTTGCTTCATCATCGAGTCCCTCGCCGTAAACAGTCTGAAACTTCAACGTACCAGACCCTCACGCGGTGGACATAATCAGAGTTGCCCTAGGTCATCCGCCTCACCAAAGGGCGCCCGCCAGCGCGATCGCGAAGCATGTTTGCGTTGCCGAAGACCGCGTGATAAACAGTCAACCGGTACGCTAAACACTCTAATAACTTTGCGCTTGAGCAGCGCCAAGCTCGTGGCGACTGGCGCGAGTCCTCAGCACAGCCACCGTGAAATCGACAGGGGAGTTTTATGCTCGATTTTCTGTTCACGCTTGCAGCTTTGCTTGCAGTCATCGGACTGGCGTATGGGGCCTTTCTGTGCGTTCGCTTGCACAGAGTGACTGCGGAGGTATGCTCAGACCTCGCGGCATCAACCGCATGGGCTCGGTTACCTCTGCCACAAAGTGATTGGGATCTGCAGCCGAGAGCCTGTACGCCGAGCGCCGGTATTCATAGGCTGGAGTCCTAACCGACGCCGTACGGCTTGTCGAGTATGCAGAGCCAAGCCTCGACAACGCGAGGACCCTCGCGACGCATACATCATGGAACTCTGGTGACGTGGAGATTGCCGGTCACGTTTGCAGGGCCTCTACGTTGCGTTCGGGTCTGTCTTGTTATGGTCGAAGACCCGTTTTCTTCAGAACTCCGCGTGGCACAGGAGCGGCGTGCATACTGGCAAGCTCAGTATGAGGCTGCGCTTGCAGTGGGTGACAGTGAGGGCGCTGCACACGCTATGCAGCATTTGCGGCAATACGACTGGCTAATCAGCTGGATCGAAGGTGCTCGTAATCCCCATTAGGCACCGCAATACCGGCATCACTTTTTTGATTTGAGATGCAAGCGGCCTCTTGAGGCGGACTTAGCGGCCTTCGCTTGACCGATGCCAGAAGCGCGGTGGAGGCTAGGTAAGAACCGACAAGGCAAATTATGCGGGTCGCCGACAAATGAAAGATTGCGTCAGTTGCTCGTTGGCGATGTCCTGCTCCGCAGGAAATGCCCGGCAGAGGATCTCTCGCTGGTGCACGCGCAGGGAGATGAGAACGAAGCCGCACGCCTCGAGTACGCGCTTGGTCGAGGGCGTACTGACAGCTGTAACAGCGACGATGAGGCACGCTGACCGTCATAGCAAACCACAGACGTTTGCTCGTCACTCATCTGCTTCGCATCTGCTCTGTTGAATCAGCACACCGGGATAGATGCCGCTGTCTTCACATTTGGTCCACATCAACCAGGCCTACTCTGATCCCGACGAAGATCTCGCCGTACATAAACGAGAGATCATCGCCACAGGGGGGTTTTGCTACCAGCAGCTACGTCAGTGATGATCCAGGCCTCAGCCAGAACTCACGGTTGGGGCCTTTTCTTTTACACCCCGTTTTTCCTTCTCCCACCTTTGGTCGTAAAATCACTCCTGCCGTCAGAAGACCAAAACAGAAACGAGCGGCGACGTAGCTGGAAGGGTGGATCATGCTGCGCTGGCATTTCTATTCGGCCCCCACAGGAGAGTGGTTCTGGGAAGTCTCAGGCCAGGAAGGTCCTATCGCCAAATCCCCACCTTTCGCGGATTTGGAAGCAGCGCAGGCCGATGCATTGAGACGCGGCTATAGGACTAATACGCCTCCTTCAGGCCAAGGCAGTAACGGAAATCATCAGGAAC
>Ga0207701_10003942_pt1 | contig 15161 bp, 11 predicted proteins | sample KBSSwiSSwithPhiX_FD_184294 | JGI IMG/M metagenome (GOLD analysis project Ga0207701, IMG submission 184294) | Switchgrass rhizosphere bulk soil microbial communities from Kellogg Biological Station, Michigan, USA, with PhiX - S5 (SPAdes) (version 2) | ecosystem: Environmental > Terrestrial >... | reverse complement strand
TGGCTGCCAGCCTCCGGCTACGTGCCGCTGTCCGAAAACTGGCGCGCCAGCCTCGCCTCCACCATCATGCCCGCCTTCGTGCTCGGCAATGCGATTGCCGCGATCCTGATGCGTCATACCCGCAGCGCCATGCTGCAGGTGCTGGAAAGCGATTACGTCCGCACCGCCCGCGCCAAGGGCCTTTCGGAGCGCTCGGTGATCCTCAAGCACGCCATGCGCAACGCGCTGACGCCGGTGATTACGCTGGGCGCGCTCGAACTCGGCACGCTGCTGTCGGGCGCGGTGCTGACCGAACAGATTTTTTCGATCCCAGGTTTCGGCAAGCTGATCGTCGACGCCGTCTTCAACCGTGACTATGCGGTCGTGCAAGGCGTCGTGCTGACGACGGCCACGATCTACATCACGCTGAACCTGATCGCCGACGTCGCCTACATCCTCGTCAACCCGCGGCTGAGGGCCTGACGATGACCGACACCGCAATCGGCGCCATTGCGATAACCGCTGCCGACGAACTGGAAAGCCCGACGCAGCGCGCGCTGCGGCGCCTGTTCAAGCGCAAGGGCGCGGTCGTGGGCCTGGTCGTGATCGCGCTGTTTTTGCTGCTCGCCTTGTTTGCGCCGCTGATCGTGCCGTATGACCCGATCGCGACGAGCTGGTCGCTGGTCCGCAAACCGCCGACATGGCAGCACTGGTTCGGCACCGACGACCTCGGCCGCGATATTTTGGGCCGCGTGGTCTATGGCGCGCGGGCCTCGCTGATGGCGGGTGCGATTTCGGTCGGGATTGCGCTTGGCATCGGCGTGCCGCTTGGCTTGCTGTCAGGCTATCGCGGCGGCTTCATCGACGCCCTGATCAGCCGCATTACGGATGCGATGCTGGCCTGCCCGTTCCTGATTCTTGCGATCGCGCTTGCGGCGTTTCTCGGCCCGAGCCTCGGCAATGCCATGATCGCGATCGGCATCTCGGCGACGCCGATCTTCGTGCGGCTGACCCGCGGCCAGGTGATGAGCGTGAAGGTCGAGGACTATGTCGAGGCCGCGCGTGCGATGGGCAATCCGCGCTGGCGCATCGCGCTGTTCCATATCCTGCCGAACATCATGCCGGCGCTGCTGGTGCAGGCGACGCTGTCGATTGCGGCCGCCATTATCGCCGAAGCCGCATTGTCGTTTCTCGGCCTCGGCCAGCAGCCGCCCGCGCCGTCCTGGGGCAGCATGCTCAACGCCGCGCAGCGCTTCCTGACCAACGCGCCCTGGATGGCGATCTGGCCGGGGCTGGCGATCTTCCTCGTGGTGCTGTCGTTCAACCTGGTCGGCGACGGCCTGCGCGACGCGCTCGACCCAAGGGAGAGATAGGCTCAGGCGGTTTTGACTGCCGTCATTGCGAGCGAAGCGAAGCAATCCATCGAGCGGCATAACGGATGGATGGATTGCTTCGTCGCAAGAGCTCCTCGCAATGACGACGATTGAGAGCTGCTCTGCCTCGAAGTCGGCTCAAACCACCACCTCCCGCAGCACCCTCCGGCAGTCCATCTCGTATTCGAGGTCGATCACGGGGGGACGCGCGAAATGCCAGGTCAGGCCCGATCGCGCCGCGCCGCGACGAACCAGTTCCTCGGCAAACACCGCATGAAAGTCGTGCACGGTGTAGGTTTGCGCTGCGGTGGCATCCTTCCAGCCAAAGCCGAACTCGCCCATGCGGCGCTCCATGGCGCCGACCACGTAGCGGATCTTCTCCTTTAAGCCGTCGGGACTGAGGTCGCGGTAGCGCACGGTGCGCTCGGCATAGGTGGCGCCGCCTTCCAGCGATTCACCGCTGCCCGCGATCACGAAGCTCGGCGTCGTATTTTGGCTCGGGCGCGTGAACGAGAACGCATAGAACGACGGCTCGGCCGGCGGATCGATCTCCGGGCAGACATTGCTGCGCGCCACCGGATTGGTCTTGCCGTCGTAGATCCCCCACTCGCCAAGTGTCTTGACGTAGTGCAGGTTGAAATTCCTGAACCCCTCATCGGTGAACGCGGCGGGCGAGCGCAGCTCGCAGGCGCAGAACGACGTCAGCGGGCGGCCGGCGGCCTGAACGTATTTTGCGATTCTTCCGAAGCCTTCGGCCAGCGCCACCGGATGATCGAAGCGCACGCGCTCGATTTCAAAACCTGGATCGGCCGCCACCCCGCTCGAATACTGGAACACGGCCGGGATGAACCGGTAGTTGCCGGCCGAAAAATCGCGCGTCATGTCCACTCCCGTTTCTTGTTGCTTATTCCAGCTGCATGCGGACGCCCTTGGCGCCGTTGAGCAGCCGCCTCAGGTGGAAGCCGGCCAGCGCGTCGTCGGCATAGGTACCCACCAGCGCAGCAAAGGCCGGCATCGCCGCCGCATCGCCCGCCTCCAACCTGGCGAAGGCCTCACTATATTGCGACGTGGCCGGGGCGGCGAATGCGGCTTCCGACAGCGGCTCGTAGGCGCGCAGCGGCTCGATTCGCCCGCGCAGCACGAGATCGCCGACCGGCCGCCCGCGGAAATGTTCGGTAGCGCCGGCGACCGCCGCGCTGACGCAAATGCGGGTGCCGAGAATCTTGTTGGCGGCCTCGAGCCTTGATGCGGTGTTGATGATGTCGCCATAAGCGGTGTAATCGAAGAAGCGGTTGCCGCCGAAATTACCCACCATCGCCGGACCGGCGTGAACGCCGATCCGGGTCGTGCCAAAATTCACGCCTTTCGCCTTCCAGCGTTCGCGAAATTGCTGGGCCCAGTTATCGAGATCATGCGCGCATGCGATCGCCCGCGTCGCATAGTCCGGCTGGTCGCCGGGCGCATTGAAAAGAATCTGAATTCCGTCGCCGATGACTTTCGCAACCGTGCCTTCATGCGCGAAGATCACTTCCGTCATGCCGCCGATATATTCGTTGAGCAGCGGGCCGAACACTTCAGGCGCCGCGGTTTCCACCAGCGAGCTGAAACTGGTGACATCGGTGAAGATGACAGCGACCTCGCGCCAATGCACCGTCATGCCGTCGGCCTCGCCGTCGCAAGCAAGCTGGGAGGCGATCTGCGGCGAGAAAAACCGCGACAGCGACGCGTGCGCGCGCTCGGCCTCGGCCTGGCGGCGGCGCGCCTCGCGCATCATCTCGACATGGCGGATGGTCTTGTCGATGGTCATTTCGAGATCGCCGAAATCGATCGGCTTGGTCAGGAAATCGAACGCGCCGCGGTTCATCGCGGTGCGGATGTTGCTCATGTCGCCGTAGGCCGAGACGATGATGGTCGATTTCTTGTCCTCGCCCTCCTGCAGCTTTGCCAGCAGCGACAGCCCGTCCATCCGCGGCATGTTGATATCGGAAACCACCATGTCGACATGCGGGTGCGCCTCGAGCGATGCCAGCGCCTCGATCCCGTCATGGGCGAACACGAACGCAACCACCCCGTCGCGGATCTGGCGGCGGAACTTCTGCAGCACCAGAGCCTCGAGATCGGGCTCGTCATCGACGACGAGGATGGTCGCGGTCATGCAGCCTGCCCAAGCCTGGTATCGATCTCGTGACGCAGCAGTGCGAAGTCGATCGGTTTGGTCAACAGGCCGACCGCGCCGCGCTCGATTGCCTTGCGGCGCGTTTCCGCATCGCCATAGGCGGTGATCATGATCACGGGAACGTCGGGCCGCTCCGCGCGTACCTTCGGCAGCATTTCCAGCCCGCTCATGCCGGGCATGTTGATATCCGACAGGATCAGGATCAGCGACGGGTCCCTGATCTCGGCGGCGCGGATCAGCGCCTCCGGCGCCGATGGAGCAAACTCCATGGTAAAGCGTCCGGATTTAATGTCGCGCCGGAATTGCTGGCGAAACAGCGCCTCGACATCGGGCTCGTCATCGACGACGAGTATGTAAACGCTCAATTGCTGCCTCCAATATATTTGCGCATGATCCGTTCGGGATCACGTCTTTGCCTGTGCGGCGCCTGTACGCGGCAACGTAATAATGAATTCGGTAAATACGCCCGGCTCAGTGTCGACGTCGATTGTGCCGGCATGTTGTTTCACCACGATGTCGTGGCTCATCGACAGGCCAAGGCCGGTGCCCTCGCCCGCGGGCTTGGTGGTGAAGAAGGGATTGAACATTTTCTCCTTCACTTCCAGCGGGATACCGGTGCCATTGTCGCGGATCCGGATTTCCACTTTGTTTCCGAGGTCCTTTGTGCTGGCGCTCAACGTCGGGTCGAAGCCCTCCTCGCCCGCTTCCTTGCGCTTGTTCGCGGCATAGAAGCCGTTCGAAATCAGGTTGAGGAACACCCGCGTGATCTCCTGCGGGTACAGGTCGATCATGCCGGCGGCCGGATCGAGCTCGCGCTTGAGCGTGATGTTGAAACCGGATTTTTCCGCCCGCGCGCCGTGATAGGCGAGGTTGAGGCTCTCCTCGATGATCGCGTTGATGTCGGCGGGACGGTGCTCGCCCGATCCTTCGCGCGAATGCAGCAGCATGTTCTTCACGATCGAGTCGGCGCGCTTGCCGTGCTGCACCACCTTTTCGAGATTGCCCTTCAGCATGTGCGTGAGTTCGTCGATCTCCTCGCGGACCTTGTCGTCGAGCGCGGCCGGCCCGAGCACGTCGTTCAGTTCGTCGATCAGTTCCGAGGACAGCGCCGAGAAATTGTTGACGAAATTGAGCGGGTTCTTGATTTCATGGGCGATACCGGCGGTGAGCTGGCCGAGCGAAGCCAATTTCTCGGTCTGCACCAGGCGGTCCTGCGCGGTACGCAAATCGTCGAGCGACAGCGACAGTTCCTTGGTGCGCTCCTGAACCTGGTCGAACAGCCGCACGTTCTCGATCGCGATCACGGCCTGGTCGGCAAAGGTCTGGACCAGGTCGACCTGGCGCTGGCTGAACGGTCCGGGCAGGGACCTCCCGAGCAGCAGCACGCCCTCGACCGAGCGATCGCGCATCAGCGGAACGGCAAGGACCGCCCTGTATTCGCCGAGCACCGGCGCCTGGCCGAAATTATACTCGGGGTCGGCCTGCACGTCCGGAACGTGGGCGGGCTTGCCGTCCATGAAGACCCGGCCGGTCAAGGTATCGCGTCCGGCCTTGATCGGGTTGGCGTTCATGAAATCGACCAACGCCTGCGTGCAACCGGATTCGGCCTGCAGCCGCATCACCTCGCCATCGCGCAGGGTGATCATGCCGAGCGAAGCGCCGCACAGCGCCTTGGCTGATTCCGTCAACGTCGTCAGCACGGATTTGAGATCGAACGCGGAGCGGCTGATCACCTTCAGCACGTCGGCGGTGGCGGTCTGCTGCTGCAGCGATTCGCTCAAATCGTCGGTGCGTTCGCGCAGCTCCTTGAGCAGCCGCGTATTCTCGATGGCGATGACCGCTTGGTTGGCAAATGTCCGCAGCACTGCAAGCTGCTTGTCGGACAGCGGTCCGGCCACAAGCCGCACGACGCTGAGCAGGCCGATCGCCTCATCGCCGCGCATCATGGGCATGATCGTGATCGCGCGGTTGCCGCTGCTCAGGAAGTTTTGGGCCCCGGCGACAAATTCCGCCGGGGCATCCGCCACGTCGGGAATATCCACGGTTCTGCAATCAATCAAGGCTGCGCCGTGCATGTAATTCCGCGCGAGGGGGGTACGGGAAATCGTACGTCGCCACGCTTCGACGCGAGCAGTATCCGGCGCGGCGACCGCCGCGGCATTGATCGTGTCCCCGTACCTGAGCGCGACGCTGACGAGGGCGCCCGGAAAGAGCCTCAACCCGCTCTGCACGATGGCATCGAACACCGGCTGCGTATCGTTGAGCGAATTGCTGATGACTTGCAGGATTTCCGACGTCGCCGTCTGCTGCTCCAGCGACTCGCTCAATTCGAGCGTGCGCACCTCCACCTTCTGCTCCAAACCGGTATAGGACTCCTGCAAGCGAGAGCCCATGTCGTTGAACTGGTTGGCGAGGCCCTCGAGTTCGTCGCCGGTCTTGATACTGATGCGCTGGGCGAAATCGCCGCCGCCGATCCGCGCAGCACCGGCGCGCAATACCTGGATCGGGCCCACCATGCGCCGCGCCAGGAAGATTCCGGCCAGCACCGCAAACAGCGACGCGCCGGCCAGAACGAGCGCCAGGCGCTGCAGCGCCAGATACAGCGAGGCATAAGCCTCCTTGACCGGCAGCTCGACGAACATGATCCAGCGCAGCGGCGAGATCGGTGCAGACGCCGTCAGCACCTCCTGCCCCTGGATATTCAACGCCCCTTGCATGGAATCCGGATTCGGGGCCGCTGCCCGCGGAGGCGGCGGTGCCGGCGCAGGTGCTGCCGGCGTTGCCCGCCCCGCAGGCGCGGCCTGTGCGGCAGCCTGGGCCGCCTGCTCCGCCAGCACGGCCTGCTCCGCCAACGCGGCCTGCACCTGGACCAGCTTCGACATGTCGGTGTTGCGCAACACCAGGCTGATGTCGGGATGCGCGATCAGACGCCCTTGCGAGCCGACCACATAGGCATGGCCGTGCTCGCCGACCTTGATCTGCGAGACCACGTCCCATATCAGCTTGAGATTGACCTCCGCGATACTGACGCCGGCATCCTTTCGCGTGCCGGCCAGCGACAGCGTCATGTAAGGTTCGGACTCGCGGCGGAAATAGACCGGCCCATAATAGACCTTGTTGGCGACGGCCTCGGTGAATTTCGGGTCCTTGGAGAGGTCGAGGCCCGAATCGACGACGTCCATCGCCAGACGCGACACCCGCAGGCGTTCCTTGCCGTGCGAATCGATCTGCGACAATTCGGTAATCGCCGGTACCTGCCGCAACAGGCGAAGCGCATCGAACCGGCGGTCCTGCAACGACCCGGCCGACCATGGCAGCTGGGTGGTCCACCCCAACTGGCTTTCGATTTCCTTGATGAACTGGCCGATCTTGGCGGCGGCGGCTTCGGCCTGCTCGTGCTGAATGCGGATCAGGGAAGCCTTATGCTCCCGATAATAGAAGAAAACCTCGAAAATCCCGTTGGACAACAACGCCACGCCGACCACGGCGACGAACAGCGCGACATATTTGATGAACAGGCGGCTGCGGATTTTGGTCCCCGGCGCCCCCTGCACGGGCGTAGCCGCAGCCGCCGGCGAAGCCGCCAGCGTCCGCCCCTCTGATGTGTCAGGGTGCACGGAAATGCTCATCCCGGCCAAGGTAGCAAGAAGACTTGGGCTTGTCTCTTGCCGCAATGCGGGATGTCAGGGCGAACAGCCCCGGCGGCGGCGATCAGGGCCGCGGCAGTCCTGGCGTTATCCCGCCTCCGGCGCTCAGGTCGGTTTGAGCGCCGGGTTGCCGAGATCGAAATCGGCGATCTCCCTGGTCCGGTCGGACTCGGCATTGGCGCGGTGGTCGGTGGCGATCGCCACATAGACGGCGGGCAGCACGAACAGCGTAAACAGCGTGCCGATCGACATGCCGGCGACCACGACCAGACCGATCGAGAACCGGCTCGCCGCCCCGGCGCCGGTTGCGGTCAACAGCGGCAGCAGGCCGGTGACCATCGCCGCCGTCGTCATCAGAATCGGGCGGAGCCGGACGCGGGCCGCCATCTCGATCGCCGAGCGCCGGTCTAGCCCCTCGTTGAGCTGCAACTCGTTGGCGAATTCGACCATCAGGATGCCGTGCTTGCTGATCAGGCCGACCAGCGTCAGCAATCCGACCTGGGTATAGATGTTCATGGTCGCCATGCCGAAGAACAGCGGAATCATGGCGCCGACGATTGCCATCGGCACGCTGATCATGATCACCAGGGGATCGCGCAGGCTCTCGAACTGCGCCGCCAGCACCAGGAAAATGATGATCAGCGCGAAGCCGAACGTGATCGCGAGCTGGTTGCCCTCCTGAACATATTGGCGGGAGTCGGCCAGATAGTCGTGGCCGAATCCGGGCGGCAGCTTCTTCGCCTCGCCTTCGAGGAAGTCTACTGCCGCGCCAACCGTCACGCCGGGCATCGGCACCGCCGAGAAGGTCGCCGAGTTGAGCTGGTTGTAATGGGTCAGCGAGTTCGGGTCGGTGCCGGTTTCGATCGACACGATGGTCGACAGCGGCACCAATTGGCCGGTGTTGGTCGGCACGTAGTAACCGCCGAGCGCTTCCGGCGACAGCCGCGTGCCGCGCGGCACCTGCGGAATCACCTGGTACGATCGTCCCTCGAGGTTGAAGCGGTTGACGTAGTTGCCGCCGAGCAGCGTCGCCAGCGTGCCGCCGACCTGCGCCATGTTGATGCCGAGGTCGCTCGCCTTCGAACGGTCGATGTTGACCTTGACCACCGGCTGGTTGAAGTCGAGGTCGCTGTCCGAGACGATGAACATACCGCTCTTGCGCGCGGCGTCCTTCAGTTTGACCATCTGCTCATAGACGGCCTGGAAACCCGCGGTCGAATTGATCACCATCTGCACCGGCAAGCCGCCCGGCCCGCCCGGCAGCGGCGGCAGGTTGAAGGCGAACGCGTTGACGCCCTCGATCTTTGCCAGTTGCGCCTGCACCAGCGGCTTCAGCTTAATCGACGAACGCACGCGCTCATCCCACGGCTTCAGCAGCATGCCGGCGATGCCGTTCTGCGGGCCGTTGATGCCGTTCAGCGCAAAGCGAAGATCGGTTTCGGGGAAACTTGCGAACACCTTGTCGAGCTTCTCGCCATAAAAATCGAGATAATCGATGTTGGCGTATTTCGGTCCCTTGAGCACCGCGAACACGATGCCCTGATCCTCTTCGGGCGCTAGTTCCTTCGAGGTGTGCATATAGAGAAAGCCGACCAGGCCGAGCATCGTCAGCGCGAACAGCCCGGTGATCGGACGGTAATCCAGCGAGCGATCGAGCTGCCTGCCGTACCAGCGCGTCATGGCGCCGAACACCCTGTTGACGATCCTTGCAAACCGTCCCTCTTCGGCGCTCTTGAGGAAGATCGAGCACATCATCGGCGACAGCGTCAGCGCCACCACGCCCGACACGATCACCGATCCCGCCAGCGTGAAAGCGAACTCGCGGAACAGCGAGCCGGTCAGGCCGCCGAGGAAACCGATCGGCGCGTACACGGCGGCAAGCGTAATGGTCATCGAAATGACGGGACCTACGATTTCGCGCGCGCCCTGCAGCGAGGCCTGGACCGGCGTCTTTCCTTCCTCCAGATGGCGATGGATGTTCTCCACCACCACGATGGCGTCGTCGACCACGAGCCCGATCGCCAGCACCATCGCCAGCAGCGTCAGCAGGTTGAAGCTGAAACCCATGATCAGCATCAGGCTGCAGACGCCGATCAGCGACAGCGGAATGGTGACGACGGGAATCACGACCGAGCGGAACGAGGCCAGGAACAGGAAGATCACAACCACGACGATGATCACGGCTTCGCCGAGCGTCTTCTCGACCTCGTCGATCGACGACTGGATGAACTTGGTGGAATCGTAGGCCACCTTCATCTTCATCGACGGCGGCAAATTGCGCTCCAGCTCCGGGAACAGCGCGCGAACGCCCTTGACCAGCGTCAGCGGGTTGCCCTGTGGCGTCGCCTGCACGCCGATGAAGATCGCGTGCTCGCCGTTGAAGGCGACGCTGGCGTCGGTGCTTTGCGCCGCCAGTTCGACGGTCGCGACATCCTCGACCCGGACGAAGCCGCCGTCCTTGGACTTGATGATCATGCGCTTGAACTGGTCGAGGTTGCGCAGGTCGGTATTGGTCGTCACGTTGGAGACGATGAAGTAGCCCTTGGCCTGGCCGGCGGCGGCCTGGAAGTTGTTGGCCGCGATCGCCGCCTGGACGTCGTTCGGCGACACGCCGCGTCCGGCCATCTTGACCGGATCGAGCCACAGCCGCATCGCAAACGTCTGGCCGCCGAGGATGTCGGCCGAGGCCACGCCGTCGACGGTCGACAACACCGGCTGGACCACGCGCGTCAGATAGTCCGAGATCGCCGAGCCCGACAGTTCCTCGCTGGAGAAGCCGAGATACATCACGGCCGTGGTCTGGCCGGTCGTCTTGGTCACGACCGGGTCGTTGGATTCCTTCGGGATCAGGTATTTGACCGAGTTCACCTTGGCGAGGACCTCGGTCAGCGCCTGGTTCGGATCGAAATTCAGCTTGATGAAGACCTGGATCGTGCTGGTGCCCTGCACCGACGACGAGGTGATGTAGTCGACGCCTTCGGCGGAGGCCACCGCCTGCTCGATCGGCGTGGTGATGAAGCCCTGGATCAAATTCGCGGACGCGCCGGGATACACGGTCGTGACGTTGACGACCGTGTTCGACAGTTTTGGATACTGCCGGATCGGCAATACCATGGCCGCCCGCAGACCGATCAGCAGGATCAGCAGGCTGACGACGACCGACAAAACCGGGCGCTTGATGAAGATATCAGTTATGGCCATCGCAGATCATCTCGGTAAGTGATGCATTGGACAGGGTCGATTCGGATCCTGTCCGCTTTTCGCCAACACAGCTCCCGCGGAGCCGGTCGAAAGTCTAGTAGCGCGGCGGGTTTGCCGGGATCGGCGGCAGTGGGTCGGCCGAGATCGTCACGGCCGAGCCCGATTGCAGCTTGAGCTGGCCGACCGCCACCACACGGTCACCGGGCTTCAATCCTTTCAGGATTTCCGCGCGTCCGCCGATGCGGTTGCCGGCCTGCACGAAGGTGCGCACCACCGTCAGGCTGGTCTTGCCGTCGTCTTCCTTCTTCTCGGTGATGAGATAGACGGAATCGCCATACAGCGTGTAGTCGACCGCGGTCTCGGGAACGGTGACGACCGGCGGCTTGTCCGGCAGCACCACGGTCGTGGTCGCGAACATGCCGGGCTTGAGGATGCGGTCCGGATTGTCGATCGTGGCCTGGACGCGGATGTTGCGCGTGTCGGTGGCGATCTGCGGTTCGATGGTGGTGATCTTGCCTTCGAACTTGCGGCCCGGATAGGCATCGACGGCGATGCGGACGGTCTGCCCGACCTTGAGCGCGCCGCTGTCCTTTTCCGTCACGGTGAAGTTGGCGTAGAGCTGCGACAGATCGGTCAGGGAGACGATCTGGGTTCCCGCCGTCAGGTACTGACCGACTTCGACCTTGCGAACGCCGAGTTCGCCGTCGAACGGCGCCTTCACCAGCTTCTGCGAGATAATGGCTTGCGTCCTGGCGATACCGGCATTGGCCTGGTCGAACGCGGCCTGCGTCTGATCGACGGTCGCCTGCGGCCCGAACTGACGGCTGGCCAGTTGCTTGGCGCGGTCGAGCGAGAGCTGCGCCACGGTCGCCTGCGCCTTGAAGCTGGCAAGGTCGGCCTGCTCCGGACCATCGAACAACTGCACGAGCGGCGTACCTTCCTTGACGCTGGCGCCCGCGGTGAACATGATATCGGTGATGCGGCCGTTCACGTCAGACGTGACATTGACCTGGTGCACGGCGGCTAGATCGCCGACCGCGGTCAACAGGTTCGGAATCGTCTCGGACTTCGCCTCGGCAACGCTGACGCTTGCCGCCGGCGGCTTGTTGTTGGCGAAGAACTGCGTGATCATCTTGCCGCGGAAGTAGTTGAACCAGACCAGGCCGCCGACCAAGAGCGCCAGCAACAGCCCGACGGCGATGAACCAGCGCACCATCCGTACCGGACGCTTGTGCGCCTTGTCGCCGATCGGCTGACCCTTGATGTGGCTTTCGGTCACGATATTCATGTCATGCACTTTCTGCAGTTACCGATTGTCCCGAATTCGGCGACGGCTCGCGGTCCAGATGCGAAACGATTGCGGCTTCGTTAAGTCCGATCCCGCGCAGGATGAATTGGCAAAGCTGCCGCTCGAGATCGGCGGCGTTGCCGTAGGTCAGACAGGGCACGGCCGGAAGTCGCGCCAGCGCGAACATCAGCACGGTGTGATGGGCAAACCAGAACAGGTTGAGCGGCTCGCTGCCGATCCGCGATGCGTCGCCGGCCGCGACCGCGCTTTCGAGCGATGCGGTGAACACCGGCCCGATCAGAACGCCAACCTTGGCGTAGAGCAACCGCGCGAATTCGCCGTCGTCGAGATGGCTCGTCGTCATCAGCCGCAGCCGCTGCGACTCCTGCTCGTCGGAGCCGTCGGAAATCCGCATGAAATGCCCGACCATGCCCTTGATCAGTTCGACCAGGGTTGCGGTCGAGGGCCCCTGCCCGAGCAGATGCGCGAGGTCCGGGTCGGCCTCGCACTCTTCGGCGAGGATTTCGGCATAGAGCGCGGCCTTGGAGGGGAAGTGCTTGAACAGCAGCCCTTCGGAAATGGCCGCCGCCGCCGCCACGCTCTTGGTCGTGGTGCCGGCAAAGCCGTTGCGGGCGAAGCACCGCTTGGCGGCGCTCAATATCAACTGACGCCGCAGGTCACTCGTCATGCGCAAGGTAGACATGGGCGCGTGAGTAATCACTCACCTTGACCAAGTCAAGGAATTATTGCAGCGCGAAAGGTCTTTTCGGCCCCAATCGGCCGAAATCCGTCTAGATCGGCTGGAACCCCAGCGCGCCGCGGATGCGGTTGACGATGTAGTTGGCGTCCCGGCTGGACAGCACCCGCTCCAGATTGGCGCCGTCGATCTTGACGCTGGCAAAGCGCGGTCCGCCGGCGACGTCCTGCAACGCCGGCGCAAAGGCCTCGACCTCGGCCATGGTCGTCATCGCGCGCGTATCCGATATCCCGCAGGCCTTGGCGACGCCGACGAGGTCGGCCGCGGCCGCGGTGTGGCTGACCTGCCCGCCGGTCTCGCCGTAGCTCTCATTGTCGAGGACGACGATGGTGAGGTTGGTCGGCTTCTGCAGGCCTACGGTGGCAAGGCTGCCCATCCCCATCAGCATCTCGCCATCGCCGGTGATCACGACCACCGGCAGTTTCGGCTGCGCCAGGGCGAGGCCAAGCCCGATCATGACGGCACCCCCCATGGCGCCCCACAGGTAGAAATTGCGGTCGTGGTCGCCGGCAGCCGCCATGTCGTAGGTCGAGGCGCCGAGGCCGCCGACCACGATAGCATCCTTGCGGTTCGCCAACAGCCCGGAAACGACGGCGCGGCGGTCGAGGAGATTTGCCTTGCTCATTTGGTGAAAACCTTGGTTCCGATCAGACGCTGCGACAACAACACCGCGGTCGGCGTGCAGGCGTTGTAGGCCTGCATGGCGCCGGCCTCGACCACCTCCCGCACCTCCTGCGGATGGGTGGCCCGCAACACCCTGATGCCGGACAGTTCAAGGACAGCTTCGGTTTTCGATCCCATCGGCACCTGCCAGGGATTGAACTCGCCCCATTCGCCTCGCATCGTCACCAGCGTCAGGAACGGAAAACGGAAGATCTGCGTCAGCGACAGCATGTTGATGCAATTGCCGACGCCGCTCGACTGCATCAGCAGCACGCCGCGCTGGCCACCGGCCCAGGCGCCGGCCAATAGCGCCACGCCTTCCTCCTCCGTCGTCAGCGACACGCCGCGCATCGTGGAGGAAGCCAGCACGTGGTCGATCAGCTGCGAATGGCCGGCATCCGGCACGTAAGGCACCTGGCGGACGTCGAAGCGCTGCAATATCGAAAAGATCTCATCGGGCCAGGACGACGTATCGGTGGCGGCATGTTCCTCAGCAGCGTCGGCGCGAGCGTGCATTTGCATTTCCAGTCGGGGCGGGAGAGCGGTCCGGGCAGGACTGTAGACGGCGCGCCGCCTAACAAAAGCGCAAAAACGGCATAGCCGCTCCCATTCGAGTTGACCCTGGCCCGGGGACGGGGTTTAAGATAGTTGCATATGCGACTAATTTCGCAACTTTGTCCGTCCTTGCAAAGAGCCATGACGCGCCATGAATCTGGATGCACGGGAGCTGTCGGCGAATTTCGACCTCGAGAAACTGACGCCGGAATTCTATGCCAACCCCTATCCGACCTATCGTGCATTGCGGGAGAACGAACCGGTCAAGCGCATGCCGAACGGCGCCTGGTTCCTGACCCGCTACGACGATCTGGTCACCGCCTACAAGACAACCAGGGTATTCTCCTCCGACAAGAAGAAGGAGTTTTTGCCGAAATACGGCAACTCGCCGCTCTACGAACATCACACCACCAGCCTCGTCTTCAACGATCCGCCCGCCCACACCAGGGTGCGGCGGTTGATCATGGGCGCGCTGTCGCCGCGCGCGATCGCCGCGATGGAGCCTGACCTGATAAAGCTGGTCGATAGTCTGCTCGACGGCCTTGCCGCCAAGGGCAAGGTCGACCTGATCGACGACTTTGCCGCCGCGATCCCGATCGAGGTGATCGGCAATCTGCTCGACGTCCCCCATGACGAGCGCGAGCCGCTGCGCGACTGGTCGCTCGCCATTCTGGGCGCGCTGGAGCCGGTGATCAGCCCCGAGGTGTTTGCGCGCGGCAACAAGGCGGTGGAGGATTTCCTTGGCTATCTCGAAGTGCTGGTGGCGCGGCGGCGCGCCGGGCCCGGCAATCCCGAACGCGACGTGCTGACGCGGCTGATCCAGGGCGAGGACAATGGCGAGCGGTTGACGACGAAGGAGTTGCTGCACAACTGCATTTTCCTGCTCAACGCCGGCCATGAGACCACCACCAACCTGATCGGCAACGCCCTGGTGGCGCTGTTGAACCATCCGGCCGAGAAGGCCCGCCTGATCGAAAATCCGGGCCTGATCAAGACCGCGGTCGAGGAAGTGCTGCGCTTCGAAAGCTCGAACCAGCTCGGCAACCGCATCACGGTGGAGCCGGTCGAACTCGGCGGCAACGCGTTGCCGGCGGGCACGCCGGTAACGCTGTGCATCGGCGCCGCCAACCGCGATCCCGCGCAATTCGCCGATCCGGAGCGTCTCGATATCGGGCGTGCGCCGAACCGGCATCTTGCCTTCGGCACCGGCGCGCATCAATGCGCCGGGATGGCGCTGGCGCGGCTCGAGGGCGCGATCGCGATCTCGCACTTCCTCAAGCGGTTTCCAGAGTATGCGCTCGGCGGCGAACCCGTCCGCGGCGGCCGCGTCCGCTTCCGCGGATTCCTCAGCGTACCGTGCCGGGTTGGGGAGAGCGCCTAGACGCCTACGCCGCCGCCGGCTCGCCGGCGATGGCGCGGTCGATCGCATCGATCAGACCCTGCGTTTCCACGAATTTGGTACGCGCCCGCTCCGCCTTGTCACGGTCAAAGGGTGCGGCGAGAACCTTGGCGTGCGCATCGC
>Ga0207701_10003940_pt1 | contig 15162 bp, 14 predicted proteins | sample KBSSwiSSwithPhiX_FD_184294 | JGI IMG/M metagenome (GOLD analysis project Ga0207701, IMG submission 184294) | Switchgrass rhizosphere bulk soil microbial communities from Kellogg Biological Station, Michigan, USA, with PhiX - S5 (SPAdes) (version 2) | ecosystem: Environmental > Terrestrial >... | reverse complement strand
TGAGGGGAAGGACAGCGCAGTCGATCAGCCGCAGGCCGGGGCCTTTGGGCCCCGGCGAGCCACATCAGAGCGTAGGCTGGACCGGTGTCACTTCGCCGGGTACTTCGTGACGACGTAGTTGTCGACGAGCTGACGGAAGCCGGTGGCGAGCTCGTCGTAGGTGCCGCGCAGCGTGGTGACGTGCTCGCCGTCGATGAACACGGGACAGTTCGGCGCTTCGCCGGTTCCCGGCAGGCTGATGCCGATGTTCGCCGCCTTCGACTCGCCCGGCCCGTTGACGACGCAACCCATGACAGCGAGGGTCAGGGTTTCAACGCCCGGGTGCTTCTTCTTCCACACCGGCATCTGCTCGCGGATGTACTCCTGCGTGCGCTCGGCGAGCTCCTGGAACGTCGAGCTCGTCGTGCGTCCACATCCGGGACAGGCCGTGACACTCGGTGCGAACGATCGCAGGCCCAACGCCTGCAGCAGCTCGCAGGCGGCATAGACTTCGTCGCGGCGATCGCCGCCGGGCCGTGGCGTCAGTGAGACACGGATGGTGTCGCCGATGCCCTCGTTCAAGAGGATGCCCATGGCCGACGAGGACCAGACGAGACCCTTCATGCCCATGCCGGCTTCGGTCAGGCCGAGGTGCAGCGGCTGGTCGGTCTTGCGCGCGAGATCGCGGTAGATGGTCAGCAGATCGCGCGGCCGCGACACCTTGCAGGAGATGATGATCTGGTCGCGGCGCAGACCGCTCTCCAGTGCCAGCTCGGTGGACTGCACCGCCGAGATCACCATGCACTCGTTCAGGATCTCTTCCGAGCTGCGGCCGAGCGCACGGTCGGTGTTCTCCTGCATCTTGGCCAGGACCAGTTCCTGATTGAGAGAGCCGCCGTTCACCCCGATGCGTACCGGCTTGCCCATGTCGCGCGCGACGCCGCAGATCGTCGAAAACTGCTCGTCGCGGCGCCTGCCGGTGCCGACGTTGCCGGGATTGATGCGGTACTTGTCGAGCGCGGCGGCGCACTCCGGAAACCGGGTGAGCAGCAGATGGCCGTTGTAGTGAAAATCGCCGATGAGCGGCGCGCGGCAGCCGGCATCGCGCATCCGCCGCTTGATCTCGGGGACCGCGGCCGCCGCTTCCGGCAGGTTGACGGTTACGCGCACCATCTCGGAACCAGCTTCCGCGAGCTCGATGCACTGCCGTGCCGTGGCTGCTACGTCGGCCGTGTCGGTCATCGTCATCGACTGCACCACGACCGGGGCGCCGCCGCCGACGAGCACGTCGCCGACGCGCACGCCAACCGTCTTGTGCAGCCGAACAGGAGTGGTCACGCTCACGATCCCTCAGTGTCCTTCCAGCCGTCCTGGAGCAATATTCCCTTGATCTGCTCGGCGCGGGCGAGCGCGAGCGCCACCGATTCGTAGTTCTCCGCCCGATCCATCACGCTGTCGATGAACCAGGTCACCGTCGTCTGCGACGGACCGGGGAAAATGGTGGCGTGCGCGGTGGCCCGGCCGCGGGACAACCGCCAGAGAATGGCTGGATCGGTGGCATCCGGATACGACACGGGTCAATTGTACCCGGCCGGGCGCGCCGGCCGTCGCGGCCGCGGCGCTCGTGCCGGGATGGGCGAGTGGTGAGCCGAGCGGTGGAGACCGGCGGAACAGAGGCCGCCGACGCGGTCAGGCGCGATACCGTCCAAGACGAGCGGTCAGGATCGCCTTGAGGTCGTTCTCCGAACGGGTGCCGGTGAGATCGAGGTCGGATTCGCTGAGCGCGTCGATGAGCGCGCGAATCACGTGCGCGCGGCTGATGGCGACCCCGCTCGCGGCGCGGATATCAGCGCCGAGGCGATCGAGGAAGACGATCTGGCGATCGAAGAGGACGACGGTGACCTTGGTCCAATGTTCGGTGTGCGACGGACGCCGTCCCCGCTTCTTCGGGCGGTCGGCATCATCGCTCGCGATGCGCGGGACGAAGATGTCGTCCGCCGTTTTGCCTATCCGTTTCGACTTCGCTGCGGGTCGGGTTGCCATTCAGGGACCAGTCCCGGCCGTGAGGCCGCAAAAAGCATTTAATTAAATTATTACGTATTTAATTGAGCTGGTTGTGCGCGAACGATTCCGATCCTAAAGCACCGCGTCGTCGGGTGCAAGGGCACCGGTGTTCGCCGCGCGCGGTCAGGCGCGGCGACGCCGGACGCGGCGGAGGAACTCCTCGGCGAACCGTTCGTAGGCCAGCGCCCCGCGCGAGCGGGCATAGCGTACCAGCGGAATACCGTGCGAGGGCGCCTCGCCGGCGCGCGGATCCTCGGGAATCTCGGTACGGTAGACGCCGCGCCGGTTGTGCACGCGAATGATGTCGACGATCTCCCGCGTCGCGTGCCGGCGGTAGTCCACCATGGTGAGCAGCACGCCGGAGACCGCCGCCGTGGCCTGGCCCGATTGGCGGAGATCGCGATACCAGCGCAGGAACTGCGCGAGCGATTCGAGCGACAGGTAATCGGCGCGGGTCGGGACGACCAGCTCCGTCGCCACCATCGGTACGCCCAGAGCGAGCAGCGAGAAACCGGAGGGCGAGTCGATCACGATCGCGTCGTACTCGGCTTCGAGCGGCCGGACGATGTCGGCCAGCCGTCGTTCCGGTTGCCGGACGTTGCGCAGCAGCACGTCCATGTTGGCGAGACGCGGCGACCCCGAAATGAGCGACAGCCGCTCGACGTGGGGCACCCGGCGCACGGCGAGCGCGGGACGCTTCTCGTGCAGCAGCAGTTCGGCCATCGAGGGCGAGGCATCCGAGGGCCGTACGCCGAGCGAGATCGACGCGTTCAGATCGGCTTCGAGGTCGACGAGCAGCACCGACCGTCCGGTCGTCGTCAGCGCCGTCGCCAGGTTCACCGCGGTCGTCGTCTTGCCGACGCCGCCCTTGGGGTTGTAGGCCGCGATGATCATGCGACTAGGCGCGCGCGGTCGATAGTTGAGGATTTAATTCATCCATTATAGCCATATCGCCGGCACGGTCGGTGCGCGAGGTCAGGGCGCCCGCGCCACCCTGCCCGCGTGATCGAGGACGGCGCGGACGATGAAGCGCTCGGGCGCCGCCCCGACGTAGGTGAATGGATAACAGGTGACGAGCGTGAGCGACGGCTCGGTCGTGTCGTCCAGTACCCAGACATCGGCGGGGGCGACGATGTCGGTGCGCTGGACGCGATAGTCGTAGCTGGCGGACGGGGTGACGATGCGAATGCGGTCGTCGGGCTCGATATCGCGCAGCCGGCGGAAGAAGGTGTCGCGGTGTCCGGCCAGGCCGACGTTACCGTTTTCACCTGGCCAGGCGGTGCCCGGGATGTGCCCGACGGCCAGCTGCAGCGTGCGTGCATCGCTGCCGGTGCGCACGATCGCCGAGACGCCGATTCGCGCAATTTCGATCCGTCCCAGTATGGAGCCGGCGGGTGGCGTCACCGGACCGCCACCCGAACGCGCCGTGTGCGGCGTCCGCCCGGCGGCCGCGGGCGCCGACGCCAGGATCGCGTCCAGTTCTCGATTCTCGTAGGCCTGATAGACCCTCGCCTCGAGCGAGACCCATGCGTAGTAGCCGAGCATGACCAGCGCGACCGCCATGCACAGCCGCTCGGCGATACGGAGCAGCGGCCGCTCGCGTCGCCGTCGCATGCCTGGAACGACGTCATTCACGATCGCCGGCGCCTCCTCGTTCCGCCTGGTCGACCCGGTCGTCGGGGGCGATGTAGCCATCGCGGGTGCGCACGTTCAGCGTCCGGTTGGACGCCGTGACGATCACCTTGACGTGGCGGTAGGTGCCGTCAGCGGCACTGTTCGAGGGTGTGTAGCCGATGCTGTAGCCGCGGCGGACGTTCTGGGCCACTGCGGCGAACGCGCTGACCGTCTCGCGTTCGCTGCGCGGCCCGTAGGCGACGCCGCCGCTGCGCTGGGCGAGCGTGCGCAGCAGACGAGGATTGCCACGATCGGCGGTGAGGTCCCCAGTCCAGATCGTATAGATCAGGGCGTTGCTCTGGGCGGCGCGGTAGAGCATGTTCGATTCAGAGGCGTGGCTGGCGTTGTCGTCGCCGTCCGACAGGACGACGAGGACGCGTTTCTGATGCGAGGCCTCGGCCAGGTGCGCCAGCCCGCTGATGACGGCATCGTGCAGCGCGGTCAGTCCGCCGGCCGGGAACCGGGTGAAGGCCGAGAGCAGCAGATCATGATCGCGAGTGAACGGGATCGACTCGGGCAGACCGAATCGGACATGCTCGTTGAAGACGATCGTGAACATCTCGTCCGCCTCGCGGCTCGAATCGGCGAACGCGGTGACCCCCGCGTGCACCAGGTCACGTCGCGCGATCATGCTGCTGCTGTTGTCCATGACCAGGCCGACGGCTACCGGCACTTCGCGGTCCGCGAAGAACTGGATGTCCTGTTCGACGCCGTCCTCGTAGACGCGAAACGCGGCCTGCGGGAGCTCGGTGACCGCCTGCGATCGGCGATCGAACACGTTGACCTGCAGCGTGACCAGGTTGGCGTGGCTGCGGAAGACCGGTGGCGACTGCGAATCGCCAGCGGGTGACGCTACCGGCTCCTGCCGGTGTGCGCCCGCTGGTACCGCACCGAGCAGCGCGACGAGGGAGAGAATCAGCGCACGGGTCATGGCACTTCTACACGCAGCTCTTGGCTCTCCTCCGCGATCAACGGAGGCGCGGGATCCGCGCCTCCGTTGATATCTGTAATTCACGCACGCACGGCGCGCAAACCGAGTGCGCCGACGAGCGACAGCGCACCGATCAATGCGCTCAGCGGCAGCTCGCTGGCGGTCTTCGGCAGCTCCGACGCGGCCGCCGGACGCGGAGTCGACTGAGCAGCCGGCGCGGGTGACGGCGCGGGTGACTCCGGCGCCTGCGCGATGCCGCTCGTTCCGACCGGGCGCTCGCCCTGCTGGTCACCAGACGTCCCCACCACGCCGCGATTCCCGCTCAACGATCCCGCCGGCGCGCTTGGCTGTGCCGCGACAGGCGCGTTCCGCAGCGTCGCGTCGGCAGATGCCGATGCCGAGGACGGGGTGTTGTCAGTGCTGACTGCGACACGATCCGGATCGGCGGCGAGGCCGGCATCCGCGGAAGCCGGGGTCACCGAGCCGCTGTCGCTGCGGACGGTCTGGCCAGTGCGGCTCGCAATCCGCTGCGCCTGATCCTTCGGATAGATGAATTCCTTCCCGACCTTTTCGCCCGGGTAGTACCAGTACTGGATGGCAGGCGTGCTGCCCTCACGGGCCTCCTTGAACATCACGACCGTATCGTCGCTCGCGCGCTCGCGCTCTGCCTGGACGAACGTCCACTGTCCAAGCACCTTGGTGTCATCCTTCCGCAGCACCTGCACGACGTCGCGTGAATCGGACATCGGCGCCAGACGGAACTCGTAGCTGCCGGGCTCGAGGGTAACGCCGGGCAACTCGACGGCGCTGCTGAATGTCATGAAGGTTCGTTTGTTGGTGTCAGGTGACTGCGCCCCGATACTCGTCGCGAGCATGGCGAGCACCGCCACGACACAGGCGGTCGTCCATAATGTCAGCCGTTGCATGCTCCTCCTCCTATCTCCCATTCATGGCTGGGCGCAGGCTCGTACGCCCCGTCCCCGTCGCGATAAATTGCATCTTGTGTGCCTTCAGGAGCAGGGCCGTATCAGAGTGGCGATCGCGCGGGTCAGCCGTTGACGACGCGTGACGGCGGCAGCAACGACCCCGACGTCATCGTCGTCGGCGCCGGAGCGGCAGGTCTCGCAGCCGCGATTTTCGCGAGCCGTGCGTTCCCCCGGCTGCGTGTGACGTGTCTCGACGGCGCACGTCTCATCGGCGCGAAGATTCTGGTGAGCGGCGGCTCACGCTGCAACGTGACGAACCGCACCGTCGAGCCCGCCGATTTCTGGGGTGGCCCGGCGCGCGGAGTCAAGCGTGTCCTGCACGCGTTTCCTGCAGCGCGCACCGCGGCGTTCTTCGCGGAGATTGGTGTGCCGCTGCATGAGGAGGAAGGTGGCAAGCTCTTTCCCGATACCAATCGCTCGCGCACCGTCCTCGATGCGCTGCTGCGGGAAGCGACGTCGCGAGGCGTGACGATCCGGCCTGGCTGCCGAGTGCAGGATATTCACCGATCGTCATCCGGCTTTGTCGTGGCGAGTGATGGCGGCGCGGTGATGAACAGCCGGCGCGTCGTCCTCGCCACCGGTGGCCGTTCATTGCCAAAGACCGGCAGCGATGGTTTCGGCTACGAGCTCGCGCGCCGGCTCGGGCACGGATACGTCGAAACGACGCCTGCGCTCGCGCCGCTGGTGCTCGACGGAGATCGGCATGGCGTGCTGGCGGGGGTGTCGCACCGCGCCGCACTCACCTGTGGGACGGGAAGCGCACGCCTTCGCCTGGAGGGATCGCTTCTCTGGACGCATTTCGGCATCAGCGGCCCGGTTGCACTCGACATCTCACGCCACTGGCATCGTGCGCGTGTCGAAGGTCGGGCGGCGCCGATCGCACTGAACGTCTGCCCGACATACTCGAGCGAGGAACTGGCTGAGTGGCTGCGGCACCAGCGTGAGGTGCGCCCACGGGCATACGCCCAGACGGTGATCGGCGCGCTCGTCCCGGCAGCGGTATCGGCCGAATGGTGCCGACACTGCGGCGTTGCTGCCGACACCACCATGTCGCACCTGACGAGAGAGGAGCGGATAGCCCTCGTTCGCGCGCTCACGGCGACACCGCTCGAGGTGCGTGACAGCCGCGGCTACGCGTACGCAGAGGCCACCGCGGGCGGTATCCCGCTGGAGGAAGTCGATGTGTCGTCGATGGAGTCACGGGTCTGTCCCGGCCTGCACCTCGTCGGCGAGATGCTGAACGTCGACGGACGCCTTGGAGGATTCAACTTCCAGTGGGCCTGGTCGTCAGGGTGGGTCGCGGGGACCGCGATTGCGCGGGCGGCCTCGTTGTCGCCGGTCGTGCTTCAGCCGGAGTCGACATAAGTGCCGCGGGCGACAGCGAACGGCGAACCCAGCGAGTGGCTCGTGACCCAGGCCGCCCTGCTGCCCAGGTCGGGCATTGCCCTGGATGTCGCGTGTGGTCGCGGCAGGAATGCGTTCTGGCTGGCCAGTCGCGGCCTTTCCGTGCACGCCATCGATCGCGACGAAGCTGCCGTCTCACAGGTACGTGCCGCGGCGTCCGTCGGGGGTCTGACGATCGACGCCGTGGTGCAGGATCTCGAAGTCATCGAACCCGATCTCGGGCAGGCGCGGTACGACGTCATCGTCGCCGTGCATTACCTGCATCGACCGTTGTTTCCTCATCTCATCGCGGCACTGCGTCCTCGTGGCCTCCTCGTGTACGAGACCTTTACGCAGGCGCAGGCGCGCCGAGGCAAGCCAACGAACCCCGCGTTTCTTCTCGCGCCGGGTGAGCTGCGTTCGCTGACTGCAGGATTGACGATTCTTGCCTGGCGGGAGGGTGAGTTCGGAGGACGTGACGTGGCGTCGATTGTCTGCCGGAAGCCGTGAACTGCGGCGGGCTCCGTCTCAGACCGCGTGGCGCGTCCAGGCCGTGGCGGGTTCCACCAGGCCTGCTAGGAGGCGATCGTTTCCAGCGCCTTGCGAATCTCACCCGCGTTGACGCGAAAGTGCGATGCCGACCAGACCGCACGGCCGTCCTTGACGACGATCGCCTGCGGGGTCTGGTGGCGCACCCCCAGCCTCGCGGCCACTGCGTTCGACAGCTCGCGATGCGTCTGCACCGTCACCATGGCATACCGCGCATCGAGCGATTCCTGGTTGAGGTGATCGACGATTTCATCGAGGGCTTCCATGCTGATGCCGCAGTTGTGACTGTGCTTGAAGAGCAGAAGCGGCCGCTGACGTGATTCGGCGAGGAGCGCGTCGAGCTCCTCGAGCTGATGCAGGGAGGTCAGGTGTGGGTGCATGTGTCGAATTGAGTGTAACAGTGCCGCAAACTCCTCCGTTCTCGACAGACTGGCTCACCGGTAGCGCGGCGCCTTCGGTCATTACAGCGCGGGACTCATGTTTCGAGCGATTCATCGCGCAGGGTGCGGCCCCAGACGCGTTCGATCGCGGGGAGCAGATCCTCGGCGACACGATGCTTGAGGACGAACGCCGACGCACCCGCAGCGAACGCCTGCTCCTCCATTCCCGGATCGTCGGCCGCGGTCAGCACGATGACCTTCGCCCCAAGGCCGGTTGCCGTGAGCCGGCGGGAGGCTTCCAGTCCGTCGACATCAGGCAATCCGACGTCGACGAGAATCACGTCGGGTTGCAGACGCGATGCGGCCTCGAACAGCAGATGGCCGTTGGCCACGAGCCCGACGACGTCGCAGGAGAATCCCAGCAGGCGGTTCAAGGCAGTCAGAATGCCTTCGTAGTCGTCTGCGATGAGTACCCGCGGGCGTGAATGCTCAAGCAATAGTTCACCTCGGCACGTGACCGAACGGCTGCGCTCTTCTCTCCTCTTGCGGGCCACCCTCAGAGCGTGGAGGCGGATCCCGACCCCTTCCCGGGAACATACCGGGCGACGATGCGGAGCAGTTCGGCCATCTCGAACGGCTTGGCCAGCACGTCATCGCCGCCCACCTGCGCCGCTCGCGCTCCTGCATGCTCGGCAGCGGTAACAACCACGATGGGCACGCGCCGGCCGTAGCGTGCGCGCAATTCGCGGGCGCATTGCCAGCCGTCCATCACCGGCATCAATATGTCGAGCAGCACGACGGCCGGCATCTTCGTCGCGACCGACTCCAGTGCCTCCTTGCCGTTTCTGGCGCTGCGGACCTGGTAGCCGGCGTCATCGAGCATGATCCGGATGATCGTCACCATGTCCGGGTCGTCATCGACGATGAGCACATCGTCGGCGCCATTGTTCACTAGCTGCTCTCCACGAGGAGCGGGAGCCGGATGCGTATGGTCGTCGAGGTCTCGTCTGCTTCCTCTGTCAGCGTCCCGCCGTGCGCTTCGACAATCGTGGCAGTGACGTAGCGCCCCACACCCAGATCGTCGAATTCGTAGTCCTTCTGCGGGCCCTCACTGCTGTGGTTTGCGGAATCAGGATAGAAGGCCACCGCAATTTCCGCGTCGGCACCCCGTCGATCGAGGCGGACAGTGACCGGCCGTCCCGGCCGCGAAGCGCGCGCGGCCGCGTCGGTCGCATTCCGCAACATCATCACGAGGCGTTCGCGGTCGGCACGAATCCGGATGTCGGCGCCCGGTCGATAGAGGACGTTGTGTGTGTTGGAGATTCTCCGGGCCTGATTGACGACCTCTTCGATGACCGGGCCGAGCTCGAGGCTCACCTGGTGCAACTGCAGTGTGTTTGATCGAATGCGTGACAGGGCGAGAAGGTTTTCGACGAGTCGTTCGACCCGCACGCATTGCCGCTCGATCAACGCTGTCGACTTGAGCAGCTCCGGCGTCGCGCGCGCCGCCAGCACCTGTGAGGCACTCTTGATCACGGAGATCGGCGTCTTCAGCGCGTGAGCGGTCTCGGTGAAGAGCTCGTCGCGAAGACGGTCCATGTGCTCGGTAGCCGTGATGTCGTGCATCACACTCACCACGATGTCGGCGGAGGTTCCATTCTCCGAGCGGACGGCGGCGGCGGTGCATGAGATGACCAGCTCGGCGTCCTCCCGCGGGTAGAGCAGTGCCTTGTAGCGAATCGGTCCCTGCTCGTCGAAGACGCGCTGGGAGACGAATTGATCTGGTGGCACGAGGCGCCCATCCGGGTACGACACGTGGAACCGGCGAGAGAACTCCTGGGCGCCCATTCCGTTCAAGGCGTCGCGGTTCTCCGCCCGGAGCATGCGCACCGCTGCGGGATTGGCGTGTGCAATCGTCCGATCCGAGCCGAGGAGCAGGACGCCGTCGCCGATGCTCTCGAGGACGGCCGAGGTCGTCTTCGTTGCCCTGGTGAGCCGGGCGGCGGCGCGCATCGTGACCGCGTAGAGGAACAATGCCGTCAGTCCGACGAACGCCCATCCCTTGGCGGTCTCGAATCGGGCGATGGCCGCACGGTCATGGATCAGCGCGTACAGCAGAACGTCGGTGAACAGCACCCACAGACTGCCGACGACCACGAACGCAAGTGCGACGATGAGCGCCAGTCGCCGCTCGCTCGCGGGCTCGGCAAACGGAGATGTCTCACGCCTGGCCATTCGACACTTTCACGGCGCGCTCATCGCGCAACCCGCCGGGTGTCATCGGCGAACCTGCGCCGACGCTCACACGAAGAGAGAAGATACAGTTGCCGCTCGAACGGCACGACACGCGAGAAAAAGTCGAACTGGACGAACTCAGAATTTACGACGAGGTTGCTGGCTTCTGCCATCGGACCTAAGACCTACAGCGTCATCGCCCGCGCAGTTGCCAGCTCAGCTATGTGATCGCCCGCCCTCTTGGTGACCGAACGATGCGGCGAGTGTCGCGTCCCTCAGTCGGTCAGGCACGTTTCGAAAGAAGAACGTCGCGGTCCGGCCTTCGCACGATGTCGACACAATCGACGTTCAGCCGGCATCAGCTGTAAAATGCGTCCGCGCCGGCTTGGCGAAATTGGCAGACGCAGGAGACTCAAAATCTCCCGCCCTCCGGGGCATCCCGGTTCGAGTCCGGGAGCCGGCACCACGCTCATTCGCAGTCCTTCGTGAGCTTCCGCAAGGCAGGCCACCCAGGCGTTGCACCCATCCCCCTGCCCCCTTCTGCCGGACGGGCCGAAGCCGGCGCAGGATGACCTGACTCGTTCGGTCTCGCGCCGGCCATGACCGGCTGTCACATTGCATCTGATAGACGCGGAGGCCGCCAATGTGCGCATCGAACTTCTCACGCCGAGCCATCTACTACGCCTTGACGGTCTGTGTTCTCGCAACGGCGCTCCTCTGGCGATCCGAGCGGGCGGTGGCGGCGCAGGATCCGGCGGCCCGGGTGACCGTCGCCGGTTGTCTGGTCGAGGAACGTGAGTATGCCGGTGCTCGCGGGCTGGCGAGGACGGCGACGAGTGACCAGTCGACGACGCAGCTCGTCGTTATTCAAGACCTGCCGTCGAACGGCGTCACGGCCGCCGATGGGAGAGCGACCGTCTATGCGCTTACCGGGCCACGCGAGAACGCGCTTGCAGCGGGCAGCCATCACCGCGTTGTTCTGGAAGGCGTGATCGAACGGGGATTGAGCGGCGCACCGGCACCGCAGCCGCCGGCGGCTGATAGCGCGTTGACACCGACGGGAGCCGTCGGCGTGACGGCGGACGGCGGCCCCGCGCACGAACCGACCGATGCCGCAAACGAGACACGGGTCGCTGCGCGCACGCGTCTTCCGGACGAGCGCGCCGTCTCGGTCAGTGAGCTCGATCGCATCAACGTCACGACCGCCCGTGTCCTCGATGACACGTGCGCCCTCCCCCGGATGCCGATGGCGACAGCGGAATCACGCCCGGTTGACGCCGGTCAGTCGTCCCCCGCTGCCACGTCCGTCACCACGCCGCCGAAATCCGTCAGCACCATCACCGGGTGCCTCGTTCGCCGCGACGCAGACGACTCCTCGACGTCGGGCGTACTCACGCTGCTCGCGTACCCGAGAGACGAACGGCCGTTCCTGACGCGTGGCGCGGTGCCAGGTTCGTTCCCGTCGGGCTCCGGATCGGGAACGGTCGGAACAGCGGGCGCGGCCGCGGGCAATGCGGAACCGATCGCCTACCGCGTGACGGGCGAAGACAGTGCGCTCGCGGGCTATGTCGGCCAGCGCGTGGAAGTGACGGGCGTGGTCGATCCCACAGCGGGGGACACCGCTCATCCGTCCGCAACCAGACGCGCGATCCAAGTCACATCGTTCCGCGCCGTCAGCGGCTCCTGCCGGTAGGCTCGAGAGTCATCTCGCCGGCGATCGCGACTCGTGCGCCGATGCGCGCGATCGCTGCGGGCATATGACCACCGCGCTCGGTGCATCGTGTAAGTCGAATCGTAACGATTCTTCACGGTTCGAGCCGCGAGGTCACATTCCCGCCGCGGACGCGGGAGACGCGCACGAAGTTCATCTGGCCGCGTATCTGCATCCTGCCCAGTCCTCCTTTCGTTCCATTCCTGGAGGACGTCGTGTTCACTCGTTGCTGGCCGCTGCTGCGGTGGGCGTATGTGTGTGCGCTCACGCTGATGATCCCGACACGCGCGAACGCGCAGTCGGCGACGATATCCGGTGATCTGATCGCCTACTCGACCATCTACTCGATTGGCGTGGAGTGGGACATCGCAAACGATGCCGACCACGACGCCCGTGTGGACGTGGAATACCAGGCGTCCGGGTCGGGCGCGTGGCTGGCGGCCTCACCGCTGATACGCGTCGACAACGGCAGTCGCAACATGCTCGCCGGCAGTGTCATGTTCCTGCAGCCGGACACGTCCTATCAGGTTCGCCTGATCCTGTTCGATCCGGATGGTGGCGGCGATGCACGAGAGATTACCGTTCGAACGCAGAAGCTCCCGGCCGCGCCGGCCGGGCGCGTGTTTCATGTCATCCCCGGCTCGGGTGGCGGGGAGGGGTCACTGGCCTCACCGTTTCGCGGCGTTGACGCGGCGCAGGCCGTCGCGCAGCCGGGAGACACGTTTCTGCTCCACGCGGGTTTCTATGGCGCCCGTCTGACCTTCTACGTACCCGGCACGCCCGCGGCCTACATCGCCTGGAAGGCCGCCGGCGACGGGGAGGTGACGCTCCCGGGCATCGATATCTATGCCGGTCACCTGTGGCTCGAGGGGCTGACCGTCCGCGATCAGCAGTATGGGACGCGGACCGATCGGGCGCCGGTCGACGTCGTGATCACGCGCTGCGCCTTCGTCAACAATTTCTACAACATCTACCTGAACGGCGGCGGCAGCGGCTGGTACATTGCGGACAACACGATCATTGGAGCGACGCCGTATCTGTCGCAGAGCGACGAAGGCGAAGGCATCGAGCTGAATGGAACGAGTGGGCATACGGTCGCACACAACCGGATCACCAATGTCGCCGATGGCGTGTCCACCCCGCGGACGAACGTCGACATCTTCGGCAACGACATCTTCGACACTGCCGACGACGGCCTCGAGCTGGACTTCGGACTCGCCAACGTCCGGGTCTGGGGCAACCGCATTCACAACGCGTATCACAACGGCATCAGCTTCCAGCCTCAGAACAGCGGGCCCTGGTACATCGTGCGGAACCAGATCGTCGGGAGCGCCGAAGCGCCGTTCAAGTTCCGCACGACCGACCGGTTCGTCCTCGTCAACAACACCATCGTGAACTTTGCCGGGGGAATGATCTGCTGCAGCCAGAGCCATCTCCTCCGCGGATTCCTGCGCAACAACCTCTGGATCTCTGCACGGGGCGGTCAGATCTGGAACCTCGAGGCACTGAGCGACTGGCGCACGGACATCGATTACGACGGATTCGACTGGGGCGACACCGCCTATCCGCTCGTGTGGGGCGGGGCGATCTATTACGACCTGCCCTCGTTCGCCAGTGCTTCGCGGCTCGAGTCGCATGGTGTCCGAATCGACAAGGACCGATGCTTTGCCGACTTCCAGGTTGCGGGACCGACGCCGACGCAGATCCCTCCACACCTGATGACGCTGCGCAGCGACTGCGCGGCGGTCGATGCGGGTGCACTTCTGCCGAATCTCACTGACCAGTTCACGGGAGCGGCGCCGGATCTCGGTGCCTACGAGTACGGGCTGCCGTCTCCGATTTACGGGCCGCGCCTCGCGACAGATGCGCCGCTCGTGATGATTACCTCGCCCGCGACGGGCGCGACGTTCACGGCGCCGGCGAGTATCACGATCCAGGCGACGGTGTCAGCCGGCGCCAGCGTGAACCAGGTCGACTTCTTCGCGAACGACGTGTACTTGGGGTCGGCCACTGGCAGCCCCTACTCGCTCGTGCGGAACGGCTTGGCCGCGGGGACATACTGGTTGACGGCGCGCGCGGTCGACAGTGCCGGACTCGCGGCGGTCTCGAGTGCGGTCACCGTCGTCGTCGGATCGGCCGCCCCGCCGCTCCCGCCGCCGCCGGCGTCCTGGTCGAATCAGGATGTGGGCGCGGTCGGACGACCTGGCAGTACCGGCGTCGCCGGCACGACATGGGCCATGACGGCATCGGGCAGCGATATCTGGAGCACGGCGGACGCGTTTCAGTTCGCCTACCAGACGTTGGCCGGCGATGGCAGCATCACCGCGCGCGTTGCGTCGCTTTCCAACATCAACGAATGGACGAAGGCCGGGGTGATGATGCGAGAGGATCTGACTGCGGGCTCGCGGCATGCCTTCATGCTGGTCACCCCGAGTGCGGTCAAGGGACTGGCGTTCCAGCGACGCGTCAGCCCGAATGGCGACAGCGCGCACACACCGGCCGGATCCGGTGCGCCTCCGCGATGGGTGCGACTCACGCGTGCCGGCGATGTGCTCACCGGGCAGTACTCCGCGGACGGCATCACCTGGACGACGGCCGGCAGCGAGTCGATCGCCATGCACGCAACCATCTACGTCGGTTTGGCGTTGACCAGTCATGACAACACGCAACTGGCGTCGGCAACCTTCGACAATGTGAGCGTCGGCGGCCCCACCGCCGGTCCGACGTCGACCCTCCCGGTGCCGTGGACGGCTGATGACATCGGCGCGACTGGAGCGGCGGGCGGCACGAGCGTTTCGGCCTCGGCGTGGACCGTACGCGGATCCGGCGCCGACGTGTGGGGAACGGTCGACGCGTTTCGCTACGTGTCGCAGCCGTTGACGGGTGACGGTACGATCATCGCGCGCGTCACATCGCTGTCCGCGTCTGACCCGTGGGCCAAGGCCGGCGTGATGTTCCGCGAGTCGCTGAACCCGTCGTCGCCCCATGCCTTCGCGCTGGTCACGCCGGGTGGCGCGAACGGCGTGGCGTTCCAGCGGCGCATCGTCGGCTCGGATGTCTCGGTTCACACACCGGGAGATGTCGTTGCGGCTCCGGTGTGGGTGAGACTGACGCGCCGCGGTGCGTCAATCAGCGCGGCGTGGTCCTTCGATGGGCAGACATGGTCGGCGATCGGTACGGACATCGTGCCGATGGCGGCCACGATCTATGTCGGACTGGCGGTCACCAGTCACGATGCCGGCTCGGTAGCGACGGCGACCTTCGACAATG
>Ga0207701_10003939_pt1 | contig 15164 bp, 12 predicted proteins | sample KBSSwiSSwithPhiX_FD_184294 | JGI IMG/M metagenome (GOLD analysis project Ga0207701, IMG submission 184294) | Switchgrass rhizosphere bulk soil microbial communities from Kellogg Biological Station, Michigan, USA, with PhiX - S5 (SPAdes) (version 2) | ecosystem: Environmental > Terrestrial >... | reverse complement strand
TCCGGCAGCACGCCGTAGCGTTCGGCGGCAAAGGCAAAGCCGAGCCGGCCATAGCCGGTGATGACCTCGTCGAAGATCAGCAGGATGCCGTGCTTCTGGGTGACCTCGCGCAAACGCTTGAGGTAGCCCTTCGGCGCCGGCAGCACGCCGGTCGATCCCGCCATCGGCTCGACGATTACGGCGGCGATGGTGTTGGCGCCGTGCAGATTGACCAGCCGCTCGACATCGTCGGCGAAATGCGCGCCGTATTCCGGCTCGCCCTTGCTGAACGCCTGCTTCTCGCGGTCGTAGGTATGGGAAATATGATCGACCCCCGTCAGCAATGAGCCGTAGATCTTGCGGTTGCCGACAATGCCGCCGACGGAGGTGCCGCCGAAGCCGACGCCATGATAGCCGCGCTCGCGGCCGATCAGGCGGGTACGGGTCGGCTGGCCGGCCGCGCGATGATAGGCCAGCGCGATCTTCAGCGCGGTATCGACCGATTCAGACCCCGAATTGGTGAAGAAGATGCGATCAAGCCCATCAGGCGCGATCTCGGCCAGCCGCGCCGCAAAATCGAACGCCAGCGGATGGCCCATCTGGAACGAGGGCGCGAAATCGAGGTTCATCAGCTGCCGCTCGACGGCCGCCGCAATCTGCCGGCGGCCGTGGCCGGCATTGACGCACCACAGCCCCGCCGAGCCATCGATCACCTTGCGACCGTCGACGGTCGTGTAATGCATGCCTTCCGCGGAGGCGAACAGGCGGGGCGCCGCTTTGAACTGCCGGTTGGCCGTGAATGGCATCCAGAACGATTCAAGCTGCAGGGTGTTCGGTTTCTGATGAACGGTCATGGGCGTCGCTCCATTGCGGTTTTCTGCATCGACACCATGTTGACGAATGTGTAGCAAGTCCTTTTCTGGAATTACCCAAGCCATTGAATTTACTTGGATCGCTGGATAGTATTCGTTCGATCCGCAACACACTCAACAGCCCGGCCCAACCCAAGAGGCGACGATGAGCATCGATGTCGGCGAACGGCTGCGATTCGTCCGTGCCCACAACAAACTATCGCAGCGCGAACTCGCCAAACGATCAGGCGTGACCAACTCGACGATCTCGCTGATCGAATCCAACCAGATGAATCCTTCCGTCGGCGCACTGAAGCGTATCCTCGACGGCATCCCGATGGGCATGGCGGAATTCTTCGCCCTCGAACCCGACCGGCCGCGCAAGGCGTTTTACCGCTCCGACGAGTTGAGCGAGATCGGCAAGGGACCGATCTCCTACCGGCAGATCGGCGATAATCTGTTCGGCCGCACGTTGCAGATTCTGAAGGAGCGGTACGAACCCGGCGGCGACACCGGACGCATCCCGCTGGTGCACGATGGCGAGGAAGGCGGGATCGTTCTCTCGGGCCGGCTGGAAGTGACGGTCGACAGCGAACGCCGCATCCTCGGACCCGGCGACGCCTACTATTTCGAAAGCCGCCGGCCGCATCGTTTCCGCTGCATCGGCGCCAAGCCCTGCGAAGTGATCAGCGCCTGCACGCCGCCGACATTCTGACATCCGTCGCGTCAGCCAGCCGTATCACTGCAAGCGAAAGAGAATTCAGGCGACCTCGGCGCCGCCAAGATAGGCATCGCGTACCCTGGGATCGTCCTTCAGCGCTCGCGCCGGACCGGAGAGAACGATCCGGCCGGTCTGCAGGACGTATGCCTCATGGGCGATCTCCAGGGCCAGGCTGGCATTCTGTTCGACCATGAAGACCGATACGCCCTCGCCGTTGATGGTGCGGATCAACTCCAGCACGCGATCGACGTAAAGCGGCGAGAGCCCCATGGTCGGTTCGTCCATCACGATCAACCGGGGCCGGCTCATCAGGGCACGCGCCATCGCCACCATCTGCTGCTCACCGCCCGAGAGCGAGCCGGCGCGCTGCGAGAGCCGTTGCCCAAGCTTGGGAAACAGATCCAGTACCCGTTCGAGATCGCGCGCGATCTCGGCGCTGTCGTTGCGCACGAAAGCGCCCATCAGGACGTTTTCCCGCACGCTCATATCCGCGAACAGCCGGCGCGCCTCCGGCACCGACGCAATGCCGCGCCGGACGATCTGCGGCGTGTTGAGACCGAGCATCGAACTGCCATCGAAGGTCAATTCGCCCGAGCGCGGTTTCACCAGGCCGAGGATGATCTTCATCGTCGTCGATTTGCCGCTGGCATTACCGCCCAACAGGCAGACGATATGGCCGCGCGGGACATCGATCGAGAGGTCAAAATGCACCTGCGCCTGACCGTAGAAGGTGTTGATGCCGGATAGCCGCAACAGGGGCTCGGAGGGAGGCATCGTGCTGTTCATGCCGCCGTCTCCTGCGCGCCAACCGTCGACCGCGCCAAGCCGTGACCGAGATAGGCTTCTATCACCCTGGCATCGTTCCGCACCTCCTCGCCGAGGCCTTCCGCAATCTTCTTGCCTTCGTCCATGACGATCACGCGGTCCGAAAGCCGCATCACCATGTCGAGCTTGTGCTCGATCAGGAGAATCGTCATGCCTTCGCCCTTCAACTCGGCGACCAGCCCCTGCATTTCAGCTGTCTCGGTTGGATTCATCCCGGCCGTCGGCTCGTCGAGCAGCAGCAGACGCGGCTTGAGCGCCAGCGCACGCGCGATCTCGATGCGGCGGCGGTTGGCGTAAGACAGGCTGTAGGCCGGTTGATCAATGCGCGGCAGGAGGCGCTCACCGAACCGCGCCAGGATCGCCCTCACGTCTTCGCGCAACCGCTCCTCTTCAGCCTTCACCGAAGCCGGCCGCCAAAGCGCCAATCCCAACTCAAGCAAGGGCCCGATCAGCGGTATTGCCGGCCTGACCGCCCGTAACCGCGTATGCGCGCCGATCAGAACGTTCTCCATCACGCTGAGATTGCCGAAGACACGGCCAAGCTGGAACGTGCGCGCAAAACCCAGACCCGCCAGCCTCTCCGGCGAAAAGCCGGTGATCGGCTGCCCGTCGAGGCGAACCTCGCCCGCATCGGGCCGATCGAGCCCGGTCACCAGGTTGAACAGGGTTGTCTTGCCGGCGCCGTTCGGGCCGATAATGCTGACCAGATCGCCCTTGGCGAGGTCGAGATCGATCTCGTCGACGGCGGTCAATCCGCCGAAGCGTCGCGTCAACCCGCGCAACGAAAGTAGCGGTTCCAGGCTTGAAGCCGGGGTATGGACCGGTCCCGCCATCACACGGTCCCCAACAGGCCCTGCGGCCGAAAACGCACCAGCAACAACAGGACGATGCCGTAGATCAGGATGCGGTACTCCGCCGCGATCCGGAACACCTCGGGCAGCCCCACCAACGCCACGGAGCCTACGATCGCGCCGGCGACATTACCCAGTCCGCCCAGGATCACGATGGTCAACGCCAGGATCGATTGCTGCGTGTTGAAGGTCTCATGATTGATGTAGGAATAAAGATGGGCCGCGATGCCGCCACTGACGCCGGCGGCGAATCCACCGAAGATGAAAGCCAATGCCTTGTAGCGGTTCAGACCGAGGCCGTAGGCCTGCGCCGCGACATCGTCGTCGCGAATGGCGCGAAAACTCCGACCGATATGGGATCCGAGCAGCCGTACCTGCAAGAGTGCAAGCAAAACCATCACCGCAAAGCTGAACCAGTAGATCGACCCCGTGCCGACGAGTTCATAACCAAACAGCGACAGCGGCGGGATGCCCGACACCCCGATCGGCCCGCGCGTGACGGTTTCCCAGTTCAGGATGACCAGGGATATGATCTCGCCGATGGCAAGCGTCGCGATCGAGACGTAGTGCCCGCGCAGACGGAATGACGGTGAGATCAGGATCGTTCCCAGTGCTGCGCTCATCAGCCCGCCACAGAGGATGGAGATGCTCACGGGAACGGCGAAGTCCAGCGACAGCAGCGCGGACGTATAGGCGCCGATCGCAAGCAGCGCGGCATGTCCGAGCGAAACCTGACCGATCGTGCCGGCGACCAGCGTCAGGCTGAGCGCCAGCATGGCGAAGATCCAGGCATTGATCAGTGTCTGAAGCACGTAGTTCGAAACCGGCAGAAGCGGCAACACAGCAAAAGCCGCGAACGCGACCCCCAAAACCAGACCCGGTATGCGCACCGGACTGCTGGGGGCGATGAAGGTGCCGGTGAGCGGTTCAGGCGGTGCCTGCTTGGCGCTGGCAAACAATCCGTTCGGCCGAAACACCAGAACAAGGATCAACAGAATGAAGGCAAACATATTGCGATAGCTGGTGCCGAACACGGCTACGCCGTAGCTCTCCACCAGCCCCAGCAAGAGACTGCCGACCACCGCGCCCGGCACATTGCCCGCGCCGCCGACCACCTCGGCGACCACCCCCTTGAGCGTGGCGTGAAGGCTCATCGCGGTATCGATCTGGTTGTAGTACATGCCGACCAGCATGCCGGAAAGACCGCCCAACGCGGCGGCGATCCCGAAAACCGTCTGGTTGACGCGGTTGACGTCGACGCCCATCTGCATCGCGGCGTCGCGATCCTGCGCGGTGGCGCGCACGGCCCAGCCAAGCTTGCTATAGCGCAGGAAGACAAACAGCAGCAGAGCGGCCGTGATACCGATGCACGCGATCAGGATATCAAGCGGACCGATTGTCCCCGTCCCGATCCGAAAGCGGATATCGGGCAACTGGCTCGGCAGCGCGCGCGGGTTCGGCGAGAAGGTCAGCATCACGATCTGATCGAGCACGAAGCTGATGCCGATCGTCGCCAGCAATGGCGCAATGCGAACCGAATTCCGCAACGGCCGCAGGCCGAAGCGCTCGATGATCAATCCAACCAGCGCGGATGCCACAGCCACCACAACAATGGTGACGAAGAGCGGGGTCCGCAACCCGACCACCGCAACCCAGCCGATATAGGCGCCCACCAGATAGATCGAGCCTTGCGCAAAGTTGATCAGCCGGCTGACGCCGAAGATCAAGGCCAGACCAACAGCAACGAGCGCATACACGTTGCCAAGGATCAATCCGTTGATCGTGTAGTCGAGCCAGGAAGCCAAACTCAGTTCCTAATGAGAGAGGTCACGAACGGATCGCTTCGCTGGCCTACGATTTCTTGTTGCCGTCCCAAAGCGTGAACTGGCCCTTTCGAATGACGAGTTCGGCGTTCATGGCGCCCTTGACCCGGCGGCTTGCGACATCGAAGGTCGCGGGTCCAAAGATGACAGTCGGAACGTCCTTCACCTTGGGGAACGCATCCTTGATCGCCTTTCGGTCGGGACCACCGATCCTGATCACCGCTGCCGCCATATTCATCGCATCATAGGCATAGACATTGAAGGCGTCGGGTTCCTGCCCATTGTACTTGGCCTTGAAGCCGGAAACGAATTTCCGCACCTCAGGACGAGGATCCTCGGGAAAATACCTTGTGCCGAGGTGAATATTTTCGACCGCGTCGCCGCCCAGCTCCAGGAATTTCGGCGAATAGACCGAACTCGCCGCGCAGATCGTCTGCTGGAGCCCGGCTTGCCGTGCCTGGCGGGCAATCAATGCGCCATCGGAATAGTATGAAATCAGGATGAGGCCATCCGGATTGGCATCGCGGGCGCGCACCAGCGTGGAGCGGAAATCGCGCTCGTCCGGAATATACCCTTCGCTGATGACGACTTCGGCGCCGTACTCCTTGGCCGCGTTCGCGAAATGATCGCGGCTGGTACGCCCCCAATCGGTGTTGAGATGCAGGATGGCAAGCTTCTTGAGGCCAAGATGGGTGACGGCATAACGCGCCAGCAGCGGCTGCTCGTCGGCCTGGCTCACGGAAGTGCTCCACATGAAGTCGCCGCCCTTGGTGAAATCCGGATGCGAATTGGTGAACCCGAACTGCACCAGGCCTCCCCGCTGGTAAATTGGCGAGGCGGCCATCGAAGCCGTGCTCGAGAAATCGCCGAGCTCCATGACGATCTTCGAATCCGACACGAATTTCTGGGCGATCGCCACCGACTGGCGTGGGTCGCTCTGGCTGTCCTCGAAGACATAGACGAGCTTGCGGCCGTTGACGCCGCCGGCGGCATGGATTTCATCGAGCGCCAGATCGAAACCCTGCTTCCATTGCGCACCGTATTGCGCGTTCGGCCCGGTCAGGGGACCGCTGACACCGAGGGTGATCGGGTCGGACGATTGCGCAAGCGCGTTGCGCGACATGGCCGTTCCGGTCAGGATGGCAGCGAGCGAGCCTTTGACCAGGCTGCGGCGGCTGATGTTTCTCATGTGCGGCTCCATCGGTTCTGAATTTGCAAACTCGGGTCGTTCGACGCAATTCTTGTGCCACGAGTGCTCACGCGCCGCTCCTGGCGGCAGGCTCGCCGAGCGACAGCATCAATCGGTTCGCCCAGTTGAAGAACGCGGCGCTGTTGATCACGTCGACGATCTCGGCATCGTCGAGGCCGACGCTGCGCAGTTCATCGATGTGCTGCTGGCCAAACGCGATCGGCGTGGTCGCGAGCGCAACCGAAGCCCTGACGACCGCATTCCAGCGCGCGCCGAGATCCGCGCCGATACCCTCGTCGAGCAGGCGCTGGACATCGTCGCGCCGCTTGGAGTGAACGGTGGCAAAGCGCGCATGCACGGACGCACAATAGATGCAGCCGTTGTAGCGCGATGTCGCCGCGGCCGCGAGCTCACGCTCAGCCCGCGGCAGACCGTCGGCGGTATTGTAGAAGATGTCCTTGTCGGTCTTGGTCCTGGCCTCGAGCACTTCGGGATCGCGAACCAGCAGGCGAAAGTAATCGGACTTCGCACGCGACCGATCGACGAGGCCCGCCCAATGCCGGTCCGTCAACTCGGCCTCCGGCAGCGGGTTGATCCAGGGCAGCCAACCCAGTTCATCCTGGGTGAAGGCGACCGGTTCCCTGTTGTCGGCATGAACGATGACTGAATCACCCATGATCATTTCCCTCAAATGGCTTTGGCCGCGGTGCGACCGAGCGAAGCACCGAGCGTCCGCAGGCCGGCAACGGAGCGCACCTGAAACGACAGGAACGCGACGAGCTGTGACAGCGTCACGATGGAAGTGGTCGGCCACCCCGCATCCAATAGCGCCTGCATGGCGGCGGGCGCCGCATCGCGCGGCCGGAAGACGAGCAGATGCGCGTGTTCGAGCGCTGCGGCAAGCCTTGTCCCGAGCGCACGCCGACCACTGTCGGAAACCAGATAAATCGGACCCTTCTTGTCCTCGACCGACAATGGCCCTGCCGGAAAGGCGCCATACGGCCCCTCGGTCCTTGCGCGCTCGATTTCGGCCTTTAGCGGTTCGATCAGGTTCGTTGCCTTGGCAAGCTTCGTCAAATAGAAGTTGGCGACGGCCGGCTCATTATGTACGCCGGCCACGAACGCCGCGACCGCATGACGTTCCGTGGCGGGGAAATCACCAAAATCGACCGGCGCAAACAAGGAGACATAGCTCTTCTGCGCATTCTCGCGCGCCTGCAATCGCCGGTCGCGGATATTGCTCAAGCTCGATCCGGGCTCGATGCCCGCGAGCAGATCGATGATATCGCCTGTCTCCGTACTCATCCTGCGTCCTCTTTCAATTCGACGATGCCCGTGTCGTACTCAATCTGCCAGCACCGCTTCGGTCGCCATGTTCCTTGACCAGCCCAGGGCCGGCGCCACTTTTTCCGCGACCAGTTCGATCGATCGCAGAATGAACGGATGCGGGGGATCGACCGAGTGCACCTGGAAAACGAGGTCGGTCACCCGCTCGAGCGTGCTGTCGGTCCTAAGCGAGGCGATGACGTCGTCGGGCGTCCCGACATGAACATCGAAGGCGGTGATCATGTCGGACAATTTGTCTCCGGGATGCGCATGACCGCCTGCGATGAACTTATCGAGTTGCCCGCGCAGCCCGATATCGGCCAGCCGCAGTGCAGTCGCGCGATCGTCAGCGGCGAAAACGCTGCGCGAGGCCATGATCCGGGGCTCGCAGCCCGACGGCAGTGCGTCGAAATAGGCGTCGATAATGGGATGCTGGATCTCGGCAAGCGTGGCATTCGGGGCTTCCCTGCTCCGGGGCTGTGTCCGCGACAGCAACAATCCGTCGCCAGCCTTGCCCGCCCGCGCGCCGCCGCTGACCGAAAACGTCGCTTGCCAGATCCGGTCGCACAGTTGCGGTCTCGGCGGATAGAGCGTATCGCCGCCGGTGAGGGTCCCGCCGGCCAGCGCGTTGCGGACGATATCGAGATTTTGCGCGAAGATCTCCGAACGTTGCGCACTGTCGAGCCCGAATGCCGCAAAGGCGGAAGGATTACCTCCGGTCCCGACCCCGAGTTCAAAGCGACCGTTCGCCATCAAATCAAGGACGGCGGCGTCTTCCGCCACCCTCACCGGGTGCTCCAGCGGCAACGTCACGATACCGGTGCCGAGGCGAATGCGGGAGGTCTGCGCGGCGACATAGCCGAGGAAGGCGAAAGGGGCCGGAAGCCCGCCTTCAGCCTCGTGAAAATGGTGCTGGGCGATCCACGCGGAATCGAGCCCGCATTTCTCAGCGTGCCTGATCTGCTCCGCCGCGAGGCGATAGCGTTCAGCCGGAGGAGCGGCGTCGAGAAGCCGCGTGAAGAACCCTAATCGCTTCAAATTAACGAGACGCTTCATATCGACCCTGGGACTGGAACAATGTCTTCAAGGTCAAGTCTGCGCGGAGAACATGGTGCAGTCAAATCAGGGCAGCCAAGCGATTTCAACGGATGGAGACACCCGGGCGGACCGAGCGTTCCCATGCTCTTTCAAAGCCGCCCGTCGGAATGTTCAGTTGGCGTGCGACCCGATGTGGGGGCGGTTTTCCTGCAACTCGAAAGTGCATCCGGGCGCGGAACGACTGTTGAAGCGCCGCTTCGTTTTGCCCGCCGTGGCTCACGCCCGCGGGATGGTCAAGAGCCGGGATTCCCGCGTTTGGGCGGCAAGGCGAACGGCGGCATTGGCGGCGCCAAAACCCTGATAGTTGCGGCGCTGCACGACCTCGAAGAAGAAGCGCTCGTCGAAGGTGTGGGTATAGATCTGGAAGAACTCGCCGTCGCCTTCGCGGTCGTACAGAATCTGGTTGTCGCGAAGGGCGGCCATGGTCGCCGCGTCGAGATCGTATTTGGCTTCGATATCGTCGTAATAATTGTCCGGAATCTTCAGGAAGTCCGCGCCCCGCGAGCGCATATCCGCAACCGTTGCAAAAATATCGGTGCAGGAGAACGCGATGTGCTGGACCCCGGAGCCGAAGAACTCGTTGATGAAGCGCGACGACAGCGTTCGCGTGGCCGACGAGCCGTTGAGGATCACGCGTAGGCCCTGATCGCCATTGGTCAGCGCCTGGGACTGCACGAGACCGACGGGATCGGCGATCTCCATCTGCGGCAGACGCTGCAGATCGAGTATTCCGGTATAGAACAGCAGCCAGGACAGCATCTCGTCATAGGGCATCGATTGCGAGATGTGATCGACCGACACAAGACGGTCGGTCGCGGCATCGCTGCGCAGCGCCTCGAAATCGGTGTCCCAGTTCTTGCCTGCGGTTTCAAGGAAGTACAGCAGGCTGCCGCCGACGCCCCGGATCGCTGGAATTTCCAGCTCTCCGAGCCCAACCGGAGAATAGAAGGTGTGCGCCTTCAGGGCTTCCGCGCGCGCCATGGTTTTCCCGGCATCATCGACGTCGATCGCGATCGCGCAGACGCCCGGGCCATGCGTGATGTAGTGCGAATGGGCGAACCCGTCCGGCTCGCAATTGATCACGAGCTCGATATTGCCCTGCGACCAGCGCTCGACGTCCTTGCTGCGATGGGAGCCGGTCTTGCGAAAGCCGAGCTGGCCGAACAGCCCGGAGAGTTCCTTCGCTTTGGCTTCATCGACGGAGAATTCGACGAAGCTGACGCCGCGGCTCTTTGCCCTCGGCTGCAGCCGGGCCGCCGGCGTGCCGGCCGGACTTTGCGCCAGCTTATCCTCCAGCAGGATCAGGGATCGCAGCCCGTCGGTCGCAGTGCGGACGGCGGAGCCGGAGCGGAACTGGTCGTTGAATATCTCCAGCGACAGCGGGCCGGCATAGCCCGTCGCCGCGATCGCCTCCATGAAGGCGCCGACCGGCAGGTCGCCCTGGCCCGGGAAGCAACGGAAATGCCGGCTCCAGGATAGCACGTCGAGGCCAAGCTTCGGTGCGTCCGCAAGCTGCACCAGGAAAATCTTGTCCGCCAGGATCGATGCCATCGCGGTCACCGGAAAGGCCGGCGCCAGCGCGTGGAAACTGTCGAGAATGATCCCGATCGATTTGTGATCGGCGCGGCGCACGATCTCCCAGGCGTCGCGATAGTCGTTGACGTGACGCCCCCAGGCCAGCGCCTCGAAGCCGACTCGCAGGCCGCGCGGGGCGGCCAATTCGCCGAGCGCACGGAAATCCGCAGCCGCCCGGTCAATTCCCCCGAGCGAGGCCGGCGAGACATTGCTGCAGATCAGCAGCAAGTCGGTCTCCAGTTCCTGCATCAGGTCGAATTTGTGCTGCGCGCGCGCAAAATTGCGCCCGCGCTGCGGCTCGGGCATGCCCTCGAAATCGCGAAACGGCTGGAACGCGCAAATGGACAGACCAAGGTCGCGGCAGAGCCGCCCGACGTCGCGGGGGCTGCCGTTGAACGTCAACAGGTCGTTCTCGAAAATCTCGACCGCGTCGAAGCCGGCGCCGGCAATGGCGCGCAGCTTTTCGTCGAGCGAACCGCTCAGCGAGACCGTGGCGATCGAGAGTTCGGCCATGCAAATTGCTCCACTGCCCTTGGCGATGACAGCATAAAGGCTGCGATGGAATTAGGCCAAGGAACTTTTCCTGGCGTTGAAGGGACTTTCCGGCACGGCGAGCGGCGATCAAAATGCTGCGTAACGCTCTCGCAAATCGATACGTCGCCCTTCGGCAGCCGCCTCGGCAATGGCAAGCGTTGCGACCAGGGTCCGAGCGCCATCCTCGACCGGTTGCAGCGATGGCACGGTGCCCCGGATGACGTCGCGAAAATGATCAAGCTGGGCGGCATAGGGGTCGATCGTGGGAGCGTGGATGCGCTGGGCCTGGATCGGCTGGTTCCAGTCCTGCGCGCCGCCTGCCTGCGTCCATTGAACGAGCTCCGGAAACTCGATCGCACCGCGACGGCCCATGAAGCGGTAGTTACTCTGGCCGCTGAACGGGAATTCGGGTGACTCGCCGACACCCTGCTCCGTCGTCCAGGGCGAGACGGCATTGTCGCTGATGAAAAACGTGCCCAACGCGCCGCTTTCGAATTCGATCAGCGCGGCGGCGGTATCCTCCACCGCAAAACCACGCTGGCGATTCGACGCGGCCGCCTCTACGGCAACGATTTCGCCGACGGTGAAGCGCAGAAAATCGATCTCGTGGATCAAATTGAGCAGGATCGGACCGCCGCCCGGCTCCGTGCGCCACGGCGCGATCTCAAAATAGTCGGCCGGCTTGTGCGTGGCCCAGATCGCTGATACTCCGACAACGTCCCCGATCCGCCCCTCGCCCAGCAGCGCCTTCAGTGTCCTGACCTGCAAATGATGGCGGCGGTGATGGCCGACCAGCGATTTGATGCCTCCCTTGCGGATTTCCGCGATCAAGGCAGCCGCGGTCCGAAGCGTGTCGGTGACCGGTTTCTCGATCAGGATGTGGATACCGCGCCGCGCGCATTCGATGCCGGTCTCGGCGTGAAGCTGGTTGGGGGACGCAATAATTGCCGCCTGTGGGCGTGCTTCATCGAGCAACTTGCGATAATCCGCGAAGACGCGTGTCTTTGGGTACTCGGCTGCGACCGCGTCGACATTGACGTCCGCTATGCCGACCAGATCATAGTCGGGCTGCTCACTGATCTTGCGCAAATGCTTGCGTCCGATCAGCCCCGCGCCGATCACGCCGATGGTGACGTTGCTCATGGACGCCTCCCGCGCAGCCAGGCGTTCTCAGCGCCGCTGGTTGTAGACGTCGAGACACACCGCGCCAAGCAGCACCAGCCCCTTGATCACCTGCTGGTAGTCGATGCCGATGCCGAGGATCGACATGCCATTGTTCATCACGCCCATGATCAGCGCGCCGATTACCGCACCTGCCACCCGCCCGACGCCGCCATAGGCCGAGGCGCCGCCGATGAAGCAGGCGGCGATGACGTCGAGTTCGAAGCCGACGCCGGCTTTCGGGGTCGCGGTGTTGAGCCGCGCCGCGAACACGAGGCCCGCGAGCGCGGCCAGCACGCCCATGTTGACGAAAGTGAGGAAGGTCAGCCGCTCGGTCTTGATGCCAGAAAGCTTTGCCGCCTTCTCATTGCCGCCGACCGCATAGATCTGCCGGCCGATGGTGGTGCGCGCGGTGACGAAGCCATAGAGCGCGATCAGCGCCATCATGATCACCAACACGTTCGGCAGGCCGCGATGCGAGGCGATCAGATAGGTGGCATAGATGACCACGGCGAACAGGATCGCGTTCTTGAACGCAAAGAAGCCGGTGGGCTCGACCTCTACGCCGTGGCTGGCGCGCCGGGCGCGGGTCTTGACGCTGACATAGACCAAACCAAGCGCCATCAGCGCGCCGATCAGCATCGAGGTCGGGTAAAGCGCGCCGGCGCTGGGGAACATCTCCGGGATGAAGCCCGAAGAAAGTTTCTGGAAGGTCGGAGAAAACGGGCCGACCGACTGGCCCTGCAGCACGGCGAGCGCCAGCCCCTTGAACACCAGCATGCCGGCCAGCGTGACGATGAAGGATGGAATCTTGAAATAGGCCACCCAATAGCCCTGCGCTGCACCGATCAGCGCGCCGAGCGCGAGGCAAAGGATGGTGGCCGGGATGAAGTGCATCTCAAGGCGCACCATCAGGATCGCGGCAACCGCGCCGATGAAGCCCGCGACCGAGCCGACCGACAGATCGATATGCCCGGTGACGATCACCAGCAGCATGCCGAGCGCCATGATCACGATATAGCTGTTCTGCAGCACCAGGTTGGTGAGGTTGAGCGGGCGCAGCAGCGTGCCGTCGGTGACGATCTCGAAGAACAGCATGATCGCGAGCAGCGAAAGCAGCATGCCGTATTCGCGCAAATTGGCCTTGAGAAAGCCCGCATGCTTTTGCTCGTCAGGAAGCGTTACGGTCTTGTCGCTCATGGATGGGCCTCTCCCAACAACTTTTCTTCGAGGTGCAACTTTTCTTCCAGGTGTCTGTCTACCAGGCTTTCGCCCTTGCGGACGATGACACGCATGATCTTCTCCTGCGTCGCCTCGGCCCGATCAAACTCGCCGACGAACGCGCCGCCGTTCATGACACAGATGCGGTCGCAGATCCCGAGCAGCTCCGGCATTTCCGACGATATCATAATGACGGCCTTGCCGGCATCTGCCAGTTCATTGATGATGCAATAAATCTCATACTTGGCGCCGATGTCGATACCGCGGGTCGGTTCATCCAGGATCAGGATTTCCGGATCGGTAAACAGCCATTTCGACAGCACCACCTTTTGCTGGTTGCCGCCGGATAAATTGCCGGACGTTTGATAGACATCGGAGCAGCGAATGCGCATGCGGTTGCGATATTCGCTGGCGACCCGCAGCTCCTTTATGTCGTCGATGACGCGGCTGGATGCGACACTGTCGAGGTTGGCCAACGTAATGTTCTTGCGGACGTCGTCGGCCAGCAGCAAGCCGAGTTGCTTGCGGTCCTCGGTGACATAGGCAAGCCCGGCGTCGATGGCCCGGCTCACGGTCGAAAGATCCGCCTCCTTGCCGTGCAGCGTGGCGCGTCCCGTGATCTTGCGGCCCCAGGAACGGCCGAACAGGCTCATGGCGAATTCGGTGCGCCCCGCGCCCATCAGGCCGGCGATCCCGACGATCTCGCCACGGCGGACCTGGAAGTCGACATTCTTGATAACTTGCCGGTCCGTATGCTGCGGATGGTAGACCGACCAGTTCTCGACCTTGAACACCACCTCGCCGATCGCGGGCTCGCGCTTGGGGAAGCGATGCTCGAGGTCGCGGTCCACCATCTTGCGGATGATGCGATCTTCCTCGACCGCGCCGGCCTGGCAATCCAGCGTGTCGACGGTACGGCCGTCGCGCAGCACCGTGATGCGGTCGGCGACCCGCGCCACCTCGTTGAGTTTGTGCGAGATCAGCACCGCCGACATGCCCTGGGCGCGGAATTCGAGCAGCAGATCAAGCAGCGCCGCGCTGTCGCTTTCGTTGAGGCTCGCGGTCGGCTCGTCGAGAATGAGGAGACGCACTTCCTTGGACAGCGCCTTGGCGATCTCGACCAGCTGCTGCTTGCCGACGCCGATATTGGTGATCAGCGTGTCCGGCGCTTCGTTCAGTCCCACCTTCGCCAGAAGCTGCTGCGATCGCCGGTAGACCGCGTCGCGATCGATCATGCCGAATCGCGACGGCGGGTTGGCGATAAAGATATTCTCCGCGATCGAGAGCAGCGGGATCAGCGCCAGTTCCTGGTGGATGATGATGATCCCCAGCGCCTCGGAATCATTGATGTCCCGGAACTGCCGCTCCTGCCCCTCATAGACGATGCTGCCTTCATAGTCGCCGTGCGGATAGACGCCGCTCAACACCTTCATAAGCGTCGACTTGCCGGCGCCGTTCTCGCCGACGAGGGCATGGATTTCGCCCTGCCTGACCGTGAAATTGACGTCGCTCAGCGCCTTCACGGCGCCGAAGGATTTGCTGATACCGCGCATTTCGAGCAGGGTCGTCATTTGGTTCCCCGAGCATGATGTCATCGGGCCGGGTTTCGGCGGCCCGATGACGTTCTTTCCCGACGGCCGCGATTTGGTCGCTGCCGCACCTGGTCTTCGCCCGTCTCAGTTGATCTGGGACTTCTTGTAGTAGCCGCCGTCGATCAGGATCTTTTCCCAATTGGTCTTGTCGACGACAACTGGTTTGAGCAAATAGGACGGTACTACCTTGACGCCATTGTTGTAGGTCTTGGTGTCGTTGACCGTCACGGTCTTGCCGCTCAGTGCCGCGTCCACCATGTCGACGGTGACCTTGGCAAGATCGCGGGTGTCCTTGAAGATCGTCGAGTACTGCTCGCCACGCAGCATCGACTTGATCGAAGGCACTTCGGCATCCTGGCCAGAGACGATCGGCATTTTCATGTTGCCGCTGCCATAGCCGACGCCCTTGAGGGAGGAG
>Ga0207701_10003937_pt1 | contig 15167 bp, 8 predicted proteins | sample KBSSwiSSwithPhiX_FD_184294 | JGI IMG/M metagenome (GOLD analysis project Ga0207701, IMG submission 184294) | Switchgrass rhizosphere bulk soil microbial communities from Kellogg Biological Station, Michigan, USA, with PhiX - S5 (SPAdes) (version 2) | ecosystem: Environmental > Terrestrial > Soil... | reverse complement strand
GTCATTACAGCTCTCGCCTTAACTTAAAGTAACCATCGCCGGCGCTGTTTACTGTCTAATACTGGACCATGTTGAAAATAAAAAAGTCGTGATCGGTCTGACGAAGGATAGAGGCAAAGGGATAAAGGATAAACGCTCCAAGAGATTAGTCCGGCCTCTAGCCGTCTTATCAGATTCGCATTTTTGTAGAATCAGTTTCTTGGTAATGGTCAAGAATAAGAATGCTAAAGTATTGGAATCGGATAATTAGAAATATTGAAAAGGTGGCATCAAATTTTGCTTATTCTAAATATTGAAGGCGAAAAAATCACCTGCTGGGCTTGACGCGGCATTAACGATTAACAGGATCGCAGTTAGATGGGTGAGCGATGGCACAGAAAAGCATGATGGAATCGATAAAGCAGGAGATTGTCAGCGCGATCAAGGCACGGGAGATATTGTGGACGCTGTCGTCGATACGGTATCCGGCACGCTGACAAATACCATCAAGGGCAGCGGTGCAGTGGCCACTTCGCTGGTACGAGTATTGTCGGAGACGGCACACGCTTCCATTTAAGGAGTGGCTCAGGTAGGCGGCGATCTTGGGGCTGCTGCCAAAGGAGCTTGGTATGGATGCAACTAAAGCAGCCTCTGCTGCTGCGACAGGAGCGGTTAAAGCCGCAGGCGAAATCGGATCCGGAGTCGCAAAACAAGTTCGTAACGCCGTCACAGGCACCATTGCTGGAGTGAAAGTCGTGTTACAAAATAAGAGAAAGATCAATAAAAAAATAACAAAGAGGGCAAAAAGGAAAAAAAGAAATAAACAAGAAACTGCCGTGACGAGGTAGAACCCTATTCGGAACAACGCGTTTCATTCGCGGAAGGACTGGTGCTCTCATGGATATTGACAGAGAGTGTCACTCCAAAAGGAGACAATTATGCATCCCATGTTTATCGTTGCCATCCCCGTGGTGTTAGTGATTGTCGGCATGGTATTGAACAGCATTGGACTTTCCTTTGATCAACCACCAAGTTCAGCGGAGCAAGATCCAGCAAAGAGAGCGGCGGCGGAAGGGGATGATTACCGCCGCTTCTTTGATCGACAGAGACACCAAGCCCTGACAAGGCAGAAAAGGGTCGGCCAGTATGCCTGGTTGCTGGTGGTCGCCATTATCGGTTCTTTCATTTGGCTGTATATGTACACCGTGAATAAAACCACGGTCGCGACTCAAGTTGCCACCCTGCAAACCTTGGCGACGGAAGACGGGAAAGAAATGGTTCTTTCGATCACTCTGAAGGACGGCAGCAATGTCAAATATCTGCTCAAATCACCCCAAGCCGACGCCTTGGAAGCCGCCAGAAAAGAAGGAATCTCAAAAGAGAAAGTCTCATCGTACGAGATTTCGCAATTAGGCACGGCTTTGAATATCGGTGAAAGCTCGTTACCGCTTGGCCTCGCGGTGAAGATTTCCAATTGACCAGCGAGAAAAGCCGTTGCACTCGGGTGCCCACGGGAAAACGGTTCTGCTGTGAGGCGCGATAGGTCGAGGGCATCATCGTTTAACCTTCCTTATCGGGAGTCGATCGAGAAAAAGGAAAAGGCACATGTCCAAGAATAAAGTGTTCATCGGCTACGACTATGACAATGACAAGGCTGCCAAGGATCGGCTGCTCGGCTGGGACGTCAATAAAGAATTTGATTTCTCTTCCTACGACCGGTCCTTCGACTTCGCGGTCGACAGCGACGAGGCAAACGTCGTCAAACAGGACCTCGCCGCGCGCATCGGTGATGCCAGTCACTTTCTCTGCATCGTCGGTAAAGAGACCTACCGCAGCGCCTGGATGGCATGGGAAATCCGCAAGGCGATCGAGCTCAGGAAAAAGCTCGTGGCCGCTAAGACCGATTCGATTTACAACTCGCCGACCGCAATGCAGGGGGTTGGGGCGTCGTGGAGCACGATGTTCAACTTCGACTCCATCAAAAAGGCGATGAACTGACTCGAGTTCGTCGAGGCGATCAGCTTTATAGCGGATCCTGTGCCGCGTGATTTTTGCCGCACGGCTTTATAGGCCAAGACCGAAAATGACGCGTAGATCGGAAACGCGCTTCATTGTCAGCATTGTTGCTTCAACATTTCCTCGGCTCTAGATGTTCCTCACGACTGCTGAACTTGGTAGCCTGTGGCTGAGATTAATTCCCGCCCGATGGCCGTGAGGTATGTGGATTGAAATTGTCGTTTCGTCAGAAGCTGATGCGTAAAAAACATTCGGCAGCCATCGCACTTTCACGGCTTGAAGAACCGATTCGGGCCGAACTCTTCAGCAGCGAGCGTCTTGAGCAGCACGGGGAAAGCCTCGCCGTGGCTCAGCGCGTCACGACGACTCCGCGCAAGGGTCGTCCGCTGTTGCCGCGGGTGCTCGACAACGGCCGGGTGCTGCTCGAATCGTATCGTGCAACCGCCCAGGCAATCCGTGAGGAGCGCGCAATCACACCTGCGTCCGAATGGCTGGTCGACAATTATCATATCGTCGACGAACAGCTGCGCGAAATCCACGACGACCTGCCGTCCGGCTATTATCGAGAACTCCCCAAGCTGGCGGAGGGTCACCTCCGGGGGTATCCGCGCGTCTACGGATTGGCCTGGGCGTTTGTTGCGCATACCGACAGCAGATTCGATCCGGAAATGCTTCGCCGGTTCGTACGCGCCTACCAGCGCGTGCAACCATTGACGATCGGCGAGCTATGGGCGGTTGCGATTACTCTGCGAGTGGTTCTGGTCGAGAATCTGCGCCGCCTGGCGGAGCGCATCGTGGATGAAAGGGCGGCGCGCCAGGAGGCCGACGCAGTGGTCGACCGCCTTCTCGGACTCGGCGGCAGTTCAATCGAGCCTGCGGCGACGGTTCTGCGCCGGTTCGAGAACGGCCCGTTGACGACGGCGTTCGCTGTACAGCTCGTCCAGAGGCTCCGCGATCAGGATCCGGTGATCACGCCGGCTCTTCATTGGCTCGAGCGGCAATTAGAGGCTCAGAGCACCACCTCAGACGAAATTGTCCGTGTTGAGCACCAGCAGCAGGCAGCGATGAACGTTACGGTGCGTAACGTGATTACCAGCATGCGCCTGATTTCCGCCTTCGACTGGGCGGAATTTTTTGAGAGTGTCAGTCTCGTCGATGCCATACTCTGGACGGACACCGGTTTTGCCGCGCCGGACTTCGTGACGCGCGATCGTTATCGGCGTGCGATTGAAGAACTCTCGCGGCGCTCGCCGCACGATGAGCGCGAAGTTGCCCGACGGGCGGTGGCGCACGCGAAAGATTCGCGCGCCGCAGCTCTGGAGGCTTGTGAGCCCGCCGCAGACCGCCGCGCGGATCCCGGCTACTATCTTATCGCGAACGGCCGGGTTTCCTTTGAGCAGGAGCTCGGCTTTCGCATGCCGATCAAGACCCGGCTGCGCCGCGCCTACGTGACCAATGCAACGTCTCGGTACCTTGCAACGATTGCGATCGTCAGCGGTCTGATCCTGACTTTGTTCCTGTTCAATTCGGGCGCAGCAGAAGTTGGTGTTGCGGCTCTGTTGCTTGTTGCGCTTCTCGCTCTCGTTCCGGCTTCGGATCTGGCAATTGCGCTGGTCAATCGTGAGGTGACGGAATTGCTTGGCCCACGGGTGTTGCCCAGGCTCGCGCTCCGCGATGGCGTGCCAGCGGATCTGCGCACCTTGGTTGTCGTCCCGACTCTCCTGATCGGCTCCGCTCAGATTGCCGAGCAGATCGAGCGTCTGGAAGTGCACTACCTGGCGAATCCAGATGGCGATCTTCGCTTCGCGCTCCTCTCCGACTGGACGGACGCGCCGCAAGAAAACATGCCGGGAGACGACGAACTGCTGGCCGCGGCCGTCGACGCTATCGCGCAATTGAACCGCCGCCATGGACACGCCCCAGATGGGAGCGAGCGATTTTTCCTTTTCCACCGCCGGCGCCGATGGAATGAGAGCGAGCGCAAGTGGATCGGCTGGGAGCGCAAACGTGGAAAGCTTCATGAACTGAATCGGTTATTGCGCGGCGCGACAGACACCAGCTTCGTGATGGCGGGCGGTAAAGCATCTATTGTGTCTTCTAGTTTCCGCTACGTGATCACGCTCGATGCTGACACACGGTTGCCGAGGGGCGCTGCTTGCCGATTGGTCGGAACAATGGCGCATCCCCTCAACCGGCCTCGGTTCGATCCTCGTGTCGGTCGCGTGGTTGAGGGCTACGCTCTCCTGCAGCCGCGTGTCACGCCAACCCTCCCGACCGATCGCGAGGGCTCTCTTTTCCAGAGGATCTCCTCCGGTCCTGCCGGCATCGACCCGTACGCCTCTGCCGTCTCCGACGTCTATCAGGATCTTTTCGGCGAAGGTTCCTACATCGGCAAAGGGATTTATGACATTGACGCATTTGAGGCCGCTCTCGCCGGACGGGTGCCGGAGAACGCATTGTTAAGTCATGACCTCTTTGAAGGGGTCTTCGCGCGGGCGGGACTCGTCACCGATATCGAGTTATTCGAGGAGTTTCCCTCGAATTACGAGGTCGCCGTGGTGCGCCAGCACCGCTGGGCCCGGGGTGACTGGCAGCTGTTGCCGTGGATCATCGGAGACGCACCGGACGCGAGCGATGCTCCGGTCCGCACCTCGATTCCCCTTATCGGCCGGTGGAAAATGCTCGACAATCTTCGCCGTACACTTTTCGCGCCGGCGGCCTTTCTGACTTTGATTGCTGGTTGGACGCTGCCGTTCGCTGCGCCCTCGATCTGGACGACATTCGTACTCGCATGTATCGCTATCCCTGCCCTTTTACAGGTATTGATCGGCGCGATCCCGCGTCGCCGCGGCATTTCAAAACGCAGTCATGCGCGGGCGGTCGGCACCGATCTGATGCTTGCCGCATCGCATATCGGACTGACGGTGACATTACTGGCCCACCAGGCATGGCTCATGACCGATGCGATTGTCCGGACGCTCACACGCGTCTATGTGACACGCCGAAAGCTCCTCGAGTGGGTGACGGCGGCGCAAGCGAAATCCGGATTCGACCTTAGCCTTCGCAGCAGCTACCGCCGCATGAGCGCCGCGGTAGCGCTCGCGTTCGCTGCAGTCATCCTTGTTGCGTTCCAGTCGTGGGAAGTCTGGCCGATTGCGGCGCCGTTCGCTCTCGTCTGGGCGCTCTCGCCGATGATCGCGTATTGGATCAGCCTGCCACCGCCCGCGTCGGCGACTCAACCTCTTTCGCAGGACGAAGTTCGTACGCTTCGTTTGACCGCGCGACGCACCTGGCGATTCTTCCAGACGTTCGTCGGCCCGGACGACCACGCGTTGCCGCCCGACAATTTTCAGGAAGAGCCGACACCGGTTGTGGCCCATCGAACCTCGCCGACTAACCTCGGGCTCTATCTGCTCTCGATCATTGCAGCCCGCGATTTCGGCTGGATCGGCACAGTGGCCGCGATCGAGCGGCTCGAAGCGACGCTCGGCACTATGAAGGGTCTCGAGCGTTTCCGGGGCCACTTTTATAACTGGTATGATACTCGCGATCTCCGTCCGCTCGATCCTAAATACATATCTTCGGTCGATAGTGGAAACCTCGCCGGCCATCTGATCGCGCTCGGACAGGCCTGCCAAGAGATGATCTACCGCGCGCTACTCGGCCCGGATGCGCTTTCGGGGATCGCCGATACAATCCTGCTCCTCCGGCAATCGGCGCTCGCGATCGTGGACGATCGGCGCACCCAAACAGTCACTCGGAAACATCTGGATGAAGCACTCGATGCCCTGACGGCCGCTCTTAGTCCGGTTCCTGTCTCTGTGGGTGATTGGGTCCTGCGCCTTACCGAGCTCGGAGCCCGCGCTGATACGATGACGGACATTGCGCGCACCCTGACCGCGGAACGAGGCGATACCGCCGATAGCGAGTTGGTCGCCTGGGCCGAGGCTGTGCGAGCGGTTATCGAAAGTCATGCACTCGATCTCGACGCGGTGATTCCCTGGGCGCGACTTATCTTTGGCAAACCTCCGATAAATCGTGCGACGAGCGCGGAACAAGATTTAGTGTCGGCGACGCTGGCGCGCTTTTATTCGTCGATGCCGACCTTGGCCGACACGCCCAATCGGTGCGAGAACGCGATGAGCGAACTCACGACGCTGCGCGAACGTTTGTCGCAGAACGGCGCAGCACAGAGCGAGGGCCTTGCCGGCATCGATGCGATCATCGAGAGTCTTGCGCATTCTGCCGCAGCCTGTGAAGCGCTGGTCCGTCGCATTTCGTCTCTAGTCCAGCTCACGAAAGCCATATTCGAGGAGATGGAATTCGGCTTTCTCTTCGATCCCACTCGTAAACTCTTCTCGATCGGTTACCGCGTTCCCGACCAGAGCCTCGACCCAAGTTGCTATGATTTGCTGGCGTCCGAGGCGCGGCTCACCAGTTTTATTGCTATTGCTAAGGGGGACGTTCCGGCAACCCATTGGTTTCATCTCGGTCGCGCTTTGACGCCAGTTGATAGGGGATCCGCGCTGGTCTCCTGGTCGGGCTCGATGTTCGAATACTTGATGCCCGTGCTCGTCATGCGCTCGCCGTCGGGCAGTCTTTTAGGCCAGACTTGTTCTCTCGTTGTTCGTCGCCAGAGAAAATATGGAACCGAACGTAGCGTTCCGTGGGGGGTTTCAGAATCGGCTTACAACGCTCGCGATCTGGATCTCACCTACCAGTACTCGAATTTTGGCGTGCCTGGCCTTGGCCTCAAACGCGGCCTGAGTGAAGATGTGGTCATCGCGCCATACGCGACGGCGCTGGCGGCGATGATTGATCCGAAAACGGCGGCAGCGAATTTTCTGCGTCTTGCCGAGGCCGGCGCGAGCGGTCAGTATGGTTTTTACGAGGCGCTCGATTATACCGCCACGCGCGTCCCCGAGAACCAAACGGTGGCCGTCGTGCGTGCCTATATGGCACATCACCAGGGAATGTCGCTGGTGGCGCTTGCAAACGTGCTCCACGACGGCGTGATGCGCGCGCGCTTTCACGCCGAGCCGCGCATGCAAGCCACTGAGTTGCTCCTGCAGGAACGCACTCCACGCGACGTCTTGGTCACCCGGCCCAGGGTCGAAGAAGTGCGGGCGGTCGCCAATATCCGCGATCTTGTTCCACCGGTTGTTCGCCGCTTCGACTCCCCGCACGATCCGACTCCCGCCGTCCACCTCCTCTCCAACGGACGATATTCGGTGATGGTCACTACGGCGGGCTCCGGTTACAGCCGGTGGCGCGACCTTGCGGTGACACGATGGCGGGAAGACCGTACATGTGACGCCTGGGGAACGTATTTTTTCCTGCGCGATAAATCCAGCAGCCAGGTTTGGTCGGCTGCATACCAGCCAAGCGGCGTCGAACCGGATACCTATGAAGTCATTTTTTCCGAAGATCACGTCGAGATCCGGCGGCGCGATGGCGCAATCGGGACCACGCTTGAAGTCGTGGTTTCGCCGGAGCACGACACCGAAGTGCGCCGGGTGTCGGTCACGAATCTCGGAGCACGAACCCGAGATATCGAGGTGACGTCGTACGCCGAAATCGTCCTGGCGACGCCGGCTGCGGATGCGGCTCATCCAGCTTTTTCTAATCTATTTGTGCAGACGGAATTTGTTGCCGATCTTGGCGCTCTGCTCGCGACGCGCCGGCCACGATCGCACGGCGATCCCCAGGTCTGGGTGGCACACGTGGTCGTGGCCGAAGGCGAAACCTTCGGCGATATGGAATATGAAACTGACCGTGGCCGGTTTCTCGGCCGGGGGCGCCGCATCCGCACGCCGATGTCGGTCATCGATGGCCACCCGCTCTCCAAGACGGTGGGCACCGTGCTCGACCCGATCATGAGTCTCAGGCGCTGTGTACGGCTTGCGCCGGGGGCGTCCGCGCGGGTCACATTCTCGACATTGATCGCGTCGTCGCGCGACGAGGCGATCGCGCTGGCCGACGAGTATAACAATCCAGCAACATTTGAGCGTGCCGCGACGCTGGCGTGGACGCAGGCTCAAGTCCAGTTACGTCATCTCGGTATTGACGCTGATGAGGCGTACCTCTTTCAGGAGCTCGCCAGCCGGATCCTGTACTCGGATGTTACACTGCGACCTCCCTCTGTAGTGCTCACAAGTAATAACCGGGGGCCTGCGGGGCTATGGCGATACGGGATTTCCGGCGATTTGCCCATCGTTCTCATTCGCATCGATGATGCGGAAGACCAGAATATTGTACGTCAGTTACTCCGCGCCCACGAATACTGGCGGATGAAGCAGTTGGCGGTGGATCTCGTGATCTTGAACGAACAGCCTCCCTCTTACGCGCAAAACCTCCAGGATGCTTTGGAGACCCAGGTCCGCGCCAGCCAGTCGCACCTGCAGCAGGAGGGGCAGGAGTCGTTCGGCGGCGTATTCATTCTCAGAGGAGATCTGATTTCGGCCGACGATCGCACACTGCTCCAGACTGCCGCCCGGGCCGTACTCTTGAGCCGCCGCGGCACCTTGGCTGAGCAAGTGGAACGGCAGCAACGATTGCAAACGCCTGTACCTCCACTGCCGCGGCGGCTGCCGGCGACTAAGTCAACCGATGTCTTGCCGGTGCGGCAGGAACTGGAGTTCTTCAATGGCCTGGGTGGATTCACCGCCGACGGCCGTGAATACGTGACGATTCTCGGCGAGGGACAGTGGACACCGGCGCCTTGGATCAACGTGATCGCGAATCCCTGCTTCGGCTTTCAGGTCTCTGAGTCGGGCTCGGGTTATACGTGGTCGGTCAACAGCCGTGAGAATCAGATCACCCCCTGGTCGAATGACCCGGTTAGCGATCCGCCGGGAGAGACAATATATGTTCGTGATGAAGATAGTGGCGAGCTGTGGGGCCCAACGGTGCTGCCGATCCGCGAGGAGGCTTGGCCCTATACGGCTCGACATGGCCAGGGCTATAGCCGCTTTGAGCACACGTCACACGGAGTGTCGCTCGACCTCTTGCAGTTCGTGCCACTCGACGATCCAATCAAGATTTCTCGCGTCACGATCGAGAATCTCTCAGGCCGGTCCAGACGTCTCTCCGTGACCGCCTATGTCGAGTGGGTGCTGGGCGTTTCGCGGAGCGCCTCCGCGCCTTTCGTCGTCACCGAGATCGATACGGAAACCGGGGCCATGCTCGCGCGCAATGCCTGGAACAGCGAGTTCGCTGGCCGTGTGGCATTTGCCGATCTAAGCGGCCGCCAAACCACGTGGACGGCTGATCGGACGGAGTTTCTTGGTCGCAACGGCACCCCCGACCATCCGGCATCTCTCGAACGAGGGGAACGTCTCTCAGGCAAAGTAGGCGCCGGGCTAGACCCATGCGCTGCCCTGCAGACAATGGTGGAGCTCCGTGCCGGTGGCCGCGCCGAAATCGTCTTTTTTCTCGGCCAGGCGGCGAGCGCAGAAGAAGCCCGAGTATTGATCGCGCTTTACCGCGGCGCCGACCTCGATGGGACTCTGCGCGCAATCAGCAAGCGCTGGGATGAGGTTCTTGGCGCGGTACAAGTGACAACTCCCGATCGGGCCATGAACTTCATGCTCAATCGCTGGCTGCTTTATCAGACGCTCGCTTGTCGTATCTGGGCGCGCTCGGCGTTTTATCAAGCTGGCGGCGCCTACGGCTTTCGCGATCAGCTTCAAGACGTGATGGCGCTCATGGTCGCGCAACGAGGCATCGCTCGGGCGCAGTTACTGCGGGCGGCCGCGCGGCAATTCGTCGAGGGAGACGTGCAGCATTGGTGGCATCCTCCGTCGGGTCGCGGCGTGCGCACCCGTGTCTCCGACGATCTCCTATGGCTGCCCTACGTTGTTTTTCAGTATCTGGAGCTCACAGAAGATGTCGCTCTTCTCGACGAGATTGTTCCTTTCCTCGACGGTCCCACTCTCGCACCGGGGAAAGAAGATTCGTATTTCGAGCCGCGCGTGTCCGCACAAAGCGGCACCTTGTTCGAGCATTGCGCACGCGCTCTCGATCGCAGTCTGGCCGTTGGCAGCCACGGTCTGCCGCTGATCGGTACGGGAGACTGGAATGACGGAATGAACCGGGTGGGATCTGCAGGAAAAGGCGAGAGCGTCTGGCTTGGCTGGTTTCTTCACACGACCCTCTGGGAATTTGCCCGGCTTGCGGATATGCGCGGCGAACACCAGCGCGCCGAGACGTGGCGACTGCATGTCAGCGCCCTAAAAGCAGCGCTGGAACGAGAAGCTTGGGATGGCGAATGGTATCGCCGTGCTTACTTCGACGACGGGACACCGCTCGGATCCGCGGGGAACGCCGAATGCCGCATCGATTCAATCGCCCAATCCTGGGGAGTCATTTCCGGCGCCGCTGAGCGGGGTCGTGGAGCGCGTGCCATGGCAGCAGTCGAGAAGTATCTCGTGCGCCGTCCAGAGGGTCTCGTCCTCCTCTTCACTCCGCCTTTCGACCAGGCAACCCCCGACCCTGGGTACATCAAAGGATACCTGCCTGGCATCCGCGAAAACGGCGGCCAATACACTCATGCGGCGATCTGGTCTGTGCTCGCCTTCGCCGCGCTTGGCGATGGCGACAAAGCCAGCGAACTTTTCTCGCTGTTAAACCCGATCAATCACGCGAGCACCCGCGCTGGTGTTTATCGGTACAAGGTCGAGCCCTATGTCGTCGCGGCGGATGTTTATGCCGAACCGCCGCACGTCGGGCGCGGTGGTTGGACGTGGTACACCGGGTCAGCGGGATGGATGTATCGGGCAGGCATCGAGTGGATCTTGGGTTTCCATCTGCGGGGGAAGAGGCTTTACTTCGATCCGTGCATCCCGCGCGCATGGCGGCGCTTTGAAATCAGCTTCCTCCATCACTCATCGCGCTATGAAATAGTTGTCGAGAACCCTCAGGGAGTTGCACGGGGATTGTTGTCTGTTGAACTCGATGGGGCGCTGCTCGCAACTAACCATATGTATATCCAGCTCGCCGACGACGGTGCGACGCATCACGTGCGCGTCATGCTGGGGTCGGAAATCCTCCCCGTCGGCCGCCAAGCTACGACACCCGTCTGACACGAGAGCTGGCGGCTTGACGCTCAAGCTCAGCGGAATTCGTTCTGGTCCGAAGAGGCGAAACATATTCGCGGGGTCGGGGCCGATCCGCAGACGCTGCGGATGCCTCCGTTAGCTAGCTGCCACAAAAAGGCGCGCATTCGCACGCCATAAATTTACAGCAACCTTCCAGCATCAGCGTATCCAGCGAGGTGTCGTTCTAATTTCTTACGAAAATATGTTGTATTGACGGCTTTAAGGCGAGTGATATATATCGCCACGTAATCAAGCCTCCCCCATCATAGAGCAGGGCTTCTCGTTAATTTGAGGCCAGACTGGAGGAACGCATGTTGTTCCTCGGAGGGGGATATGCGTAGAAGAGTTAAAGGCCAGCCACTCGGGGAGTGAGCCCCCAGAGTGCGCTGGCCTTATTCATTTGTTTCAAACTCTGTTGCTCACGCCGTTAAGGCCATCTCAGAAATTCAGAGGAGGTGCTTTATGGTTAAGGGAGTTATTTTGGTGGATTACACCGATCAAGGCCGGCGCACGATCAAAGATTCACCCGATCGGGCTGAAGCATCGAAAGCGGAGGCAGCCAAATTGGGCGTTCAGGTGAGAGAGCTTTTTTACACGCCAAGCGGACCTCACGATGCAGCAATCGTGATCGAAGCGGAAGGGCCTGAACCGATCAACAAACTTATGTGTACGGTGCAGTCTTTGGGAAATGTGAAGATGAAGTTTGTCCGGGCTTTCTCCATCGAGGAGATGCGTAAGATGGTGTAGCCGCGAAATTATCCGTGCGCTGAGTCTGTCTCACGCGAATCGTGAATTCGCACGGCTGTACCCAAAGCAATATAAAATTGAGTCTCGCGAACGGAGTGACGGAGGTTTTATGCCAAGATTCTTAATTCAAGCGACCTTTAACCAAGAGGCGGCAAAGCGACTCATTGAGGACGGCGGTACCAAAAGAGCGGCTGCCGTTCGAAAATTACTTGAACAACAAGAAGGACGTTTAGAAACTTTATATTTTAGTCCACAGAACGATGGACCCGATGCCTTTGCCATAGTCGAGATGACAGCCGGTGGGGCGGACGGACTCGGGGCTATAGCTTTAGCCGGGAGGACGACCGGAATTACCTTAACGGCGAGACGGATATTCACACCGGAGGAGCTCGACAAGGTAGCTGAAAAGAGTAAGAGGCTTCCTGTACCTGGAAAGTAATTGATAGTCCAGGTTACTGGCAGGTGGCTCAAGGCGTGGGAAAGCGCCTTGGGCCACCATCCTACATGACCATCGCCTAATAAATGTTGGTAGCAGGCTAGTGCGTAGGCGTATTGGTTAACGGGGGCAGACTGAGCAAGACCGCTCAAAGACTCAAGGCACAAGAGATGGAGCTTATCACCTATACTGAGCCGGAGGCGTTTCTGCAGGTGGTGCAAACGCAGCTGGAGCGTAGAGAAGCCGCGAACAGCCTCATGCTGGGCGGAGTGTTGAGCCTGAAGGCGAGATCTTCGAGCGCATCCAACTCTCTTATTCTCGTCTCCGTGCAAGACCACGGCGCCTGGTCTCTGGCCGCTGTTATGACTCCGCCGTACCCGCTCATACTCGCTACTGTATCGTCTTGTGTACCTGTGCAGGAATTGAGCCTTCTCGTCCAACACCTCAGGCTTAGCGAAGTCGTCGTTTCTGGAGTTGTCGCCGTACCCGAGCTGGCGAGCGCGTTCGCTACTCTTTGGACCAGCACGTCCGGCAGCCGGATTGCCAGCGTAGTTCACCAGCGAATCTATTCGCTGACACGGGTTCTTGACTTGCCCAATGTCCCCGGCCAGCTCCGCCGCGCTACGGCGGCTGATATCGCGCTGGTGGGCCGTTGGTTCGCTGAGTTCGAGCTGGAAGCCCTGAACGAAAACGACACCGGCCGGGCACGAGAGCGTGCGGTGAAGCGAGTCGATCGTCGCGAGGTCTATCTCTGGGACAACTCGCAGCCTCGATCCATGGCCGCCAGAGATCGTCCCAGCCGAAATACTATTACCGTAAACGAGGTCTACACGCCTCCCGCGGCGCGACGGCAGGGGTTCGCCACCGCCACAGTGGCACAGTTGAGCCGAGAGCTGTTGCTCGAGGGATACTCCACGTGCGTTTTGTACACGGATCTTTCAAACCCGAGCTCGAACCGCATATATCAGCGCATCGGGTACCAGCCGGTGTGCGATTCCGATCACATCATCTTCGACCGAAGTCTCTCCGGCATCTAAGAACCGTGGAAAAAGAGTTTTGCCTGCGCGCGTCGGGCTACAGCGTGATTCTGTTCGATAGGAGTAAGCTGCGCGTACGATTTTACGACACAGCGCCAAACTCGAGCGCCAGTATAGCGACCGGACGGCGTGCAGTCAGTTCACAGCATTTCATTGTTCCTTGACCGCTCATCAGCGCACGTTGTAGTAAGGGCTAATCTGACAGCTGTCAAACAGAACTCAGGCCTGATCCACACTGCGCTGCTGGTTAACCGTTTTGCCGGATTGGTGGTTTGTGCTGAGCCGAGCCTTTATTCAGGTTTAAAACGTGGCCACGGATAAAACCACAAAAACCCGTCCTCGATCGAAGTCTAAAGCCAAATCTAAACCGTCAACCACACCCACCAAGCGCTCCTCCACAAGAGCGTCCTACTCGAAGAAGAGCTTCGCCTCACTGACTGATCAGCTTCGTAGCGCGTTCGAGCGGGAAGCTGCAACAAGCAACATCTTGCGTGTCATCGCAAGCTCGCCTAGCGAGCTGCAGATCGTCATGGATACCATCGCGGAAAATGCGGCGCGATTATGCGAAGCCGATGACGTACTGGTGCGACAAACCGACGGTGTCACCTACAAGACCGTGTCCCACTTCGGCTCGCTTCCACATAGCGGCGATGAGATTCCTGTGGACATTGGCAGTGGGCCTGGGCGAGCGATTCTAGAGCGCCGCACAGTACATGTTCATGATATTCAGGAAGCCGTAACTGAATTTCCCGGTGCGCAGAGCTATGCGATTCCTCAAGGGATTCGGACTGCCTTGGCCGTCCCAATGCTACGAGAGGAGCGTCCGATCGGGGTCATTCATCTGCGGCGACTTAAAGTCCTGCCGTTTACAGACAGGCAGATTAGCCTGCTCGAAACATTTGCCGATCAGGCCGTGATCGCTATCGAAAATGCCCGGCTGGTTCAGGAGCTCACGGAAAAGACGGCGAATCTCGAGATCGCCAATTCGCAACTGACCGAAGCGTTGGAACAGCAGACAGCGACGAGCGAGATTCTCGGCGTGATTGCCAGTTCGCCCAGAGATGTGCAGCCAGTGCTGAACGTCGTTGCCGAGAATGCTGCCAAACTTTGTGAAGCGACGGATGCTTCCATACTTCAGGTGGAGGGCGATACTCTCCGGCTCGCGGCGTCCTTTGGTTCACTATCATCGATTGCTGATCGTAGGCCTCTGAACCGTGAAATACCATCAGGCCGAGCGATTCTTGACCGCGAGACCATTCATATACGGGATTTTCAAGAACATCTTGACGAATTTCCTCCGCAGGCCAGAACTGGTGGACTGCAAGGAGGTCTTCGCACTTTACTTGCGACGCCTTTGTATCACGAGCGCGTGCCCATCGGGGCTATCGTAATCCACCGTACAGAAGTCCGCCCATTCAGCGAAAAGCAAATCACTCTGCTCAAAACCTTCGCCGATCAGGCTGTAATCGCTATCGAGAACGTGCGGCTGTTTAAGGAACTCCAGGAACGCAACGCCGAATTGCGCGAAGCACTTGAGCATCAGACTGCCACGGCCGAGGTGCTTGGAATAATCAGCCGCTCGCCCACCGACGTGCAGCCGGTGCTCGATGCGATCGTCGAGAGTGCCGCAAAGGTTTGCGGGATCGATGACGTCTTACTGAGACTACGCAACGGGGACATGCTGGTCGTGCGTTCTCATTATGGTTCTTTACCGATACACGCCGATGCGGTCGGCGTCCATATTGACACGCCAATTCCACGCTGGGTTCGAGAGCATGGAACGCTTCATATTGTCGATGTCCACGAGCAAAACGAATTTCCGTTTTCTGATTCAACGGTGCGAACTTACTTGAC
>Ga0207701_10003933_pt1 | contig 15172 bp, 11 predicted proteins | sample KBSSwiSSwithPhiX_FD_184294 | JGI IMG/M metagenome (GOLD analysis project Ga0207701, IMG submission 184294) | Switchgrass rhizosphere bulk soil microbial communities from Kellogg Biological Station, Michigan, USA, with PhiX - S5 (SPAdes) (version 2) | ecosystem: Environmental > Terrestrial >... | reverse complement strand
TGTACTTAGACAAATTATCGAGTTCAGTTTTTGTTAATTGATTTTGTTTGAAAGCGGGCATTGCACCAAGTCCATGTCTGACCTGGAACCGCTTTAGAAATTGAGGTAAGGGACTGGATACAATAGAGGGACCTTGTCCTGCTTCACCACCGGGATGGCATTTCTGGCAATACATCATAAATACCCTTTCACCATTGATCACCTGGTTATCCTTAGGGTTAAATTGTCGCTGGGTTATGGGTTCGCTTTTTCTAACGGCGCAGGCTGCCAGAAGAACAATACCCAACATAGTTGTAAAGATTTCCTTTTTCATATCCCTATTGATTGATGATCATTAAAATCATTTAAGGGGCGGTTTCTACCAACAGTTCTATATACGTCAACTTAATTGTTCAAAATCCAGGCCATAGCGTATAAATGGGATCAAAAATGGAAGCTTATACTAAACATTATTTAAGGTAAATGCATAGCTTTAAATGACGCCCAATTTGCTGCTATGTATAAAATGCTATTACTCATCATTGTGCAATCGTTTTTTCAATGTTTGTATGCACAGGCGCCCGTCACTATCAACAAACATTTTTCAATTGGAACATATGGTCGGGTAGGAATAGCACGATCAAATAATTTTCAATACCCACGTTCACTTAATCTTAATGGAATGGGCTCCGTTGGTGGCAGAATGGAAGAAGGGGATTATGTTGAATTGGCAACAGCATTTCATTATACTCCGATTACGGCTAAAAATGACAGTACTGCTATTACAGTACAGGCAAGACTGGCTTTATATACCACCAATGGGCAAATCATAGGAAATGTAAACAGTCATTCATACGGTGGGCTTACTGCTGCATTACCAGAGTTATTTGCTGAAGCCAGGGAAATTTTAGGAACAAACTGGACGGTATGGATTGGCGCCAGGTTTAATCGAGGTGATGATATTCATATAATCGATCAGTTTTATTTCGATGACCACAGTTCTCAGGGTTTTGGGATTGCCTATAAAATGACACATTTTTCTGTTATGTTTCCGGGCGCAGTTGATACCTCATCAACTCTACCACCTTATTTCTATCTGACTATTGTCAATGGATCTCCTGTACTGGCCTTGCGTAATCGGGCTGTTTATATTCTTGAACAAGTTTTGCCATTAAAAAAGGGCTATGTAAAGCTGATGGGAGAGTTCCAGCGTTTGGGAAATGCCACTTCAGAAGATACAACGAGTGTATACAACTATCCGTCTGATTATGGATTTGTTCTGGGAGCCAAACTGAGGCAGGAGATGAGCACTAAAATAGAAGGTTCTTATTTTGATGTCAGTTTACGTTACGGTTCCGGAATTGCCAATGGTGGTGATGGTGGGGGAAGTAAAACGTTTCTGACCTACGGCGCACCAAACCTGGAAACACAACAATTCCGAAATGCAGGATCCCTGGCATTCACCAGTAGTATTTTGTGGAACATAAACCGGAGTTATTCATTGAACCCCTACCTGTATTTCACTAAAAGCCGGGGTGCCAGCGACAGCCTAAATAAAGCACCAGACTATTATGGCAATCTTGTTTTCAATAGAAAAACTGATTTCGCTATTGGAGCCCGCGGCACCTGGTATATCAAAAACTGGTTTCATTTTTTGCATGAAATTAATTTCGCCTCACGTAAAGATGGATCGCAGGCTCCGGCACAAATGTTCAAGATAAGTGTTGCGCCTACAATTGTTCCTACTGCGGAAAGATCTGTATGGGCGAGGCCCCATTTAAGATTGGTGTATAGCCTCGCCAGGTATAATAAATTTGCTTCTCAAAATCTTTATTCAGCATACCTCGCGCAAAGTGGAAATAAAACCTGGGGATATTATTTCGGTGTCAAAGCAGAGTGGTGGCTCTGGTAGATAATTACATCACTACTGCCTGGTGATCTTCCAAATCATGCCAGTACCAGTTTGAGGTTGCGGTCCTTTTTCTGTCATCTTCATAATTCCAAAATCAACAACATATAAAGCTGATCCATCAGGACTGAATTTAACTGCAACCGGGCGTTCTAATCCACCTGTTTGTAACTGGCTGGCCGGCCCATTTTTTTTGCCTTTATTCACTGCAAAATCCCTAATCACACCATTAAAAACATTTACCCTGACTATTTTAAATCCAACCGGTGCAAGTACTTTACCAACACCAGGTGACATATCACCGAATTCAGCGACAAATACTTCGCCATTGAAACCGAATTTATCCTTAGTAGAAAAATCCAGGCCATTGGCGGATGAATGAACGCCAAAAATGGCTGATGGTTTTGGTGGGACATTTGGATAATCCCTCAACAATGGTTTTACATTTTTTTTGGTCGATGGGGGACGGAATTCTTCATATTTATCTAAAGCTTTTCCAGCAGAAAAATCAGGCCATCCGTACCATATACCTGTATTTACTTCCCATAAAACATCACCAGCTCCCCATACAGGTCTGCTTCCACGGTCGTCGTACCCATTTTCGGTTATATATAACCGGCCATCGGGAGAAAATGTAAGGCCGAAAGGATTTCGAAAACCCCAGGCCACCAATTCCGGATTGCCGCCTTCCAGCTTGACCCTCATGATAGATCCTGTACAGGGAATAGCGCCTTTAATAACCTGGCCGGCATTTGTTTTTGTTCCAAATGCAGCATATGCGCCGGTAATTGATTTGTCATTCAGATCATCTGTCAAAGGATTGGCAGTGGTATAGTTTTCACCATTAAGAGTGATGTCTTCACATGGAATATCGCGGAAACTCCTCTTCCGTTTAAGCCATCCAAATTGATAATTGTCTTCCCCAACAACACCGGAATTAGTCGCCACTCCCTGGCCGAAATAAATATAATCGTCCTTAATGGCCGGTCCGTTGGTGTGGTGGTCACCAACGGAGGGCAATCCTGAAATAATGGTTCGCGATTTTCCATCTTTGGTGATTTTGATAATAGCGCCTCCATCCATTTCTCCTCCTTCAGCAACATAAAATGCATTCTTATACCAGGCAATACCGGTCCATGGTCCATTTTTAGGCCCGCTTGCTAAAACACTTGTTTTACCTCCCTCAACTTTTAAAAGTTTTGGCTGCAATAATACCTCACCATAAGAATAGCCCGCTTCAATCACATATAGCTTTCCGCTATCGTCAAATGCAATGCCTGTGGGGAATGTTAATCCGCTTACGACGGGTTCAATTTTATATCCGGTCGGAAGGGCAATATCTGTCGGTTTAATGACGCGATTGGTAACCGTAACCTTTTGGCCTCCGCCTTTTGAAGATTGCATCAAATAACAACTATGAAACAACGTCAGTAAAAAGAATAATGCGAGAAATAATTTAGAAAAATGTTTCATAGTTGAGTATTGTTAAAGAGATCACGAAACTTATGCCATAGTCAAATTTCAGTAGTTTTTTTTAATGGCTAAACAATTACCGGCAATTTTGTTTAAGCAAAAAAAGCATTTAGGGATCACAGTTTGCGTTATTTAGTATATTCATTCCCCGCTTTCAAAATTGCCAGACAATAATCCAACAAATAAGTATAACCGAAATATTAAAGATTCAATATTAGTAAGATGATAACAAATAAAATGTACTCTCTTGAAGGTAAATCAATCATCGTTACTGGTGGCACCGGTATCCTGGGAAAAGCATTTGTCAATGCCATTTCGCAGGCCGGTGGTGCAGTAGGAATTCTTGGCAGGAATAGCCTGGTAGCCAACGAGAGGGCAGATGAAATAAATCAGGCGGGAGGAAAAGCACTTGCATTGGTTGCAGACGTGCTGAATGTTAATGAATTGGAGGCAGCACGTGAAAAAGCCATGTCTTTTTTCGGGAAATTGGATGGACTCGTTAATGCAGCAGGTGGCAATATGCCCGCAGGCGTTGTTCAACCACAGGATTCCATTTTTGAAATGAATCTTGAAGGGCTGAAACAGGTTATGGACCTCAACCTTTGGGGAACGATCATCCCAACGCAGGTTTTTGGCGAAGCTTTGGCAAAAAATGAAAAAGCCAGCATTGTAAATATTTCGAGTATGAATTCAAAGCGGGCAATTACCAAAGTGCTGGGGTATAATATGGGTAAGGCAGCGGTTGATTGTTATAATCAGTGGTTTGCGGTTGAAATGGCCAATCGATATGGCGATAAGATCAGGATGAACGCCCTCACTCCTGGATTTTTTCTGACGGAACAAAACCGTAATTTATTGACCAATCCTGACGGAAGTTTTACGGAAAGGGGAGCAGCGGTAATTCGGCAAACGCCTTTCAAACGATTCGGTGCACCGGAAGAATTGGTAGGTGCACTGGTGTTTTTATTGAGTGATGCTTCTGCATTTGTTACAGGTTCACAACTTGTGGTGGATGGAGGATTTTCCATATTCGGTGGGGTTTGATAAAAATTGATACTCCTATAATTATCTTAATTTGTAATATCAAAATAATAGCCTTCATCAACACCGTATCAATTGTTTAAAAAGTTTGGCACTTCGGTTTCTATCGTCATAATTATCTTTCTCTGTATTACTGCCATTGAGTATTGCAAGCCAAAGGATACTGAACAGGTGCAGGCTACGACAAAGAAAAATGCATTTGTTGGCGATCAGAAATGCAGAAGCTGTCACGCTAATGAATTCTCCGACTGGTTGCAATCAGATCATTACAGGGCAATGCAAAAGCCTGATGACTCAACAGTATTGGGTAATTTTAATAATGTCAGTTTATCTGCCGATGGTATCGTGTCCCGCTTTTTTAAAAAAGATGGAAAATTTTATATCAATACCCAGGGGGATGATGGTAAGAATCATGACTACGAAGTAAAATACACGTTTGGATATTTTCCGCTTCAGCAATACCTCGTTGAATTTCCCGGAGGGAAAATGCAGGCAACAAGACAAACCTGGGATAGCCGTGAAAAAAAATGGTTTCACCAGTATTCCGGGCAAAAAGTTCATTACCGCGATTGGTTGCATTGGACGGGCAATGCACAGAACTGGAATACCATGTGCGCAGAATGTCACAGCACCAACCTGGCTAAAGGATATGATGTTAAACTTGATGTGTATAATACAACTTATGACGTACTGAACGTGAGTTGTGAATCCTGTCATGGCCCGGGCCAAAATCATATTGACTATACCAGCAGCGAATCGTATAAAAAAGGGGAAACTATTGTACACTCTTTTATAAAACTGGGTAAGAATAGCGCACAGATAGCACAGATCAACACTTGTATGCCCTGTCATTCAGTTCAGAACAGTATCGACGCAACGAAAATAAACAGCGATGAACTATTGGATAATTATATTCCGATGGTGCCTACTACGGAAAGATTTTATGCAGATGGACAGGTAAGAGATGAGGACTATAATTACGCTTCATTTTTGCAGAGTAAAATGTTCAGATGGGGAATTAAATGCAATAGTTGCCATAATGCTCATTCCGGCAAATTGTTGTTAGCTGGAAATAAAACATGTTTGCAGTGCCATGCTCCCAAATACGATTTGCCAACGCATACAAATCATGCAATAAATACTGTGGGAGCGGAATGTAAAAATTGTCATGCTCCGGGTAAATTATATATGGGCAATGATTTAAGACATGATCATAGTTTCCGTGTACCCAGACCAGACCTGTCAGTTAAATATGGAATGCCCAATGCCTGTAATAATTGTCACAAGGATAAATCTCCGAAATGGGCTGCCGATGCAGTAACTAAATGGTTTGGCCCGGAACGTAAATATCATTTTGCAGAGGATCTTATACCGGGTAGTGAAGGTAATAGTCAAAGTGAAGCCCATCTGAATAAACTGATTGCTGATACAGCAGTTTCACCTATCATAAAAGCAACAGCAGTAAGTTACCTGCAACAGATTTCTACGCAAAGCAGTTTGGAAACACTGATGATCATGATCAAAGATAAAGATCCCCTTGTGCGCTATGAAGCTTTGAGAAGCCTGGTAAGTTTTTCTAATGCCATTACTGATAAATATGCCATTGGTGAACTTCTGAAAGATAAAGTGAGGGCTGTCAGGATTGCTGCGGCCGATCTTGTGGGTTATATGGGAATGCAAACTTTGCCGGAAGAACAACAAGCTGATTACCAAAAAGCTAAAGCAGAATTGGAAAGGAATTTGCTCTATCAGACAGATTTCGCACACGGTAATATTTCCATGGCTGATTATTACAGGCGGACCAATAATCTTTCAGCATCAGAGACATTTTATATCCGCGCATTGAAAAAAGACAGTCTTGCTAACCTGGCAAGGTTAAATCTTGCATCTGTTTATAACGTGCAACAAAAAAATACTGAAGCCCTTGAAGTGTTGAAAACAGCTGTCGTTACGGATCCTAAAAATGGCCAGGCATGGTATAACCTTGCATTATTGTACAATGAATTAAAGGATAGAGCTAATGCTTTATCAGCGTTTGAAAAAGCAGTAGCGTTAAACGACGACAATCCACGACTGTATTATAATTATGGATTATTTCTCCAGCAATCCGGAAACATAGCTAAAGCAATAATAGTATTGGAAAAAGGATTAAAACTCAGTCCCAATGATGAGGAAATAAATTATGCGCTTGCTTTTGTTTATGTGAGCTCGAGGCAACCGGCAAAAGCAATTCCATATGCTACGACCCTGAAAAGAATCAATCCATCCAACCCAAATTATCAGCAACTATTTACCAGCCTCGGTTTATAATTTATAGTTTAATCTGGTCAGTGGTGACGCCAAGAAAAGAAAGCGCAATTTTATCGAGACTGGTTTTATCTCCTTTAAAATGAATTGTTCGATGGATATGTTGGAGAGATTGGCCTGGAGCAAGTGATTCTGCAGGCGATGAGCTTTCCAGTTCATAAAACTTTCCCATTTGTTTACCATCAATCGGACCATCATTGTAAGCGTTCACAGCATCACCGGCAAACGGTTGTTTTTGGATCTCCCATAAAGAATTGACATAATTTTTTTTACCATCGGGCAAATTAAATTCAACGATAGTTAATACCTGGTTCAGTGCATCATAGCTTGCAGCCCTTGGTAAAGCCCGTGAAGGTGAAATGCCGATCTTACTTCTGTGATTTCCATCGGCTTTAAATAGCATGATATTTTGTTTAACATTTAAACGATCAGCAGGAACTTTGCCGAAATAATTATCGGTAACGATCTTGCCTAACCGTGAAGAATCGCCTTGCTTAAAAGGAATGGCAATAGTCGTTTGCGGTGATGCATTCAGCATACTCAAAATCCATATTGACACCAGGCCGGTTTTATCGTTCCATTTGCCCTTGCCATTATTGGTAATGACATTTTCTGATTCGAATCCCACAGATGTAATGGAAACAGGTATTGCCATTGCAATAGTGCTGGCAATGGTTGAACTGTCAAGTAATTTTATTTTCCTCTGCACCTTAATGTCAAATACATTTCCGGAATAATTTTCCAGATGCATTTCTTTTTCCAATTTTGCTTCAGTAGCAGAAGATGAAATAAGATTAAACGGTTCTGTATCTAATTCCTTGGGAACATACCAGTTTTCAAACGTAAATGCATTTCCTTTTTTGAAGTAAAGGGCAAACTGTCCGCCTTCTGGACCCAGCCAGAACCGGTCTTCTCCACCAAATGCATTAATGTGCTCGGTTATTTGGCCTGATGAGATCAGGGCATGATTCAGCCAGCCGAAACTCATTCCTGAATCTCCTTCTGCAGTGCTGGTCATTACCCTCCCCTGGAAAGCAGGTGAAACAATAATTTGAGATCGGTGTGCTGAATCACCTAATACCAACAGGTCTTTCTGGTATTGTTTTAAAAAATCGACATCGTATCCAAAACTTCCAGGTTTCATTTTTAGATTGGCTGTGTCCGAATTTCTTTCGCCAGATTTGACAGCTGCCTCCTGTTGATTATTGTTGCATGACAACATGATGATCATAACCAGGCTGGTTAAACTGATACGCATATGAAGAATTAAATGGTAATAGAATGAAAGCTAAAGCTATCTGCTTTCCAGCAATTGTTTGAGATTAGACAGTCCCGTTGAAAAATCGTTGCCGATCAATTTTTCCATGTTCATGAACAGCAACATCAGGTTCATGGGGTATTTCATACTGCTGCTCATTCCCCAGCTAACTTTTGTCTGATCAGAAGAGACGGCAGTGGTGGCCAAATGAGAATCAGCCAGGCCTTCAAATGGCTTTATAAAGTGGAGCGCATAGTCAATCCTTTCTCCCTCCACGATCTTAACTATTTTTTGTTCTCCCTGTCCGACTTTTTTATTTCCTTCCCACAAAGAAGTAAACCCTTCTGTTCCGTCCATCCCACGATATTCTTTTTTCATGTTGGGATCAAGGCTCCCCCATTTACTATAATTATCCTGGTTTTTCAACAATCGGATATAATCAAACACTTCCTGTTTATTCCTGTTGATAATAATATCCCTTTCTACACTATAATCTTTTTTGACAAATAATGCCAACACTAACGCAAGAGCTATGATCAGCCCTATTACTACGGCTATGGTTAGCAAAATTCCCATAAATTATTATTGCCTTTAAGTTAATTAAAAAAGAGGAGAATTGTTCCACTGCAACTAATATGATCCAAACTTAACATGGACGAATTATGTCGCATTGTAGGTAATTACATTACTATGACAAGTCTGTTTCCAACTCACCTCACCGGTCTTATGTCTGAAAATTCCTTATCTTTTATTCCTTATGTTTTTTAAACGATTTGCAATGAATAAATTCTTCCGTATTTGTTTTTTCCTTCAATTTTTATCCTTTTTTGTCGCCGCACAGTCGGGCGTTTCAAACCTCCTGGTAGAAAACCTTAAAAATCCTGTAGGATTGGATGTCAGGCAGCCAAGATTTAGCTGGCAACTGGCAAATGATCGCAGAAATATTCGCCAGCTGGCTTATGAGATCAAAGTTTTAGATGGAAAGTCGGAGGTATGGAACAGTGGCCGGGTGGAAGGCAAAACTTCAGTTCATGTACCTTATGGGGGATCGGAACTTAAATCGGGCAAAGCATATGGTTGGCAGGTCAGGGTTTGGGATAATTCCGGGAAACCTTCAGCATGGAGTGCTCCATCAAACACAAGGGCAACCGTTTATATTCCTTCAAAATCAGTTGATGACGTTAAAGAAAATGGCGGATCATTGTCTGCATCCAAAGACATACAGGTTAAAGGAATGGAAGAAGGATATGTTGTAGTAGAGTTGGGATCAGGAAAATATTTTTTTACAACCGCCAGGTAAAAAATAATTGAATGCAGGTAATCATCGGAGTTTTATTTCATTTTATCGGCGGCTTTGCTTCCGGAAGTTTCTATATCCCATATAAAAAAGTAAAAGGCTGGGCCTGGGAGTCGTACTGGATCATAGGAGGATTATTTTCCTGGCTTATAGTTCCACCCATTGCTGCATATCTTACCATTCCGGCGTTTGGTGACATTATAAAAGAAGCAGGGGCAGGCACTCTTGGGATAACATATCTATTTGGCGTACTCTGGGGAATAGGCGGGCTCACTTATGGTTTAGGTGTAAGGTATCTCGGTGTTTCCCTGGGCAGCAGCATTATTCTTGGACTTTGTATGGTATTTGGTGCGTTGATCCCTTCAATCTATTATGATGCTTTTCCGGTGGAAGGGAAAGATACATTCTCCATGATGATAAGTTCAACCTGGGGTTTAGTTGTATTGGCCGGGCTGGTGGTTTGTATACTTGGCATTATCATTTGTGGAAAGGCGGGGATGATGAAAGAAAAGCAAATACAAAATACTGTTGGAAAAGATGTTCATGGAATTGAAGTGAATTCGGAATATAAATTCGGGTTGGGAATTATTGTCTCAATTGTGTCGGGCATCCTGAGCGCATGTTTTAATTTTGGACTTGAAGCAGGAAAGCCTATGGCAACGGTAGCCAATGATTTGTATATAATGGAAAACCAATCTGCGGGATCCTTCCTGTTCAGGAACAATGTGGTTTATGTAGTGTTATTATGGGGTGGTCTGACAACCAATTTTATCTGGTGCATGATACTTAATGCGCGCAATAAAACATTTGGCGACTATACCAATTCCCGCACACCATTATTTTCGAACTATGTATTTGCTGCCCTTGCGGGTACAACATGGTTTCTACAGTTCTTTTTTTATGGAATGGGAGAGAGCAAGCTTGGCAACGGTGCAAGTTCATGGATCCTTCATATGGCGTTTATCATTCTGGTAGCAAATATGTGGGGACTGGTATTAAAGGAGTGGAAAGGAGTAAACAAGAAGACGACAGCTACAATTTTTGCTGGGATCATTACCATTATTATTTCTGTATTGCTGGTTGGATATGGCAATTCTTTAAAATAAAAATTTTCGCATGTACAAGAGGGTTAGTTATTTGTGGGATGACGCTATTGCGGGCACTATGGCTGGCGATGAAGTAGCCTTGCTGGTATATCGTTCTAATTTACTGGGAGCCGATTTGAGACTTACCAATTATGGAGGAGGCAATACTTCCTGTAAAGTAATGGCAAAGGATCCCCTGACCGGAACAGAAGTGGAAGTAATGTGGGTGAAGGGAAGTGGTGGCGATCTTGGAACCATGAAAAGAAGTGGACTTGCAGCATTGTATACCGACAGGCTGAGAAGTTTGGAAAAAATCTATCGTGGTATTTCACAGGAAGATGAGATGGTTAATTTGTTTAACCATTGTATCTATGACCTTGCTTCCAAAGCGCCTTCTATCGATACTCCGCTACACGGGTTTCTTCCTTTTAAACATATTGACCACCTGCATCCGGATGCAGCCATTGCAATAGCAGCATCAGCTGATGGAGAACAAATCACCAAAGAATTATTCGGTGGAAAAATAGGATGGGTAGGATGGCAGAGACCAGGTTTTGATCTTGGTTTAAAACTCCGAAAATGCCTGGAGGAAAATCCGGGTATCAAAGGAATTATGCTCGGATCACATGGGTTATTTACCTGGGGCGATACAGCATATGAATGTTATGTAAATACGCTGGATGTAGTAGAGCAATCAGCAGAATACCTGGAACAAAAAATAAAACAAAAAGGAAAAGTCTTTGGAGGTGAAAAAATTTCACCATTGGGATCAGTGCAGCGATTGGATGTTGCAGCTAAATTGGCGCCATTGCTAAGAGGACTGTGTTCATCAAAGTTAAAAATGGTGGGTCATTTTACAGATGATGAAAGAGTATTGGAATTTATAGATTCAAATGATCTTATGAAACTGGCGCCTATGGGAACCAGTTGTCCGGATCATTTCCTCAGAACAAAAATTGCTCCGTTGGTCCTCGATCTTTCCACAGATGAAAATCTGGATGATATTGCTGACATAAAGCAAAAACTTACCGCACAGTTTGAAGCATATAGAAAATTATATGCTGAGTACTATTCAACTTGCCGCCATGAGAATAGTCCACCAATACGTGATCCAAACCCTGTGGTGTTGTTATACCCGGGTGTCGGGATGTTTAGTTTTGCCAAGGACAAGCAGACCGCGCGCGTAGCTTCGGAGTTTTACATTAATGCAATCAATGTAATGAAAGGTGCCGAAGCAATTTCATCTTACCAGTCATTGCCAAGACAGGAAGCTTTCAATATTGAATATTGGTTACTTGAAGAAGCAAAACTGCAAAGAATGCCGAAGCCCAAAGCATTGTCGGGACGCATTGCGCTCATCACCGGAAGTGCTGGCGGAATAGGAAAGGCCATTGCAAAAAAATTCGCAGAAGAAGGGGCATGTATCGTGATCAATGATAATCATGAGGGTCGATTGGAAGAAGCTGCTGTAGAATTCCGTAAAGATTTTGGAAAAGACGCTTTCATAACCGCAAAACTTGATGTTACCGATTCGTCAACTGTACACGATGCTTTCATGAAAGCATGCCTTGCATTTGGCGGTGTCGACATCATCGTTAATAATGCGGGTATTTCAATTTCCAAACCATTGGAAGATCATAGTGAAGCTGATTGGGATAAGATCTATGATATATTGGTAAAAGGACAATTTGTTGTAACACAATCAGGAGTTGACGTAATGCGCAAACAGGGTATGGGTGGTGACGTGTTGAATATCGTTAGCAAGAATGCACTTGTAAGCGGTCCAAACAACGCTGCTTACGGTTCTGCCAAGTCGGCGCAACTACACCTTAGCCGCTTGAATGCTGCTGAACTTGGCAAAGACAGGATCAGGGTGAACGTGGTGAATCCAGATGCGGTGATCGCCGGAAGTAATATCTGGAGCGGGGGATGGGCAGAAGGAAGGGCAAAAGCATATGGTATCTCTGTTGAAGAACTGCCTGCTTATTATGCAAGCCGGACCCTTCTGAATGAAATGATATTTCCCGAAGACATCGCGAATGCCTGCTTTGCTTATATAGGTGGAAACCTGCAGAAATCCACAGGCAATGTCCTGAATGTGGATGGTGGAATTGCTGCAGCTTTTGTGCGATAAAATTTCTTACACTTCAATTTCAGTTATGCTTATTGATAAGGAAAAGATTGCCGGATTTAATCAGGAAAAGGTGGAAGCACACCAGAAAAAATTTGATTTTTTAGCTTCAACATTTACCAATACCGAATCCATTGTCAGTTCGTTGATGGAATTTAATGTGGCTATTCCAAGCTGGGCTCTCGGAACGGGTGGTACAAGGTTCGCCCGGTTTTCAGGTGCCGGTGAACCGGGAAATCTTTACGAGAAGTTGGACGATGTGGGCCTTATTCATGCCCTCAATGGATGCAGCGGCGCTATTTCCCTGCACATACCATGGGATATTCCGGAAGACTATGCGGAGATCAGGGCAAAGGCAAAAGAACTGGGAATAGTTTTTGACGCTATGAATTCCAACACATTCCAGGATCAAAAAGAGCAGCGACTTAGTTATAAATTCGGATCATTACAACATACGGATAAGGCTACACGAAAACAAGCCATCGAGCATAATATTGAAGTAATCAGGCATGGTGTTGAATTAGGTTCAAAATCACTTACTGTTTGGCTCAGTGACGGTAGTTGTTTCCCGGGCCAGTTGAATTTCAGAAAAGCGTTTCAGCGCACCCTGGAAGGCCTTAAAGAAATATATGGGGCATTGCCTGGCGACTGGAAAATGTTTGTGGAGTACAAGGCAAGTGAACCTAATTTTTATTCCATGACCGTAGGCGACTGGGGACAGTCACTTTTGTATTCAAATAAGCTTGGTCCAAAAGCATATACGCTTGTGGATCTCGGGCATCATCTTCCCAATGCAAATATTGAACAGATCGTTGCATTGTTGTTGATGGAAGAAAAACTTGGGGGATTCCATTTCAATGACAGTAAATATGGGGATGATGACTTAACAGTGGGTAGCATAAAACCTTACCAGCTATTTCTCATTTTCAATGAATTGGTTGAAGGAATGGATGCAAGGGGAATGGACCATTCCTCCGGACTTGGATGGATGATAGATGCCAGTCATAATGTAAAAGATCCATTGGAGGACCTGCTTCAGTCGACCGAAGCCATCATGCTCGCCTATGCGCAAGCGTTAATGGTTGATCGCAATGCTCTCAATGTTGCACAGGAGGCAAATGATGTTGTGGCTGCACAGGAAGTTTTACAGGATGCATTTCGAAATGACCTTAGGCCACTTGTTGCTGAAGCGAGACTTAGAAAATCAGCTGCACTTGATCCGTTGGAATATTATCGAAAAATGAATATCCGTCAAAATCTTATACGTGAACGTGGAACAAACACCGTGGCAACAGGACTATGAAAGAAAAAATTCCTGCCATCGCAATTTATGATATTGGAAAGACCAATAAAAAACTTCATGTTTTTAACCAGGACTATGAACTGGTTTATGAAAGAATCGAAAACCTTCCTGAAACAGTTGATGAAGATGGATTTCCCTGCGAGGATTTAGCTGCATTAACTGGATTTATTAAATCTTCTTTTCAGCATTTGCTCCTTATGAAGCAATTTGACATTCATGCAGTAAATTTTTCAGCATACGGAGCCAGCCTGGTATATGTTGATGAAGATGGTTTACCCATTGGCGTCCTTCAAAATTATCTTAAGCCTTTTCCGGTTGATCTCCAGGAAAGGTTTTATAAGGAAAATGGAGGCCGGGAAATTTTCTCACGTGAAACTGCTTCGCCTGTATTAGGAAGCCTGAACTCGGGACTACAATTATACAGAACCAAGTATGAGCATCCTGAAGTGATAAAAAAATTGCGATGGGCTCTTCATTTACCTGGTTATTTGAGTTTTGTTTTTACAGGTAACGCCTGCAGTGAAATAACCAGTATAGGATGCCATACCGGGCTATGGGATTTTACTAAAAATGAATATCATGTCTGGCTCACTAATGAAGGCTTGCTCGATAAACTGGCGCCAATTGTTCGTGCTTCTGAAACTATTAGTGTTGATCACATTCACGTGGGGACTGGCTTGCATGATAGTTCTGCTGCCCTGATCCCTTATTTGATGGGGATTCCTGAGCCGTTTTTACTTATATCAACAGGAACATGGTGCATCAGTTTGCAACCATTCAATAATGTACCATTGAGTGCGGAAGAACTAAAGAACGACTGTTTATGTTATCTGAGTTTTCAAGGCAACCCAGTGAAAGCATCCAGGATATTTTCCGGCCACGAACATGACGAGCAGGTAAAACTATTATCAAATTATTTTCAACAGCCATCCGATCATTATAAAAACATTCAATTTGATAAAGATCTGGCCAGGCAGGTGATAAAATTACATTTGGGATCACCATCTTTCAATCCTTTTCATAACAGTAATGAACTTCAACAAAGTCCTTTCAGGCATCGTGCCCTCAAAGATTTCAAAGATTTTTCTGAAGCCTACCACCAGCTATTGTTTGACCTGGCGGTGCTTCAGCAACAGTCTTCGCAATGGGTTTTAAATGGTGCTGAAGTAAACGATATATATATCGATGGAGGGTTCAGTAATAATGAAATTTTTATGCAGCTACTCGCATATGTATTCAGGGGAAAAAAGGTATATGCTGCTGCTCTGCCCCAATCCAGTTCACTTGGAGCTGCCATGGTGATTCACTCGGCCTGGAACAGTAATAAAATCAATAATCATTTATTGAGGTTGAAATATTATCCGTTTCCGGAAGAACTGTTGTGATTTT
>Ga0207701_10003932_pt1 | contig 15176 bp, 14 predicted proteins | sample KBSSwiSSwithPhiX_FD_184294 | JGI IMG/M metagenome (GOLD analysis project Ga0207701, IMG submission 184294) | Switchgrass rhizosphere bulk soil microbial communities from Kellogg Biological Station, Michigan, USA, with PhiX - S5 (SPAdes) (version 2) | ecosystem: Environmental > Terrestrial >... | reverse complement strand
ACCAGGTCCAGGCGCCGCGTGGCAGTCGATGCCTGACGCGGCTGGTCGCCGGTCTTAATCATCCCTGCTAATCAAACACTGAGCTGCCTCGTGCGCGCCGTCGCGACGCACGGCGGCGGCAATGGACTGCGCACGAACAACCACGTCCGGTCGGAGGGTACGCTCGAGCGCGCGCGTCAGCGAGCCGATCGCTGGCGTGCCGGCGGCGTGCGCAGTGCCAATCCCCAGATCGTGTACTCGTTGTGCCCAGTAGTGCTGGTCGTAGAGCTGCGGAACCACGACCTGGGGCGCGCCAGCCATCGCGGCTGCGGTGGTGGTGCCCGCGCCGCCGTGGTGGACGACAGCGGCAACCCGTTTGAAGAGGGCCTGCTGGTTGACCTCGCCTATAGCCAGACAGTCGTGTTCGCTGTCCACTAACGACAGGTCGGCCCAGCCTCGAGACACGATGGTGCGACGCCCGACCTCGCGGGCGGACTGGATCATCACCCGGCTCAGATCCTCCGGCGCGCGCATGCTCCCGAAGCCGAAATAGACGGGTGGGTCGCCCATCTCGAGGAACTTCTCGAGCTCGGACGACAGGGGGCGTTCATCCGGCAGAATCCAGGCGCCGGTCTGAAACACCGCATGGTCCGAGGGGTCGGGCCACGGCGCGAGCGTGGCGTCGGCTGCGAGCCACGGCCGGTCGGTGAAAACGTAACGCCGCACGTCACTGACCGGCGCGAGACCGATGGATGCCCGATGCGAGTTGAGCGACGCGCTAAACAGGTCGTTGAAACGCTGCCCATCCCGAGCCCACAGCTCGCGACTGTCGGCCGCCGCTGGCGCCGGCTGTCCCGGTAAATTCGGCAACGGAGGCGGCGCGTGGTGCGGCGACGGCAGCACGTTCGGGCAATATGCGGCGAAGACATACGGGATGCCCAGCCGCTCTGCCACCGAACGAGCCGCGATCTGCAGCGCGGTTGCAGCCACGATGACGTCACAGTCTGCGGCCGCCGCGGCAATGGTCTCGAATTGCGTGGCGACACTGGCTTCGGCCAGCTCACGTCGGCGTTCGGGCGAGAATGGTACCGGTGGAAGGGAAGCCGTCGCCCTGCGTAGCTCCGGACCGATCGGTACGACGGGAAAGCCCTGGCTGTAGACCCAGTCGCGGAAGTCCGGCGGCACGCACAGGCGGACCTGCTGATCGAGTGCCCTCAACTGCGACGCCAGCGCCACGAGCGGCTGGACATCGCCCCGCGACCCGATTGTGGACAGCAGCACGCGCATGAACGCCGTTTGCTGCGGGGATTTAGAGCACGAGTTGCGCCGCGAAGACGGTGCTCCAGAACTTCGTGCCGCCATCGAGCAGCGGCGTCCGGCCAGGATCCTGGATCTCCTCGTGGATGCCATTGAACTGAAGCTTCACCCAGCGGTTGACGTACCAGTTCACGCCGAGGGTGAAGACCTTGTCGCCATTCGGCAGGATCACTTCAGCCCGCGAGTTGCTGAAGGGCGGCTCGCCCGTTTCCTTGCTGTCGAACCACATCCGCTCGTAGCGCGCGGCCAGTTCCACCGCGCCGCCGCCGCCCTTGAACAGCGGCCGCTTCGGTTCGAGAGGACGGTCCTTCCTGTCGCCGGTCACCACCCAGGTGCCTGACACGTAGTAGGACCGGGCGCGGGCCGAGTTCAGGTCGTCTCCGCGAAGACCCTGCCCCTTCCGCTCGTCTGTCACGGCGATGTACTCGGCGCGCGCGCCGACCGAGTGCAGCGTCCACTCGAAGTCGGCGCCGTAGCGGTTGCGCGTCCCCTTCACGAACACCGGTTCGAAAAAGGTGTACTGCGACACGACCGTTCGACCTCTCAACCCGTTCGGCAGTTCGGACTCGTCGCTCACATCTGTCGTCGTGAAGTTGCCTCCGAACTCGGCCTTGTCGAGGTTCCCGGTCTTCACGCGCGCGAACGGAGTGCCGCTCACGCGTGCGCCGAAGGTCGTGTCGCCGCCAGCCACCTTCTTGGAACGCGCGTTGTCGCCGTCGTGCGCGAACAGGCCAGCCGAGTAGTTCAGCGCGCGGCCGAAGAACCGGCCGTGCACCATGCCGCCCGTGTCGCGTGCCGGCGCCAGGTAAACGCCGCCGAGCGAACGCGAGACGAAGTCGTTGTTCGCGACGCCCGTCAGCTGATCGAGGCTGAACGGAATCTTGAAGCGGCCGCCGCGCACCTGGAACCCGTCGGACACTTTCAGCTCGATCCACAGATCGCGCCACGGCGTCTTCTCGCTCTTCGCGTTCACCTTGTCCTCGGCGATGCTCGCGGACGTGAATTCGCGCTCGATGCTGAACTGGATAACCTTGAACAATTCGCCGTCGATGCCGAAGCGCCCCCGCGAGAACTGCGCCTTGTCGAAATCCACAGGATCGTCGCCCGGATCGATCAGGAGGCCCTGCAGCTTGGCGCCGAAGTCGAGGCGCAGCCACTTACCGGCGCGCAGGGACGGATGATCCCTCCAGACGAAGGAGAGCCCCTCCGGATCACCCGACCCCGTCTCCTGCGGAGCGGCGGCGACGGCCGGCCCCGGGGCAGGCTCCGAGTTGACCGAGGCGGCGTCTGGCGCAGGAGCAGAAGCCGGGACGGCGTCGGGGGTTGGTGCAGGCGGGTCAGCCAGAAGAAGGAGCAGGGCGAGCGGAGCGATCAGCACGAGGCGCCTCCTGCGGCTGCCGGCACGTCGCCAGGCGCCGTCGCGGTCACACCAATGGAGAGGAAGAGCGCCTGGATTGCGCTCACCGCTGCGGGTTCGGTCACTTCAATCGCAACCTCCCGCCGGAAATCCAGGCTCATCGCCGTTAACGCGAGGCTGCCGACCACGGCCCGTTTCCCGTCGACGAGCATGATCTTGCCGTGGACCTTGAGGTCGCCGACGCGCACGTCCTGATGCACGTGGACGGTAACGCCGGCCAACCGGCGTTCCTCGAGAAGCCCGAGGATGCCTGGGTCGGAGAGCTTCGCGTCGATCAGCAGAATGCTCTGCTGGGCCTGCTCGATAATCGCGGTGAACTGCCGCCGTGCCTTCTCGGGGCCAAGAACCAGGCGATCGGGCAGCGTGTGCGGCGCCGCGATTCCGTCGCGGTCTGTCGCCATCAGCTGCCTGAGGCCGGTAACGACCTGCGGATCGTAGGTCAGCACGACGACATCACAGGTCTTCGCGAAGCATTTCCTGGTGAGGTTCAGCGACGCCACCAGCGCAGGACCGTCATCAGCCACCGCGTACTTCGCGTGATACTTCACCACCGGGTCGTTGTAGGCGGAGACCGTGGCACCGGTGTCCTGGAGACGCTGCCAGAGCTTGCGCAGCTTCTTCCTGCCCCCCTTGGCACGCGAGGTGACGAGCACCTCCACGTCGACACCCCGGTCGACGGCCGCCTTCAACTCACGGAAGATTTCCTTGTCGTTGCAGCGGAACAGCGAGAGCAGCAGGGTGGAGCGCGCCTGGCGGATCACGTCGAGGACCGCCGCGCGACGTTCGAGCGGGACGAGGATCGCGCGGTCGGGTGGAAGGATGGGCGTCAGATCCATGACGCCCGCTTCGGGTGTCGCTCGAACGCACCGACGCCGGCACCGCGCCCGGGCAGCAGCGGCTCCCCTGGGGCGATCAGCAGGCGCAGGCCGATTTTCCGATTGGAAAGAGGCATTCGCACCGACCGGCGGGGGGACCGGACGGGCTGACTATACCTCAGGGGGACAGCAGGTACCAGAGCCGAATCGCCGGGCCGCCTGCGTGGGATGCGCTGACCGGGTCAGGCCGCCCACGAGCCGCCCGCGCGCAGCGTCTCGGACGGCGACACACCAAAAGCCGCCTTGTACTGTCCCGCGAAACGTCCAAGCTCGAAGAAGCCGTGCTCGGTCGCGACGTTGGTGACGGTCCTGGCCGCCTGGCGGCTCTGGAGGGCCCGGTGGACCTGGTCGAGCCGGGCGCGCAGCATGAATCGCTTGGGGCTCATGCCTCGCACGTCGTGAAACGCGTTGCGAAGGGTCCGTTCGCTGACGCCGGTCACGCGGCACAGATACTCGATTGGAACCGGGTCGCCGCGGTGGGCGTTCAGAAAGGCTTCCGCTTGTTCGACCACCTGCCGTCGGTTGACGGCTCTCTGTGTGGGCTGGGCGAAGTTTCGGTAGTCCATGGCTTCAACGCTAAGACAGGGCGTCGGAACTAGGCTGCTCGTCAAAGTACTAGATCGACCTGATAAAAATGACAGGTCCGTGATCTTTGGATCGGGATGGCCAACGACCTCCTTACGCGAATATTTGCTGGCTTTTTACATGATTTAGACCTGGACTCGTGGTCCCAGCGGTGCGTCAATCCACCCGGTAGTCTCGCGTGTTGTCAGCCGCAGGCTGACAGGTCGGGCCCTGTCAGGTCTGCCCGGCCGCTGCCGAAAACGCATAGCTGCCCCGAGCCGCCGGTTCCTAGACTGACCGCAGCACCATCACCCAGGTGAAGGAGGTTCAGATGAAACGCGTTGTGTGGGCCGTGACCCTGTCAGCAGCGGCCCTGCTGATTCCGGCGCAGGCATTCGCCCAGAAGGTGAATGTCGACTTCGATCCGGTGGCGCCGTTCGCGAACTACAAGACTTACGGGTGGGCCAAGGGCACGCCGTCGCCGAACCCGCTTGGCGAAGATCGCATTCACGCCGCAGTCGAGGAACGGATGGCGGCGAAGGGATTCACCAAGTCCGACAGTCCGGACGTGATGATCGCCACGCATGTCGTCACGAAAGAGGAAAAGGAGATCATCTCGACCGGCTACGGATATGGGCCCGGCTACTACCGTTATGGTGGTGGCATGTCGACGTCAACCGTGAACACATACATACAGGGGACGCTGGTCCTCGACATGTACGATGCGGCCGCCAAGAAACTCGCCTGGCGCGGCACGGCTACCGACACCGTGAGCGACAAGACCGACAAGAACACGAAGAAGGTCACCAGCGCGCTGGACAAGATGATGAAGCAGTACCCGCCGCCGCCGCCGAAGAACAAGCCGTAGTCCTGCGCCATCTGCCGGGTGAAGGATTCCCTCGTGCGAGCGGGATGCGTCGCGGCGCTGCTGTTCCTGGCCGCCTCGACGATCTCGGCCGACCAGTTCGACGGCCAGCCGATCGCTGGGATCACGGTCAGCGGCCTCCGGGACATTAAGGAGGCCGTCGTCGTTCAGCAGATCGAGTCGCAGCCCGGCCGAACCTACTACGAAACAACCGCTGCTGAGGATGTCAGGCGGCTGCAACGCCTCCGCGTCTTCAGCGAGGTTACGATCACGCCGGTCCCGGTCGAGGGAGGCGTGCGCCTCGAGGTGGCGGTCGTCGAGACCCTGCGGATCCTGCCGGCGGTTTCCATCGGAGTGAGCGACGCAAGCGGCACCTCGATCGGCCCGGCGCTGAAGGTGCTCAGCGTCGCCGGCCATCCCCACGAGGTCTCCGCATCCGTGCGGTTCGGCGGCGAGGGCCTTGTCGAACTCTCCGAGACCTCGCCGTTCCTGACAAACCGGCGCCTGTGGTACAGCAACAAGCTGCAGATTCGTGACCGGGATAACAGCCTCGATCACTTCACCGAACATTCGCTCGACTTCGACTCACGGATCGGGGGGCGCGGATCGGAATCGTGGAAGACCGGCCTGATCTTCCAGAGCTATCACATCAGAAGCGCGGAAACCGGCATCACTCTCTCGCCCGACGACAGCGACCTGTTTCTCGGGTTCGGCGGGGTCTACGAGTACGACACCCGAGACTCGTGGACCACCCCGACCCGTGGCTGGTGGAATTCTGTCGACGCGATCTGGCATGCGGGAGACGGCAACTACGGCACCGTCGACTTCGACGTGCGACGTTACCAGCCGCTCACCTCGCGCCAGACGTTTGTCGCGACTGCGCTGCTCACGCTGCAGTCGGGCGTGCACGGGGAAGATGTGCCGACCTACCTGGATTACGCGCTGGGCGGCGCCAACACCGTCCGGGGGTGGGATTTCGCCTCCCGCCGCGGGAAGAACCAGTTGATCGTCTCGCTCGAGCATCGATACACGGTCGTCCCAACGAGCGCGTTCCGTGTGAAAGGCCTGAACCTGTACGGAGGGTTGGCCTTTGCGGTCTTCGCCGACGGAGGATCCGCGTGGAACGAACCGGGCGAGTGGACCGACAACACGATCGGGGGCGCGGGCGTCGGCCTGCGCCTGTTCGTACCCTTCGTCGACGTGATTCGGCTCGATTTCTCGGTGGGGAATGGGAGCCACGCCAATGTGGGAATCAATGACAAGGCAGTGGCCCAGCGCAACCGGGTGCGCTGAGGCACAATGTCATCTAAACGACCACACCGTTCGTTAGTTGCCGCTGAGTTTACTTTACAGTTCTCTGCGCGTTTGGAAGAATAGCGACGTTCTTCACCGTCACTCAGCCTGGTAGGCGCAACCGCGTCTGGCAAACCTGCCTTCGCGGGGCGCGGGTCCGCTTTCCATGTCGCACCCCGGTGGTCGTCTACGGTTTCGGACTCGGTGCACTTCGCCGTGGTACCTCGCGATCCTGCTCCTGGCCGCCGTCTCTGAACTGGCGGCCAATCCGGCGTGGGCCCAGACCAGTCAGAAGAAGGTCCTCGTCCTCTACTCCACCAGGCGCGACGCGCAGGTCAGCCTGACCGGCGATCGCGAGATCCCCCGCTTGCTGGACGCCGCTCTGGATGAGGACGTCGACTACCACTCGGAGTACATCGATCGCGCGCGGTTCCAGGGCTCGGACTATCGCAAGGTCTTCGGCAGCTTCCTGCGCAGCAAGTACGCCGGCCAGCAGTTCGACGTGGTCATCGCGATGCAGGATGTCGCACTTGCCCTGGTGGCCGAGAATCGCGACAGCGTCTTCGCCTCCACTCCGGTCGTCTTTGTTTCGACCCTCGGGGAGCGCCCGCGCCTTCCGAACTCGACCGGCGTCGTGGCGCCGTTGAACCTCCGAACCACTATTTCGATTGCTCTGGAACTGCAGCCGGACACCCGCAACGTGTTCGTCGTGAGCGGCGCAGACGAAGCCGCCAGGGAGTATGCGCAGCACGCTCGGGAACAGCTGCGGATGTTTCAGTCCCGGGTCGCGATCACCTATCTCGAGGGTCTGCCGACAAAGGACCTCGAAGCGACCGTCTCGTCCTTGCCGGACCACTCGGTCGTCTATTACCTCGCCATCAACCGCGACGGGGCGGGGCAGGCGGTCCAACCGCTCGAGTACATCGATCACCTCACGTCAATTGCGAACGCGCCGATCTACTCGTGGGTCGACTCCACCATGGACCATGGCGTCGTCGGAGGCAGCCTCAAGAGCCTGATGGCGCAGACGACTGCCGCGGCGCGCGCGGCTGTGCGAGTGCTCAAGGGAGAGTCCGCGGACAGCATTCCAGTGCTGATGGACGACTTCAACGTCAGCCAGCTGGACTGGCGGCAGCTGAAGGAATGGGGCATCAGCGAGAGCAGGGTGCCGCCAGGGACCCTGGTGCTGTTCAAGGAGCCGTCGGCCTGGGACCGCTACAAGTACTACATCGTCGGGGCGGCCGCCGTGGTGACAGCCGAGACCCTGCTCATCCTCCTCCTGCTCGTCGAAAGCAGCAGGCGGCGTCTTGCGGAGGAGCGCGCCCGGGGCAGTGAGGTGGCACTGCGCAGCAGCCACGATCGCATCCGGGACCTGGGCGCGCGACTGCTCGGCGCCCAGGAGGCCGAGCGTTCGCGCATCGCCCGCGAACTGCACGACGACGTCAGTCAGCAGTTGGCGCTGCTGTCAATCGACCTCGAACTGCTGGGAGATCACGTCGGACCGCCGTCGATGGAAATGGTTGAAGGGGCGATGAACCGCGCGCAGGAGATTGCGCGAAGCGTTCACGACCTGTCGCACCGGCTGCATCCGGCCAAGCTTCGACTGATCGGTCTCATCGCCGGCATCCATGGCCTGCGGCAGGAGATGTCGTCGCCCACCCTGGCGATTTCCTTCAACCACGACCATGTTCCCCCGTCGTTTCCGGCCGACCTGACGCTGTGCCTGTTCCGGGTGGTCCAGGAGGCGCTGCAGAACGCCGTCAAGTACAGCAATGCGAAGAACGTCGCCATCAACATGAGCTGTGTGCCCGACCGGCTCACGCTGTCAATCTCCGACAACGGAGTCGGGTTCGATGTACAGACGGCGTGGGGAGCTGGACTGGGGCTGATCAGCATGAGCGAGCGGCTGGAGGCCTTCGGCGGCGCGATGAATATCCAGTCCACTCGCGGCGCAGGTACCCGGCTGACCATCGACGTCCCGTTGACATCGCATCTTTTCCAGGGCCAGCGGCCCCTGCAGCCGGCGCGGCAACAGTCGAAGCGGGCCCGCGAGTGGACCGCGGATCGCTCCGCGGGCGTCTAGGCCGTCCACGAACCCGGCCGCCCGTCCGTCCGCTGCCGAAACTGCATAGTCGCCGTTTTGACGCTTTCGATATGGTGGTTTGCGGGCCACTCACTCCCGGTCGGTCCCCTGCGCGGGCCCGGCCGGATCAGACACGGAGACAGCGTCATGCGCAAAGCACTCGTTTTCACGGCTGTTGCTTTTTTACTCGGTACGACGGCCGCGTTCGCACAGGACAAGCCGGTTGACGTGAACATCGGCGGCGGCTATACGTTCGCGCTCAGCGACATTCGCGACCATCTCGGCGATGGCTACAACGTGAACTTCGGCGTCACCTTCAACCTCAGCGAGTCGATCGGCATCCAGGGCGAATACAGCTTCAACGGACTCGGGCAGAAGAACGTCAAGATTCCGGTCCTCCCGGGGCCCGGGGCAGGCGAGCCGGTGCCAACCGATTTCTACGCCGACATGAACATGCAGTTCGGCGATGCCAATATCGTGTTCAAGCCACAGGTCGACGGCAGCGTCAGGCCGTATGTCGTGGCCGGCGCCGGCGTCTACTACCGGCCAGTCACTGTGACCACGCCCGGGGTCGGGTACATTCCGGGCTATTGCGATCCATGGTGGTATGTGTGCTACCCGGGCGGGTTCGTTCCGGTCGAGAACGTGGTGGGTCAGCGCAGTTCCACGGACTTCGGCGTCGATTTCGGCGGTGGTGTCGACTTTACGCTCGCCGAGAACGTTCGGCTATATTTCGAAGCCCGGTATCACTACATCTGGGGCCCCGAGGTGAAGACCAGCGTTGGCGGCACCGAGACCAAGAAGGCCAACGGTCAGTTCCTGCCGATCACGGTGGGTCTGCGGTTCTAGAGCGAGGGATCACCATGAGTGCGATACGGTCGTTTCGAATTTCGATCATCACGACGATCGCGGCGCTCGCCGCCAGCGTCGCACTCGCCGGCATCGACGTACACGTTGAGAACAGCCCGACCTTCGACTTCACGAAGCTCCGCACCTGGACGATGAACCCCAACGGCGCGGGCAACGCGGTGAGGATCATCTCCGCAGACGACAAGGACTCGACGGAGCTGAAGAAGAACTGGGAAACGAAGGTGCTGCCGATCGTGCAGGAGGGCTTCGTCAAGCGCGGCTTCCCGAAGGCTACGGGTGAACCGGACTTCTACGTCACCTGCTACGTGCTCGTCACCGCCGGATCGTCATCGCAGCAAATGGGACAGTTCCTGAGCCCGGTTCCCGAGTGGGGACTTCCCTACTTCGCGCCGTCGACAACCGCCTTGAGCGTCTTCCCGCAGGGCTCGCTCATTCTCGATATTGCGCCGCGGGCCACGAACGAAGTCGTCTGGCGCGGAGTCGCGCAGGCGGAACTCAAGTGGGACGATTCGGAGGCGAGGCGCGCGCAGCACGTCCGCGACGCGGTCCAGGACCTGCTCAAGAAGTTCCCGCCCAAACCGGCGAAGAAGTAGGAGCCGGTTTTCACGGCGCCGACGTCGCAGATTTCGGCCGAGTCCCGATCAAGCGAAAGGAAGTGAACCGATGAATCGCTTTGCAGTTGCCGCCGCCATCGCGGTCACGTCGGTTGCGCTGTCCGCGCAGTCACCGGACCTGGCCGCGAAGATACAAAAGTTCGGCGAGGGCGCAAAGGCGAATGCCGCGGCGCTCAAGGCCTACTCCTGGAAGCAGCGCGTGCAGGTGACGCTGAAGGGTGAAGCCAAGCCGGCCAAGCTGTACCAGATGCGGTACGACGCCGATGGCAAGCTCCAGAAGACGGCGCTGACCGCCGACGCGCCCAAGAAGGAACCCGAGAAGGACAGCGGCCGCGATCGCGGCGGGCGCCGCGGTGGCGACGCCGTCAAGGGCAAGATCATCGAGAACAAGATAGAGGACGCGAAGGAATACGCCGCCGCCCTCGCCGACCTGTGCAAGGACTACCTCGCACCATCTCCTGATCTGCTGAAGGCGTTCTTCGCAAAGGCCAAGCCGGTGCAGGTGGCGGGTGGCCTGGTGCAGATCGTGGGCGAGGAGGTGCTCACCAAGGGTGACAAGCTCGTCTACGAAATCAACCCTGAGACGCAGGGTCTCAAGCGCGTGCTGTTCACGGCGCCGCTCGAGGGCGATCCGGTCGACGGTACCGTCGAATTCTCCAGCGTGCCGAACGGCGGTCCGAATTACGCGTCGCGCGTCACCGTAAACGCGCCCGCCAAGAAACTGACAGCGACTATCGAGAACTTCGAATACGTGAAGCCCTAACCATCCTCAGGAGGACCTCGTGAAACGCACAATTCTCGCAGCCACGTTGTTTGCCGCGGCCACAGCTGTCGCGGCCGCCCAGGTCAAGACACTGCCCGGCGAAATGAAGACCGAGACCGCGACGGTCGAGGCCATCGATCACGCCCGGCGCGAAGTGACGCTCAAGGAGGCGAACGGCCTGTACAGCACGGTCATGGTTCCGGCCGACAACAAGAAGTTCGACACGATCAAGGTCGGCGACAAGGTCACCGCGCGCTACTACGACAACGTCGTGGTCCGCGTGAAGCAGCCGGGCGAGAAGGACGTGGATACCGATACCGCAGCCGTGACGTCGGGTTCGAACGCCAAGCCAGGCGGCACGGCGGCCACCCAGCGCACCATTACCGCGACCATCACGGCAATCGACATGAAGGTCCCGTCGATCACGTTCACCGGCCCGAATAGCTGGAAGTACAGCTCCAAGGTGCAGGACAAGGAAGCCCTGTCGAAGGTAAAGGTCGGCGACAAGGTCGACATCGTCTGGACCGAGGCCGTGATGATCTCCCTGGAGACACCGGCCAAGTAGTTTCGCCCGCCGCCTCTGGCACTCGCGACGGCGCCACCGTGCGCCGTCGCTCACTCGTCAATCTTGAAACGGATCACGGCACTGCGCGCGTGTTGTGCACGGCAACCACGCCCATGATGACATTCGTCGCAATCATGAGGGCGACAGCGCCGGTGCGGTTATGGTTCTTCCAGAGGTGCTCCGCCGCCAGGATCGCCGTCACCGTGACACCGGTCTTCAGCGCCACGAAAACCACCGGGTTCTGGACGACGGTCTTCATCATCGGGTTGGTTTCGTGCGCATATCCGCCCTCGATCAGGCCTAACGTCAGCGCCGTGTCGTAGCTCTGGAGCGCCGTGGCGCCTGCATACAGCATTGGCAGCGAGGAAGGGCGCTTGTGCTTGAGCCTGCGAATCACGTGGGACGGAGCAGGCTCCGCGGCGTCGACGGCCGCTGCGCCGGACGCAGCCGGCGGAAGCGCGAGCCCCGTGGCTTCAGGATTGTTGATGTCCTGGGCGAATACCGGAACCGAAAGGACTGCCTCGAGCAGGATGGCGACGAAGAGTCGACACATGTGATACCGCCGTTCCAATGAGAGAGCGGCACATCACTGTGCTCGCTACCGCCAACGGCCGTGTGCTGAGAGTATCCGGTGCGACGAAGCGGACGAACCTGCCTGGTTGCCGTGAAGCAAGGTGTCGATGTTACTCGCTCCTCGCTCGCCCAGTGCATCGTGTAACGGAGCACGACGGGATCGGCCGGACCGCGCGGATGCCGCCATCTCAGCAGGGCCGCGGCGATCGTCAATCCGTGCCGCTTTTGCATAGTCGCGGCGGGCGCGGAGTCCGACGATTGCACCGTTGGCGCCTACGCCCAGACCCGGGCAGGCAGAGGGAGTCGCCCCATGCTCACCAGACCTGGACGCATCACCGTTTTCTCCATGCTGCTGTTCCTCGGCACCGCTGCGGTCGCGGCCGCGCAGGCCGACATCGTGACCACGACAACCGGCGAACGGCTGGTCGGCGAGATCATTCGCGTCGAAAAGGACGTGTTGACGCTGTCGACCGGGTACTCGGATTCCGACTTCAAGCTCGAATGGGACAAGGTTGCATCGCTCGTGAGCGAGCGCCAGTTCCTCGTCGAGACGTTCGCCGGCATGCGCTTGATTGGACCGTTGACCGTCGTTCCGGTAACGGCGGCGGCCGTGAAGGTCGGCGACGTGACGGTCCCGCTCGCCGAAGTGTCCATACTGCAGCCGCTCGAGCGGTCGTTCTGGGCGCGGTTCGATACGGGCCTCGACTTCGGCTACAGCATGACGCAGGCGAATTCGGCCACGCAGCTCACGCTCGGCGGCAATCTCCTGTACCGCGACCAGCAGGTCGTGGACACGGTCCTGGTGAACGTGTTCAAGAGCACGCAGTCGAATGCGCCGGATACGCAACGCTGGGATCTCGGCAACGACTTCAGGTACCTGCTCGGAGATCGGTGGTACGCCAACACGACCCAGGACTTCCTGAACAGCGACGAGCAGGGGCTGGACCTTCGAACCACGATCGGCGGCGGCGGCGGCCGCTACCTGCTGCGCTCCTCGTCCCAGCACCTCGCCCTCGGCGGCGGCCTCGCGTGGACCAATGAGGACTACACCGATCCACTGGTTCCGACGAAGGACTCGGGCGAAGCATATATCGGTGCCGAGTTCATGACCGAGAAGCTGAAGATCACCGACCTCGTCACGCGCTTCACCTACTACCCGAGCCTGACGATCGACGATCGGTACCGGATCAATTACAAGTTCGACCTCGACTTCAATCTTCCCGGCGACTGGTACTTCCGGGTTGGTCTCTTCGAGAACTTCGACAGCCAGCCGCCGCCCGGGCTGTCGCGCAATGACTACGGCTGGTCGAACGCGTTTGGCTTCAAGTTCTAAATGCTGCTGGCAACATTGGCGTGGCGTCGGGTCTTGAGAGCCTTGCCGATGGCGATGATGTTGGCGATACCGGGCATCGCCGGAGCCGGTCAGCAGACGCAATCGCCCGCGGCCGCGCAGCAGCAACCGCCGCAGCCGGAACGCCCGCTGAATCCGACCCAGGAGATAGCAGGCGAGGAAGCCGAAGGCAATGCGCTCGCAGTCGGCCCGGCACAACTGCGCATCGGCGGCTTCCTCGGGTTGACGGGCCTGTACCGGTCGACCAACAGCGGCGGCGGACCGGGCACCGCGTTCGCAAACACCCCCTATGACAACAGCGTCGAGGGGAACGTCTCGGAGACGCGGCTCACCGCCGAAACCTCCAAGCTGTCGGTTCGCGTGGACGCCTCATTCCCGGAACCGGGCGAGCGCTTTCGCAAGCTCGCCGGCTATTTCGAGATGGACTTCAGCGGAAACGCGCCTGGCAACGTTGCCGTCACCGCGTCGAGTTTCACGCTCCGGATGCGCCATGCCTTCGCCGAAGTCCAGTATGGCGATTCGGTTTTCCTGTCGATCGGCCAGGCGTTCACCCTGATGACTCCAGTGAAGGATCAACTGAGTACATGGCCCTCGGACGTGGAGCTCACGCAGGCCGTGGACACGAACTACGTGGCGGGGATGGTCTGGGCGCGGCTTCCGCAGGTCAGGGTGACGTGGCGCCCATCCAAACGCTTCAACTGGGCGGCGTCTGTAGAGAACCCGGAACAGCAGATTGGAAACGGAATCGTTGTTCTCCCTGCCTGCTGCTCTGCCGACATCACCGGCCAGTACAACACCGGCTCAGATCAGCTGAGCGTACCGAACCTGATGCCGGACCTGACGACGCGGGTCGGGATGCGACCGATCAGCGCGCTGCACGTCGACGTGGGCGGCGTGTTACGAGTGTTCCGCACGACGATCGCGCCGTATGACCACTCGTTCAAGCAGGCCGGCGGTGGTGCAAACGTCAACGCGCGGCTGGCGCTGCCGGCTGCCACGGCGCTGATCGCGCAAGGCGCCTTCGGATCGGGCCTCGGGCGCTACATCGGCGGCCTGGTTCCGGATGTGGCGTTTGCGCGAGATGGCTCGATTTCGCTGATTCCAGCCAGGTCGTGGGTGACTGGTCTCGAGCACCGCATGTCTCCGCAGACGGTCTTCGCCGCTTACTACAGCGGCGTGAGCACCGGCTCCCAATACTCGCTCGACGACGACGGCCGGCACATCGGCTTCGGGTTTCCGGGCGCGCCTCTGTCGAACAACCACTGGATACGTGAGTTCACCGGCACGTTTTCTCGCCTGGTGACCAAGACGGCGAACCGTGGGTCCGTCCAGCTCGGGTTGCAGGCATCGTGGCTGCAGCGGGAATCGTACCCGCAGGCCGTGAGCAGTTCCTCGACAGACGCGATTCTTGTCTTCGCGCAGCTTCGTTACAACCTGCCGTGAACAACAGCCGACGCGTTCGTGCCGGAAGTGCATAGCGATCAGGCGCGCGGCGAGGCACGGTTGAGCGAATGGGTTTCGTCCATCGAGAGGTGATGCTGTGAGGCCGCTGCCTGCCTGTCCATCTCTTTATCAGATCAATACTCGCGTCTGGCTGACGGAGCTCTCGACGGCCCTCGGCCGTCGGGCGACGCTCGACGACATTCCGGATGCGGAGCTCGATCGGCTTGCCGGTGCCGGTTTCGACTGGATCTGGCTGCTGAGTGTCTGGCAGACGGGCAAGGCCGCGCGACAGGTATCGCTTGCCAACCCCGAGTGGCGTCACGAATTCGAAGAAACACTTCCGGACCTGAGCGACGACGATATCGGGGGGTCGGGGTTTGCGATCGCTGCCTACAAGGTGCACACCGCTCTCGGCGGCGACGCCGCCCTCGTCCGGCTGCGCGAGCGCCTGCGCAAGCGCGGCATGCGGCTGCTGCTCGACTTCGTTCCCAATCACGTGGCGCCCGATCACCCCTGGCTCACGCGGCATCCTGATTACTTCGTCCACGCCACGCTGCAGGATCTCGCCTTCGCACCGCAGAACTACTGCCGCATGCAGACACCC
>Ga0207701_10003927_pt1 | contig 15185 bp, 13 predicted proteins | sample KBSSwiSSwithPhiX_FD_184294 | JGI IMG/M metagenome (GOLD analysis project Ga0207701, IMG submission 184294) | Switchgrass rhizosphere bulk soil microbial communities from Kellogg Biological Station, Michigan, USA, with PhiX - S5 (SPAdes) (version 2) | ecosystem: Environmental > Terrestrial >... | reverse complement strand
AAGCATTTCATTACAAATTGATGCCGACTCTGAAGAAAGGGCGAAACAGATCGCTGAAGAAGCCAGCAAAAAATTACTGGCAAATCCCGTGATGGAGTACTACGAAGTGTCGGTAAACTAAGCTACGAGCTGTTAGCTGTGAGAATATAGCTCAAAGCTCATGGCTCAAAACTCGCAGCTATGCTATATATTGTTCCTACTCCCATTGGTAATTTAAAGGACATTACGTTGCGAGCCCTGGATATGTTGAGGGAAGTTGATCTTATTCTCGCGGAAGATACCCGGACCACCTCCTACTTGTTGAATCATTATGAAATCACCAAACCGCTTTCACCTTACCATCAGCACAATGAACACAAAGTACTACAGCATTTAGTCGGGCAATTATCACAGGGGAAAAAAATGGCTTTGGTTACAGATGCAGGCACCCCAGGGATTTCAGATCCTGCGTTTCTATTGATACGAGAATGTATAAAGTCAGGCATTACCGTGGAGTGTCTTCCCGGAGCTACTGCATTCGTACCCGCGCTTGTCAACAGTGGTATTCCATCAAACCGTTTTGTCTTTGAAGGATTTCTACCCCTTAAAAAAGGGAGACAGACCTTATTAAAAAAATTGTCAGGTGAAGACAGGACGATGATCTTTTACGAGTCTCCAGTTAGATTGGTAAAAACTTTGCAGGAATTTATTCAATACTTTGGAGCAAACAGGCTTTGTAGTGTCAGTCGTGAATTAACCAAAATGTTTGAAGAGAATAAGAGGGGAAGTATACAGGAAGTCTGCGACCATTTCAAAGAAAAGAATCCTAAAGGTGAAATCGTGATCATAGTTGCCGGATGCTGAGCGTTGGCAAGTCGCAGTAATTTTTGGTTTTAAAACTCTCCACGTGTTTTGCCGGTCATCCCAATTAAATCTTAAGAAAACTCTATAATACCAGCCGCTTCGCCAACCGCAGGGGCTTTCTTTGTATTTTCGACGCTTTAAAGCTTCCAGATGATTAGAAAACTGATACTTGTTCCTTGCACCTTGTTCCCTGTAATATTCTGCATGGCACAACCTGATCGTTGGCAACAAAGAGTAAAATACACGATGAATGTTGATGTGAATGTGCAAACAAATCGTTTCACAGGGAAACAAAAATTGGAATATTGGAATAATTCTCCGGATACACTATCGCGGGTATTTTACCATTTATACTGGAATGCTTTCCAACCCAACAGCATGATGGACAATCGCAGTCGCCGGCAGGGTTCGATCGTTTTGCGGCAGGGAAGAAATGGTAACGATATTGTCGACTGGGACCAGAGAGTTCGCGACCGTATTCAAAACTTGAAACCCGAGGAGTATGGCTATCAAAAAATTTTTTCGCTCAAAATGAATGGACGGCCACAAAAACTCAAGACCGAAGAAACAATTCTTGTGGTTGAATTGGACAAGCCGATCCCTCCAAGATCAAGAGCGACCTTTGAAATGGATTTTGAATCCCAGGTGCCCTTACAGATCAGGAGAAGTGGGAGAGATAATCCTACATCGAAAGTTCGCTATTCTATGAGTCAATGGTATCCAAAAATGTGTGAGTATGATTATGAAGGCTGGCATCCTACTCCTTATGTAGCACGTGAGTTTTATGGAGTGTGGGGAGATTTTGATGTAACCATTTCTATCGATAAGACATACATGCTTGCTGCCACCGGTTACCTGCAAAACCCAAATCAAATTGGCTATGGATATGAATCAAAGGGCACATCGGTTACTCGGCCATCTGGCACAAAGCTGACCTGGCATTTTATCGCACCAAACGTACATGATTTTGTGTGGGCGGCCGATCCGGAGTACGTGCACGTTTCAAGAAAATTGAAAGACAGTCTGACGGTACACGTTTTTTACAAACCAACTAATGCCACCGCGCAGCAATGGGAAGCACTCCTGGATATGGCTGAAAAGGCATTGCCTTTTATTGAAAAGACTTTCGGACCATATCCATATAAGCAATACTCTTTTATTCATGGAGGCGATGGTGGTATGGAATACCCAATGGCTACATTGATCATTGGGCCGGGTGCAGCCATTCATGAATGGATGCACAGCTGGTATTATGGTTTACTTGGTACAAATGAATCGATGTATCCGTGGATGGACGAGGGATTCACACAATACGCCGAAGAAAGAGTGACGGCTTTTTTGAACAATTCAACCACATTTCCTTACCAGGATGAATATGCCGGTTATTTCAACCTGGCGAGGAGCGGCAAGGAAGAGCCTCTGACAACACATGCCGATCACTACAATACCAACTTTGCTTATGGGTCTGCGGTTTATTCAAAAGGAGCCGTATTTATGGAGCAACTTGGCTATGTTGTTGGTGAACAAGTACGGGATAAAATTTTACTTGAATACTACAAGCTGTGGCGATACAAGCACCCAAATGCACAGGACTTTATGAACATAGCAGAGAAAGTAAGCGGTATGAAGCTGGATTGGTATAAAGAATTTTGGATCAACTCAACAAAGACGATCGATTATGCGATCGACAGTCTATGGGAAGAAAACGGGAAAACAAATATCCGGATAAAAGACATGGGCCTGATCCCAATGCCCATTGACCTGCAGCTCACTTTTAAAGACAGCACGAAGGAATTGCACTATGTACCACTCGATTTGATGTACGGAACAAAGCCGGCGGAAACCGACTCTGTATCAAGAAAAGTATACGACCCCTGGCAATGGACAAGTGCAACATATACCATACAAACATCCCGAAAACTGACCGACATCATTGTTGCTGAGATCGACCCTTCGCAAAGGATGGCAGACATCGACCGGAAAAATAACAGGCTGGAATTGAAATGGTGAGGAGTGAAATTCTGCATTGCCCTTAGTAGAGGCGCAGAACAAGATTCCTGTGATTCAGTGGAATTGATAAACACTAAACCCTCCGGGTCAGGAGGGCTTTGAATTTTGATTAGGTCCCGCTCAAGAAAATAGATAAGAAGATTAATGTTAATGGTTATACTTGGTTGTTTTATACTTTTTATTAACGGCCATAAAATTTGTTAACGGCCTCGACCCTGTTGCTAACGTGTAATTTTTCGTAAACATGATAAACATGTTTACGTACCGTTTCCTGGCTGATAAATAACGCCGCCGCAATTTCTTTATACATCAGTCCGCGGGAAAGTAGCTCAAGGATTTCTTTCTCCCTGTTGGAAAGCGTGGCGAGGTCATTGTCAGTCGTTCCCGTCGTTGTCGTATTTTTTTGAAAAGCAGCTACTACTTTCCTCGCAATCTGGCTGCTCATTGGCGCGCCGCCCTGGTATAACTCCCGAATGGCTTCCAGCAATTTTCCAGGAGCGGTTTTCTTTAAAATATATCCGCTGGCACCCGCATTCAGTGCTTCAAATATCTTTTCATCTTCCTCGTATACGGTGCACATCATAAAATTTGTAGAAGGCATTGTCGGTTTCAATTCCCTCACACAATCAATACCGGTTTCACCCCCACCGAGATTAATGTCCATTAAAACGACGTCAGGCTTCAGCAGCGGTAATTTGCGAATAGCCTCATCCGCCGTACTCATGGCACCCGCACATTTATACCCATCGGACATGGAAATAATTTCTTCTAAGGCTGCCCTCAGCTCATTATTATCATCAACAATGCAAACACTGATATCATTCATGAAACAAAGGTGGTATTTACGCCACAAACCGCCAATACCACTTTCAGGTAATAGTTGTTACACAAATGCTAATTCCCGGATTTTAGGAGGGAACGTAAAGGATATATTTTTCTCTAAAAAACTCTTCGGGAAAGATCTCGGCTATTTCCATAACACGGGGCCTGGTTCCACTTTCAGAGATTTCTTGTGCGAGGTCACCACCTTTGAGACAGATCAGACCGGGCGCCGCGTCGCCGGTTGTTGCTTGCGTGTTGCCTGTTGCTTGGTCCATGTCCATTGTTCCTTGAGTCTTGCGTCTAAGCAGAGGTTTTGACCATTTCCAGAGATCTTTAAGCGGAGCAACTGCTCTTGAAACCGCGAAATCGAATTTCCGGTTTTTGATCTCTTCGGCTCTTATATGTTCGGTAGTTACATTTGTAAGGCTGATCTCTTTTGCTATGGCATCAACCACTTTTAATTTTTTTGCAATGCTGTCAACGAGATGAAATTGTACGCCCGGAAAAAAAATGGCCAGAGGAATTCCGGGGAAACCACCGCCGGTTCCAATATCGATGATCTCTGTTCCGGCGGTAAAATCAAAAGCTGCAGCAATGCTCAGTGAGTGAAGAACGTGTTTTTCGTAGAGACTATCAATATCCTTTCTTGAAATGATATTGACCTTGCTATTCCAATCCGCATATAATGACCCAAGCGCCCTGAATCGGCTCAATTGTTCATTAGTGAATTCAGTAAAATATTTAAGGATGATCTCTGGTTGCTCCATAGCGATAAGAACGTACAAGTGTGTGACACAACAGAAGCCGGAAAAATTACAAAACGCTGGCTACATATATTCGCCTAGTTCCAGTTAATTCTTGGCTTTTTCCACAAAGTCGGCGCAAAGATGATATAATAAAAGAACATCCAGATATCAAAAAACAGGAACATCGGCCACAGGTCAGCTTCGTTGAGTTTTTTCATTGCTTTGAAAAATATAAATGCCTGTAGTGCCAGTCGAACGGCGAAAACGATCAGCGAAAGCTTCCAACTATAAAGAAAAACGCTTGCAATCAGGAGAGGATAAAAAAGGAATTGCGATAAGGAATAAGTAGCCAGCAGAAATTTGTTTCTTTTCTTGTAATAGCGGGCGGTGGAGTAGTGTCTTGTTTTTTGCCGGTGCCAGTCGGCAAAGCTTCGTTTTGGCTGGCTCAATGTGATGGCATCCTTGTCAATAACTACGGCCGTGTTGTGTTTGTTGGCTACTTTATTGATGAAGAGATCATCGTCGCCACCAGGAATGTGGTTGATGGACGAAAACCCTTTGTTGCGAAGAAAAACATCTTTTTTGTAAGATAAGTTTCGGCCAACACCCATATAAGGTGTTCCGGCCAACGCAAATGAAAGATATTGCAGGGCGGAATGAAAGGTCTCAAAGCGAATGATCTTATTCAACAGACCAGGGCGTTTATTGTAAGCACCGTACCCAATAACGATCTCCGTTCCATTTACATAGGCATCCTGCATTTTCTGTATCCAGAACTCGCTGGCAGGTACGCAATCGGCATCGGTCAACAATACGATTTCATGTTTGGCCTCTTTGATCCCAATAGACAAAGGATATTTTTTCCCCGAGATCAGTTTTGCCTCCTGTTTCAGGTCGACGATCTGCAAAAGCTTAAATGTTTTCTGGAGTTCCTCAAGAATGTATTTAGAGTCGTCAACAGAGTTATCATTGACCACGATCACCTCGTGTGTGCTGGGATACTTTTGGACCAGGATGCCGGGCAGGTAGCGGGCAATATTCTCGTCTTCATCTTTGGCGCAAATGATGACGGAAACAGGGTGTTGCTGGGATTGCTGTCTTGTTTTTTCGCGGTAGAAAGCAACGCGGCTGTAAAAAAAACTATAATAAAAAACCTGGACAAATGCTGCAAGGCAAAAAAGGCAAAAAATCACTTCCCACAAATGGTCCCTCAGTACTATCCAATTCATAAACAAAAGGTGGTTTGGCGGCTGACTATAAGGTTCGGTGCGAAAATAAATCACAATCGGCTATTTGTCTGCAAAATGATTTACAAAGCTGTTGATAAACTGGTGCTGGTTGGTGGTCACGGGTCGCTAGGTACTAGTTACTGGTAACCAGCGATCAGAAACCAGCAACTCGTAGAACTGCTCTATTAGGTTACATTATTTTATATTATTTTGGCCAGCAAATCCAATGTTGTGAAAAAGCCAGTCATCTTTTCCATCCTGTATTTTTTTACCCATCACTTATTGGCTCAAACGGCTTACTCCCCCGTTGATACAGCAGGCCTCATAGCTCAAAAAGAGAACGTCATCAGTGCCTCAACGATCATTAAAGTCGAAAACCTCGGACCAAATATCAATACCCCGCTCGCGGAATTAAGACCTACGGTGTCTGCTGACGGAAATCTTTTGTTCTTTATCGTAGAAAATGATCCGATGAACACCGCGTATAATTCGATTCCCAATTCACAGGACATATGGTTTGCAGAAAGAGACAGTTTTGGACATTGGGGTGAAGCCAGGCATGCGGGCTATCCACTCAATACCTATTTCTACAATGCCGTGTTTTGGGTTTCCCCAGACAACAACCGGATCTTAATACGAAATGCTTTTATTGAGGGAGATTATGTGGGTAACGGTGTCAGTATGAGTTACCGTCAAAAGAATGGAAAATGGAGCAAACCAAACACGTTAAAAATTAAGAATTATCAGAAGTATGATCATGGAAGGCAGTATGGCGCGACCATGGCTCATGATGGCAAAACTTTATTGCTTTACATGACGCCGGAAAAAGCCGGCTACAATAATGATATCTACGTTTGTTTTTTGCAAGCCGATAGTACATGGTCAGAGCCCAAAACGCTGGGAAAGAAAATTAATCTACCAGATTACAACGAGATGACCCCTTATCTCGCTGCCGATGGGGAGACATTGTATTTCAGCAGTGACCGGCCCGGTGGGCTGGGTGATAATGACATCTGGATGAGTAAGCGGCTTGACAGCACATGGCAAAAATGGAGTGACCCTGTTAACCTCGGCGCACCGATCAACACGCCTGATTGGGATGCTTTTTTTACGTTGGATGCGGGAGGTGAATATGCCTATTTGACCAGCAGCCAGGAGGGCTATGGAGAAAGTGATATCGTAAGGGTAAAATTGTTGGAGAAAGAGAAGCCTAATCCGGTCGTAATTGTAGATGGAAATGTTTACAACAAAAAAACAAATCAGCCACTTAGTGCCTCGTTGATCTATGAAACTCTGCCCGATGGAACTGAAGCAGGCAATGGAGTTTCCAGTCCCGTCGATGGCTCATTTAAAATTGTACTGCCGTATGACAAGAACTATCTAATACGAGCCTCTGCGGATAGGTTCTTTGCCATTTCTGAAAACCTGAATTTGGATTCATTGGTAAAGGCCGGGTTCAAACAAATACATAAAGATCTATACCTCGTACCTATTGAAATAGGTCAGATCGTACGATTGAACAATGTATTTTTTGATTTTGATAAATGGGATCTCCGACCGGAGTCATTTGTAGAATTGGACAGGGTGGTGAAATTATTAAAGGAAAACCCAACCATTGAGATTGAAATGAGTGCTCACACTGATAGCCATGGTACAGATGAGTACAATTTTAAGTTGAGTGATAACAGGGCAAGGTCTTGTATGGAGTATATTTTGTCAAAGGGGATCGACGCAAGCAGGATAACCTCGCACGGTTATGGCGAATCAGTCCCGGTGGCGCCAAATGCAAATCCGGATGGCAGTGATAATCCTGAGGGCAGGCAACTAAACAGGAGAGTGGAGTTTAAGATATTGAAGGATTAGAGACGGGGTAGATTTACTGGTCATTCTTGCGATTGCATCGATTCATGATCGGTATTTTGGAAAATTCATTTTTCATGAATTTGCTAAAACGTGGATCAGGCCTTAGCAGGTCCCATTCATGTCCGTATTTCATCGTGAACAACCTTCTTAAGAACCTCTTCCGTGATGAAACGTGTCCGGATATTTTTCTTGTTAGGCAGATTACCATGAACCGATTCAGAAACAAAATGCTGCCTGGATTGGGTCAGTGCCTCTTTCCCTGACGCAACATTGACACCGTCTCCAAACACATCTCCGTTTTCAAAAATGACCTCCCCCAGGTGAATACCAATCCGCAATTAAAACTCTCGTGAGTCATTGCAAATTTGCTGAATACTCACGGCCGCATTTACTGCATCTGAAACTGTCGGGAAACTGACCAGAATACCATCACCAAGCTCCTTTATCCATTTACCACTGTTTTGTTCGATCAGCGGCTTTTGGATATCACGATTTTTTTTAAGGATCTCAAATGCTTTTTGTTCATCCTGTCCCATCAATGCTGTATACCCGACAATATCGGTGAACATGATAGCGGCAAGCTGGCGCATTTGCTCCGGCATAGATGGTGATTGCAAAAGGAAGTTAATAAAAATGGCCGACCTGTTTCAGAAATCACCGTGCCTATCTTTGCAGCCATTTATGGCGGATCTATCCTTTCGACTACATACTACAGACAAAAATTGCAAGGCGAGAACCGGAACGATGATAACCGATCACGGGGAAATTCAAACTCCGATCTTTATGCCTGTTGGGACAGCCGGAAGCGTGAAGGCAGTCTCACAACAACAATTGATCAAAGAGGTAAAGGCGCAAATAATTCTTGGTAATACTTATCATTTGTATTTGCGACCCGGCACTGACGAACTTGAACACGCAGGGGGACTTCATCAATTCATGAATTGGAGCAAACCAATTTTGACTGATAGCGGCGGCTACCAGGTTTTTTCACTGGCGGCAAACAGGAAGATCAATGAAGAAGGAGTTACATTTCAAAGTCACATTGATGGCAGCCGTCATGTTTTCACGCCCGAAATCGTGATTGATATCCAACGTATCATCGGCGCCGATATCATTATGGCTTTTGATGAATGTCCTCCATACCCGAGCGACCATTTTTATGCACGAACGAGTATGGAATTGACACATCGCTGGCTAGACCGATGTATTCAACGACTTAGTGAAACCTGGTCAAAATATGGTCATACCCAAAACCTTTTCCCAATCGTACAAGGAGGAACGTTTGCAGATCTGCGGAAACAATCCTGCGCATATATCTCCTCGAAAAACGCAGTAGGCAATGCCATCGGTGGTTTAAGCGTGGGAGAACCGGAAGAGATGATGTATGAGTTCACAGAACTTTGTTGCGATAACTTACCTGCTAATAAACCCCGTTATTTAATGGGTGTAGGCACACCCTGGAATATTTTGGAATGCATTTCATTGGGAGTGGACATGTTTGATTGCGTCATGCCTACACGCAACGGTCGTAATGCGATGCTGTTTACGTCAAAAGGTGTTATCAATATTGACAATAAGAAATGGGAAAAGGATTTTTCACCTATTGACGATGGGATTGATTGTGAACTAAGTCACTACAACAGTAAGGCTTACCTGAGACATCTCATTAAGTCAAAGGAGATGCTCGGTCTTACTATTGCCAGCGTTCATAACCTTGCCTTTTATATATGGCTGGTTACCCAGGCAAAACAACATATCACTGCAGGGGATTTTGCAAGCTGGAAAAATGAAATGATATCGAGATTAAAAACAAGGCTTTAAACGACTTCTTTCACAACTCCCCAACAATTTTTCTTTTACTTTTGGACCTTTCATGAAGAAAATAGACTGGTATATAATCAAGAAACTCTTTGTTACTTTTTTCTTCTGCATGTTTCTCTTTACCATCATTGCGGTGGCGGTTGACAGCAGTGAGAAAACGGATGATTTTGTAAAATCCGGTCTTACTACGTCCCAGATAATTACTCAATACTATTTTGGTTTTATTCCGTACATCTGGGGGTTATTGTTCCCTTTATTTGTTTTCATTGCGGTGATATTTTTTACAAGCAGAATGGCGGCCAGGTCTGAAGTGGTAGCTATCCTTGCGAGCGGTACCAGCTACAACCGGTTTCTTCGTCCCTACGTCGTCGGTGGATTTACATTGGCATTGATGCTATGGTTTGCCAGCCGCTACGTGATCCCAAAGGCCCAGGAAATACGGAGTAATTTTCAATCAACTTATATCGATAAGTATGGTGTAAAATCTGACCCATTTCACACCTCTACTATCTATAAAAGAGCTGACCCAAATACTTATGTTGGCTTCCGCTATTATGATACATCTTCTAAGTCAGCAAGCGGTTTTTATCTCGACCGTGTAAGGGATAATAAGGTTGTATATAATCTTCGGGCGGAAACGATGAAATGGGATACTGCTAAGAAAAATTGGAAACTGACAAATGCAACAGAAAGGTATATTAATGGGCTTCAGGAAACAGTACATACAAGATCTGAAATGCACATGAACCTGAACATCAAACCCGCTGACCTGCAGAATGACGAGTATATTAAAGACAAACTGACGACGCCAAACCTTAGGAATTTTCTAAAGATGGAGGAACTGCGTGGCTCGGAAGGATTGAACACTTTACGTGTTGAACTTTACCGCCGCACCGCTACACCATTTACTGTATTATTATTAACGCTGATCGGGGTCGTAGTTTCAAGCAGGAGGATGAGAGGCGGCAGCGGCCTGCATCTCGCTATTGGTATCATTATCGCGGTAGTTTTTATTCTTTGTGACCGATTTTCGACAGTCTTTTCCACGAAGGGAGACTTCCCTCCTTTTATTGCAGCCTGGCTTCCGAACGTAATTTTCGGAGGCGTTGCTTATTTATTGTATCGAATAGCGCCGAAATGATCTGTAGTACGGTTGAGTGCCTTTCATTTGTTTCTTACTAACTTTATCGCTTCAACCACATCAATTTTTTCAAAAACAAATAATCATGGGAGTATTGAAGGACCGGTTTAAAGCAAAGGCGGATGAGATGACCGTTGAAATAAAAAATTTGCTAAAGGAACACGGAACGAAAGTGATAGGCGAGGTGCAGCTGACACAAATTTACCAGGGCATGCGCGGCATTACAGGGCTCGTTTCGGAAACTTCATTACTTGACTCACAGGAGGGCATTCGCTTTCGCGGTTATTCCATTCCCGAATTGAGTGAAAAGTTGCCGAAGGCCCCGCACGGTAACGAGCCTCTCCCTGAAGGTTTGTTTTATTTGATGCTTGTTGGAGAATTACCAAGGGAGGCTGATGTAACTCATGTAACCGAAACTCTGCAGCGAAGAAGCCATGTACCAAACCATGTATTTGCCGCCATTGATGCATTGCCATTGAATACACATCCCATGACGATGTTCGTAATTGGCGTAATGGCATTGCAAACAGAAAGCTATTTTGCCAAGGCTTATGCAGAGGGTATTAATAAAAAGGATTATTGGCTGCCAACCTTTGACGATACTATTTTATTGATTGCAAGATTGCCCCGCATCGCGGCATATATCTATCGACGTAAATATAAAAACAGTCAACACATTAATCCTAACGGTTTGCTTGACTGGGCAGGCAATTTTGCTCATATGCTTGGCTATGAAGAGCCAAGCTTTATGGAGTTGATGCGGTTATACATGACCATTCATGCTGATCACGAGGGAGGAAATGTGTCCGCACACACTACGCACCTCGTAGGGTCTGCTCTTGGAGATCCCTATCTAAGCTACGCCGCGGGAATGAATGGGCTGGCAGGTCCTCTGCACGGATTGGCTAACCAGGAAGTGATCAAATGGATATTTGAAATGAGAGACGACCTGAAGACCGAATTGCCGACAAATGATCAAATAGCAGCGTATGTGAAGAAAACCCTGAGCGAAGGAAAAGTGGTACCGGGATATGGCCATGCAGTGCTTCGAAAGACCGACCCGCGTTTTACAGCGCAAATGGAGTTTGCAAAAAAACACATTCCTGATGATCCACTGGTAAAAACAGTTTGGAATATCTATGAAACTGTTCCGCCGATTTTGCAATCTCTTGGAAAAATTAAAAACCCGTGGCCCAATGTTGATGCTCACAGCGGCGCATTACTGGTACACTATGGAATGGTTGAGTATGAATTTTATACCGTGTTGTTTGCGGTCAGCAGATCACTGGGCGTGCTTGCCAGTCTTTGCTGGGATAGGGCTCTCGGGCTGCCGATCGAAAGACCTAAATCTGTAACTACTGATTTGGTGAAGAAATGGCTCGAGGGAAAAGACGAAATTTGGGGTGAGTGACCGCGTGAATTAGCGATTATTTTCATTTTTGCTTATATACCTTTGTAGAAGAATTTTCTCATCCCGGATATTCCTGTATGGTAAATATTTGGTATGATTCTTTCCGGTAAAAACTGAAATTTAGTTATTCACCTTTTAAATATTGTGTTTATGACAACGGGAACCAAAGTACTTCTTGGCATTCTTGGAGCTGCTGCTGCAGGGGTAGTAGTGGGATTATTGATTGCGCCTGATAAGGGAAGCGAAACCCGCAAGCGCATAGCACGGACTACTGGCGATTGGGCTGACCAGGTCAGTGGTATGTTCAAAAATGGCCGTGCAGAGTATGAAAATCTTAAGGACAAAGCCCGCGGTATGAAATCTGCCGCTGAGCAAAAAATTTCAAACCTGAAAGAAGATCTTGGGTAATCATGAAAAGCAGGTTGCAAAACCTGCTTTTATTTACATTATCTCACTAAACATGGAACAGGAACAAACCAAAACCGAAGGAATAAAAGAAAGTGCCAGCGACCTGGTAGATCATGTCGCCGACTTTGTTGAAACCTATTATCAGTATATAGCGATTAATGTCGCTCAAAAGAGCGTCAATCTTGCTTCGGGTGCCATAAATTTTGTGGTGCTTGTTTTTTTGTGCCTGCTCATTGTTTCGTTTGTCGGGTTTGGGCTTGCGTGGTGGTTAGGTACCGTGATCGATAGCCGCGCGGGAGGATTTTTTATTGTGGCCGCTTTTTATTTGGTGATCATGGTCGTGATGATCGTGATGAGAAAAAAAGTCATCTTTCCATTTTTGCGCAATATTATAACCCGGAAAATTTATGAGTAAACGGTTTAGTTCATACAAGGATCTTTTGAAAGAAAAACAGCAACTGGAGGTTTTGTTGCAGGCGCAAAAGGAAGTAATTCGTTGTGATGTTGAAGAAATCAAATTAAAATTACAACCGGTAAAAGAGGCGTTAGAATTTGTAAAGAAAATAACTACAAAAGACAAGACCAATTTGTTTTTCGACCTGGGATCCGACATTGCCATTAACACCCTTGTAAAAAATTTTATTTTGTCCAGGGCGGGGTGGTTGACAAGAATAGTGGTTCCCTTCTTCTTGAGAAATTATTCATCTCATTTTATCGCAGAACAAAAGGACAAATGGATTGAGAAATTAAAAAGCTGGCTTGGCTATAAAAATGGCAAAGAAGATCGCGATGAAGAAGAGGAGAGTGCAGAAAAAAGAGATCCTTCGAAAGACGAGGGTTAATTCTACTGCAGAACCTTTTCGATAGTTGCCAGTGTTTTTTTAAGATCAATTCCTTTTTCATAGACCGGTTTAAAAAGATCTCCTTCTGTCTTCAATCTTTCAAAAAGATTCTTGATTGTAAAGTCTTGCGGTGTCAGGCCTTTCTTTACTTCCTCCCAAAAGAGAGGAGTAGAAACAGTTGCTCCGGGTTTTGGACGTGCAGAATAAACACAGGCTATTGTTTGTCCTTTCCGGTTTTGCAGGAAATCGAGATATACTTTTCTTCGTCTTTTTGAAGGGCTTCTTTCTACACTTGTAATCGCAGGTATCTCATGATGGACGATGTTGACTAACAATTCGGCTAATTGCCTGCTTTGATCATAATTGTATTTGGCACCTAATGGGATGCAAATGTGAAGACCGGTGGCGCCGGAAGTTTTGCACCATGAAGGTATTTTCAGCTGATCAAGAACGCGTTTGACGGCCTGGGCGGTCTCAATCACTTTGTCAAATCCGATTTCATGCGGATCGAGGTCGATCAAACAATAGTCAGGATTATTGGGATTCTTAATGGTGGAGTGCCAGGGATTCATTTCAATACAGCCAAGATTGGCCATATAGATCAGGCTTGCCTCATCTGTGCAAACGAAATAATGGACATTTTCATCAGTTGATTCACTGAACTCAGCAAATGTTTCCGCCCAATCCGGAACCTTTCCTTCGACGTTTTTTTGATAAAAACTCATCCCATTGATCCCATTTGGATGGCGGTTCAATGACTGCGGTCGGTTCTTCATATATGGCAGCATGTAGGGTGCAACGCCGTAATAGTAATTCAACAGATCCCTCTTTGTATAATTTTCTTTTTTCCAATAAACTTTATCCAGGTTTGTCAGCTTCAACTCGTGGCCGTTCAATTTTACTATTTTGTTTTCTTCATCCTTGTTTAACCAATCCTTTTCATTCTTTGTTTTTTTTACCGGCAATGGGCCTTCTTTCTTTTTAACTGGCGGATCTTTCTTCACATTTGACATTTCCTTCGGACCCCGCAGACTTGCAGAGGGCGCCGCACGTTTGGCGCTGGTCGTTTCGCGCCTGCCGTTTGTCTTCTTTATATTTTGCGTCGGCATTTCTTTTTCTTTTTTTACTTCGGTAATTTTTTTATCAATTCTCAGGCCCAGGAAGATGGGAACTCTCATTATGCGGTCCTGGGTCCATTCCTGAAATTTAACTTCACAAACCAATTTTGGTTTTACCCACGTACCAGGCATATTCGTTTTTGGCTGTGTCGCAAAGGGACATTTATCTGTTACCAGAGGGCGCAATTTCTCCCAGGTTTCCTTTAAAGTCTTTTGGGTGAATCCCGAACCGGCCTGTCCGGCATAAACCAATTCTCCATTTTCATACACACCCAATATCAAAGCGCCAAAATACTGTCGGCCATGGCGGGGCGCTGTAAAGCCGCAAATGATCGCCTCCTGCTGCGCGGTGGTTTTTATTTTTAACCAGTTCTTACTTCGCGAATCAAATTCATACCGGCTGTTTTTATTTTTGGCGATAATTCCTTCGAGGCCCTGTTTTTTGGCGATGTCAAAAAAAACTTTACCATTTCTTTCGACATGATCACTGTACCTGGTCACGTTGTTTTCGGGAATTAATTCCCTGAGAATTTCTTTTCGCTGGACAGTTGTTAATGGGGTCAGATCATAGCCGTCGGCCCAAAGCAAATCAAAAATGTAATATACCAGTGTTCCCTGTTGATCTTTCCCCCAGTTCTGTAAATATTGAAATTTTGAAAGGCCATGTTCGTCAAGCGATACGATCTCTCCATCAACTACCACATTTGTGTTAAAATCTTTCAGAGCCTCAGTAACCGATGGGTATTTTTCCTTAAAAGAAATATTATTTCTGGAATACAGATCTGTTTTGCCATTTATGCTCGAAGCAATGGCACGGTATCCATCCCATTTTATTTCAAATAACCAATTGTCGTCGTCAAATGGTTCATCGACCAGCGTAGCCAGCATTGGTTTTATATGTTCCGGGGCGGGCGCCTTTCTCACACCTTCG
>Ga0207701_10003923_pt1 | contig 15191 bp, 12 predicted proteins | sample KBSSwiSSwithPhiX_FD_184294 | JGI IMG/M metagenome (GOLD analysis project Ga0207701, IMG submission 184294) | Switchgrass rhizosphere bulk soil microbial communities from Kellogg Biological Station, Michigan, USA, with PhiX - S5 (SPAdes) (version 2) | ecosystem: Environmental > Terrestrial >... | reverse complement strand
GGCTCGCCGATCACGTCAGCGGGGTGGTGGCCTGCCACACCGGACCGGAGCACGGCGTCTATCGGGAAGTGACGGTGAACGGACGCGGCCAGTCGCTGTCGCCGAGATACCTGTCCGAGTGCACCGTGGCGGTCGACGACCTGCTTGCGGATTGAACGCCCGGCGACCGTACCCTAGCCCGCCGCGTCGCCGATCGTGCATCCTTATGACGAGGTACTGCGATGCACCGCGACACGGCGATCCTGCACGCCGGCTATCACGGCGTGCACGACCCCGGCCCGTTCCGCCCGGGCCCGCAATTCTCGTCGACGTTCACGACGCCGGGTGAGCCGGCCGATCACGTGCTCACCTACGGGCGCTTCCACAATCCGACGTGGACCGCCTGGGAAGCGGCGCTCGCACAGCTCGAAGGGGGCGAGTGCGTCGCGTTCGCCTCGGGCATGGCGGCGGTCGAGGCCGTACTCGGGGTGACCCTCGCGCCGGGCGACACCGTCGTGCTGCCGTCGGACTGCTACTACACGATCAGGCTGCTGGCGGCGAACTGGCTGGCGAGGATGGGCGTCAACGTGCGACTCGTGGCCACGCGCGACAACGCCCAGGCCGCGTTTCTCGAGGGCGCGCGCGTACTGTGGCTCGAAACGCCCACCAATCCGCATCTGGATGTGTGCGACATCCGCTACCTCGCCACATTGGCCGCGCAGCACGGCGCGATCACGGTGGTCGACAATACGACCGCGACGCCGTATCTGCAGCAGCCGCTCGCGCTCGGCGCGTCGCTCGTGGTCACGTCGGATACCAAGGCGATGACCGGCCACACCGATCTCATCCTCGGGCATGTGGCGACGACCGATGGCGCCCATGCGGCGGCGCTGCGCACGTGGCGTACGCAGCACGGCGCGATTCCGGGGCCGATGGAAGTGTGGCTCGCGCACCGGTCGCTCGCGACGCTGCCACTGCGCCTGGCGCGGCAGTGCGCGACGGCGCTGGAACTGGCGACGTTCCTGGTATCGCACTCCCGCGTGACGGCGGTCCACTACCCGGGGCTGCCGTCGCATCCCGGCCACAGCATCGCCGCGCGTCAGATGGACGGCGGCTTCGGTACGGTCGTCAGTTTCGAGCTCGCCTCGCGCAGCGATGCCGAGCGGTTCCTGCGATCGCTCACGCTGGTGCGCGAAGCGACGAGCTTTGGCGGCGTGCACTCGATGGCCGAACGGCGCGCGCGCTGGGGCGGTGATGCGGTCGGGGAGGGGTTCATCCGTTTCAGCGTCGGGTGCGAAGCGGCCGCCGACGTCATCGCCGACGTCGATCAGGCGCTCGGCGGTCTTGCAATCGCGTAGCAGCCCGTGTGAAGAGAGTGTGCGGACTGCGAGGAATCATTCAAATTCTTCTCGGTGTCTCTGTGCCTCTGTGTGGATTTCTCTGTGCCTCGAGGCCGTTGCGAGTTCCACCACGGCCTCCTTTGCAGCTTCGGCGACAATGTGGTCGATGAAGCAGACGGGTAGCGGTCTCGCCACCGCTGTCGCGCTGATCGCGACCATCGTGGTCTCGACAGCAGCGGCGTCACAGGAGCCGCCCTATCAACCGCAATTGAACCAGCCCGGTAAGGACGTCCAGTGGGTACCGACCCCACCCGGGCTGGTCGAGAAGATGCTCGACCTCGCCGGGCTCACCCGCGACGACCGTCTGGTCGATCTCGGCTCGGGTGACGGCGTGCTCGTGATCGCGGCGGCGCGGCGCGGTGCCCGTGCCCGCGGCATCGAGTATGACGCCCGCCTGGTGGAGTACGCGAAGCGTGCCGCCCGCGAAGCGGGGGTCGAACGACTCACCCGGTTCGTGCGCGGCGACATCTTCGAGACCGATTTCTCTGACGCGACCGTCGTGACGACATTCCTCCTGCCCTCGATGAACCGGCAGCTGCTGCCGAGATTCTTCGCGATGAAGCCGGGCACGCGCATCGTCGCCAACACGTTCGCCATCGGCGACTGGGAGCCCGACGCGACGGCCACCATCGAGCCGTGCGAACGCTGGTGCAAGGCGATGCTCTGGATCGTGCCGGCGCACGCCGCGGGCACCTGGCGGACACCGAAGGGACTCCTGGTGCTGACGCAGAAATATCAGATCGTGTCGGGCAGTCTTGGCGGCGAACCGGTCACCAATGGCCGGCTCAAAGGCAAGGAGATCTCGTTCACGGTTGGCGCCACCACCTACAGCGGACGGGTAGATGATTACCGCATACGCCTTCACGCCAGCGGAGACGACAAGGCGGTGGAAGGCCGGTTGCAGCCGCCGCCACCTCGTTGACGCTCTCAGGCCCGGACTCCGGTTCGGCCGGGGCGGCTGTGAGCTCGGCCGTCGGGCGCGGACCTTCGGACCTTCGGACCTTCGGACCTTCGGACCTTCGGACCTTCGGACCTTCGGACCTTCGGACCCTCGGACCTTCGGACCTTCGGACCTTCGAACCTTAGAACCCTCGAACCCTCGAACCTTCGAACCTTTGGCCCCCCAGCAACCGTAAGATATCGCCTGGCGTCTGAACTCCAAGCTCTGTCATGTGGATCGTGCGACCCTTTTTCCCACTTCTCAGCCTCGTCTTCGTCGCCGGATGCACCCTGGCGAACGCCGGGCCCGAAGGCCGACCGGCGCCGACGGCGCCGCCGCCGGCCCGGGTCGGCCGCGAGCTTCGTCTCACCGGGGTCGTCGAAGCGATTCACAGCTCGAAGATCACCGTGCCGCAGATCATCGGCCAGGGCGGGCGGCTCACGCTGACGCAGCTGATTTCGAACGGATCACGAGTCAAGAAGGGCGACGTCATCGCACAGTTCGACCAGGCGCAGCAGCTGGAGGCGGCGTTCACCGCAGCGGGGAAATTCGAGGATCTGGGCCATCAGGTCGAACAGAAGATTACGCAGAATCGCGCCGATGCCGAGAAGCGCCGCGCGGATCTGACCCAGGCACAAGCCGACTTGCGCAAGGCGCAGCTCGAAGTCGAAAAGGGACCGGTCCTCAGCGACATCGATCGGTTGAAGAACGAGGTGCGCGCCGAGCTAGCGCGCCAGCATGTGGAGAGCCTTCAGGTCTCGCAGGCCCTGCACGAGCGATCCGACGCTGCCGCGCTGCGCATCCTCGAATTGCAGCGTGACCGCCAGAAGGTGGCGCTGAGCCGGGCGCAGACCAACCGCGACCGGCTCACGCTGCGCGCGCCGCTCCCGGGACTGATCGCGCACCAGACCGTCTACCGCGGCAACACCGAAGGGCATGCGCAGGTGGGTGACCAGCTCTGGTACGGCTACGCGCTCGTGAACATCTTCGACCCCAGCGAGATGCAGGTGCGGTGCATGGTGGCCGAGACCGATCGCACCGCCTTGACCGGGGCCACGCGTGTCACCGTCCGTGTCGACGCCTATCCCGATCTCGCGCTGACCGGCCATTTCGTCTCGGCCAGCCCGATGGCGGCGTCTGCGCTGGGCAGTCCGATCAAGACGTTCACGGCGCTGTTCAGGCTCGACCAGACGGATCCGCGACTGATGCCGGATCTGTCCGCCGCCGTGGTCATCGACGTGCCGTCGACGGGAGGCGGGCAATGACTCGTCGCGCCCGCGCCGGGCGGGTCGCCGGCGGTGTCGCGGTCATCGTCCTGTTCGCGGCTGCAGCCCTGGCCTGGAGCCGTTTCCAGCGTACCGAGGCGACGCGCGATCTGCCGGTGGCGACGGCGCGCAAGGGCGAGTTCGTCGTGATCGTCCGCAGCCGCGGCGACGTCAAAGCCGCGCGCTCGGTGCCGATTTACGCCCCGATCGTTCCCAACCTCACCATCGCCTGGATGGCCCCGGAAGGCGAAGAAGTGAAGGAAGGCAGTCCGATCGTGCGCTTCGATTCGAGCAGCGCGCAGCAGCAGCTCGCGCAGAAGGACGCGGCGCTGAAGCAGGCACAGGCGGCGCTCGACCAGGCGGTTGCCCAGGCGCGGATCAATGCCGAGCACGATCGCAGCGACCTGCAGGACGCCAAGTACGCTGTCGAGAAAGCCGGCCTGAATACGGCCAACAGTGAATTCGTCGGCCGCATCCGCGCCGAGCAGGCACGGATCGACGTCAGCGTCGCCGAACAGAAGCTGCGCGTGCAGGAGGCGAACCTCGACCTCAATGCCGCATCCGACAAATCGAAGGTGGCCTCGCTGACCCGCCAGCGGGTGATGGCCCAGGCCGACATCGATCTCACCAAGGGACGGATCGCACAGATGGAGCTTCGCGCGCCGCTGACCGGGTTCGTGGTCTTTGCCCAGAACGGCAATCAGGGGCCGCTCTCGGAGAAGCCCTTCAAGGTCGGCGACAACGTCTATTCCGGGATGAACCTCGCCGAGATGCCGGACATGACGTCGCTCATGATGGACGCGAAGGTCGAGGAGATCGATCGCGGCCGCATCGCCGCGGGGAATGCCGTGCGTGTGCGCATCGACGCGCTGCCCGAGCTGTCGATCGACGCGACGCTGTCCACGATCTCGCCGCTGACCGAGATCGGCAACGAGTGGCCGCCGGTGCGCAACTTTCGCGCCTATGCCGCGCTCGGCAGCCGCGACGCACGCGTCCGTCCCGGCATGAACGGCAGCATGGATATCGTCGTCAAGCGGATACCGGACGCGGTCAGCATCCCGGCGAAAGCGATCTTCACGCGCGCGGGACATCCGGTCGTCTACGTCGCCGATCACGGCCGCTACACGGCGGTCGCCGTTCAGGTGCTGGCGCGGAACCCCGATGAAGTGGCGGTATCGGGGATTCAGGCGGGCGCGATCGTGACCCTTGCCGATCCGGAGAAGACCGATGCGTCGAAGTAGCTGGATCGCGCTGGCGGCGACGATCGTCGTGCTCGCGGCGCTCGTCTGGGGAGGGCTGCGCGTGGCGCGTCTTGCCGCGCGCGACACCCGCAGCGAAATCCCCGTCACGCAAGTGAAGAAGGGCACGGTCACCATCGTCGTGACCGCCAGGGGAGAGTTGCAGGGCGGCAACTCCGAGGTGTTGACGGCGCCGATGGCCGGCGGAGGCGAGATGCCGCTCATCTATCTGCGCGAGCCGGGCGAGGCGATCCACAGCGGCGACGTGATTGCGAAATTCGACTCGACGCAGCAGGAATTCAATCTGATGGAGGCGGAGGCGGACTTCGCCGAAGCCGAACAGCAGGTCAAGAAGGCGGAGGCCGACGCCGAGGCCGCCCTCGAGGAAGCGCGCTACCAGCTGCTGTCGACATCGTCCGAGGTGAAGCAGGCGGAGATCGAAGTCCGCAAGAACCCCGTGCTCGCGCGCATTGCGGCACGCGAGAACGAGATCGCCCTCGAAGCGGCGAGGAATCGCCAGAAGCAGGCGGAGCAGGATTTCGCCAATCGCAAGGCGACGGCGGCCGCCGGCATCACGATGCAGAAGGCGGCTGTGGACAAGGCGCGGGTGGTGGCCGAGAACGCACGGCGCACGATCGACAGCCTGGTGCTGAAGGCGAAGACCTCGGGCTACGTGCACATTCAACCGAACAGCAACCAGAACAACCTCTATTACGGTCAGCAGCTGCCGTCGTTTCAAGTCGGCGATGCGGCCCGGGCCGGGCAGGCGATCGCGCAGATCCCGGACATGAGCAGCTGGGAGGTCATCGCCCGGATTCCGGAATCCGATCGCGGATACCTGGCCGCGGGCCAGCAGGTGTCGGTGCGCGCGGCGGCGGTGCCGGGGCGCGAGTTCAAGGCGCACGTGCGGAGCGTCGGCGCCAGCACCGGGTCGTCGTGGGAGCGCACGTTCGAATGCCGCATTCAGCTCGATGATGCCGCGCCCGAGTTGCGGCCGGGGATGACCTCGAACATTTTCATCACCGTCGAGTCGCTGAAGGACGTGCTCTGGGTCCCGTCGCAGGCGCTGTTCGACATCGACGGCCGCTCGTTCATCTATGCGCGCACGGCAGATGGCTTCGCTGCGCACGACGTGAAGCTGGTCAAGCGCAGTGAAAGTCAGGCGGTCATTACCGGCGTCGACGAGGGGCGCGTGGTGGCGCTGTCCAATCCGGATCAGTACGGCCGACCGCGCAACAGCGGGCAGCCCGCGGGCGTGATGAAGGCACTCGAGCGATGATCGTCACCTCGGATCTGCTCCAGGCGTTCTCCAACCTCCGCGCCCAGACGACGCGGACGTTCCTGACGGCGCTGGGCATCGTGTTCGGCGTCGGCTCGGTGATCGGCATGATGTCGATCGGCGCGGGCGCACGGGAAGAGTCGCTGCGATTCATCGAGCAGCTCGGCGTCCGCAACGTGCTGATCGATTCGCGTCCGGCGATGAGCGAAGAGGAGCTTCAGCAGCGGCGGCGTTCGTCGCCAGGCCTGACCGAGCGCGACGTGCGAATCCTCAAGGCGAACGTCGAGGCCATCGAACGGATCTCGGCCCGGCGCACGCTTCACCCGAGCGCGGTCCAGCCGAAACCGTCGCGCGACATGCCGGAGCTGTTCGGCGTCCAGCCCTCGTATGCGGCGATTCACAGCCTGCAGTTCGCCGAGGGTGGATTCTTCGACGAGGGCGACAACGAGCGCAGCGCCCAGGTCTGCGTGCTCGGGGAGCAGGCGAAGGTCGGCCTGCTCGGCTACGAGCCGGCGGTCGGGAAGTTCGTGCGGGTCAACGACACCTGGCTGAAGGTCGTGGGCGTGCTCAAGGAGCAGCTCATGGCCCGGGCGCAGAACAGCGGCGGCTCGATGCCCGACGCGAACAACGTGATCTTCATCCCGTTGAATTCGTTCCAGTACCGCTTCTGGGATCGCAGCGGCGGCCTGCGCGACGAGCTCGACGGCGTCGAGCTGCAGCTGAAGACCGGGGCGGACAGCATCGAAGTGGCGAAGATCGTCACCGCCGTCCTGAGCTCGACCCATCACGAGACACAGGACTTCACCGTGACGATTCCCGCCGCGCTGCTCGCGCAGCAGCAGCGGACGCAGCAGATCTTCACCTACGTGATGGTCGCCATCGCGGCGATCTCGCTGCTCGTCGGCGGAATCGGGATCATGAACATCGTCCTGGCCACCGTCCTCGAGCGGACGCGCGAGATCGGGATTCGACGGTCGGTCGGCGCCCGGCGTCTCGACATCCTCCGCCAGTTTCTGACCGAATCGGTGATGATCTCCGTCGGCGGCGGCGTGCTCGGCGTGGCTTTCGGCTACTTCCTCGCCTGGTTCATCGCGCGCACGGCGGAATGGACCACCATCGTCACCACGCTGTCGGTGGCGGTCGCGTTCGGCGTGTCCGTGGCGGTCGGCGTCCTCTTTGGCGCCTACCCGGCGATGAAGGCCGCGCGCATCGACCCGATCGACGCGTTACGCTATGAGTGATCTCTTGGAAAGGACACACCATGACTGGACGTCGCGCATTCGTTGCTGCCCTCGTGATTCTGGCCTCGTCAGTCGCGCTGGTGCGGGCCGCCGACATCACTGGCAAGTGGACGGGGAAATTCATGTCGCAGGTCGGGGAGCAGGAGTACACCTACGACTTCGTGGTGAAGGGTGCCACGCTCACCGGAACGGCGAAGGGCAATCTGGTGGGTGAATCGCCGATCGCCGAAGGCAAGGTCGACGGAGACAAGATTACGTTCGTCGAGAATGCCAAGTACATGGACATGCCGCTGCGCATCGAATACACGGGCATGGTGACCTCGAACGACGAGATCAAGCTCTCGCGGAAGGTAGGCGATTTCCCGCCCGAGGAGTTTGTCGCCAAGCGGAGCAAATAGCTCGTAGCACCGAGCTTCAGCTCGGTCCTCCCGCGGATGGATCGACCGAGCTGAAGCTCGGTGCTGCGAAGATCGACCGAGCTGAAGCTCGGTGCTGCGAACGCGTGATACGGTGGGGCGGCATGGCGCAGGCCTCCACCATCTACGTCGTCTCGATCGATCTCGCCGACATGGACCGCGGCGTCTACGACTCATTCGAGCTGCGCCTGGCTCGCCATCCCTCGGAAACCGCCGCCTACATGCTCGTCCGTCTCCTGGCCTACTGCCACGAATACTGCGACGGCATCGAGATGACCGCCGGTCTGTCGTCCGGCGACGAACCCGCCCTCGTGGTGCGCGACCTCACCGGCCGCGTCACCAGCTGGATCGAGGTCGGGCTGCCGGATGCGGAGCGGCTCCATCGCGGCAGCAAGCTCGCCGCGCGCGTGGCCGTCTACACGCATCGCGACGCGCGCCAGCTGCTTACCCAGCTCGAGGGAGCCAGGATTCATCGCGCCGCGGAGATTCCGATTCGCGCGTTCGATCGGACGGCGATCGATGAGGCCGCCGACAGCCTCGACCGGCGCAGCGCCTTCACCGTGACGATCTCCGGCGGCGACGTGCACCTGTCGTTCGCCGAGCGCACGTTCGCGATCGCCATGGTGGAGCACCGCATTTCCTGACCGCAGATTCCCTGTGGACGGTGTGACAGAGTAAAATCCGCGCCCGAGGTTCAGATGCTGAGCAGATTCCCCAAGACCATCATTGCCGCGGCCGCCGTGGTCGTGTCGTTTGCGCCGGTGGTCCACGCGCAATGGCCGTCCTATCCCTGGAAGAACGTGCCGCGGACCGCGGACGGCAAGATCGACATGAAGGCGCCGCCGCGGCGGACGGCCGACGGACATGTCGATCTGTCCGGTTTCTGGATGCCGCTGAATCGCGTCAAGCACCTGCTGAATCTGGCGGCCGATCTGAAGCCAGGGGAGGTGCCGCTGCAGCCGTGGGCGGAGGCGCTCTACAAGGAGCGAATCGACAACAACGGCAAGGATCATCCGGGCGTGCGCTGCCTGCCCTCCGGTATCCCGGAAAAGAGCAACATTCCCGATGGCCTGAAGGTCGTGCAGACACCCGACCTGCTCATCTTCCTGTACGAGTCGCGGACGATTTACCGGCAGGTATTCACCGACGGCCGTCCACTGCCGCCGGAAGACGTGCAACCCACCTGGATGGGCTATTCGATCGGCAAGTGGGAAGGGGACACGTTCGTGGTCGAGACCAGGGGCTCGAACGGGCAGACGTGGCTCGACATGCGAGGGCTGCCGGCTACCGATGCGCTGCACCTGATCGAGCGCTACACGCGGCCGTCCATGGGCCGCATCAACATCGAAGTGACCATCGACGATCCCAAGGCCTACACCAGGCCGTGGAAGGTCAATCTCAGTTGGGAGCTGATCCCCGACACGGATCTCATCGAGAGCATCTGCGAAGAGAACAATCGCGACCTCCCGCACATGGTAGGCAAGTAGCCTGGGGTCAGATCTTGAATTCGCAGTTTTTTCACGCTCTGACCCCGCGTGGATGCTTGGACGGCGGGGTCAGACCGTGAAAAAACTGCGAATTCAAGATCTGACCCCATAACGTCAGCGATACACCGACACGCGGTTGAAGTCGCCGCCTTTGACGATGGAAACCGCCTCCGGATTGATGTACTTCCGGAACGCCGAATTCACCTGCTCCAGGGTGACGCCCTGAAGCTTGGCGTCGAGCGCCTCGTCCCAGGCCAGCGTACGGCCCCACTGTTCGCGTTGCGCAATCAGGCTGCGCAGCCCGCCATCGCTGGATCGCGCCGCGGTCCGCTCGTCGCGGATCGCCTTCTTGGCCGCCGCCAGCTCCGCCGCCGTGAAGCCGTTCTTCAGCGTCTTGGTCAACTCGTCGATGAAGCTTGCCTCGACCTTCGGCGTATTCGTCGGATTCGAGATGGCGGAGGCGGAGAACGCCGCGGCATCGCCTTCCACCGGCGCGGTGAACGAAGACGAGACGCTGTAGCTGTACCCTTCGCGATTGCGGACGCGATCGGGCAGCCGCGCCGTGATGCCGCCGCCGAACATGTAATTGGCCATCACCATGGCCGCGTAATCGGGGTCGGCGTCACGCATCCGCAGACGCACGCCGGCCGACAGCTGGGCGTTCTCCTTGTCCGGCGTCTCGATCTTCGTGTTCAGACGCGACACATCCTGGTAGTTGTTGACGATGCGTCGATAAGGGCTGGCGCTCTTCCACGACCCGATCAGCTCCGTCGTCGCGGTCTGCACCTGCGCGACATCGAACTTGCCGACCACGACGAGCTCGCCCTGCGACGCGCCAAAGAAGGTCTGATGGAACCGCTTCACGTCATCGAGGGTGACCTTGTTCAGATCCTCGATTTCCTCGTCGATGGTTCTGACGTGGCGGACGTCGCTGCGTGGATACGGACTGAGATGACTTTGCAGCGCCTGTGAGACCAGCGTGCCCGGTTCCGTCCGGCTGCGATCGAGCTGCGCGATGCGCTGCTTGCGGATCGTGTCGAAATCGGCGGCGGGGAACGCCGGCTCGCGCAGGATTTCCACCGCGAGACGCATTGCCGGAATCAGGTTCTCGGCGGTGGTCGAGATGTTCGCGGTCACGTTGCCCAGCCCGCCGCCGACGTTGATCGTGGCATTCAGCTTCTGGATCTCGTCCTGCAGCTGCTGCCGCGAGCGGTTGCGCGTGCCGCGCATCAGGAGCTGCTCGGTGAGCTGCGCCACGCTGCTCTGGCCGGCCAGTGACGACTCGTCGCCGAAGCGAAGCGTCAGCGTCGCCTGCACGCGGTTGCCGCGCGAGCCTTTCGGCAGGAGCGCCAGCCGTACCCCGCCCAGCGTCGAGCGCGTGATCCGCTTCTCCAGACTCGCCGGAGACGGATCGAGCGCCTCGCCGGTCTCCACGCGGATGTCCGGCTTATACGTGTTGAGCAGCGTGTCGATCGCGGGGGCGGCCGGGACCTCGGTGCGCGGCGGGGCCGCGGCCTCGGGAATGAACGTGCCGACGGTCCGATTGGAGTCGCGGAAGTACGTCTTCGCCACCCGGTTCACATCCTCCGGCGTGACGCGCTTGAGCTCCTCGTAGTTCGTGAACAGCAGCCGCCAGTCGCCGTCGGCGATGACGTCGGTCATCTGCATGGCGAGCTGCTGCGAATTGGCAAAGCCGCGATCCATCGCCTGGACGATGCGCGTCTTCGCGCGCGTCACTTCATCGGCCGTCGGCGCCTGCTGCCCGAGCTGCGCGAGCGCCTCGACGATGATGCGCTGCACGTTCTCCAATGACTGGTCATCGCTCAAGCTGGCCGAGAAGAGGGTGACGCCGGGGTCGTGCAGCTCGTACACCGAGACGTCGATGGAGAGCGCCAGCTTCGTGTCCACCAGCGCTTTGTCGAGGCGGCCGATGCCGCGTGACGCAAGGATGTCGGACAGCACCTCGAGCGCGGCGGCATCAGGATGCGCCATCGCCGGCGAGTGGTAGGCGATGAGCAGGTGCTTCCCCTTGCCGACGCGGCGCAGCTCCACCATCCGGGCGCCGTCCTGCGGCGGTTCGACGGTGTAGGTCTTGTCGAGCACGCGCGTCGGTCGCGGAATGGCGCCGAGCGTGCTGGCGACGATGCCGAGCGTCTTCGCCGGATCGACCTGTCCGGCGATGACCACCACGGCGTTGTCCGGCTGGTAGTACTTGCGGTAGAACGCGGCGAGACGGTCGATCGGCACCCGCTCGATATCGGCGCGCGATCCGATCGTCGACTTCCCGTAGTTGTGCCACAGGAACGCCGTCGAGAGGACGCGCTCTTCCAGCACGTTGGTCACGCTGTTCTCGCCGCGCTCGAACTCGTTGCGCACCACCGTCATCTCGGTGTCGAGCAGCGGCTTCTCGATCCGCATGTTGACCATGCGCTCGGCCTCGAGCCCGAGCGCCCAGCGCAGGTTCTCCTCGGACGCGTTCACCGTCTCGTAGTAGTTGGTGCGGTCGTAGTAGGTCGTGCCATTCCAGTCGGCGCCGTGATCCTCGAGCTCCTTCTTGATGTTCCGGTTGCTCTTGCTCGTGATGAAGTTCAGGTGCTCGAGCAGATGCGCCATGCCCGATTCGCCGTACCCCTCGTGACGGGAGCCGACCATGTACACCGCATTGACGGTGATGGTGCTGCTGCCCGAGTCGGGGAGCAGCAGGACGCGCAGTCCGTTCGGATACGTGTACTCGGTGATGCCGGCCATCGATGGTCCGACGCGCACACCTGGAGGCAGCGTCTGCGCCGATACGGCGTGGCTCAGAGCGGCGACGGCGACGAGGAGCACGAGGGTGCGCTGAAACGCGCGCAGGGCAAGCGCAGGCATGACCTTCTCCTTCGAACGAGCGGGTGGTGGACCGCACATGTCCGATGCACATGTGCGGACAGGGCGGATTGTACTCATGTCCGCGCGACGGTCGGGAAAAGGGGGTCGGGAGTCATTTTTCGAGGACACTCCCGAAAGCCACGGGAGTGTCCTCGAAAAATGACTCCCGACCCCATTTCCTCGCGCTACCATGCACCCGCATGACGCCCACCGATAGCGAGTTGCGGCAGTCGATCCTGGACGAGGAACATCTCAAGCTGCTTGGCCTCGGGTATCTCGTCTCCGCCATCCTGAGCGCCGGGTTCTCGCTGCTCGGCCTGGTCTACGGCGCGATGGGGCTCGTGTTCGGTCGAGCGATCGCCGACGCGCCCGCCAGCGCGGGGCAGCCGCCGCCTGAATTCCTCGGCTGGTTCTTCGCCATCTTCGGCGTCGCGTTCTTCCTCGTCATGATTACGGCGGCCACGCTGAAGTTCCTCACCTATCGCTGGCTGGCGCAGCGCCGCCGCCGCGTGTTCTGCATGGTCGTCGCCGGCTTCAGCTGCCTCGAGGTGCCGTATGGCACCGCGCTCGGTGTCTGCACGTTTCTCGTGCTGAACCGGCGGTCGATCGAGCGATCGTTCGATCAGCCGACGCCCTGATGCCGCGTCCACTGCCGCCGCGCTGCGCGCTTTGGCGAGCGCCGTGGCTTGGCACAGGCGGCAGGAATCCGGTCTACCCACGTTTTCTTTAACAAATTCACGCGTGGCGCGTTTCAGGCCGGGCGCGAATACCCGGCCGTTGTGGCACCCTGCGGGTGTAAAATCCGCAGATTGCGGCCACGATCGGCCATTGGCCCACGTGTGCCTGGCGGCGGACGACTGACCGGTTTTCGAAGAGGTGGAGCCAGGATGCGCACCCGGCGGATTCTCGGAGCGTTTGGTTCGTCCCTGTTGTTCCTCGTGGTGTTGTGCGGGGGACGGGGGCAGGCGGCTGGAGACAGCGCGGTGGTCGCGGCCGCCAAGGACGGCGACGCCCGCGCCGTCCGGGCGCTGATCGCGAAACGCGTCAACGTCAACGAGCCGGCGCGCGACGGATCGACGGCGCTGCTCTGGGCGGTCTACAACGCGGATCTCGACATGACGCGCGCCCTGCTCTCGGCCGGCGCCTCCGTCAACACACCCAACAAATACGGCGTCACGCCACTGCTCCAGGCAAGCCGCACCGGCGAGTTGCCGATCGTTGCCGCGCTGCTGAAAGGCGGCGCGAACGCAAAGCTCGCCCATCCCGAAGGGGAAACGCCGATCATGGCGGCCGCTCGCGCCGGACGCGCGGATGTGGTCCGGCTGCTGCTCGAGGCCGGCGGCGACGTGAACGCGCCGACGTCCGAGAGCGAAACGGCGCTGATGTGGGCGGCGGCGGAAGGCCATGTCGATGTGGTCAAGACGCTGCTCGAGGCCAAAGCGGACCCGAATCGCAAGGGACGCATCAACACGATCGCGGATCGCAAGAACTCCGACCATCCGACCGGCGGCCTCACCGCGCTGATGTACGCCGCGCGCAACGGGCACGAGCCGGTCGTGCGCGCGCTCGTGGCCGGTGGCGCCGATCCCACGCTCACCAACGGTGACGGCGTCACCGCGATGGCCATGGCCATCGTCAACGATCGCTTCGACCTGGCCAATGTCCTCCTCGATCTCGGCTCGAATCCGAGCGACGGCTCGCTCTACTTCGCCGTCGACATGCACGATGCCACCTCGGACATGCGCGCGCGCGACGGCTCGCGACTGCGCGCCGATCATCCCAACACGCTGACCTCGCTCGACCTGGTGAAGCGTCTGCTCGATCGCGGCGCCGATCCGAACAAGGCGTTCGTCGGCAAGCTCCACTCGACGACACTCTGCTGTGGCGACGACATCAATGCCTCGCCCTTCTACCGCGCCGCCATTGCCGCCGACGTCGAGGCGTTGAAGCTGATGCTCGCGCATGGCGCCAAGGTGGAGTGGAGTCCGGCGCCGCCGCCGAAGACGGAGGGACGGGCGGGAGGCCCGGGTCGTGCCGGCAACGCGGGCAAGACGCCGATCATGATGGCGATGGTGGGCGGCCGCGGAGCGCCGTTTGCCGCGGGCCCGGGATTCGAACGGCTCGGAGCGCCGCCGTTCCGTGAAGAGTCGAATCGCTCGACGCTCGATGCGGTCAAGACGCTGCTGGCCGCGGGCGCGGATCCGAACGTCAAGGCGCCGGACGGATCGACGCCGTTGCACCAGGCGGTGGCCGCGCGGCAGGTGGGAATCATCCAGGCGCTGATCGCCGCCGGCGCGAAGCTCGATGCCGTCAACCGTCAGAATCTGACGCCGCTGCTGCTGGCCGAGAAACCGGAGCCGCCGCCCCCGCCGGGCAACAACACCGATGCGCGAGCGTGGAAGCCGCGGCAGGATTCGCGTGCGGATGTCATCGCCGCGCTGCGCGAGGCGATGCATCTCGGCCCGAACGATCCGGGGCCGGTGCCGCCACCGGCGGCGACGCCGCCGAAGGGCGACGACAAGACAAAGGCCGAGGCAGAGGACGACGCGCAATGAAGAACGGTGTCGGCGCGTCGTTGCTCGCCTGTGTGAGTGCCGTGGCGCTCGCGATGGCGCAGCCGCAGACCGCGGGGTCCGTGGCGCAAACGACCACGCCGACGGCAGTACGTCGGGCGGGGCCTTCTGCCCCCGCCGGAACGACCGCGAGCGGTAACGCCGCCGCTCATCGCGAGTGGCTGAACAAGTACTGCGTCAGCTGTCACAGCGCGCGGACGCCGCTGCCGGCCAACGATCCGCTGAAGCTCGATACCGCCAGCCTCGATGACGTGACGAAGGATGCGGCGACGTGGGAGCGCGTGCTGCGCAAGCTCACCGTGCGCGCGATGCCGCCGGCCGGCATGCCGCACCCGAGCGAGGCGGAGTATGCCGGCTTCACGCAGTGGCTGGCCGCGTCGCTCGATCGCGGCTGGGCCGCACAGCCGCATCCGGGCCGCTACGTCGTCCACCGGCTGAATCGCGCCGAGTATCGCAACGCGATTCGCGATCTGCTGGCGCTCGACGTCGACGTGTCGTCGCTGCT